>VYLK01000097.1_pt1 | contig 56283 bp, 67 predicted proteins | sample 5114321 | NCBI WGS metagenome assembly VYLK01 (sample SAMN12291792, study PRJNA351875) | freshwater metagenome | isolation source: freshwater lake | place: USA: Michigan, MSU2 Lake | collected 2011-08-16
AGGCTCTCGCCCTACTTAGGGTGATCAGCAAACCTGAGCGATCGGAGGGCGCAAGCTTTGCGCCCCTACAGTAACGGATTTTGTCCACAATGTAGGGGCGAACTGCGTTCGCCCAAAAGGTACATTATCAAAGCGCAAGTCCCTTAGTGTCAGGTGATTGTCAACTCAGCTTTTTTTGGCATTAAAAATCCCTGAGATTGTCCTGGGCTGTTAGTTGCGATCGCTCTTTTTCCATGGACAATTCCGTTTCCAATTCTTGGCTGAGGAAATAGTTGAGGAAAGTTCGGATAATAGCGATGAGGGCGAGTTTTGCCAAGGCTTCCAGAGTGGGTGTGACGGTGGTAGCCACGATGTCTCCACCTAACTGAAACTCTAGGGCTAAAGATAGCCAAGTACCGAAACGAATGCGAATTTGATTGAAGGAAAAAGGGCGAAGACTGCGACGGTGACGATGAGACTGCCAAGCTAATTGTAGGGTTTTAATTAATCCGATCACCACACAAGCGATCGAAATACTTTCTAGGCAAAACTTGATGATTGCCACAGCAGAGATCAAGCCTGTTTCTAAAGTTGCTAAAAATTCCATACCCAACAGATATCCTCTTATCGGATAAACCGACCTACCATCTAAGGAAGTTTCTCCAATGGCAGTTAGAACAGGTTTCTCGCCTGTTCTAACGTCTGGCTGACTTAAGCCGGTCTTCCCTCCACCACTTTATCGATTAAACCGTAGGCGACGGCTTCCTCGGCGGAGAGGAAATAATCGCGGTCCGTGTCTTTTTCGATGCGTTCGATGGTTTGTCCGGTGCGATTAGCCATAATTTCGTTTAATTGCTGGCGAATACGCAGGATTTCCTTAGCTTCAATGTCGATATCCGTCGCTTGCCGGCGCCCGGTTCCGCCCATGGGTTGGTGAATCATAATCCGCGCGTGGGGAAGGGCGAGACGCTTACCCGGACTACCAGAAGCCAGTAAAAATGCCCCCATCGAGGCCGCCAATCCCACACAAATAGTCACCACTTCCGCTTTGATGTACTGCATGGTGTCGTAGATGGCCATACCGGCGGTAACGGAACCCCCCGGCGAGTTGATATAGAGATAGATGGGTTTAGTGGGGTCTTCCGAGTCGAGATAAAGCATTTGGGCCACAAGGGCATTGGCTAACCCGTCGGTGACTTCCTGCCCCAAAAAAAGAATGCGTTCCACCGAAAGACGGCTGTAAATGCTAATCCACTGTTCGTATTGGCTACCAGGCAGACGGTAGGGAACTTTTGGCACACCGATAGGCATAATTGGTAACAACTCCTGCTAATTTGTAATAAATCTTAACTAACTTGGGCGAGGGGTTTCGGTAGTTCCTTGCGACTTTCGAGAACGCGATCGATTAATCCGTAGTCTTTCGCCTGTTGTGGGGTGAGATAGAAGGTGCGATCCATATCTTTCGCCAGTTTTTCGGTGGTTTGACCCGTATTTTTCGAGAAAATCTCTAACATCGTCTGTTTGTTGGCGATTACCTCCTTGGCACGAATCTGGATATCGGTGGCTTGTCCTTGCGCCCCGGTGCGATTTTGGTTGAGAACAATGGTAGCGTGGGGCAAGGAGGCGCGAAAACCCTTGGTTCCTGCGGAAAGAATCATCGCTGCAGTTCCCATGGCCTGTCCGATACAGATAGTATGAACGGGAGGTTTAATGTAGTTGAGGGTGTCACAGATGGCGAAAGCTTCGGTTTCGTAGCCGATCGCGTCCCCCGTGTACCAGGATGTGCCGGTAGAGTTGATATAGAAGAAAATCGGTTTTTCGGGATCGTCAAATTGCAGGTAAAGCAGTTGCGCGATAATTAATTCCGTCACGTCCACCCCGACATTGCGCTTGACATCATCGGAGGAAAATAAGGGCAACCCCAGATAGACAATTCTCTCTTTGAGTAGGAGAGATTCCAAGTCCGGTGGTGGTGTCCGATAGGCTGCATCCCCATAATAGGCAGTTTGTACCGCTTTAATCACTGAGTTCATCGAGTTTTTCCGTCATACACAGTATCCTGCTTTTGATTTTAACGTAATCAGGTTGACCGATTGGCAAAAGTGTGGCGGTGGTTTGCCCTCTCCCTGCTTTAACAACTTCTGCTGCTCACCAGTAGTAACAAGCAGATTTCTAGTCGATAATTAGGGCTATTTTCCCCGTCACCGCACCAGTTTCTAGCAATTGATGGGCGCTGATAGCTGCCGCTAAAGGAAAGGTTTGGGAGAGATGAATAGTTAACTTTTTCTCATCAATTAAACGCGCCCCTTGTCTGAGAATTTCTGTTTGATATTTTTGCGCTTCTGGCAGTCCCATCAAAGCCGGGGTTAACATTAATTCTAAACTAATCCGCAAATTGCGATCGCGTGCTTCCTTCCAGCTGCCCGTAGGTTCCAAAATCGTCACCATATCGCCATAAACTCGCACCGCTCGGCAAGTTTGCCCAAAAGTTGCCCCTCCCACCGTATCAAAAGCGATATCTACTCCTTTCCCTGCGGTTTCTTGAAGTATCGCCGCGACAAAATCGGTTTGTTTGTATAAAATCGGGTAATCTGCCCCTAATTGCCGCACTAAACGCTCTTTATCGCTATTTCCCACCGTTGTATAAACTTTAGCCCCCCTCAGTTTCGCCAATTGAATCGCAACATGACCAACACCCCCGGCCCCGCCATGGATAAGGACGCTTTGTCCCGACTGAAGACGAGCGCGATCGTAGAGTGCTTCCCAAGCGGTGATTAAAACCAAAGGTACAGCGGCCGCCTCGGCAAAAGAAAGAGATTTCGGCTTGTGAGCCAGATAATCCGCCTCGATCAGGGCATATTCGGCATAATTTCCCGTGCCAGCCTTGCCCAGTCCGCCGCTACAAAAGTACACTTCATCCCCGGGACGAAAATCCTGCACCGCCGCCCCAACGGCCTCGACAATTCCCGCCCCATCACAGCCCAAAATGGCTGGCATTTGCTCGGGGTAAAAAGTGCCGCGTTTACGAATTTTTGTATCAATAGGGTTGACACCAGCGGCTTTTAATGCTACCAAAACCTGATGCGGTTGACTAATTTTCGGGGTGGGGACTTCCTGAAGCTGCAGGACATCCACGGCGGTCATGAGGATAGCTTTCATTCTGTCTATTCGGGATTAACCCACATTAACGTCTGGCCAAATTCTACCGGTTCACCGTTAGCGACGGCGATTTCGACGATTTGCCCGGCCACTTCCGCTTCGATTTCATTCATCAACTTCATCGCTTCGATGATACAGACCGTTTGTCCGACCCGGACTCGATCGTTTTTTTCCACGAAAGAGGGTTCATCGGGAGCAGGAGCGCGATAAAAAGTGCCGACCATGGGAGAGGTAATCGCCAGCCATTTTTTATCAATAGCGGCGGCCACGGGTTCGGCAGTGGGGGTTTCCGGGGCCGGGGTGGGACTTGCCGCTACCACTGGAGGAGCGACTGGGACCGTCACCACCGGCAAGGGAGCGGGGAGAGGACTAAGGGCAGTATTAACGGTTCCTTGGCGGATATTTAGCTCCAAATCTGCACTTTTCAGGCTAAATTCACTGATATCCGTGGCTGCCAATGTTTTGATCAGTTCTCGAATTTCGTTGTAATCAATAGTCACCGCTCTGAAATCCCCCCGCAAATAAAAAGCAACAAATCCAAATTCACACCCACCAAACCGTCGATTTTTCCCATCTAGCGGCTAAGTTTTGGGAAACAGGCTCAGAAACACTGGCTTTAGCCCCAAACCCGTCCCTAAGCCCTCATTTCTGGGCTTCTGATTACAATTATTCCCGTCCCAGATAGGAACCATCCCTGGTGTCCACTTTAATCCTTTCACCGATGGAAATAAACAGGGGAACCATCACCTGCGCTCCCGTTTCTACGATCGCCGGTTTGGTGCCACCGGTGGCCGTATCTCCCTTGACTCCCGGATCCGTCTCGGTGATTTCCAAGATTACCGAGGTGGGCAATTCCACCTCTAACACTTGCTCATTCCAAAAGAGAATATTAACTTCCATTCCTTCTTTCAGATACTTGGCTCGATCGCCCATTTGTGCTGGGGTGAGGGTTGCTTCCTCAAAAGTCTCCATGTCCATGAAGACAAACTGATCGCCTTCTTTGTAGGTGTGCTGCATGGTACGCTTTTCGATCGTGGCTGAGGGCAAGGTTTCCCCCGCCCGGAACGTCCGTTCTACCACGTTGCCGGTCTGGACATTTTTTAACTTGGTTCGCACGAAGGCCGATCCCTTACCCGGTTTGACGTGCAAGAATTCCACCACCCGCCAGACAGAGCCATCGATCTGGATGGTTGTGCCACTCCGAAAGTCGTTACTCGAAATCATGAAATGCTGTTTAGGCCAAGAAAGATCAACATTCCATTTTACATACTCGCTGTACCGAAAAAAACTTTTTTATGGGAATTTGTCTGAATCGAAGCGCGGTGGACTAACCTAGGGGCGGCAGCTAAAAGTAAGTTAGAATTAATTGACTGACTGACATCTGAGAAGCGATATCAACCATGACGGGTGTGGACTTACAGCAATTATTACTAGAAAAATGGGGTCGTTCCTACGATATCCAGCTACGACGCATCAAAGATAAGGTTCATGTCCAGGTAATGTGGAAATATCTCGAACAAGCTTCTTTTCCCCTCTCCGAGTCTGAATATCTGGAACATCTCAATGCGATCGCTAATTATCTCCACGAATGGGGTGGTGTTAGTCAATTTCAAGCTTTTATCCGCGAAACCCGTGAGCGTCCCCGTCTCGGTAAAGCGGTTAGTCTGCCCCTAGATCTCGGTGAAAGGGCATCGGAATGGCTGATCAGTGATCAGTGATCATGGGTATTACTCAAATATACTAGCATTACTGGGATTATTGGATTTTACTAATATTGAGAATACTTAAGCCAGGGAGTTGAATTAATTCAAAGAAGATAGAGGGGAATGATTGAAAGAGTTGATAAAAAATTGTGTCAGTTTTCATGATCTTATTTCTTCATCCGCGCTTGTTCTTAAACCGCATCAACGGACTGGTTAAACGATCGCAAAATCGAGACGATCCGATCAGCTTCCTGATCATTAAACATCCCATCTAGCCCTTCGGGATGGTTATCGGTAAAGGGAGGCTCGTAGAGCGCCCCCGGATTCATAATTCCGTTTTTAGTGAGGATATCGATGATATTTTCGATAAAACGGATTTGATTGGCCGAGAAGTTTGTCCCCCGCAAATAACGGCCAAAAGCTTGTTTAGCCGCCTGGCGATCAAGTCCGACGATTTCCCGGATCAGGAGTTTGAGGCTTTTTGTCTGGCCAAAAACCTCCTCAAAACGCTGACGGCTCTCAATTTCTGCGGCCGAAAATAGCATCTCCTCTAGAGCATATAAATCCCTGTCCGTTAGGGGGATATTGCGCTTCAGCTTGGCAATTGCCAGGTGATCCTGATGCTGACGGATATAGGCCTCTACTTTCCGGCGATACTGTTCGCGACTAAAACCGGTCTGATGGGTGGGAATATCGACAATCTGCACCTCTCCCATCTCATCAACAAAATCGGTGATCACGATCTGCTGCTTTTGGCGATCGATAAACTTGACCAGATCCCGGACACGCACCCGAATCCCCTCCACCATTGACGGCGTTGCTCTGGTCCACCAGTTTTCCGCCTGTACCTCGCGAATAAAGGCCAATTGCCCCTTAATCATCGGTATATCGGGTTTATTCTCCAGTTGACAGAGAATATCGCGCACTTTGTCCCGTAATCGCTCATAACTACGGTCGGCCTTGAGAATGGCTAATTGCAGTTTCACACAGAGAAGATCAAATTCCTTGGCCAGGGGATCCTCATTGGGCAGACTATTGGGTAAACCGGCCAAGGAGTCGGCAATGGTGGCCGCGTCCTCCTGACTCAGATTGTCCCAACGCTGGCGCTGACTAAAGGTTTCCACCTGCGGCAAGCGACGACGCACGAGGAAATTATCCCGGGGCATGGTGGCCACGTGTTGATGGAGTGCATCGAGCAAACTCGTGTATAGGTCGCCGGATCGATCGACTTTGTAAGTAGAGGACTGCTCTCTTGCCCTAGGTGTCGCGCTTTGCTTGGCGGGAGCGAGACGGGTTGCCAACTCGAGGCGATGTTTAACTAGGCGACTGGTGAGACTTTCGGGTATTTTCTCGCTTGTTTCATCGATATCCTGCTCGAAATACTCGAAATTACCGCAGAGGTCGAAGACCAGAAACTCGGTTTTATGGTTGCCAGGCCCAAACAAATCCTGACAGAGACGGGTCCCGCGCCCGATCATCTGATTGAACTTCACCCGGGAGAATACGGGCTTAAAAAAGACCAAATTGACCACTTCCGGCACATCTACGCCGGTATCGAGCATATCCACCGAGACGGCTAAAATCGGTTCTTTGTTGGCTTCGCTGAAGTCATCGAGCAGACTCTGGGCGTAATTGTCGTGACTGTCAATAATTTTGGCGAAATGACCTTTGTAGTGAGGATAGTTACTGTTAAAGCGATCGCAGATACATTGGGCGTGTCGGTGATTACGGGCAAAAATAATCGTTTTACCCAATCGATCGCCACTGTTGACCTTTAGCCCCCGTTGCATCAATAATTCTAACGCTTGATCCACGGTGTCGATATTGAACAACCAGTCATTAAAGGCAGCTGCGTTAATTTCCTGCGGTAGTTCGCCGGTTTCCTCGTCCCGGAACTTCTCCTCGTAGTCTAGCTGCTCCTGTGGGGTTAGCTCACTGTATTTGACCCCAGTACGCAGAAACTTAAACGGTACAGTAACGCCCTTGGGGGGGACGAGGTGGCCATCCCTAACGGCATCATTTAACTCGTAGGCGAAGGTAGGCACGCCCTGGGGTAGCTGGAAAATGCGGTAGGTGTCCCGGTCTATTTCTGAGCGCGGCGTGGCAGTTAGCCCCACCAGCAGGGCATCGAAATAATGGAAGATTTCGCCGTATTTCTGATAAATGGAGCGATGGGCTTCATCGACGATCACTAGGTCAAAATAACCCACCCCAAAGATTCGCTCCTCTGCATCCATGCGATCGATGGCTTTGAGTATGGTTTGATAGGTGGAGAAGAGGACGTTAGCCCCCGTCACGTCTTTGCTGCGGGTCAGATCCAGCACGGTAACGCTGGGTAGATGACGCTGAAAGGCTCGATAGGCTTGGGTTAATAGGGCATTGCGATCGGCCAGAAACAGGACTCGGTTTACCCAATTGGCGCTCTTGAGCAGTTCCACCAATGCGATCGCAGTTCGGGTTTTGCCGGTTCCGGTGGCCATAACCAAGAGGGAATTACGGGCGCACTTTTCTTCAAAGGTTTCGGTGATGCGGCGGATGGCCTCTTTCTGGTAAGGACGGCCGACGATATCCTCGTTAATGGCGGTGTCGCTGAGGCGTTTACGGTGGGAACGGCGGAAAATTAGCCGTTCTAGCTCGGTTTTTCGCAGGAAACCGAGGACGGGACGGGGGGGATAGGTGAGATCATCCCAGAGATAGGTTTCATAGCCGTTACTGTAGAAAATAACGGGGCGTTGGTTGTAGTTTTTTTCTAAGGAGTCGGCGTAGAGTTTGGCCTGATGTTGGCCGCTGTCGGGGCTTTTGCTGCTGCGTTTTGCCTCCACGACGGCGAGGGGTTTGCCGTCGTCACCCCATAGTACATAATCGGCGAAACCGCGTCCGGTATCTCCGGGCTTTTGGATGGGCATCCCCTGCACCTCGAACTCGGTAACGTTGGCTGCTTTGGTATCCCAGCCGGCCTCTCGGAGTAGTACATCGATCAGGTAGCGGCGGGTATCGGCTTCGTTGTAGTCGTGCTGGTCAGCGATCGCTTGATTTTGAGCGAGGAGGGCATCCCGTTCGGCCCTAGCGGCTGCCAGTTCGGCCTCGGTTTGGCGCTGTTTTGCTTCGGCCAATTGGCGCAGGGCATCGCTTTGGGATAGGCGTTTTTCCAGGTCTTGCAGTTGTTTGGGAGCGGGGGGTGCGGCCGGGGGTATCTTCTGGCGATCGAAGCTAATATCGCCCAATTTTCGCCCATTCTGCCCATAGTAGCGCACCAGCCAGTAGGTGAGATGAAATAGTTCCTCGATCAGGTGCAGGGAGTCCCGTTCACTGATGGGGCTGGTATCGTGGGCGGCGTTGTTGCCGACTTTGTGGATGGTGCGAATTTTGCCGAAAAGTCCTGGTTTAAGGTTATCTTTAAAGGTTTGCTCGTGGATAAGAGCGCCTAGGCTATTGTCCCGGGGCGGTTGCAGGTAGGGGTCGTTTTCATAGAGCCAGCAGACCATTTGTTCTAGGACAAAACGGGTATAGAAGCAACTGGCCCGGGGGTTACTGAAGACTAATCCCTCCGCTTGGCTGGCGTGTTCGTAGATTGTCGGGAATTGATCTCGCAGGAAGGAGAAGTTTGATACCATATTGCGCTCCCCAGTCTATAACTCTATTATACTAAATCCGTTGAGTACAGGCTAGTTATGAGGAGAGGCAAAAGGCAAGAGGCAAGAGGCAAAAGGCAAAAGGGAATAAATAATCAGTTTTGAATAACTGGATTTAGTATTAAGTAGTCGTGCAAAATTAATTTCCTAGTGAAGATAGGCAAGAGGCAAGGGGCAAGGGGCAAGAGCGGGGTTAGATATGTGTAATTAATTTTGCTTAGGTACTTATTCCCAAAGTTTTGGCTATCTCTATCTCTCGCTAAATTTTTTCCCACAAAGTTTGAAAATTATTCTCGATTTGACAAATTTTCCAAGTCAGCTAAATCTTGTAGTCTTCCTGACGCTTTTTTGTTTTTTTTGAGGCTTTCTAAATCAATAAAGTTAACGAGTACATCATTCATCTTGATTTCTATTTTAGTTTGATAGCAGGTCGTAAAATCTATGCCGTCTGGAGTGGTAATTAAGTCTATTCGACTAGGAGGATAACCTAATTGGATAATTTGGTCTGGTGTTTGGAAATCTTCCGCAGTTAAACCTAAACTACCAAAGCCAAATTCTGTTAATGCCCTCATCAATTTTTGGGTATTTTCCGAACTCATTTCAATCCAAATGTCAATATCTTTGGTATAGCGAGGATGACCATGCACCGCTACAGCATAACCGCCAATGACCAAATATTTTACCTGATTATTGTTTAACAATTGTATAAATTCTTTGAAGTCTTGGTTCAGCATTATATTTATATTGGTGGTATTGTTGGCGAATTTGTTCTAACGCTTCTAATCGTTTTTGATAGGATTGTTTTTGCCAATAGTTAAAGTCATTATTTTGCTTTTTGATGTTAACTTTGTTAATTACTTTTTCCATTATTTCACTCCAAATATTGCCAATTTAAAAACAGTAAGTTCGGTTATTTTATCTAGGTTTTTCCCTCGTGACAGTATGAGATGATAGGAATCTTGGTTAATTGTCCAACGGTCTTTTTTAATGGCATTTCTCACAAGATTATGGCAGTAATCCGCCGGATGCCATGGCTACAGTTCCCCCCTAAATGCTCTTTGTAAAAGGGAATTAAAGAGATTTTCGGATTGTTCCTCTCCACTGATCAAATTCATGTAGTATCTATGAAAACCTAGAAACCACTTTCCAAATTTTTGCTGTTTTTGTGATGGGGGTTTTATGAACTCAATACTTGAGAATTTGCTCTTATTGACCATGCCTTTCATTGAATCAGTAGACTGTGCTTGCACAAGATGTTGAGCAACGAATAACTGGCCGTATAAAAAGTACGGATCTACATCTGAATTTGGAACCACAGCATTAATTTGTTGATTAAATGCTACTTCTCTATCAGTAAGGGCAGCCCGCCCAATACTTGATCTGCTTCCAGCTATGCAGGTCACTAGAACCGAACCATTAGGGACAGTTCTAGCTATCTTCTTTCCCTTCGCCGAAAGCTTTTCTTCTGCCTCTGTCAAAAAATGCTCAGGAGTGGTGATGTTATCCGACTTAATCCATTCGATTTCGTCTCCATAGTTTTCTGAGACAGAACGAGGAGGAGTGTTTCCAGTTAATATTTTACCAAAATCACCGAGTTTAGCTATCTCCCACCCTTTCGGATTAGTAACAGGATCACCGAACATCTCTAGGAAAGTCGATTTTAATAACTCCTCAGTCAACCGAATTGCCTCTTTGCGCTTGCGTCGCACCCCATCCGCTTTATCTAAAATCGCCGCAATTCTTCGCTGTTCTTCGAGGGGTGGAAGGGGGAAAAAAGTTCTTTTCAGAAAGCGGAAATGTCGGCTATAGCCGACATCAGGGAGATTCAGCGTATTCAGAAAATAATACGCAAATTTAGGGTCAATATTATTAGCCTCACTCAATACCTTGACACCATCAGCCCCTAAAGCGAATGGTTTGGTGACAAATTTGAATATTTTTGTATGGTCGCCAAACACCACACATGGAAGTCTTATATCGCATACAGCTTGGCGTTCGTTAGTATAACCACCAATCAAGTCTTGCCCCTGATCTATTATGGGAATATCTCCGCTTTCTAAATAATCTCCTTTTGGAATTTTGGTTTGTCCCCCTGTCATATCTTTAAAAGCTTTAGTAAATGGAATTACCTCCCAGTGTTTTGGAAAGCGCTTGTACTCTCCAGATAATAAATCTCTATTCATCCCAACATCTCCTTTAACGCGTGTAAAACCTGAACAATCTTATTTTCAAACATAAATCAAATATCCTTTCGGTGGACTAAAACGGTGGGTTACGACGGATTGTTAGATTGACTTTAACGCCTAGATTGTTGCCGTCTAACCCACCCTACCAATGCACTGTACAGAATATACATATTTTCATCGAGAATATGCAATAAAAACTCACGAACCGAAGGGGACATATTCCACCTCATCGAGAATTCGTTGTCCAAAAAAAGGACTCAACGACTCAGGTGTAACCAGATCCACACTCCGACCAAACAAGTCCTCCAAAAAGAAACATAAATCCATAAAATTATTAAAAGTTTTCATCCCGGGTTGAAACACCACCAAAATATCCACATCGCTCTTCTCTGTCGTCTGCTCTGTCCGAAAAGATCCAAACAAACCACAGCGACTAACTCCCAATCGCCGTAATTCCCCTTGATTTTGCTCTAGCAGACTAATTACCTGTTGCTTTGTCGTTACAGTCATCACATCCCCTCTAAATGCCGACAAATCTTATTTTCAAACATAAATCAAATATCCTTTCGGTAACTTAGCCATTCAGTAAGACATTTTCTGCCCACTCAATGAAGGTTTCTCCCTGTTCAATTAACTTTTGTACATCACCCTGACTCAGCTTTACCTCCGCATCAATGTTGTAATCCGCTTGAGTCCTCTTATCTTGAGCATCAATCAAATATCGATGAAACTCAAGGGGTACGATGCCTTTTTTGACAATTTCCTGCCCAAATTTTGCAATGACTGCTCCATGACTTGAAAATGAGAACCCTTGCTGCCATAGAAAAGCCTCGGCAATATAAAACATGGTGTAATACGCTCTTGAACCTGCAAAATCATAAAGCTGATTGTCGGCCAAGAGCTTAGAAGCGATTAGGCTTTCTTTTGCCTTCGCAACAAAGGCACTCAACTCATCGCTCATAGCGTAACCCCTTCCCGTCGTATGTTGTCAAGAAATGGATTATCTCCGCTCTGGAACTTTGCCGCAGAGATAAAATGACGGGAAACAACCACATTATAATCAAGGCAAAGCCTAGCGATAAATTCACTCGTGCGGTCAATTTCCTGATAAGGATCCACCACACCGGAAAGAATAACCAAAAGATCGATATCAGAATCTTCCCGTCCATCTTCCCGTGCTTGGGAACCGTAAAGGACAATTTTCTGTAATTGGTTTTGATAGAGCAGATGGAAATAATCTTTAATCTCCCGCAGAATAACCTCTAGCTGTAGATTTTTCATCACACCCCCTCCAGTGCGTAGGACTGAATCAGCACCTCTGCCGAAATATTGCAGATTTGATGCAGTTGCCGAATCATCTCCAGTGATAGGGGCTGTTGGCGGTTTAATACTTGATTTACCTGTTCCTGATCGCCGAGAATAGGTATCAGAACCTGAGCGTCTAATCCTCGGCTCTCCAGATAAAACCGAATTGCTTCGATAGGATCTGGTAGAGCGATGGGAAAATGTTCCTGTTCATAGGCATCAACCAGTGTGGCAAGCAAATCTAAGCGCGCTGCTTCTGGTGTCCCCGGAGGTACTTCCAGAAGCGACTCAATCTCCAGTAAAGCCGCCTCATACTCGGATTCGTTTTTGATAGGATGTAAGTCTAACATAGTGAGTTTTAAATCCTGTTTGCGTCTACCTTGTCGTACTGTCGATGGGTGCCAATGAATCGAATGAACAGAATACCAATATCGTAACGAACATGGACAATTAAGCGATAATCATTGCCTTTGATGTTAAAAACTACCCGGTTATCACTGACGATACTAGCGTTTCGATACGTTCGCTTAATATCGTTAGGATTCTGCCATTGAGCCTTTTTCGCTTCGGCCAGCCAAGCTTTGAGCGGTTGCTCCGCATCGGGATGAATCTCCCAAAACTCTTGGAGGGTGCGGCGGGAAATAATTCTCATCGGTATTCTGCCATCATCCTAACATCTCCTCTAATGCGTCCAAATCCTGACGAATATCAGCCTCTAAAGCGCGTAACTTCTCTAAAATCACCTTCGGCGGTTCATAGCTCACTTCCTCGTACTCTATCTCCTTATAACGGTTAATTGATAGATCATAAGCATTGGCTTGAATCTCCTCGCGAGGCACAAAAAACGCCTTCGCTTTGCGATTGGTATCCTTAGCGGAGTCGCGTTGCTGCCAACAGCGCAGCAAGTCCGGGATATCATTATCGGCAATCGGTTGGCGCTTATCATCGAGAGAGAAACCATCCGCCATCATGTCATAAAACCAAACGAAGTCAGTCCCCTTTTCCCTTACCCCCAGCTTCGTAAAAATCAGGATCGCGGTAGATACCCCCGCGTAAGGTTTAAACACCCCCGACGGCATCGATATCACCCCCTCTAGCTTATGTTCTTCCACCAAGATGGTGCGGATGTCCTTATGGGCCTTGGACGAGCCAAATAGCACCCCATCCGGCACAATTACCGCGCCTTTTCCCCCCGTCTTCAGCAACCGCAAAAACAGGGCCATGAATAATAGCTCGGTTTTAGTGGTGTCGATGATTTTCGATAAATCCTTGGCAATAGTGGACTTCTCCAGCGAACCCTTAAACGGTGGATTAGCCAGAATCATCGTAAAACTATCCTCTACCCCGGCGTGGTCCTCCGATAGGGAATCCCGGGCCTCGATAATCGGCTGCTCGATACCGTGTAACATCAGGTTCATGCTGCCAATGCGTAACATCGTCGCATCGAAATCAAAACCGTGGAACATTTGATTATTGAAATGCTCTAGGTTGCCGCGTTCATGGAGCAAACGTCCCCCCTCACTGTCCTTTAACTCCCGCACATACTCGGCAGCCGCCACTAAAAAGCCTCCTGTGCCACAGGCCGGATCACAGATAACCTCCCGGGGTCCCGGCGCTAATAACTCCACCATCATTTTGATAATATGGCGCGGTGTGCGAAACTGTCCGTTAGTCCCGGCTGTACTCAGTTTTGAGAGCATATACTCGTAAAGGTCGCCTTTGGTGTCCCGGTCCTCCATGGGGATTTTTTCAATCTGCTCGATTACTGTCCCCAGCAGTGCCGGAGACGCGATGAGAAACACCGCGTCCTTCATGTGTTTAGCGTAGGTGCTACCCTTGGACAATTGCCCCAGATCTTTGATAAAGGGAAACGCTTCATCCCGGACAATCTGGAGCATTGTCTCGGCATCATCGATATTTTTAAAGTGGGACCAACGGATATGCTGTTGGCTGGGGGGAAAGGTGGGATTTTCGAGTTTTTCGCCTAATCGTTGGGATTTACGCTCCTTAGCTAGTTCTAGGTCATCTAGGCGTTTGATAAAGAGTAAATAGGAAATCTGCTCGATTACCGAAAGCGGGTTACTAATGCCGTTATTCCAGAAGGTTGTCCAAAGTTTATCTATTTTGGATTTTAATTCGCCGGTGATCATTGCTGTTTATTTGTTCACTGTTTTTAATATTGCAGTAATATTGTATAAAAATCGGGGTTTTTCTTGGGTTTTCTGGGTAAAATATATTCTAAAACTGGCGAGGGGGTGGAATGAACCACAAAGACACAAAGGACACAAAGATTGATCGCTTCTATATAAGTTAAAATTATCGAACAATTATGAAAGGAATTAACTTTGTGATTAATGAAAAAGGGGAAAAGAAAGCTGTTCTCATTGACTTAGAAGAATGGGGAGAGCTTTGGGAAGACTTTTCTGATATTTTAATCTCTCGTAGTCGAGAAAATGAATCAGAAATTTCTTGGGATGAATTAAAACAAGAATTAGAAACAGAAAATACATTCGATGAGTAATTATCAAATTCGATTGAAAACCTCTGCGGCTAAAGAATTTAAAAAATTACCTTCTTCGATTAGGCAACGGGTGAGTGACAGTCTTGAGAAATTACAGCAAGATCCCCGTCCCTCTGGTGTTGTAAAACTAAAAGGAGAAGATAAAATGTATCGGCTTCGTGTTGGTGATTACCGCATTGTTTACACTATAGAGGATAATGATAAAATAATAAAGGTTAGTAGAATCAGACACCGACAAGATGTTTATCAAGAATAAAAAATTAAAATGTCCATGTAAGCTAGGACGCATTTTAACCGCCTATCCTTAGATTAGCTGAATCTCACCCAACCTAACCTTATTCCACCGTGACACTTTTGGCTAAATTGCGCGGCTGATCCACGTCTAAACCACGACGGTAGGCGATATGATAGGAGAGCAATTGTAGGGGAACTACTGTTAAAATTGGCGATAATAATTCCTCAATTTCCGGCACATACAACAAATCATTAAAGACTTTTGGCGCTTCCGTATCGTTGTCAGCAACTACTCCCAATAACCGCGCATCCCTTGCTTTTGCTTCCTGTGCATTGGAGAGAACCTTATCATAAACTATCCCCGGCATCGCAATCGCTACTACGGGAACTTTTGCATCTAAAAGCGCGATTGGTCCGTGTTTCATTTCTCCGGCTGGATAGCCTTCCGCATGAATATAACTGATTTCTTTGAGTTTTAAGGCCCCTTCTAAGGCAATAGGGAAATTAATCCCCCGTCCCAAGAAAATAAAGTCCTGGGTGTCATTAAATTCATGGGCCAATTCTTCGATCGCTTTTTCCTGTTTTTCTAGGACAGTTTCGATCAATCTTGGCAGCGATCGCATTTGATTAATAATTTCCTCGATTCTCTCTAAGGATAAAGTTTGACGACGATAGGATAAATCCAAAGCTAAGAGATAAAAACCCAATAACTGGGCGGTAAAACTCTTAGTTGCCGCCACCCCGATCTCGATCCCCGCCTGAGTATTAATAATCTGATCGACCATTTGTGCTAGGGTACTTTCGGGGCGATTAGTAATCCCGATAATCCGGGCCTGATATTTTTTTCCTAATCCTAAACGACGCTGTTTTTCCGTTTCCAAAGCCGCTAAAGTGTCGGCTGTTTCCCCCGATTGCGTCACCCCGATGGTTAAAGTATTGGGCATCAGGGGGGTGGGTGCATAGCGAAATTCCGAGGCGTACTGTACCCTTGTGGGAATACCTGCCAACTGCTCAATCAAGTATTTACCGACTAAACTAGCGTGCCAACTGGTTCCACAGGCTAAAATCTGAATATGTTCTAAATTATCGTAAATTTCCTCAGAAAAATTAATATTTATCGGGTTGACATTATCCCCATTTTGTGCTGTCCAATGGGGATGCAGATAGGTCCCTAAACAGTCGCGCACCACTCCGGGTTGTTCGTGGATTTCCTTGAGCATGAAGTGACGATAGCCCTGTTTTTCTACGTTGGTCGGACTCCAATCGAGAACTCTGGGGCTTTTACGGACTCTTTTCCCCTCAAAATTATAAATTTCTACTCCCAAGGGTGTTAACCGAGCGATTTCGCCATTATCCAAGGACAGCACTGCCCGGGTATGGGGAACCAAAGCACTGACATCGGAGGCACAGAAAAACTCCCCTTGACCAAAACCGATGATTAAAGGGGCGTGTTGCCGCACCACAATCAATTCATCGGGATAATCGGGACTAATCACCCCTAGAGCAAAAGCACCCTCTAAACGCTCAATTGCCCTTAAAACTGCCTTGAGGAAAGGACTCACCCCTAAGTCTTCTTCATCGCTAGGTTTAGGTAGATAACTGGCGATTAGATGGGGAATAACTTCTGTGTCGGTTTCCGAGTCAAATATACAGCCTTTTTCCTTTAATTCTGTCCTTAATGCCTGAAAATTTTCGACAATGCCATTCTGTACCACTGCCACCCGTTGACTGTTATCGGTGTGGGGATGGGCATTACTTTCCACGGGTTTGCCGTGGGTTGCCCAACGGGTGTGACCGATGCCAATTTGGGAGAGATTAACTTCCTGTTCTAATTTTTCCCGCAGATTGTAGAGTTTTCCCTGGGCGCGGACTCGATGTAATTCACCTTCGAGAATTGTGGCAATCCCTGCCGAATCATAACCCCGATATTCTAAACGTTCCAATCCAGCTAGGAGAATATCGATCGCTGTTTGGGTTCCGATATAGCCAACAATTCCGCACATTCTTTCGCTCACCCCATTTAGGCTAAGTCCGATCTATTCTATCGCAAGCTTGACGCTTATTTGCTTAGAGGCTCAAGACGCAGGGGTAAGGGTAAAGTTTCCCCTCTAGGAGATTGGAGATTGGGGTGTGGGGAGAATAAATAAAAGCAATATAGATCACTCAGCAGCACACTTTGTTCTTTTTGTCAAAAAAACTTTCTCTTTGCAACAAAACTACACAATTAATTGATCAACGGGTTGGATTTAAAAAGGCTCTTTAACCGTCATTTATTGCTGTTGCTGAATAGGTGAGTGTAGATTTAGCAAGGGTTTTCAGGATCAACAGATAGCTAAAAACCCAAAAAAGCACGGACAACCCCATCATTTCATACTGCGAAATTATACCATAATCGCTGGAAGTATTGCAACCTCGTAAACAAATGAGAATTATTTTCAATAAATTCTTAAGAAAAAATAAATATTGCGAAATGTAAATTTAAATATTCTCAACTATTAAAGCTTGTTTGATATAAAAAACTTATAAAAAGTGGTAATTTTTACTGACTGATAACTGATTACTGATCACTGATAACTGATTACTGATCACTGATCACTGATCACTGAATGAGGGAAACTTTAAACAGGAGTGACAACTGCTGTTAAAGCCGCCGTAACAGCGTCCAGCGGTTGATTACCGTCGATATGGTTAAGAGTCCCTTTTTGACCGTAATAATCTAAAACGGGGGCAGTTTGGTCGATATAAACCTGTAGGCGACGGGTGATCGTTTCTTGAGTATCATCTTGACGACCCCGTTGCATAAGACGCTCAATTAAGACCGTATCCGGTACAGCCAAATTAACCACAAATGTGTAACTATCGGCCAATTCTTCCAGTAATGCGTCTAAAAAGCTCGCCTGTGCCACCGTGCGGGGAAAACCATCAAGAATCCAACCCTTAGCACTGTCAGGCTGTTTTAAACGTTCCTGAATTAAACCTAACAACAACTCATCGGGGACTAATTCCCCCTTTTCCACATAAGCTTGTGCTTGCTGACCAAGTTCTGTCTTCTCTGTAATTGCTTGACGTAAAATTTCACCGGTAGAAATATGGGGAATCGTCAGAGATTCCGCTAATTTTGCCGCTTGGGTCCCTTTTCCCGATCCGGGCGGTCCCAAAAATATCACACCGATCCGTTTGCTCATGGATTAAATATAGGGTTTTAAGGAAAAAAATAACCAGCAACCGCTAAAAGGTCACTGGCTGACTATCTAACTACCGTTTAATCATGTCCTCATAGCGTTGAGACATGACATAGGTTTGAATTTGTTTCGCCGTATCGATCGCCACCCCCACCAGAATTAACAGGGAAGTTGCCCCCAAACCGCGAAAAGTGGTGACACCGGTGGCGCTTTCTACTACAGTCGGAATCGTAGCCACCAAACTTAAAAAGAGAGCGCCCAAAAGGGTGAGACGATTCAGCACCCCTTCCAGATAATTAGTAGTAGCAGTTCCCGGACGAATCCCCGGAATACTGGTACCCATTTTTTTCAGGTTTTGGGACATATCCTTGGGGTTAACGATCAGGGAAGCGTAGAAGAAACTAAAACCGAGAATTAGTAAGCTATAAAAAGCCACATAACCCCAACTATCGGGACGCAGGGCATTAACCAACTGAACTAAAACCTGACCGACTGGGTTATCCGTGGGTAAAGCTTGCACCAATTGGAAAGGTAACACCAACACTGCGGAGGCGAAAATAATCGGCATCACGCCCCCTTGATTGAGTCGTAGGGGTAGATAACTGGTTCTCTCCCGATAGAGACGACGACCCACCTGACGACGGGCAGAAACGATAGGAATCCGACGGGTTCCCTCCTGAACAAAAACAATGCCGATAATCATCACCAAGAAAACCAGCAAGAGAATCACCACTTGAGCGATCGCTTGTCGGCCACCCTGTTGAGCAAAAGTAATCGTATCACCGAGGGTTTTTGGTAAAACGGCAACAATGTTGACAAAAATCAGCAAAGATGCCCCATTTCCCAGACCGCGTTCCGTAATCAGTTCCGAAATCCACATTACGAACATAGAACCGGCCACTAAAGCGAGAACCGTAGCGGCGATCGAGGGTAAAGTTCCGGCGACAACGCCGTTAGCCACCAATAAACCGAGAGTAATACCGATACTTTGAATAATTGACCAACCAAAGGCAATATAACGGGTAATTTGGGCAATTTTTCGCCGTCCTGCCTCTCCTTCATTTTTCTGTAAATCTTCCAAAGAAGGAAGGGCAGCGGTGAGCAGTTGCACGATAATTGAGGCGTTGATATAGGGAAGAATGCCGAGGGCAAAAATCCCTAACGTCGATAATCCTCCCCCGGTAAACAGGTCAAGGATTCCCAAAGCGGCGTTACCTTGAATAATTTCTGCTAATCTTGCCCGATCCAAACCGGGTATCGGTACAAACATCCCAAAACGCAGCAGAATCAGTAAACCCAATGTAATCAACAAGCGACCGCGTAAACCGGCCGCTTGTGCCATTTGCATAAACGTTTCCTGTGCCGTGGGAGCCTTATCACGACTGACGACCATTAACAGTTACCTCTAGTGCAGTTTTTTTTATGGGAAAAAGTAATCGAGGGGGAAAACTTTCTCGATTTTTTTAAGATTTCCCCTGTGCTTCTTATGATATATCAATCCGGTCTTCAGTTATCAGTGATCAGTTATCAGTTATCAGTCATCAGATATGAGTTTTCAGTTCACTGATTACTGTTTACTGCACACAGCAAAAAACTCGCTGCTGCCCGTTCCCCGCCTGCTTCTTGTAATCTCCTGGGGAAATTTATATCTCTTCCCAAGTACCTTGAGCGGCGGTAATTTTCTCTTTAGCACTATTGCTAAAAGCAGCGGCCTTAACCTTGAGGGGAACGGTAATTTCACCATCACCCAAAACTTTTAAAGGGCCGTCGTTACTGGTGAGAATGTTAGCTTTTAGAAGACTTTCTAGGGTAACTTCCGTATTAGCGGGTAAAGAAGCTAATTTTTTCAGATTAACGATTGTGTATTGACGGGGGTTAACCAAAGGAAAATGCTTTAATTTGGGAACCCGACGATAGAGGGGCATTTGTCCCCCCTCAAAACCGGGACGAGTCCCCGTCCCAGAGCGAGATTTTTGTCCGCGCATTCCCAGACCGCAACTAGCGCCCTGGCCGGCCGAGATACCCCGTCCCACACGACGACGACGTTTAGTTGACCCCGGTTGGGGGGCGATTTCGTGGAGTTTCATGGTGATTTCTTTAGGTGTACAAATGTTCTACAGATACGCCTCGATCCTTGGCCACTTCCGAGAAAGTGCGGAGAGTTTCCAGGGCGTTAACAGCGGCTCTAGCGTTATTGAGGGGGTTATCGCTACCGAGTTGTTTAGCGAGGATATTTTTCACCCCAGCTAATTCCAAAACGGTACGGACAGCACCCCCAGCAATAACCCCAGTTCCCGGAGCAGCTGGACGCATAATCACTTGAGCGCCCCCGGAAGCGCCCCGGGTGAGGTGAGTGATAGAACTAGCTTTAGTTAGGGAGACTTCAATTAGTTGTTTTTTGCCATCGGCCACGCCTTTACGGACGGCCCCGATAACATCCCCTGCTTTGCCGACTCCGACTCCCACCTGGCCGTTTTCATTACCGACCACGACGATGGCCCGAAAGCTGAGTTTTTTACCACCCTTAACCACTTTACTAACCCGGCGGATCTGGATGACCCGCTCTTGCCAAGTGGTTTCTTTTTCTTTTTCGCGGTTGCCTTTGCGACGTTTTGCCATAGTTTTATCAGTGTTGAAAGGATATTTTAGAAGTTTAAGCCGGCTGACCGAGCCGCTTCTGCTAAGGCTTTGACGCGACCGTGATAGAGATTGCCACCGCGATCAAAAACCACTTGTTCAATGCCTCTTTCTAGGGCCCGTTGGGCCACCAGTTTACCCACGGCAGCCGAGGCTTCTTGGGTAGCGGTGGACTCTAATTCCCCGCGCAAGCTGGCCTCTAGGGTAGAAGCGGCCGCGAGGGTATGTTGGGCCACGTCGTCGATAATTTGGGCGTAGATGTGGTTATTAGAACGAAATACGGATAAACGGGGCCGTTCAGCAGTGCCATTAATTTTGCGACGCACACGCTGGTGACGACGACGGACTGATTCTTTGCGACTAACTTTCATGGTTTATTTTTTACCTCCTTTACCGCCTTTACCGCCAGCTTTACCAACTTTGCGACGGACGACTTCACCAAGATAGCGAATCCCTTTTCCTTTATAAGGTTCGGGGGGACGAACTTCGCGGATTTTAGCTGCGGTGTTACCGACGGCTTCTTTGTCGATGCCACTGACAATAACTTGGGTGTTGTTTTCCACGGCGACGGAAACACCATCGGGCATCTCCATTTCCACCGGTTTACTGTAACCAACATTAAGAACTAATTTACTACCCTGCGCCTGGGCGCGGTAGCCCACCCCTTGGATATCGAGGCGTTTTTGAAAGCCGGTAGCGACTCCTTCCACCATGTTGGCTACTAGAGTTCTACAGAGTCCGTGGCGTTCTCTGGCGGTACGGGAATCGTCTTGACGGGTAACGAGGATGGTTTCGCCATCTTTATTGATGGTGACGGCGGTGGGTAGGGTTCTCTGGAGAGTTCCTTTGGGTCCTTTCACCGTCACGGTAGCACCATCGATATCGACGGTGACTTTATTGGGAATAGGAATCGGGCGTTTGCCAATACGAGACATAACAGTTATCAGTTATCAGTGGGTCAGATATCAGGGAAGAGTTATCAGTGGGTCAGATATCAGGTTTAAACTTGGAAAGGCTGACGGCTGATAGCTTATCCTTGTTTACCAGATGTAGCAAAGGACTTCGCCGCCAACGTTTTGTTTACGCGCTTCGCGATCGGTCATAATGCCTCTAGAGGTGGAAACAATGGCGATGCCAATGCCACCGAGGACGCGCGGTAAGTCTTTACTGTTGGAATAAACTCGCAGGCCCGGTTTACTGACTCTGGTGAGGGTAGTAATGATCGGTTGACGGTTTTTGCCTTTATATTTGAGGGAAAGAACTAATTGAGATTTAATCCCCTCACCCACTTCCTCAAAGTCAGCAATAAAGCCTTCGTCCTTGAGAACTTGAGCAATACTGCGCGTCATCCGCGTGGTGGGAATTTGAGTAGTGGTCTGCCGAACCGCGCAAGCGTTACGGATGCGGGTCAGCATATCCGAGATGGTATCGTTAGCAGACATGAATTACCTGTTTTTCTCCTAAATTGGGATCAACATCAGTGGTCAGTTATCAGTTATCAGTTATCAGTTATCAGTTATCAGATTTGAGTATTAAGTGAGTAGTATTAAATAGCAGTTTCCTGCTGTCTTTTCACTCAATCACTGTTTGCTGTTCACTGTTTACTGTTTGCTGTTTACTGTTCACTTATTTACCGGTCACTGTTTACTTTTCTCTTGATTGATTTATCTAAAGGGCATTCCCATCTCTTTGAGGAGGGCGCGTCCTTCTTCGTCGTTTTTAGCGGTGGTGATGATTGAGATGTCCATCCCACGAATTTGATCGATTTTGTCGTATTCAATTTCAGGGAAGATCAACTGTTCACGAATGCCTAAACTGTAGTTACCACGACCATCAAAACTGTTACCACTGATACCGCGAAAGTCGCGAATACGTGGTAAGGCCAGATTAATTAGACGGTCTAAAAAAGCGTACATTCGATCGCCGCGCAATGTCACCATCACACCCACGGGCATTCCTTCGCGAATTTTGAAGCCAGCGATCGCTTTTTTAGCTCTAGTCACTACCGGTTGTTGTCCGGTGATGGTGGACAGTTCCTCCTTGGAGGACTCCAAAGCTTTGGCATTTTGTGAAGCTTCCCCAAGACCGCGGTTAACAGTAATTTTGATAACTTTAGGTACTTGATGGATATTGGTATAACCAAATTGTTCTTTCAGTTTCGGAACAATGGTTTCTTGATAGGTGGTTTTTAGTTTTTGGCTCATAGTTTTTCTGCTTACTTTTCCTGGGCTTGGTCAGGAACTAGAATTGATGGGAAACTAATCAATAATTTCGCCAGTTTTTTTCAGTATCCGCACTTTCCGACCGTCTTCGGTAAAGGTATAACCCACCCGACTGGCGATTTTTTTCTTCTCGGAATAAATCATCACTTTGGAACTGTGAATCGGTGCTTCGTAGGTAAGAATTTGACCCGATTCTCCTTCCTGTTGGGGTTTAGTATGTTTGGTGCGGATATTAACTCCCTTGACCACCACGGTACTTTCTTGGGGTAAAGCGCGTAAAATTTCGCCCACTTTGCCCTTATCGGAACCGGCGATTACTTGCACAACATCCCCTTTTTTAACGTGCATTTTTTGCCTTTGGGGTGAGGTTTGAATGTTTTTCTTACTCATTTTTTTTGACCTCCGATTGCCTTGATAATTTTGACTTTGATCAGAGAACTTCTGGGGCTAAAGAAACAATTTTGGTGTAGTTTTTATCGCGCAATTCCCGAGCGACTGGACCAAAAACCCGCGTACCTTTGGGATTACCGTCATTATTAATAATCACGGCGGCGTTATCATCAAAACGGATGCTCATGCCACTATCGCGACGGACGGTTTGACGGGTCCGCACAATCACCGCAGTGACCACATCGGATTTTTTCACGGGCATATTGGGGATAGCGTCCTTAACCACGGCGATAATTTTGTCACCGATGCCACCGTAGGTACAGTTACCTGTTCCCAGCACCCGCAGACACATTAGTTTCCGCGCCCCGCTATTGTCAGCGACATTTAAGTAGGTTTGTTGTTGAATCACGGTTTTTACCTAGGTGAAATTTAACTATCGGTTAATATTTCCGCCACTTCCCAACGTTTGGTTTTACTGAGGGGGCGGGTTTCACGAATACGAACTCGATCGCCTTGTTTGGCTTGATTTTCTGCGTCGTGAGCCTTAAATTTCTGGGTTTTTACGACGATTTTGCCGTATTTAGGGTGAGGAGAGCGGTTTTCAATGGCTACCACTACGGTTTTATCCATTTTGTCGCTGACCACTACCCCAACTCTTTCTTTAACTGCCATAGCGGGTTATGCCTCCGGGGTGGACTGGGCTAGTTGGCGCTCTCGTTCTACGGTCAATAATTGGCCGAGACGGTGGCGGGTGTGTTTGAATTCGTGGGTTTTTTCCAATCGGCGGGTGGCCTGTTGCAAACGCAATTCAAACAGTTTCTTTTTGGCATCGAGGATAGCGTCGGCGATGTCGTCATCGCTCATCTTCCTCACTTCGGCGATTTTCGGTAGAGCCATTAGACAAAATCCTCCTCGCGAGTGATAAATTTGGTCTTAATCGGTAATTTTTGGGCGGCTAGACGCATTGCTTCCCGGGCTACCGGTTCGGCTACCCCGGCAATTTCAAACATAATGAACCCCGGTTTAACCACGGCTACCCAGAATTCGGGGGAACCTTTCCCAGAACCCATCCGAGTTTCTGCAGCCCGTTGGGTGACGGGTTTATCAGGAAAAACGCGGATCCAGATTTTGCCACCCCGACGGATATAACGAGTCATTGCCCGTCTGGCGGCTTCGATTTGACGGGAAGTAATCCAACAGGGTTCGGTGGCTTGCAGGGCGAAATCGCCGAAATTAATCGTATTTCCGCCGGTGGCCAGCCCGCGCATCCGTCCGCGCTGTTGTTTGCGGAATTTTGTTCTTTTGGGACTTAACATGAGCTATTTACCACTGATAAATATTAGGGATCAGCCTTCGCTAGAGCGATCTTCAAACTGTTGACGGCGACGCTGTTGACGGCGCGGTGCTTGAGCGGGAACTGCGGCGGCAATTTCTTCTTGGCCGGGGATAATTTCGCCCTTAAAGATCCAAACTTTCACGCCTAGAATCCCGTAGATGGTGCTGGCGGTTTTATAGGAGTAATCGATATCGGCCCGCAGGGTATGCAGGGGAACTCGTCCTTCCCGCACCCATTCGGTCCGAGCGATTTCTGCCCCGTTGAGACGGCCGCTAACTTGAATTTTGATCCCTTTGACTTCAGCCCTTTGCGCCCGTTGGATAGCTTGCCGGACTACACGACGGAAGGAAACCCGTCTTTCTAGTTGTTGGGCGATGTATTCGGCGATCAGATTGGCATCGGCATCAACGCGAGCCACTTCGATGACGTTAATGCGAATTTGACGCTGGCCACCGAGGGTTTTTTGTAAACCTAGGCGCAGCTGTTCGATTCCCGTGCCACCACGACCGACGACGACCCCGGGGCGAGCGGTATGGATGGAAATATCTACTTGATCGGCCTTGCGTTCGATGCGAATATCGGCGATACCGGCATTAGCGAGGTTTTTTTCGACGTAATCACGAATGCGGCGATCTTCTTGCACTAATTCGGGGTAACGTTTCGCGTCGGCATACCAGCAAGATTTGTGATCTTTGATAACGCCGAGACGAAAACCGAGGGGATGGATTTTTTGTCCCATTGTGGTTTTTTTAGTTAAGGTGATTAGTCTTTGTTGCTAGGAGCGACGGCGACGGTGATATGACAGGTGGGTTTGCGAATTTGGTAGGCGCGGCCTTGGGCCCGGGGTCGAAAACGTTTTAGGGTCGGTCCGCCATCGGCAAAGGCTTGGCTAACCACCAAAGTGGCGGGATCGAGTCCTTCGTTATTTTCGGCGTTGGCAACGGCGGAACGCAGGACTTTCAGGATCGGATCACAGGCCCGGTAGGGCATAAATTCGAGAATAATTAGGGCTTCCCGATAGGAGCGACCGCGGATCTGATCGAGTACCCGTCTGACTTTCAGGGGTGACATCCGAATATAGCGGGCGATCGCTTTGACTTCGTTAGAGGTATCGATGGTCATTTCAGTTATCAGTTATCAGTTATCAGTTATCAGTTATCAGTCATCAGTTATCAGTTAGGTAGGGTGGGTTAGGCGACGACAACTTATAAGACTTAGTTATTAATTTATCTAGTCGCCGTAACCCACCATCTCATAGTTATCTGAATGCTGACGGGGGCTGACGGTTTTAAGATTACCGCCCACCGATCTATTTCCGTCCTGCTTTTTTGTCGCTCTTGGCGTGGCCGCGGAAGGTGCGGGTGGGAGCGAATTCACCGAGTTTATGACCGACCATCTGCTCGGAAACATAGACGGGAACGTGCTGTTTGCCGTTGTGAACGGCGATCGTGTGACCGACCATATCGGGAATGATGGTCGAGGCCCGGGACCAAGTTTTAATCACTTGTTTACTGCCCTGGGCGTTGAGTTTTTCGATTTTTTCCATCAGGTGGCCGGCGACAAATGGCCCCTTTTTCAGTGAACGACCCATAATTTTCAGTCAAAAGTAAAGTAATAGTTTCTAACCCTGGTTACGACGGCGCACGATCAGATCGCTACTGCGTTTTTTCTTGTTGCGAGTTTTGCGACCGAGGGCGGGTTTACCCCAGGGAGTCATCGGGCCAGAACGTCCGATGGGAGCGCGACCCTCTCCACCTCCGTGCGGGTGATCCACTGGGTTCATGACGCTACCCCGAACATGGGGGCGTTGACCGCGGTGACGGGTACGACCGGCTTTACCGAGACTGATATTTCTCGCTTCGGCGTTACCGACTTTTCCGATGGTGGCGTAGCATTCACGCCGGATCATGCGTACTTCTTTGGAGGGGAGGCGGATGGTAACGTAATCGCCTTCTTTCGCTACCACTTGGGCGAAACCACCAGCAGCCCGTACCATTTGACCACCGCGACCGGGGACGAGTTCGATGTTATGAACTTCTGTCCCTAGGGGGATGCGACTTAAGGGTAGGGCATTACCGACCTCAAAGGGAGCGTTTTCCCCGGCGATGACGGTATCACCAACGCCTAAACCGGCGGGGGCGATGATGTAGCGTTTTTCCCCGTCTTTGTAGAAAAGCAGGGCAATGCGGGCGTTACGGTTAGGATCGTACTCGATCGCCGCTACTGTGGCGGGAATATCCCGTTTATCGCGACGAAAATCGATAATCCGGTAGAGGCGTTTATGGCCGCCGCCCCGGTGACGACTGGTAACGACACCGCGATTATTACGCCCTTGTTTGCTGTGTTTGCGATGAGTTAGGGACTTTTCCGGTTCGGTTTTGGTGATCTCCTTAAAGTCGGAGATGGCCGCCTGCCTTGTCCCGGGGGTTAAAGGTCTAAAAGAACGAATACCCATAGTTTAGTTTTCCGTTATCGGGTTTCTTGGTGGTTATACGTCGGGATAGAGGGCGATCGAGTCGCCAGCTGCTAGGGTTACGATCGCGCGTTTGTATTGGGGTTTGTAACCGAGGAAACGACCGACGCGTTTTTTCTGACGAGAGGGGCGGCTGGTGTTCACTTTCGTTACTTTTACGTCAAACAGTAGTTCGATCGCCGCTTGAATTTCCGGCTTGGTCGCTTTCAAGGCGACATCGAAGACGTATTTATTTTGTTCTAGGAGTAGGGTGGCTTTCTCGGTGACGATCGGCTTTAGGATCAGATCGGCGAGTTGCCTGGCTTCAGTTTTAAGCACCATAGACCTCCTCAATTTTAGCTAGGGCTGCGGCGGTGGCGATAACTCGATCAGCTAGGATGACATCATAGACGTTGAGACTATCGGCGCGAATAATTTTGAGATTGCAGATATTACGTCCCGATAAATAGACATTTTCGGGAATTTCCGTCAAAATCAGCAGAATTTTTTCCTCTGGACTGGCTCCCCAGCGACTTAAGGCAGCGGTGAGTTCCTTGGTTTTGGGTTGGGAGAATTGTTCGGCGAAGCTTTCAACCACGATAAAGTTATCGGCCTGGCTGATCAAAGCGGTTCTCAGGGCTAATCTTTTCTCTTTGCGATTGACCTTAACCTCAAAATCTCTCGGTTTTGGTCCGAAGATGACACCGCCACCACGCCAGAGGGGAGAACGGATCGAACCGGCCCGGGCGCGACCGGTGCCTTTTTGCCGCCAGGGTTTGCGACCACCGCCGCGCACTTCCGAGCGGGTTTTGCTGGAGGCATTACCTTGGCGGGCCGCCGCTAGATGGCTGACGACGACGCGGTGAATTAGATGTTTGGCGGTTTCGGGTTTAGCGGTTTTCAGTTCCAGGGTGCCTGTTCCCGCTTCTTCCCCTTGCCAATTTTTGACTGTGTAGTTAACCATGGCTTTAATCTTTCCTTGCCCTATTTACCAAATTTCTTGGCGGGGGTGATGTTTAACAGGGTTCCTGGTTTACCCGGGACGGCTCCTTTGATCAGGATCAGGTTGCGTTCGCTATCGATTTTGACCACGGACAGTTTGCGGATGGTCACTTGGGTGGCTCCGTATTGTCCGGCCATTCTCTTGCCCGGAAAAACGCGGCCGGGGGTAGTACCGGCACCGGTGGAACCGGGGAGACGGTGGTTTTTGGAACCGTGGGTCATGTTACCGCGTTTGAAGTTATGGCGTTTTTGATAGCCGGAGAAACCTCGTCCGATGGTGGTTCCAGCCACATCGACTAAATCGCCTTCTTGGAAGATAGCGGCGGTAATTTCTTGGCCTAAAGTGTAGGCGGATGCGTCCTCGAGGCGGTATTCGATTAAATGCCGCAGGGGGGAGACACCGGCTTTGGCTAAATGACCGAGTAGCGGTTTGTTGAGGGCTTTTTCTTTGACGGTTTTGTATCCCACTTGGATGGATTCATAACCGTCAGTTTTTTTCGTTTTGACTTGGGTGACGGGACACGGACCGGCTTGAACGACGGTGACGGGAATGGCGACTCCCGTTTTGTTGTCGAAGATTTGGGTCATGCCCAGTTTTGTACCGAGGATACCGATAGACACGGATTGTTCTCTTTATCTTTACTAGACGACAATCAAAAATAACGTGGCCGTGGCTATAGGAGCGAGAAAAATCTTTCCCGCTTTATCAGCCTGCCCAACTTGAATGACTTTTTTCGAGTTATTTAAGCTGGCATCCCGTTAAATTCGTAAGTAGGACTAGACAGGGTTGCTGGTTCTGCCTAGATTGTTGCTGGTCTTTGTTTCTTGGGGACTTAAAGGGTTTATCTTCAGTATCCCGGCGAAGACCGAGCGACCAAGGCGGTTCTGCTCGGTAGTGCCTTTAGCACCACCTAACACCGATTTTGGCCACAATCAAACATTATATAATATTTGTGACTTTTTAGGCAAGGGTTTTTTTCAGTCACCGGCAATGATCCTATCTAGTCCGGCTGAAGGAAGGGGTGACAATGAGGTTGAAGTCTAGGCTGGGTGCAGGGTCTAGCCTGTGGTTTTTTTTTGGAAAATCTCCTCGCTGTCACCCTTCAAATTGATTAACTTAATTCTCCCGTCCTCATTTCGGGGAAAGTCTCAAGGTTTTTCCTTACCCCCCACACCCTGTCTCACTTTCAATCTGCTTGTCATCCCTTCAGGTTTCTGGCACTTTTTTAGCCAAAAAATTCGCAAAACTCTTTTATAGCAAGGCTTAAACTGATATTCAGCAGATTGCAATTATAGTAGTTATCTTAATGGTGAGGTACAAAGTTTTTCTTTGGGGGAATGGGTCGTCGGTGGTCGATATCAAATTAGGTTACACTGCTTGATGGGAATTGCTTTCAATGGGGGGGATGACAGCATTGTACTATCATCCCTTGTTTGGAGGTTAAATCGCTTGGAGGTCTTTTTCTCCGGTACGGATGCGGACGATCTGTTCCACGGGGGAGATGAAGATTTTACCGTCTCCGATTTCACCGGTACGGGCTGCCGAAATCAGCTTATCGACGACCATATCGACTTGCTTATCTTCGACGACGATCTCGATCTTGAGTTTTTGGAGAAATTCGACGGTGTACTCGGAACCGCGATAACGTTCCGATTGACCTTTCTGACGACCGAAACCTCTAACTTCGGAGACAGTCATGCCGACAATGCCCGCGTTAACTAGGGCGATTTTCACCTCTTCCAGTTTAAAGGGTCGGATAATCGCTTCTACTTTCTTCAAAATATCTATCTCCTCGTTGCGTGACGATACCTTCTTGGTGAATTAACTGTTAATTCTAAACGCAGAATCTCGACAATAGCGCTTAAAGTCATGATTTCTTCAATTATTGGCCTTGGCCACAGTCTTCTGTGGTGAAAAATTTCTGGGTGGGAATTGGCCCACCCGAAGCCATGAATAAACCAACTAGAGAGATAATCCTAACTGAAGACCAAAAACACCGTGAACCAGCAGTAAAATTAGGGCAATACTGCCGATATAGGCGTGAATAGTCCGGAAAAGTTCTTTTTTCCCGCCAGCGAAGCCAGTGAGGGACAATAATCCATTAAAAGCTAATAAACCGATCGCGATCGATCCTGTCCAGAAATGGCTGCTTTCGAGGATGGGATGTTTCTGCATGACTAGGGATAAAATACCACCGGTGTAACCGAGAGCGATAAATAAAAACAGCCAAGGGGCGAGTTTGCGGTGATCAGCCCGATTTTTGGCTACTACTTCCCCATCTTGGCTTAAACGGCTTTGCCAACCGGCATAGGCGGTATAACTACCCATAACTAAAACCACGATCCCCATCATGACTGGATGTCCCCAATGAACGATCGGTTCGGGAGTTCCGAGACTGCGAAAGGCAGCGGCGATCGGCTCTAGCGCATCACTTAAACTTTGATTCATGTTTGTTACCTAACTTTACAAAACCCTTTTGCCTAAGATTTTAGCCGATCTCCGGCCTGGAAAAACTGCGGTTAGTCGAAAAAATGTCAAGTCTTCGCTAAATTTCTTAACATTTCCGCTAGAGATGAGCGGGGAAATATAAAATAAAGGCAGGGGAAACTAGGGATCCCCACGGGGATTAGCCCCTAGGAGGGCGTTATGACTTATCTGCTCAAAGATCGGAGATCGGCTGGGAGACTATTAGCTAGTTACTTGACAGAATATACCAGTAGTGCTAGGGCGCTGGTCTTGGCGTTGCCCCGGGGTGGGGTTCCGATCGCCTTTGAAATTGCCGAAAGGTTACATTTACCCCTAGATCTGTGTTTGGTGCGAAAATTAGGTGTACCAGAGCGCAAAGAGTTAGCTTTTGGGGCAATCGGTCAGAATGGTGTGCGGGTAATCAATGAAAGTATCGTTGACGACTTGCACCTATCGGAGGCGATGATGGAACGGGTAGCAAAGGAAGAAATGATCGAATTAGAGCGACGCGATCGCTTGTATCGAGGGGAGCGCCCATTTCCAGTCTTGACGGGAAAAACGATTATTCTAGTAGATGATGGGATCGCTACGGGAGCAACAATTAAAGCGGCGATTCTGACCCTTAAAGCTGGAAATCCCGCTGCTATTATTATTGCTGTTCCTGTTGCCCCGCCAGAAGTCTGTGATCAATTAGAAAAATTAGTCGATCGAGTAATTTGCCTACATAAACCCTACGAATTGAGATCAATTTCTCTTTGGTATGAGGACTTTTCCCAAACCAGCGATGAGGAGGTGCAAACACTTTTAGCCAGCGTCGATAGTTCTTTGATTTCAGTTTAGGGAATTATGAATTATAAAGTGGGGAGTGGGAAGTGGGGAGACCACTTCGTGCGCGTCGCGGGGGGAGAGTAAATAACAGCAATATCCTGAATTCAGAAGTCAAAATTGAGACTTCAGAGTTCTAACTTTTGACTTCTACGGCATCGGTATCAACGGCATTTGTAGGGGAAGAAACTTCAGTTTGATTATTTACTCTCCCAGGACGGCGAGTGCGATAATCAAGAACTAATCGCGATAATTCCGTGGTTAAAAGGGTGAGGACGATCCCATCATCAATCCAACCAATAATCGGGAAAACGTCAGGAGAAATATCGAGGGGGCTAAAAAGATAAACCATAGTTCCCAGAATGATAATCCAACGATATTTAGGGTGAGTAATTTTGCTGCTGTACCAGTTGTAAAAAGATTCAACAATCGGTTTCATTAATTTGTCCTCGTTCACTGGGATAATTTAATTGTGTCAGGTTCCACTTGGCGGTGATAGTGGGGTTTTGCCCCCCATTATGTAGGGTTATCCCCGCTAATTATCCACCAAAAAAGCCCCGAAGAAAATTCACCTTTAGGGATGAGCCTGAAGTATTATTACTGGATGCTTAAGAGGGGAGATAGTGGCATCTTTTCCCCTATAATAGGCGATGACAAACTAATCAATTATCTGCCAGTTTAAGGATGGAAACCCTCTTTCATCTAGTTACTTTTGCCTTTGTCTTCGCTTTTGGTGCCTCGGTGGGCAGTTTTTTAAACGTGGTCATCTATAGATTACCTCAGGGGATATCTCTGGTTTATCCTCCTTCCCACTGTCCGAAATGTCACCATAGGTTGGGGAAAAGCGAGAATATACCCGTTTTCGGCTGGTTATGGCTAGGAGGTCGCTGTCGCTGGTGCAAAACCCCGATTTCTGTCCGTTATCCAGCGGTCGAAACTTTTACCGGTTTATTATTTTGTCTGGTTTTAGGAGATTTTAGCTTTTCTTGGCAGACCCTCGGCTATTGGATTCTCCTCAGTTGGTTATTAGCTTTAGCTTTGATCGATTTTGATACGATGACGCTTCCCAACTCCCTCACCCAATCGGGATTAGTTTTAGGGATAGTTTTCCAAACTCTTTTAGGTTGGCAAAATAATCAAAGTGTTATCTATCTCTTTTCAGCGATCGCTAGTGCGGTTTTAGGAGTCTGGTTATTTGATCTAATCCAGTGGGGGGGGAGTTTTGCTCTCGGACAACAGGCCATGGGGGGAGGAGATGCGAAATTAGCGGCCATGATCGGTGCTTGGTTAGGATGGAAAGCATTATTAGTCACCGCTTTCTTGGCCTGTGCTATTGGGGCAGGTATCGGTATTATGGGCATTTTTCTTGGTAAAATGGGGAAAAAACAAGCTATACCCTTCGGTCCATTTCTTGCCCTCGGCGCTCTGATGAGTGTCTTTTGGAGTGATAAGATCATCTCAGCCTATCAAACCATTTTTTTCCCTTTGTTGTAAAAAAGTTATCCTGTAATTAAATCTTGATACAATAGTCTTCCGTGTCTTGGATCACCGTCAGAACAACCCCGAGTCGTTGGGAAGCCGATTGGCTGCAGGAAATGCTCAAAGCTCACGACATCCCCAGTCGCGTTATCGCTATTGGCCCTGGTATTTATTGCGGCCAGGGGCATCAGGCCGCTCTACAAGTGCGTCCCCAAGATCGCTGGACAGCACTTTTGTTATTAAGTCCTCTAGAAGAAAGTCTATAAATTGTCTTTATTTTAAACTATGTCTCTATTTGATTGGTTTGCAAATCGCCAAAAAACAGAACCCAAGGTTCAACAACAACAGGAACGAGAAATAGCCGATGGTTTATGGACAAAATGCCCAAATTGCGGCGTTTTGGCCTATACGAAGGATTTATTAGCTAATCAACTGGTTTGTCTCGATTGCGGTCATCATAATCGGGTGGAAAGTGAAGAAAGAATTCGCCAGTTAGTGGATGCTAATACTTGGAATTGCCTTGATGAACAGATTCGACCGACGGATCCCCTCAAATTTCGCGATCGGAAAAGTTATAGCGATCGCCTACGGGAAACTCAAGAAAAAACCGGTCTGACGGATGCTGTCCAGACGGGAACGGGGACGATCGATGGTTTACCCTTAGCTTTAGGGGTGATGGACTTCCGTTTTATGGGGGGTAGCATGGGATCGGTGGTGGGAGAAAAACTCTGTCGTTTGACGGAACGCGCTACCGATGAAAGTTTACCCCTGGTGATTATCTGCGCTTCTGGTGGGGCGAGAATGCAGGAGGGAATGTTAAGTTTAATGCAGATGGCTAAGATTTCTGGCGCTCTTAACCGGCATCGGGAAGCAAAGTTACTTTATATTCCCGTCTTGACTAATCCCACCACGGGGGGAGTCACGGCCAGTTTTGCCATGTTGGGAGATATTATTATCGCCGAACCAAAGGCTACTATCGGTTTTGCCGGGAAGCGGGTAATTGAACAGACTTTGCGCGAGAAATTGCCGGAAGGTTTCCAAACATCGGAATACTTGTTAAAACACGGGTTTGTCGATGCGATCGTTCCCCGTACCCATCTCAAGAAAACCCTCGCTCAATTAATTAGTTTACATCAGCCCTTTTTCCCCTTGTTATCCCCCCTGAACAGTCATCATCAATACAGTCAACCGGAGTTAATCCCCCTGAAAACAGCCCAGGGACAAACAACAGTTTAACTGTTCTAAGACGGATCTGGAGTTGCCAGTCCGAGCATTTGTACTAAAATTGTCCTGATCGGCAGTTTCAATGTAGTACATCCCACACTTAACCGGGTTGACAGTGATCGCAAAGTCCAAAAAATTCGAGAGTATGGTAATAAACCTTGAATTGGTGGGATTTTTCGAGTTTTTCTTCCAATTCATGAACGGGACACTCATTAAAGACGATAGACCGACCGCAATGAATACAGGTAAGATGGTGTTGGTCCTGCTGAACGGAACTGTAGAGGGATTCTCCTGTGGCTAGGGTTCTCACCTGCACTGCACCCTGTAATTTTAGGGATTCTAGGGCGCGGTAAACAGTGGCTAACCCCATATTTTGGTCACGCTGACGGAGTTCCACAAACAATTCTTGAGCGGATACTGCCCGATTTAAGGTTTTGAGTAAGTGGATAATGCGCTCTTGCGATCGGGTACGTTGGGGTTTCATATCAAAAAGGTCAGCGATCAAATTTAATTCTATGCCAAAAAATTATCAGTGCTTTATTTATGTTACCCTGCGTCCCTCGGTTCTCGATCCGGCGGGTACGGCGGTAGAATCGGGATTAAAGCAATTAGGTTATGATACTGTGGCTGGGGTGCGAATTGGTAAGTATATTGAGCTTACTGTGACAGCAGCGGACGAAACCAGCGCCCGCGCACAATTGGATCAAATGTGCGATCAACTATTGGCTAATCCTGTGATTGAAAATTATCGCTTTGATTTGCATTGTCAGTAGATAGGGGATAGAGATTAGGGGATAGGGAAATGGGGAAATGGGGAAATGGGGAAATGGGGAAATGGGGAAATGGGGAAATGGGGAAATGGGGACATGGGGAAATGGGGACATGGGGAAATGGGGACATGGGGACATGGGGAAATTCACCCAATACCCCAACACCCATCTGATGAGAGCTTTCTGCACAATGAATTAACCAAGTTAAAAATTATGAAGTTTGGGATTATTGTTTTCCCCGGATCGAATTGCGATCGAGATGTGGCGACGGTGACGGAGGGGATTTTTCAGCAACCCACCCGCTATATTTGGCATCAAGAGACGGATTTAGGGGATGTGGATGTGATTGTGGTGCCGGGGGGATTTAGTTACGGCGATTATTTGCGCTGTGGTGCGATCGCTCAATTTTCGCCAGCGATGAAAACTGTCCGAGAAGAAGCCGAAAAAGGTAAATTAGTTTTAGGCATCTGTAACGGTTTTCAGGTATTAACGGAAATCGGGCTGTTACCCGGTGCCTTAATTCGCAATCGCGATCTACATTTTATCTGCGATCGAGTGCCGGTAAAAGTGGAAAATAATCAATCTGTCTGGACGCGGGGTTATCAACCGCAACAGGTGCTTAATTTGCCCATTGCTCACGGGGAAGGGCGTTATTATGCCGCAGAAGATACGTTAAAATCTCTAGAGGATAACGGACAAATTCTCTTTCGTTACTGTACTTCCACAGGAGAGGTAAATGAGTCAGGGAACCCTAACGGATCATTAAATAATATTGCAGGAATTACCAATAAAGCAGGAAATGTGCTAGGAATGATGCCTCATCCGGAACGGGCCGCCGATCCGCTGCTCAATTTGACCGATGGTAGTCTATTATTTCGGGAGTTGATCAATTGTTGTTGACTAGACCTCTTGTAAAAATCAAAAATTGTTGTTAGGGTTAGGAGTCAGTAGTCAGTAGTCAGTAGTCAGGAGAATTAAAAATGAATAATAATCAATTAAATGGTCTATTTACAGATTTTATGCAATTTAATCCTTATTTTTGCCGTTTTTAAACCATCAAATAGTTGGGGTTTTGGGGTTTTAGCCCACATTCTGCACCCTAGTCGTTGAAATCAAAAGTTGCTCTAGCCCTTGTATAGTAAGACTTTTAGCGATTACTAAGAATTATGAAGTGTCACACTCTAGTCAGCGATCGCCAGCTTAATGAGTTAGTTGAAATTTCCCTGATAACTGATAACTTACCCACTGATAACTGATAACTGATAACTGATAACTGATAACTGATAACTGATAACTGATAATCCTGTGGCTGTTTTAAAAGATAATCGGGCTACCGTCCAAAAAGTTCTCTGGATCACCCTGCTGCTGAATATGTTGGTTATGGCGATCAAAGCGGGGGTGGGTTTGAGAATTAGTTCTTTAAGTCTGCAAGCGGATGCTCTCCATAGTGTCACCGATAGTGCTAATAATGTCTTGGGATTGGTAGCGATGCGGTTTTCCTCTCCCTATCCCGATCGAGATCATCCCTACGGACATCTGAAATACGAAGCGATCGGAGCTTTAGCGATCGCCGCATTTTTGGGGATTGCCTGTTTTGAAATCTTGCAAGGGGCGATCATGCGTATTATCAAAGGAGGAAAACCTGTCGAGATTGCAGGTCCTGAGTTATGGCTATTAATTATCGTTTTAGGGGTGAATATTTTTGTCACCTATTATGAGAGATCCGTGGGGCAGCGTGTCGGTAGTGTGATTTTGATTGCCGATGCTCGTCATACCATGAGTGATGTGTGGGTGACAATTACGGTTTTATTGGGGTTAGTTGGGGTTTGGGTGGGCAATACGGCTAATATTCCCCAATTACAATGGTTAGATGCGATTTTGTCCTTTCCTGTCGCTTTTTTGGTGTTTAGCAGTGGTTGGAAAGTCCTCAAGGAGAATTTACCTTTGTTAGTGGATGAAATGGCGATCGCTCCTGAAGTGATTCATGAAATTGTCCTGGAGGTGCCGGGGGTGCTTAATTGTCATGCGATCGCGTCTCGGGGAGTGGTGGGAAGACAGGTATTTATAGAAATGCACCTAGTTGTCTCCGCTGAAGATGTGGAAACTGCTCACGCAATCACGGAAGCGGTGGAAGCAAGATTAAGCCAACAATTTAGCCCTGTGAGAATTTTAATTCACGTTGAACCGCCAGATTATCACTCCGATCAGATCACTTTTGATGAAGAAGTGTGAAGCAAAAAGGCCTAAAATAAGTAGCGAACTTTTGCTAGAGGTGGCCATGGCGACAAAAAATCAAGCTAGAAGCATAGTAATTACTGGTGGAGCAGGATTTATCGGCTCGAATTTTGTTCATCATTGGTGCGAGAATTATCCTGAGGATCGTGTCATTGTTCTCGATGCTCTTACCTATGCGGGCAATTTGAATAATTTAGCGACACTGAAAGATAGAAAGAATTTCCGTTTTCTGCAAGGGGATATCTGCGATCGAGCTTTAGTTGATGAATTATTTGCCAGTGAAAATATCGATACAGTTGCCCATTTTGCCGCCGAATCCCATGTGGATCGATCGATTCTTGGTCCTGGAGCTTTTGTGCAAACTAATGTGGTGGGAACTTTTACTCTATTAGAAAGTTTTCGGCAACATTGGTTAAGTAATCATCAACCCGATAACTATCGTTTTCTGCACGTTTCCACCGATGAGGTTTATGGCAGTTTAGGAGTAGATGATCCTGCTTTTACCGAAACTACTCCCTATGCTCCTAATAGTCCCTATTCTGCCTCAAAAGCGGGGAGTGATCATCTAGCAAGAGCTTATTTTCACACCTACGGAATGCCGACAATTATTACTAATTGCTCTAATAATTATGGTTCCTATCATTTTCCCGAAAAGTTAATTCCTTTGATGTGTATTAATATTCTTTTGGGTAAACCTTTACCTGTTTATGGTGATGGTCAAAATGTTCGAGACTGGTTATATGTTCGGGATCATTGTCAAGCTTTAGATACAGTTATTCACAAAGGAAAAGCGGGAGAAACCTATAATATTGGCGGAAATAACGAGGTAAAAAATATCGATTTAGTCAGGATGTTATGTGAATTAATGGATGAATTGGCCCCCGATTTACCCGTGAAACCCGCTCGGAATTTAATTACTTTTGTCAAGGATCGCCTCGGACATGATCGCCGGTATGCTATTGATGCCAGTAAAATTCGCACTGAATTAGGTTGGCAACCTCAAGAAACGGTAGAGGGGGGATTAAGAAAAACCATTCAATGGTATCTGGATCATCGCGATTGGTGGCAACCTTTGTTATCCAAAGAATATCAAGAGTATTATGGGAAAGTTTACGGTTAGAGAGGGGTAAGTAGTCGTGCAAAATCAATTTCCTAGTCGAGACGGGAGGCCTTTCAGTGATCAGTAAACAGTAAACAGTAATCAGTAATCAGTGAAAGGCTGCATCTCAATTTTATAGAAATATCTATATCATATTTTGGGCGCACGCAGTTCGATAAACTCACTGACCACGATGCGCCCCTATCATTGGCGCAATAATATTATTGTAGGGGCGAATTGCATTCGCCCTCTTTTAATAACTGCTGCTGCTGACCATAAGTGAGAGAAAGTCACAAATAGGAGATGCAGCCTACGGGAGACGCTCGACGAGATCAGATTTGAGTTTTTAGTTCACTGTTTACTGATCACTGATAAGATATCGGCGTTATTTTCAATAATAGCCAATGGCTGCCGACCGTTCCCTCGATCGCCACTTGTGGAAATACCGCCGGGATGAGTTAGAATCGGAAAGAAGAATTTTTGAGTAACCATGATCAAATTACGTCTAAAACGCTTTGGTAAAAAACGCGAAGCCAGTTATCGTATCGTTGCGGCCGTTAGCACCAGTCGTCGCGATGGTCGTCCCTTAGAGGAATTAGGATTCTACAATCCCCGCACCGATGAAGTACGTTTGGATGAAGAAGGAATCATCCGACGCTTACAACAAGGAGCGCAACCGACGGACACCGTGCGCAGCATTCTCACCAAACAGAAAATTTTCGAGAAAATCAATGCCTAGTACCCCCAATTATCTCGAACTGGTGAAATTTATGATCGAGCCGTTTTTGGAAGATCCGGCCAGTCTGAGATTGGATATCGAGCGCTGTAAGGAAAATGAACGTCTTTGGGTGCGTGTAGCCTTCGATGATGCCGATAAAGGCAAAGTTTACGGCCGGGGAGGACGCAATTTACAGGCGATTAGAACTACCCTAGAAATGGCGGCCGCGAGTGCGGGTCGCTCTGTTTATCTAGAAGTCTATGCGGCCGAAAATGAAGGCGAACAGCGCCGCACCCGTCGTTCTAATGGTAACTTTGAAGGTACGGAAAGAAGACCGAGCAATCGCCGACCACCCGCACCCCGGCAGCTCAACAACTAACGAGCGATTTTAGGAAAACAGGGAAGGGGTTTCATCCTCGACCCTCTCCAGTTGCTCTAATTGCTGCCAAACTTTGGCGAGTAGAGTGGTTAATCCGGCTCCTGTTACGGCGGAAACAGTCAAAATCTCGGCATTGGTTATTTTAGCAAACTGCTTTTGGTAGTTATCTATCGTTTCCTCGTCCACAGCATCAATTTTGTTGAAAACCAGTATTTGCGATCGCTTTTCTAAGCCTCGACCATAGGCGGCCAATTCTCCTTGGATAATTTGATAATCGGCGATCGGGTCTTCTGCTGTCAAGGAGACAAGATGAATTAACAGGCGTGTGCGTTCGATATGGCGCAAAAATTCGTGTCCTAAGCCGATTCCTAGGTGCGCTCCCTCGATTAATCCAGGAATATCGGCGAATACCGTCCCATCTCCCGTAGGTTTGCGTACCACTCCCAAGTTAGGAATGAGAGTCGTAAAGGGATAATCGGCGATTTTGGGACGAGCAGAGGAAACGGCCGAGATTAGGGTGGATTTTCCCGCATTGGGCAGCCCAATAATGCCCACTTCCGCTAATAACTTCAATTCTAGGCGTAAATGGCGTTTTTCCCCGTCTAAACCGGGTAAAGCGTATTCGGGTGCGCGGTTATTATTGCTTAAAAAGTGGCGGTTGCCTAATCCCCCTTTTCCCCCGGCAGCCACGATTAAAGTCTGTTCGGGAGTGACCAAATCGCCGATAATTTCCTCGCTATCGAGATCGTAAACCACTGTACCACAGGGAACTTTAATAATGCGATCGCTACCGTTGGACCCGGTGCAGTTGTTCGGGCCGCCCCGTTTACCGTCATCGGCCTTAAAATAGCGACTATACTGGAAATCTAGCAGGGTTTGCAGGTTCTGAGTCGCCACAAAAATCACCGAACCACCTTTTCCCCCATTACCTCCGGCCGGACCGCCGGCGGGGACGTATTTCTCCCGACGGAAAGCGACAATTCCATCACCTCCCTTACCCCCTTCTACTTCTATTTCGGCGCGATCAATAAACTGCATAAGATTAAGTAGTTAAAGTGAAAAAATGATCAAGCTTAAAGCTGTTATATGTTAATATCTTGCCAATTTAAAGCTTCTGCAAATCCCTGAAAATGTTTGACATTAGTAGTAGCGTGGAAGGAACCACAAAGACACAAAGTACACAAAGATCACTACTATATAAGTTAAACTTATCACACAAAGAATAAGAGAGCCGATATTGTTTTTTTTATAACTGCCAATGAGCAAGAATAAGTAATAGGACAAAATTAACTTCTTAGTTAGGATAGGCACAAGGCAAGAGGTAGTTAGATATGTCTAATTAATTGTGTCCAGCTGCTTAATAATATCTACATCAATATTGTAATTATCAGCCGTTTGTTTGCCAATCTTTCGAGTTTCTAGCCAAGGCTATAAAGCTTTGAACCCAAAGGACGAGCATTATCAATCGCGGTCTGAAAATTGAGCAAACACTGGGAAATTTCTTGGTCTTGCTCATCGGTTATTTGTGACCGTTTTTGTCGTCTTTGTTCTAAGATAGCCAAAGCCGAACGATTTCGTTTAATTTGTTCTTTTCGATCCCAATCCGGATAATTGACGAGTTTGGGTTTTAATTGATTCATCTGTTTGACTGGAAATTGTCTATCACAATCTTAGCCGATCCAGCAAAAATAAATTCAGAAGGATTTTGCGCCGTTTCAGCGATCACTAAAATTGTTAAGAATTGTACAACCCTCTTGTTATAAGGCTTTTTATGTCATGAAACCTTAAAATGAGCATTGCTGTAGCCGATCCCTTGATCAAGAACAAGAGGTAACAGGGGTGCGTCTCATTTTTGTAAATCTACTGAGTTGAGATTTTTGGCTCTTCTAGGTTCTGTGTGATAAGTTTAACTTACATAGGATCGATCAATCTTTGTGTCCTTTGTGCCTTTGTGGTTCCTTCCACTCGCTCGTCAGCAGGACTGTATCTTAGAATACATTTTGCCCACCAAACCTAAGAGAGCCGATTTTTAAAGGTAAACTCTTAACTCTTGGGAGCATCTCATTTATGCACGTGAGTAATTATACTTATCCCTAAAACTGTTTTCTAGCAAGGCTTTCAAAATAGCTTGACATAAAAACCTGATTTAGGGGTTACAAAGGTGAGATGCTCCCTAACTCTAAACTCTTTGCTAAAATTGGGCATTACTCCCGATTTTATCACTTAATCCCAGTCTTAAACCCCCTGACGGGGGAGGAGCTTCGTCCCCCGAATCCTAGAGCGCATTGGTTTTTCTGTGGGAGCTTACGAACAGCTTCATAATTTAAAAGTCACCGATAATTGCTGATTGGATACACCCCTCTAAAGCCTACTGAAGATCAGGGATAAAAACCGTGTACATTCCTCGTAAATCACCAACTTTAAAATCATAGGCAAGATCCTGAGGATATTTGTCTTTCACGAATTCTGGGCGATTATTTTTGCGTCCGTGACAGGCAAGACAACTAGCTTGTACGTCGATACGTCGATAATAACTGGTTCCCGTTTGTTCATTGCGTGATTCTCGGTTCCAAAAGCCAATTAATTGGGGATTATGCTCAAATTTAGCCAACGCCATTACCGATTGTAAGTCTTTGGCTGCATGATCGGGATTACGATACTTTCGGGCTATTTGTTGAACTTGCCAACCATTTTCTTGACTCAATTTTTTCGCCTGCATTCCCACGGGTTGACAGACTTTTTTAAAAGTGCCTTGATCGGGGATTGTTTCTTTGTCTAAAGTTGCCGCTAATCCCGATCGCATTTGATCGAGGTATTCGATTTCTTCTACTGCCTTGGCAAGTTCTACGGGATTAGTATCCGCTAAGGCTGAAGCTGGATTAACTATCAATAATAATAGGGCAATGGCAACAGCAAGCACGAGGGAAGAAGAAATCTTAGTTAAATTGACATAAATTTGCTTGTTCATCATAAATAATCCTCCAAAAAATGGTTGTTACTTGAGCATAAAAAATATCATTTGTCATTCTGGTAAAAGTCAATTATTGGGGAAGCCAGACCAATTAACTATTGATAATTAGGGTTCTTCCGAACTTACACTGTAGAAAATTCCCCAAGCTCCCTCTCTGTCCAGAAATGCTCTAAAGTTGATAAATATCAATCTAACAAAAACTCAAAGCTTTGCTGTACAAGCTTTACAAGCATGAGTTGTTAATAGTTTTGCATGACAGGTTCGGTAGAGCCATAATTAGAAGGACGTTTCTGCTACTGATTGCCCAAAAATTTTGTCGGTTAACTTCACATACCAAGCGGCGGATTGTACTTGAATAATGTAACCCATAGCGATAATCAAAGCAATTTCTGAGCCTTGTTTAGCACCGAAAACAGTAATAGCAATAGCGAGAGCAATCGAAAGATTACGCATGACTGTACCGTACACTAAAGCAATAGCATCTTCCCGGTTAAATAAGCTTTTTCCTACTAGGGTACTTAGTCCAAAATTAATCCCATAAATAATAATTAAAGGAATAAAATAGGAAAGTAAATCTCCTGGATTTGCGACGATTGACTTGGCTTTTAATGCTAAAGCTACAAAGACAATTCCCAGGACTCCTAAAGTAGAAAAAGTGGGGAACTTTTGTTTAAGATTTTTATTGTATTTATCTTGTCCTACGGTTTTTAAGAGGATTTGTTTGGTAATAAACCCCAAAAGCATAGGCAGGAAAACAATAAAAACAATTTGCTTAAAAACATCGATTAGGGGAATTTCGATCACTGTTCCCATTAACCATTTAGCATAAAATGGCGTGGCTAGAGAGCCAAAAATTAAACCGATTACTGTCATTTTAATCGCCGCATTAAGATTTCCTTTAGCGAATCCTGTCCAAGAAATTGTCATGCCACTGGTGGGCAGCAAGGAGGTCAGTAATAAACCGAAGGCGATCAAGGGTTGATCACTAAAAAAAAGTTTTCCCAAACCAAAAGCCAGAAAAGGAATGATGCCAAAATTAATAATTTGGGTGACTAATTGTAATCGTAAATCTCCACCTGAAAAAACCTTTTGAATTTGCAGGTTAATCATCATCGGATAAACCATCAGAAAAGTTAAAGGCACGATTAACGCTTTGAGAAATGATGGCTCAAATAAAACTCCGAAAATCACGCCTGCTATCATGAAAGCTGGAACTGACCAGACTAAGTTATTTTGGATAATTGCTAAAGTTTTCCACATTTTTTGACATCCTCATTCTTAATTATAACAGTGGTTAATCCTCAATTAGTAACTATGTAAACTCAAGATAAAAGTGAAATTTTACCTTGAATTACTGCTAGTTATTTCTCAATAGTCAATCCGAGTCGTCGCCATTCTCTCAGTCCGCCAGTAATATTCAATACCTGCGGAAAACCCTCTTTAGTTAAAGTATCGGCAACAATAGGACTGCGGTGTGCAGTTAAACAAATAACTGCTATGGGCTGCTCTTTGGGTAATTCCCGAAACCAAGATGGTAAAACCAATTTTTTTAACCGATCAATTCTTCCCACAAGAACCCTCGGCAAACTGAGATTAAGCGCCCCCATTGCGTGACCTGTATTATACTCGAACCGAGAACGCACATCGATTAATAAAGGTGGGTTTGCCAGTTCGATAAACTCTTGCGGCGAAATATCTTTTCTACTCATAAATAATTGCAAAATTAAACCACAAACATAACTTTAAGCCGTCTTAACTAAAGGTTTTAAATGTTCCATAACTGCCTGTAACTTTTGGCGGGCAGTTTCGGCGATTTCTCGCGCTTGTGGCTGTTCTAGGCTCCGAAACATGGACATGGGATCGATCGCCGATACCTCGATCCGTCCATCTTCTTGCTCTTGCACCACCAGATTACAGGGGTAAAGAACCCCAGCTTTATCGTCAATTTGGAGCATTTGGTAGGCAATTAAGGGATGACAGGCGCCTAAGATACGATAGGGGCGAAAATCTACGTCAATCTTTTTCTTGAGGGTCGCTTTTACATCGATATCCGTGAGTATGCCGAATCCTTCCTGCTGCAGGGCTGCCGTCACCTCTGCGATCACCTGCTGAAAAGGAACCTCTAGCATTTGACTGAAATAGTACATAGTTTTGTCTCCACGGGTTAAGTTCTGTAATCGATTGCTATCTTTAGTTAACCATATTATTATATTACTATCAAGTAAAATAGTCAACCAATAATTTAGTGGGAGAGAAGACCGATGGCCAAGATTGTGATCATGGGGGCAGGATTGGGGGGATTACCCACCGCTTACGAACTGAGACACTTGCTTTCTAACCAACACACCGTTACTCTCATTTCCGAAACCGATAAATTTACCTTTATCCCAGGGCTGATCCGCGTGGCTTTGGATTTAGCCCACCTCGACCATATACAACTAGATTTAGCCCCCCTAGCTCGTCAATACGGCATTGAATTAGTGCAGAGCAGTATTACCGAACTCGACCCACAAAAACAGACAATTACCCTAGAAAATGGTCAAATCATCGATTATGACTACGGAGTTATTGCCACGGGAGCCTCCCTCGATTTGGATGCCATTGCGGGGTTAGGCCCCCACGGCGGTTACACCCAATCGGTCTGCACTCCTGCCCATGCCTTGCAAGCGCGAACAGCTTGGCGGCAATTTTTAGCTAATCCTGGCGCTTTAGTCATCGGTGCAGCCCCCGGCGCCGGTTGTTTCGGGCCTGCCTACGAATTCGCTTTAATGGCCGATTGGATTTTGCGTCGTCGGGGATTGCGAGAAAAAGTCTCGATTACCTACGTTACCCCCGAACCCTACCCCGGACATCTAGGGGTGGAAGGAGTGGAAAACGCCAGAGAATTAACAGCGGATTTATTTCTGGAAAGAGGGATAGAGGTGATCGATAATGCGGAAATTAAGGTTATCGAGGAGAATAGAATGATCTTAGCCGATGGTCAGGAATTGCCGTTTAGTTATTCGATGGTACTGCCCGCTTTTCGGGGAGTAAAATTTGTGCAAAAAACAGCAGATTTAAGCGACAACAGAGGATTTATTGCCACCTTACCCACGGGCTGCCATCCTCGCTTTTCTTCCCTCTACGCTATCGGTGTTAGCGTTCGTTTAGAATCAAACTGCCCCACGGCCATTCCTATCGGCCTACCGAAAAGCGGACAGATGACCGAGGCCATGGGTCTAGCAGTCGCCCATAATATTGCTGTCGCCCTCGGAGAGTTACCCGCACCCCAAAAAATACCCACTTTAGAAGCTTTATGTTTTGCCGAGTTTGGGGATACCGGAATCGCCTATATCGCCGCCCCTGTCCTTGCAGATCCTCTGACGGGTAAACGGCGTTATTCCTATGCAGTGCGCGGAATTTGGGTAACTTGGGTAAAAGCGGCCTTCGAGGAGTATTTCTTACAGAAGTTGCGTTGGGGAATGGGGGTCCCTTGGTTCGAGCGCTGGGGATTACGTCTTCTCTTTGGATTATCCCTAGTGGTTTCCCTGCCAAATATAGAGACAAGGGAGGAATCGGAACCAAAAAAGCTGACAAAAGAGAATTGCACTTGACGCTCTTCACCGTAAAGCTGATGGATATTCTTGGTTTAACCAGTCTATCTCAGGAGATACGGCACATAATCCCCAAAAGTAAGGATTAAATTGCCTAAAATCTCTAAATAGATCACTTATAGTCATTTCAGACCAGTCTGATATAGTCTAGACCGATAAAACCCTTATGAACTCTGCCATTGATTCAGCTGCCCTCGCATTTAAATTGCTTGTTGAGAGGAGGCAAGAGGCAACAGTAAAGGGATTGGGGGAGATTCGGCTAGTCTTAAGAATAAGCGCTTTAAATGCGTCTTAGCTTTCTCGATCTTAATTGAAATGACTATAATTGACAAGTTGGGTTTAGTACATTTGTTTGCAAATAAAAAACTTCTTTCTGGGCGGGGAATCCCTACAATAGGAAACAGGATAATTAGTAGCAGATGAAAACCGATGGGGCAGTTTTTTAAACAAACTTTCGCTAGTTGCTTGGGAACTTTATTGGGATTATTGGCATTTTCGGTCTTAGGTGTAGGAGGATTAGCATTTTTACTGCTTTCCTTGCTTATTTCTAGCGATAGCTCCTCAGTTAAGGAAAAATCGGTCTTAGTTTTTAACTTGGCCACCAATATCAGCGATGCTCCCCATAGTTCCAGTTTAGCCGATAGTTTGACCAGTGAGAGTTCGACCACTTTAAATTTGCGACAGGTGATAGCGGCGATCGAAAAGGCCACCCTTGATGATAATATTGTCGGTCTGTTACTCTACGGTCGCGACAATATCGGTGAATATGGCTATGCTACCCTGACGGAAGTGCGGCAAGCTTTGGCAAAATTTCGCGAATCGGGTAAAAAAATTATCGCCTACGATATGGAATGGACGGAAAAGGAATATTATCTCGCTTCCGTTGCTGAAAAGGTGATTATTAATCCCGTCGGGAGAATGGAAATTAATGGTTTAAGTAGTCAACAAACCTTTTTTGCCGATGCACTAGAAAAGTATGGTGTGGGGGTACAAGTGGTAAAGGTGGGTTCTTTTAAAGGTGCAGTGGAACCCTATACGCGTCAGGATTTAAGTGTCCAGAATCGTCAGCAGCTGCAAACCCTACTCGATACAATTTGGTCTAATTATAGTTCCACAGTGGCCAAAAGTCGCAATTTAACCCTCCAACAGGTGCAAACTATTTCTGATACTCAAGGTATTCTGGAAGCAACCACGGCGAAAAAGGCGGGTTTTGTTGATGAAGTGGCCTATTTAGATCGAGTAATTGTTTTAGCTAAAGAGTTGACAGGAGAAGCAAAAAATAAAACTAATGAGGAGGAAAATTCTAGCTCTTTTTCGCAAATTTCTTTAGCTAATTATGCTAGTTCTCTCGATGAGGAGGAAGATAGTAGCGCTCAAATAGCGATAGTTTATGCAGAAGGAACAATCGTAGAAGGTCAGGGAAATAGAGGCGAAATCGGTGGGGATAAATTGGCGAAGGAACTGCGAAAATTACAAGGGAAGGAGGAGGTGAAAGCGGTAGTTTTGCGGATTAATAGTCCGGGGGGAAGTGCCACCGCTTCTGAGGTAATTCTGCGGGAAATTAAGCGTTTAGATGCAAAAAAACCAGTAATTATTTCCATGGGTGATGTGGCAGCTTCTGGGGGTTATTGGATCGCCATGGGGGGTCAAAGAATTTTTGCCGATAATGATACAATTACTGGTTCGATCGGTGTGTTCGGATTATTGTTAAATATTCAGAAGATTGCTAATAATAATGGCATTGATTGGGATACGGTTAAAACTGGACAATTAGCCGATATATCTACTATTACCAGACCGAAGAATCCCCAAGAATTAGAAATTTATCAAGCGGCAGTTAATCAGTTCTATGATTTATTTATCGAGACGGTGGCCAAGGGGCGAAAATTATCCCCAGACAAGGTTAGAACTGTGGCCCAAGGTCGCGTCTGGACGGGAAAAGATGCGGTCAAAATTGGTTTAGTTGATCAAATTGGTGGTCTAGAAGTGGCAGTACAATATGCGGCCAAAACAGCTAAATTAGGAGATGATTGGAGTCTTCAAGAATATCCTCGATCGCAAAGTTGGCAAGAAGAACTTCTCTCTAATTTCTTGCAAACCTATCTTCCTCCTCTCACTAAAAATAATCATCCTTTGACGCAGGAATGGCAAAATTTTCAGCAGGAATTATTAAAGTTACCTACATTTAACGATCCCCATAGTGTTTATGCTAAGTTACTTTTTAATCTCGATTTTCGCTGATACTTAGGTAAAAATAATGCTCCCTAATTCTGAAATTCTTTGACAAAAATTTCTATGAATCGCCCTAATAGTGTTATTCTCAGTTTAGCCTATATTTTGGGATTATTATCTACAGGTCTGCTAGATTTTAGTCCCCAGTTAAACCGATGGCAAGAAGTGGTAATTAGAATTGTTATTATCAGTCTAATTACCCTGTTAACCACAACTTTTATCCGTCGTTTTTGGTGGCAAAGTCCCCCGAAAAAAATTTGGCTGATAGCGGGATTAATAGCTATATTTGCCGTTGTTTATCTAGAAATTCGCACTCCTTATCCCAGCGCAAACGATATCAGTCATCTTTTAAAAAATAATGTGGTTAACTCTATTAAAATCACGGGCAATATTATCTCAGAAATTCGTCTCAATCGCCAAGAAAATTTACAATTTTGGTTAGAAGTAAAAGAATTTAGACTCAAGAATTTACCGAAGGAAAAATCCACAGGTAAACTCTACGTTACTCTACCCAATCTAGCAAAAAATCAGGTTTATCCCGGACAAGAAATAACAGTTAAAGGATTACTTTATCGTCCCCGTCGTGCCAATAATCCCAATGCTTTTGACTTTGCTAATTATCTAGCGCGTCGGGGTGCTTTTGCTGGTTTAAAAGGGGAAATAATTATTGATAAAAAGCCACCGACTTGGGGAGTTTGGCAGATTCGTCAGCGCATTGTTGAGGCACAAATTCAAGGACTAGGCCAAGAAAAAGGCACTTTATTAAGTTCGATTACCCTCGGACGACAAGCGGTTAATTTGCCAGCAAAAATCACTGATTTATTTATTAAAACTGGATTGGCTCACATTTTAGCAGCTTCTGGCTTTCATGTGTCTATTTTGTTGGGATTTGTTTTAACTGTTACTCGCAATTTATCCCCCAAAAAACAGTTTATTATTGCCGTTACTATCTTAATAATTTACGGCACTTTAACAGGGTTACAACCTTCAGTTATGCGGGCGATTTTGATGGGAATTGGGGCATTAATCGGTCTGCTTTATAATCGACAAGTTAATAGTTTAGGCTCCCTGTTACTAGCGGCTACAATTCTATTATTATGGCAACCTCTCTGGATTTGGGATTTAGGATTTCAGTTAAGTTTTTTAGCGACTTTGGGATTAATTATTACCGTTCCCTTACTGAAAAATAAAATTGACTATTTTCCTAATTTAATCGCTGAACCTATAGCTATTAGTCTAGCTGCCACTCTCTGGACTATGCCTTTATTAATGTTTACGTTTAACTCGATCGCTCTTTATAATATCCCCATTAATATTATCACAACTCCCCTAATTACCCTAATTAGTTTAGGAGGAGTTTTTACTGCTTTTTTAGGCTTAATTTATCCCCCTTTGGGCAGTATCGGTGCTAGTATTCTCTATTATCCTCTCAAGTTATTACTGCAAATTACCAACTTTTTTAGTCTGCTTCCTTTTAGTACCTACTCCACAGGTAAATTATCCTTAGGAGTGATGTTAATTATTTATATTTGCCTTACCTTAATCTGCTTTAATCTCTGGTTTCGTCAACGGTGGCATTTAGTTGGTTTATTTATCCTCACTTTAATTTTAATACCGATTATTTATCAACATTTGACTTTAACTCAGGTGACAGTTTTAGCCACCAAATCGCAACCAGTAATAATTATTCAAAATCGGGGAAATACTCTCTTAATTAATGGGGAGGAACCCGCAACAGCACGTTATACAGTTTTGCCTTTTTTGCGACAGGAGGGAATTAATCAAATACAAGGAGCAATAACCGTCAATAATTCGGCGCAATTCTCAACTATCAGTGAGAGCATACCGATCAAAAAAACTATTAATTTATCCCAGTTAGAAAAATTTAATCTTGGTGAAATTACTGGACAATTGCTCGAGAAAAATTTATTTAAATTTCAGGTAAAAAATCAATCCTGGCTATGGATTGTCAACCCGAAAATTCCCGTTAATTTATCCCAAAAATTCAGCCCCCTAGTGTTATTATGGCAGGGAAGCAATCTAGATAAACAATGGTTAGAGTCCATTCGACCTCAAACAGCGATCGCTGTTACTAACAATCTCTCCCGTAATGCCAGAAATCAACTGAGAAAAGCTGGTATTAAGACTTACTGGACCGGGAGAGATGGTGCAATTCAATGGACAGCAAAAAATGGATTTCAACCCTTTCTAATTAATGAGTGATGTGTATCACCAAAACTGAACAGGGAGCATGATGTACCACATAATTACTGACACTACCTAAGATTAACTCAGATAAACCCGATCGACCGTGACGACCAACAATAATTAAATCTATCCCCTCTTGCTGGGCAACTTGACAAATTTTCTGTCCCGGATCACCGATATAATAATCAGCCTTGGCCGTGATATTATCTTCCTTAGCTCGATCGACTAAACCGTTTAACCAAGCTTGTAATTCCCCTTGCATTTCTTCGGTGATTTGTTGTTCCAAGGCGATCATATCGGGGGTATAACCGCCACCATAACCGATCAGATTACCATAAATAAAAGTTTCCGTGTAGGGAGTCAAAGGTTGAGACAGACTATAAACAATTCGCAACTCACTAGCGTAGGTTTTCGCTAAGAGAATAGCCGTATTCAATACCTCTGGAGTGGGATCTTGATAATCCACAGCCACGAGAATTTTATTATAGAGTTTGTTGGTATCTCGATCGACTGAGATTGTTTCCGTATTATCCATAGAATTAGCCTCCTCGATAGCAGATAACGTCAGGGTTGAAGTTAATCTTTTTTCCCATCGGCTGCCAGCAATACCTCGGTGAAATAGTCAAAAATTGCTGAAAGCTGATGATTGATTGCTGACGATCCCCTACCTCTAGTGTGACATTTTTCGGATAATGTAGCTAAATTAGCAAAAAAATTAACAATTTACCCTACTGTCACCCCCTGTTCTGTGCTAACCCATCAGCATTTGTTGATACATATCATAGTCAAAATAGGATCGAGATTACATCTATATCGGCGCTAATGGGGGATTATAGATTGAAAGCGGATGTTTAAAGCTGTCCGGGCGTGTAAACCTCTTACAAATAGATTGTATTTATAGATGTTAGTTCTTTTACACGCCTTTTTTTCCCTTTTTATATAACTCTGGCAAAAATCAAGAATTGTCCCTCAGCTAGATCGAGGCGATAATAACTATAAAAATCGCTCTCTTAGGTTTGGTGAGTAAAATGTATTCTAAGATACAGTCCTGCTGGCGAGCGAGTGGAAGGAACCACTCCAGACACAGAGAACACAAAGATTGATCGCTTCTATAGTAAGTTAAACTGGTCGCAACGCGCTCGCTACGCGAGATCACACAAAGAATAAGAGAGCCGAAAAATGGCTAATTAGTCGGATAAGTGAGATTTTTCTCTTTTTCTCTTGCCTTGAGAGATTTGCCTAGAGCAGCTGAAGTATATAATCTAATTAGAGCGAGTTCTAAACCAACAACTTAAGTAGGTAGGCGTTAAAAATTATTAGATGCCCCCCTTATTAAGGCGGATCCCCCCTTAGTCCCCCCTTATCAAGGGGGGACTAAGGGGGGATCGGCACCCCCCTTATCAAGGGGGGCAGGGGGGATCGAACCTAAAATCCATTTTTAATTTAATTATAAATAACCAACAACTTATGATTAGTCGCTACGTTGTCCTATGGCTCCCGATGATCGTAATAGGAATTAGTAACGGTATTCTCAGGGAAAGCACCTACGGAAAATATCTCGATGAACTACGCGCTCATCAAATTTCTACCCTGACAGGAATCATTTTTTTTAGTCTTTATATTGGCACTCTTGTCTATTTTTTGGGTCTAGAATCGTCCAGTCAAGCAATTACTATCGGTTTAATTTGGTTACTATTAACAGTGGGTTTTGAGTTTCTGTTCGGTCATTTTATCGCCGGTCACTCTTGGTCAAGATTAGGGCAAGATTATAATCTTTTAGCGGGACGAGTTTGGATTTTTGTTCTCTTGGTCATTACTTTTGCACCTCTACTATTTTACCAACTTTTTTCTTAATTATGAAAGCCATTATCATTAATCGCTATGGCGATAGTAATGTTCTCGAATACACAGACATAGAAAAGCCAATTCCCCAAGGGAAAGAAGTCTTAATTAAGATTATGGCAGCGGGAATTAATCCGATTGATTGGAAGATTCGTCGGGGAATGCTCAAAATAGCCACCGGTAATAAATTTCCCCTGCAATTAGGTTTCGATTATGGGGGAATTATCGTTGAAAAAGGTAGTCAGGTGGAACAATTCCAGATCGGAGATGAGGTTTTTGGTTTTCTCAATCAATTACCGGGTAGAACCTATGCTGAATATGCAATTATTCCCGCTTCCCTATTAGTTAAAAAACCCCATAATCAGAGTTTTATTGAAGCTGCTGCCACTCCTTTGGCTGCTTCTACCGCTTTGCAAGTGTTGCGAGATTTTGGCGGTATTCAAGCAGGAAATCGGATTTTAGTTAATGGTGCATCGGGAGGAGTGGGTAGTTTTGCTATGCAGATAGGAAAAATTTTCTCCGCAGAAGTAGATGGAGTTTGTAGTAGTAAAAATATCGATTATGTCACCTCTTTAGGAGCAGATAAAGTTATAGATTATACCCAAGAAGATTGGAGAAAAACTGAGCATAAATATGATATAATCTTCGATGCTGTGGCTAAGTCTTCTTTTTGGCACTGTCGTCAGCTTTTAAAACCCCAAGGCACCTATATAACCACCCTACCAAATCCCGGAATTATCCTCTTAAATTATCTCACTGCTTGGTTGCCCCAAAAAGGGAAACTGATATTTTTTGCTCAAGCACAAGCGTCTGACTGGCAATTTCTCAAAGAAGCGATCGAATCGGGAAAATTAACTGTTAGAATCGATCGCACCTATACTTTTTCCCAGGTGATAGAAGCTCATAATTATAGTGAATCGGAAAGAGTGAGCGGAAAAATAGTCTTGATCCCCGATTAAGGATAAATAGTTAGGGATTTTCCCGATTTTTTGGGGAACGAGTAAATAGTTTTAAGTAGGTAGAAACAGAGAATTCCTTAATTGGAAAGGTGATAAAAGTCAAGGGATTAATAGTAATAATAATATTGCGGCTATCCCTTTGTACCGCCTTGATAATCTGTTTAGCCACCCAATCGGCGGACATAATACCCACAGGATTTAAATTACTCTTAAAAGGGCCAAGAATTAGCTTTCTTACCACACAGGGAGCATCTAAACGACGCAGGGTAATCATATCACCGATCGCTCGTTTACTGAGTTCGTAGAGGGGACTAAAGGCAGGATTAACCTCCGCTTCCGAGGTATTCACCCAGACTTCCTTGCGGGCAATTTGCTCGTTAGTGCGGACAGTTTTGAAGAATAATTCCATTAAACGCCAGACGGAAAAAGTATTCACTTGGTAGGCTAATTCGATCGCTTCTGGGGTTCTTTGGCCGTGGACATTAACGCCATGATTTAAAATTAGTATATCTACAGACTTAAATAAGTCCTCAAGTTGCGTTTCTTCACCGATTTGCCATTTTACGGTTTTTACAGGTACTGATTCGCCGTTAATTTCAATAGCGATCGCATTCTCCCCAGAAGTGAGCGCGATCACCTTGGCTCCCTTCAGTTGTAGGTACTTTAACAGCGATCGCCCTAAAGTTCCATTCGCTCCGGTAATGGCGATCGTTTTACCCTTGAGAGAAAGTGCCGTCCCCATCAATTTATCCATAAAGGTGAAAGTTCCACAATAATAAGCCTTTTGGTTATCAAAATGGTGTCGCCAGTGGTAAGTACGATTAACGCGCCATTGAGCCGGTAAACTCTCAAATTGCCCCGGACGATGGGTTAAATCGGTTAATTCGTCCACATTGGCGATGCCTAAACCTCGACCGATCGCCGTACTGAGAAAAGCCAAAGTATAGAGGGAACCTAACCAACCCAACCAAGGGCGATCAAACCCCCAAGAGTAGGACAATAGTACAGGTAAAACACTGGCAGCCAACATCACCAAGGCCTCCGGTACATCATTGTACCAGTGGGCCCGACGATAAATTTCCTCGCTCATTACCGACAGATCGGGACGAAAAACCCGATGATGCCAGACGTGCAGACGATAAAGGGGCTGCCAATGGTGGGCCAGAGCATGATAGCAATCACGCACGATCTCCACCCAAATAATTGAGCCACAAATCAGTCCGACACAGAGGAGCAGGTTTGACATAGGGGATAAATGTTAAATTTTCTCAACGAATGTAAACAAAGTAATCTTAGCCAAAAAAGCGCATTTATCGGGTAAAAGGAACCAATAGCCTGAAAAACTGGGGTTTCTTTCCCGAAAAAACTTAAGATTCTGTTAAAAATTTTAACAATTTTCGGTAAGATAAAGCAAGAAATAAGCTTCTATTTGAACAATTACTTAACCTGAGTCGATTATGGCAGAAAATTATTGGTCGCGAGAGGATGATAATGAAGAATTAGACCCGATTGGTTCCCTCCTATCTGACTGGTCCGATCCCGAAGATGAGGAGGACGAATTTAGGAGCGAAATTTTTCAAGGCCGATCGGGACGCAGACAGAAAGCGGCTTTTAGCCTCATGGCGATCTGGACAATAATTATCGGACTTCATTGGCTGAGTTGGGGTTATTGGGCAATTATCGCCCTAACTATGGTACTATCGGCCCAAGCTTTGCGGCTGCTGTTCACCAAACCGGAAACGCCGCCAATTCCTTTACTGGATCAGGATTTAACCTCTGTCCCCAGGGTGTCCCTCTTAGTAGCGGCCAAAAATGAAGAAACCGTAATCACGAAGCTGGTTAATTATCTCTGTCATCTAGACTATCCCCAAGATAAGTTAGAAGTTTGGATCGTCGATGACTATAGTACCGATAACACGGGGGCGATTCTCGATCGCCTTGCTTTAGAATATCCCCAATTAAAAATTCTTCATCGTCCTGCTAATGCCGGAGGTGGCAAATCCGGCGCCTTGAATCAGGTTTTATCCCTGACTAACGGGGACATTATTGGCGTATTCGATGCCGATGCGGGATTATCCTCCGATTTACTCCGTCATGTGGTCCCAATGTTCGACGATCGAGAAGTGGGTGCGGTACAGGTGCGAAAAGCGATCGCCAATGCCGCCGAAAACTTCTGGACCAAAGGACAAGCGGTAGAAATGATCTTTGATAGCTGTTTCCAACAGCAACGGATCGCGGTGGGAGGGATCGGAGAATTGCGCGGAAATGGTCAATTTGTCCGACGTAGTGCCTTAAATCGTTGCGGGGGTTGGAATGAACAAACGATCACCGATGATCTCGATTTAACTATTCGTCTCCATATCGATAATTGGAAAATTAATGTCTTAAATTTTCCCGCAGTAGCGGAAGAAGGGGTGAAAACCGCGATCGCTTTATGGCATCAGCGCAATCGTTGGGCCGAAGGTGGTTTTCAGCGTTATCTCGACTATTGGAAAGCGATTTTAAAGTCTCCCATGCCTTGGCCGAAAAAGTTTGATTTAATTGCTTTTTTGCTCGTTCAATATATCTTACCTGCGGCCGCTATTCCCGATCTTTTAATCACTATTACCCAGCATCAAGCTCCGATTTTAACTCCTTTAACTGGTTTAGCTCTTTCCCTTTCTCTCTGGGGGATGGTGACAGGATTAATCCGAGTCAATACGGGTAAAAAATTCACTTTTGCTCTCGGTTTAGACATCCTTGCTCAAACCCTTCGCGGCATGATTTATATGATGCACTGGTTTATTATTATTCCCAGTGTCAGCCTCCGGATGGCTTTGCGTCCTAAACGTTTAAAATGGGTGAAAACCGTTCATCTGGGGGAACATCTCAGCGCCGAAGTTTAATTTTCGAGGATAGACTCCCAAAACTTTGGCTTTATCATACCTGAAATCCCCGGTCAGTCAAGGTTATAGCCTTTGGAAACCCTTTTGGGAAAAATTTCCAATTTCCTTAATCATGCTTGCTGCCAATAATGTGTTAATTTAGATACAGAATTGAATTCCGTGACAGCACTGGGGTGGCGAAAAGCGCTCGCTCCAGTTTTTTTTCTCGAGAAAACGGGTTTCTTCAAGAAACCCGTTTTCTGTGGGGTTTTTAGTGGAAATTATCCCCCTTTCCTCGTAGGTTAAGGGGGTAAGGTCATAATAATCCGTTGCCAAAACCGACTTTTCAGAATAAAATAAATAAGAGTAGTCATTCATCGCTCAGATTAGTTAAGATGATATTACATGACTAATAATATTGACCATGACCGCTTATTTAAGGAGTTAATCTCCACCTTTTTTGTCGAATTTATCGAGT
>VYLK01000052.1_pt1 | contig 55244 bp, 50 predicted proteins | sample 5114321 | NCBI WGS metagenome assembly VYLK01 (sample SAMN12291792, study PRJNA351875) | freshwater metagenome | isolation source: freshwater lake | place: USA: Michigan, MSU2 Lake | collected 2011-08-16
TTTTTCTTAGCATAATCTGATAGTTTCATGTGAACTGCAACGTAAACTTGTACTAACCATATTAGCAGTTGTTTGCAGTCATTTGCATATATTTTTTACAAAACTTTACAATACTAAATCCGTTGAGTATAGGCTAAATATCAGGAGAGGCACTCCTGCAAGTGGAGTGACTCTTAAATGATTACAGATGTGTCAGCAGCTGCGTGTAAGCATCCCACCGAAAAACTAATGCGCGGGGGGTTTGGGGGCGGCACTTCGACACGCTCAGTGACCGCGCCACGCCCCCAACGGGGGGTTTGGGGGGTTCTACCCCCCAAAAGCTTGGATTGAATGATCAAGTGGGAAGTAATGCTAAATCCGTTGAGTATAGGCTACATATCAGGACAGGCAAAAGGCAAGAGGCAAAAGAGGGAATAGATAATCAGTTTTTAATAACCGGATTGAGTATCAAAACTGACATCTGATCACTGATAACTGATCACTGATAACTGATTAGGTGCAAGGAAGAGAACGCAGGTACTCACTGAGGTGGGAACGTAAACCGATGCCATGGAAAAGCGGGCCACGACTGCCTAATTCGACAATACTGACAGCTGCCACGGGCATTTCAAATCGATCGCGATAACGGCCCACATCGATGCCCATCAGACTACAGAGCATGATCCGGATGGTGGCCTTGTGGGAAACAATCAAGATATTGCCATCACTGTGGGTGTGTTCGATTTCCTCCAAAACGGCTGCGGAACGACGGGCGATATCGATGCCCCTTTCCCCGTTGGGGGGAGCATTCCAAGCGGGATCCGTCAACCAACGCACATAGAGATCATGATATTGACGATCGATATCGTTAGGGTGCATACCTTCCCAAAGACCATAACCGATCTCTTGTAATCCCTGCCGGATTTCTAATTTTAGTCCCACCGCTTCACAGAGGGGTTTAGCGGTTTGAATAGCTCTTTGGAGGGGACTGACATAGGCTGCACGCCAAGGTAAAGAACGATAGACATCGGCGAATTCCTCGGCCATTTCGATGCCTTCGGCAGTCAAACCGGGATCATTTTCTGGAGTACCACAGTATCCTCCCGTTTTGCTATAGGCTGTCTGTCCGTGTCGTAGAAAATATAACATCAAGCACATAGTTTTTCAGCAGACCAAATCCGGGGCTTCCCTTGTTACTGTTGACTGGTTAGGTTCCCGCTCGCGAGCGCAGGTCATTGCGGAGGTGAGAGCGATCGCCTATAACTTGAAAGAGGGGACCGTGTTCGGCTAATTCGACGATCGTTACCGAGGCCACGGGCATGGCAATTCGATCGCGATAACGGCCGATATCAATGCCTAAAAGAGAACATAACACGATTCGGATCGTTGCTTTATGGGAAACGATCAAAATATGGCCATCATCGTGATTATGGTCGATTTCCTCTAATACTTCCGAACTGCGGCGAGCGATATCGATGCCTTTTTCGCCTCCTGTGGGAGAATTCCAGCCCGGATCTGCTAACCAGCGCACATAATCATCATGAAACTCCCGATTAACCTCGGCTGCGGTTTTTCCCTCCCATTGGCCGTAGGCAATCTCTTTTAATCCTTCCCGTTTGTGGATGGGAATACCTAAGAGTTCGCTTAAAGGGGTGGCTGTGGCCATGGTGCGTTTGAGGGGACTAGAATAGATGCCTGTCCAAGGCACATCTCGATAGGCAAGGGCGAAATCCTTGGCCATTTCATAGCCGGCTGGGGTTAGTTCCAAGTCTAATCGACCGCAAAAACTACCCGTTTGACTGGCTGTGGTTTCGCCATGACGCAAAAAGTAAAGTTTTAGACTCATCTTTTGGGTGCATCTCAATATTTGTGACTCTCTCCCACTTATAGTGATAAGCAGAAGTTATTAAAAGAGGGCGAAGGCAATTCGCCGCTACAATCATCCTTTTTACCTTTTGTTTCCCAGTAATTCTCTAAATTACCACTATATTTAGGGTTTACTAAAAAAGTTTTTCCAGGGTTTCGGGAGAAAAAACGAAAACTTTCTATCTCAGTCGGACAGCAAGCTAACTCAGCAATTGAAGCGAAATTCTGCCACTCTCTAGGATGCCATTCCGGGTTAATCTGGGTTTTGTGACAATTTATGGCTAAATTTTAAGAGGCAGTATGGAACGCACTTTCTTAATGATTAAACCCGACGGTGTGCAGCGCAATCTGGTGGGGGAAATTATTCAACGCTTTGAAGCTAAAGGTTTTACGCTGGTTGGGTTGAAAATGATGCAGGTTTCTAGTGAATTAGCGGAAAAACACTACGCTGTTCATAAAGAAAGACCCTTTTTCCGTTCTTTAGTCGATTTTATTACTTCCTCCCCCGTAGTGGCCATGGTTTGGCAAGGAGAAGGAGTAATTGCCTCCGCTAGAAAAATTATTGGCGCCACTAATCCCCTCAATGCTGAACCTGGTACGATTCGCGGTGATTTTGGCATTAGTGTCGGACGCAATCTTATCCATGGTTCCGATGGCCCAGATACCGCCAAAGATGAAGTTAGTCTCTGGTTTAGCGATGCAGAATTGGCTAATTGGACCCCCGCCATCACTCCCTGGGTGGTAGAGTAAATCCCTTTGAAGCAGTCAGGAGTCGGTCGGCAGTATTCTCCGAGTAGGGTGTTGGGGTGTTGGGGTTTTAGGGTTTTAGGGTTTTAGTTGAAATTCCCCCACTTCCCCACTTCCTCACTTCCTCACTTCCCCACTTCCCCACTTCCCCACTCTGCAATAACTACTGCTGCATACTTTGTGCTTTTTGTCAAAAAAACTTTTTTTTTGCAACAAAACTACACAAAAAAAAGATCATCGTTGTGGGTGAAATTGACCGATTTACCTGTCTTAATTAGGATCACCTTCTAGGTGTGGCAAGGGTTTCAACCATTGCTGCCCAAAAAAGCACAGGATAACCCATTGTGAAATTCAGTAAAATCGCTGTAACCATTGTAACATCGTTGTTAAATAAAAATCTTTCTCAATTAATTCTTAAGAATTTGTAAATATTGCGGAATGTTAATTTAAATATTCTCAAGTTTTTGGAGTCAATAAATAACTTTTGCTTATCTTTGTCTAACATTGAGTTAGGAGATAGGAGTCAGGAGTCAGGAGTCAGGAGATTATTTTTATTTATTCTTCCCACACCCCACACCCTACACCCCACACCCCACACCCTACACCCTACACCCCACACCCTACACCCCACTACCCCAATGCCCAATCAAGGCTGGATTTATCGAGATAAAATTAGCAAAAATCAGGCAGGATTAAGCCTATTAGCCTACTATGCGGGCAAATATCCCCATTCTAGCCGAGAAGAATGGCTCGATCGCATTTTATCAGCAGCAATTCTAGTCAACGGTCGTCCCGCTTGCCCCGATACAGTCTTGGAAATCGGGCAGCAATTGACCTATCAGCGCCCGCCGTGGACAGAACCGGATGTACCGCTCTTTTTTGAGGTACTCTACGAGGATGCCGAGGTGTTAGTGGTGGCGAAACCTTCGGGATTATCCGTGTTAGCGGGGGGTGGATTTCTCGAACATACTCTTATCCATCTGGTACATCAGCATTATGCCGATGTCATTCCCTATCCAATTCATCGTCTTGGTCGCGGCACTTCGGGGATAGTCTTAATGGCGAAATCAAAGCCCGCTAGAGCTAAATTGAGTCAACAGATGCGAGAGGGGAAAATTACCAAAATATATCGAGCTTTAGTGGGTCAGGGCGACATACCAGATAACTTTACTATTAATCAAGCGATCGGTAAAATCGCCCATCCCATTTTAGGCTACGTTTACGGTGCGCTCACAGATGGGTTATCGGCCCGCAGTGATGGTCGAGTCTTAAAAAAACATCCCGATAGTACCCTATTAGAAGTAGAAATTTTTACGGGCAGACCCCATCAAATTCGCATTCATCTGGCCTTTTTTGGCTATCCCTTAATCGGTGATCCCTTGTATGGTCTGGGAGGATTACCGCGACCGGATGCAGTGCCGGGAGATTGTGGTTATTATCTCCATGCCAATCAAATCCTTTTCAATCACCCCAGTACAGGGGAAAGAATCTCTATTGGTTGTCAGCCGCCACCCGAATTAGTGGATAGGGAAAATCTGGAAATCTAGCCATATTTTCACCCGCCCAAGCTCGATCGCCAGAGTCGCTAAAAGACCACTTCGGTAATCCCACCCTTAATCCGCCCCGAAACGAGAGCGAGAACCTAAGACAATTCGATACAATATTGTCAACAAGCATTAAGCGATTTAAACTATCGATCGAAGGTAAAAGTCCCGAAGTCATCGAAATCTAGGGGGAGACAAAAACAAGCATGGGTAGAGTAGTAGGCATTGATCTAGGGACAACTAACTCCGTCGTCGCCGTAATGGAAGGCGGAAAGCCAGTGGTCATCGCCAACTCGGAGGGCATGAGAACCACCCCTTCTGTGGTCGGTTTTAATAAAGATGGGGAGTTAGTGGTCGGTCAAATGGCCCGGCGACAAGGGGTACTCAATCCCCAAAACACCTACTATGGAGTCAAACGCTACATAGGTCGTCGCTACTCGGAATTAAACCCCGAATCGAAGCGCGTCCCCTACACCATCCGCCGGGATGAGATGGGCAGTATCAAAATTAAATGCCCCCGTCTGCAAAAAGAATTCGCCCCCGAAGAAATTTCCGCCCTAGTTTTACGCCGATTAGCCGAAGAAGCCAGCCGTTATCTAGGGGAAGAAGTGACCGGGGCCGTCATCACCGTCCCCGCCTATTTTAATGACTCCCAACGTCAAGCCACCCGGGATGCGGGCCGAATTGCCGGGTTAGAAGTGCTGCGGATTCTCAACGAACCCACCGCCGCTGCCCTAGCCTACGGTCTCGATGAACAGGAAAGCAAGAAAATCCTCGTTTTTGACCTGGGAGGCGGTACTTTTGATGTTTCTATCCTGGAAGTGGGGGACGGCGTTTTTGAGGTGAAGGCCACCAGTGGCGACACCCAATTAGGCGGTAATGATTTCGATAAAAGAATCGTCGATTGGTTAGCCAATCAATTTTTGGAACAGGAAGGCGTGGAGCTGCGCCAAGACCGGCAAGCACTACAAAGACTCACAGAAGCGGCAGAAAAAGCCAAAATTGAACTATCTGGGGTCAGCGTCACCGATATTAATCTACCCTTTATCATCGCCACGGAAGACGGACCCAAACACATCGAAACTCGCCTGAGTCGGGCCGAATTTGAGGAATTATGCGGCGATTTAATCAGTCGTCTCCGTCGTCCTCTCAAACGCGCCCTTTCCGATGCCGGTTTGTCCCCCGTCCAACTGGACGAAGTGGTACTGGTGGGCGGCGGCACGCGGATGCCGGTGGTGAAGGATTTAGTGCGGAGTTTTATCGATAGGGAACCCAATCAAAATGTTAACCCTGATGAGGTTGTAGCGGTCGGGGCGGCTATTCAAGCGGGAATTTTGGGCGGCGAGGTCAAAGACGTGCTGCTCCTCGATGTGACCCCTTTATCCTTGGGTTTAGAAACCATCGGCGGTGTGATGAAAAAGTTAATCCCCCGCAATACCACTATTCCCGTCCGCAGATCTGACCTTTTTTCCACTTCCGAAAATAATCAAACTGTGGTGGAAATCCACGTTTTGCAGGGGGAAAGGGAAATGGCCAGCGATAATAAATCCCTGGGACGTTTTAAATTAACCGGTATCCCCCCCGCACCCCGGGGTATTCCCCAAGTGCAGGTGTCCCTCGATATCGATGCTAACGGTATTCTACAAGTCACCGCTAGGGATAAAATGACCGGACGGGAGCAAAGTGTCACCATTCAAGGCGCTTCTACCCTCAGCGAAGGAGAAATTAACCGCATGATTGGCGATGCTGCCCGATTTGCGGAAGCAGATCGTACCCGTCGCGAAAAGGTCGATAAACGCAATCGCGCCCGCTCTCTGGTGGATCAAGCCCAACGACGCTTAAAAGATGTTACTCTCGATTTTGGTAATGAGTTCACCCGTTCCTATCGTCGTCAAATTGAGTCTTTGAGTACGGAAATTATCGACGCTTTGGAGAAAAATGATGACCGTCGCATTGATCGCGCCCAGGCGGACCTACAGGATGTTATCTATGAATTAAATCGCGAGGTACGGTTACAATACGACGAGGAAGACGAGGGCTTTTTTAGTGCTATTCGCAAGACTTTTACCGGGGATAAGGAAGATGAGCTTCCCTACGAACCGCGTCGCGATCGTTATCGTCAAGATTATCGTCCCACTACACCGGGTTATCAAAGTGATTATCGACCCAATTATTCGGCTAATCAAGATAGTTATCGCCCCCGCAATCAGGACAATTATGACAATGGCCGCGATAGCGATTGGCAAAGTCCCCCCCGTTCGGAGGAAAAAAGTTATAACAATAGTAAAAGTAACCGCAGCAGCGGCAATCGTTCCCGCAATATTCCCCCCCAAAATAACTGGGATGATGACGATGATGATTGGTTTTAATCAGTGATCAGTAAACAGTGATCAGTAATCAGTAATCAGTGAAAAGACAGTGGGAAACTACTATTTAATACTGCTCACTTAAAACTCAAATCTGATAACTAATAACTGATAACTGATAACTAATAACTAATAACTGATAACTGATAACTGATAACTGATAACTGATAACTGATAACTGAATATATGCCACAATTAGTTAATTATTATGATGTTTTAGGAGTATCTCGCACGGCTACTGGTGACGAGATCAAAAAAGCTTTTCGACGACTGGCTCGCCAATATCATCCTGATGTTAATCCGGGGGATAAATCGGCCGAAGAAAAGTTTAAAGATATTAATGAAGCTTATGATGTTCTCTCCGATGAAGAAAAACGGGTTGAGTATAATCGTTCCTTGACGGGAATTAAGCGCCGAGGGATACGTCCAGGGGAAAAAGCAAATAGTAACGGTAATGGAAAAATTCCCCGTACAGAACAGGATTTATGGAAGTTTAAAGATTTTAATAACCTTAATACTAAGCGTGCTAAAATTGCCTCCTCTCCCCGTTTAACTCGTCGAGATGTGGAGGCAAAATTAACTTTACCTTTAGAGAAAGCCTATCAAGGTGGCAGACAAAGAATTCGTCTGGAAGATGGTAGATCAATAGAGGTTGATATGCCGGCAGCTATGATCGATGGGCAGAAAATTCGTCTTAAAGGTCAGGGTATTGAAGGAGGTGATTTATATTTAAAAATAACTATCGCTAGGCATCCCTTTTTTAAGATTCAAGGTTCTGATATTGTCTGTCAAGTACCGATTACTCCCAGCGAGGCAATTGTGGGCGGTTTTGTGGAAATTCCTACTATTGACGGTTTAGTTAAAATGATGATTCCTAAGGGAGTTAAAAGCGGTCAAAGATTACGTTTAGCTAATAAAGGTTATCCCACTTCCCAAGGAGAAAGGGGCGATCAATTAGTGGAAATTCTATTAGTTAATCCTCCCAATCCTAGCCCTGAGGAATTAGAACTTTATCAAAAAATACGGGCGATCGAAACTTTTAATCCTCGTCAAGGTTTATAAAGATTATGCTAGGTGGGTTACGGTCTATTTTTTATTGATCAGAAGTCGGTTATCAGTATTCAGTAGTTAGTATTCAGAAGACAGCTTTTTCTCCCTGCTCCCCCGCAATGGCTCGACTGAGCATCGCCGAACGTCGCACACGAAGTGGTCTCCCCACTGATAACTGATAACTGAAAAATACCCTTAATTCCTGTCTTTTTATGATAAATATAATTGATACAATTAAACCATTTTATCCTCTAGCTTTCAAGGCTATTCGGGGCAATTTAGAGGGAACACAAAAACAATTATTAAATACTCTGCAAAAAATCGATCGCTCGCGGGGGGAATTTTGGGGACAATGGTTAATCTCCCAATTATCAGAATCCCTCAGTTTTAGCGATTCTCGCCTATCGCAAAGCCTCTGGGGGTTAAATTTCCCCAATCCCGTCGGATTAGCGGCAGGATTCGATAAAGACGGTTTAGGGGCAGGACTTTGGCATAATTTCGGCTTTGGTTTTGCCGAGGTGGGTGCTGTCACCCTAGAAGGGCAACCGGGGAATCCAAAACCGAGATTATTTCGTTTACCGGAAGATTTGGCGGGATTAAACCGTATGGGGGCAAATAACCTCGGTGCGCCAGTTCTAGCGGCAACTCTCCAGCAATCTTGGCAACGACAACCCCGACAGATTCCCATCGGTATTAACCTCTGTAAATCGAAAAATACGCCCCTAGAAAAGGCTCCGGAGGACTATTTAGGCAGTTTTCGCTATTTATTCCCCCATGCTGATTATTTTGTCGTTAATGTTAGTTCTCCCAATACTCCCGGTTTGCGTTCCCTGCAAAGTGGGGAACAACTCGATAAAATCCTCGACATTTTACAAACAGAAAATCAAGGCAGAAAACCTCTATTAGTGAAAATTTCTCCCGATTTGGAATGGGAAGATATCACAACGATTATTGAGTTAGCTTTCTCCTATCAGTTAGCTGGAATTGTCGCTACTAATACCACCACTAAACGCACGGGATTAAAAACTACAATTCTGCCTGAAACTGGTAAACCAATCACTGAAGAAGCAGGGGGAATTAGTGGGCAACCTTTGCGGGAACGTTCCACGGAAGTGATCCGTTTTATCTATCAGCAAACCCAAGGCAATTTACCGATAATTGGAGTGGGAGGCATTTTTTCTCTCGATGATGCTTGGGAAAAAATTACGGCTGGTGCGAGTTTATTACAGATTTATACCGGTTGGTTATACCGAGGACCCTGGCTAGTATCAAATATTTTACAAGGATTAACAGAAAAATTAGAGGCTAATGGGTTGACTAATATTAATCAAGCGGTGGGTTGGCAAGCTAACCAAGAATGAGCCAATTTTCTCCGGTAATTAGCAATAATTTCGGAAAAATTAGCTAAAATTTTACCCGTTCCCTTTAGGGATAAGATAAGATAATTAGGATAACTACAATAGGACTGCTCTAGAGACTACAACCAGAGACAAATTGATCGCCAAGTATGGAACTTTTTAACCAAACCACAATTCTATGTCAAAAAAATCATTTTTACCCGGTTGTTTAGTCGTCCTAGGACTAACAGCAGTAACCGCAGGAGGTGTCTATCTTTATCTACGAGATTCACCCCCTTGCAATCGGCAAAAGTTATCCCAGAAACTGCCTTTGCTAGTAGTTTTGTCTCCACGGATGCAAAAGCTTGGTCAGTGTTAGCTAAATATGGTACACCAGAATCGCGAACTGCGGTTAGTCAAGGACTAGAAGAATTACAAAAAAATATCTTCACCGATAAGATTGATTATCAACGGGATATCGAACCTTGGATCGGTAGTATTAGCTTTGCTTTCCTTCCCGCAGCTACCCCCGGACAATCGGAATTATTAACGGTTATCGGGATCAAAGATAAAATTAAAGCGTCGGAATTCCAGAAAAAACTAGGACAACAAGTTAATCGCAAAACTAGCACCAGTGACTACAAAGGTATTACAATTACTGCTATAGATTGGCAGGATAATACCACCATTTATACTGCCGTTACTGGTGATTTTTTGTTGATATCCTACGATAAAAAGGTGTTAGAAGCAGCGATCGATACCTACCAAGGACAGCCATCTTTTAGCAGTAAACCGGAAGTGAGAAAACTGCTTTCCCAATCCCTCAACCTACCCAATACCCTAGCAACAATTTATATTGATGATTATGCCAAAATCTTGGGACCAGATGCTAATTTATCTCCCCAAAGTCGGCAAGAATTAGCAAAAATTCAGGATATTGTCGCAGGAGTGGGTGTCACCGATACGGGATTACAGTTACAAATGGTGGCTAAACTTGCCCCTGAAACTATTTCTACCCTACCTTCCCCTAGCAGAAATCAAGTTTTAAATTATTTACCCGGAGATACCATCGCACTTTGGAGCGGTAATAATCTTAAACAGGGATGGGAAGAAGCAGAAAAACAGTCCCAAACTAACCCAGAATTACAAGTTTTTCTGCGTCAGATCCGTGAGAATTTTCAGATGGCAACCCTTGACGCAGATAAAGAAGTTTTTAACTGGATGGATCGAGAATTTGCCTTTGGAATTATCCCCAACCAGCAAGCAGTGGGAGGGTTAGGTTTTGGGGGAATGATGATCTGGCAAACCGGCGATCATAAAGCGGCAAAAATTACCCTCGATAAGTTAAATGAATTGGTGAAAACTGTTCCCTTTATCACCATAAAAAACAGTCAAATTTCTGGCCAAGATGTGACTGAATGGAAAGCGGAAGAACAAGCGATTTTAACCTATGCTTGGCCTAATAATGATACCCTAAAAATGACCGTCGGAATTCCCTATCAACCGCAACCGAATCAACCGATTAGCAAAAGTGAGAATTTCCAAGCATCGATCGCAAATTTGCCTAAAAATAATCTCGGTTATTTTTTCATCGATGTGGAGCAAATTATCGCTAAAGCAGGGGGAATTAATAATCTTCCTGCCGGGGAATTAACCCCGGAAACAAAAGCTTTTTTAGAATCGGTACGCGGCATCGGAATTACTGCCACTATGCCTGATAAAACCACCAGTAAAATTGATGTTTTATTTTCCCTGAAACAAACTCCCTAAAAAGTAACCGACTAGATAAAGCGATCCACAGAGAATTATCTGACTATCGGCAGATTCTTGGATGGCTTTTTTTAGTCCTAAAAATACATCGGAACAAGTCTCTAGGTGAGATAATTCTGGACAAATTGAAGCCGCTAATTCCGCTAAAGTTTCAGGATTAGCACTGCTATGATCGGGAACAGGAACTAAATATAAACTATCGCCTTTTCTTAATAAAGCTTGGAATATTTCTCGATGATCTTTAGTCGATAAAATTCCCATCACCCAGATAATTTTTGGAGCCTTTAAACTATCTACATACTGCCTTAAACCAATAGCAGCAGCGGGATTATGAGCGCCATCTATTAAAATTTCTTGCTGACACCAATTAACGGTTTGTAAACGTCCTAACCAGCGAGTTTTTGCCATTCCTTCCTGCACGACTTCATCGCTAATTTGCCAACCTTGCTGACGTAAAATATTAACAACAGCGATCGCTATAGCCGAATTAGTTAATTGAAAATCTCCCGCTAAGGATAAAGGGTATTCTAACCCTTGATATTTAGCACGATTATCAGCAATTTTTTCGGCAGCTTCTACCCATACCGTCGGACAATTTAACAGCTTGATTCTCTCCCTAACTACCCCCTGCGCTGATTCCGGTAATTGTCCGATAACTGCGGGACAATTCGCTTTTAATATCCCCGCTTTTTCGCCGGCAATATCGGCAACCGTCGGCCCTAAATTTTGCCAATGTTCCCGACTAATAGAAGTGATGACAGTAACTAAAGGTTGAGCGCAAACATTAGTCGCATCTAATCTTCCTCCTAAACCCACTTCCATCACGGCAATATCCACCTTTTCCCGGGCAAAATACAGCCAAGCAGCGGCAGTAATTACCTCAAATTGAGTAGGACTTTCCTGCTGGGGATCGATAAGCGATTCTATATCTTTAAGCAGGTTTTCTAAAGTCGCGGTTTCAATATTTTCGCCATTAATAGAGATTCTTTCCGTCCAATCAATTAAATGGGGAGAAATATAACGTCCGACTTTGTAACCGGCAGTGCTGAGAATAGAGGATAGATAGGCACAAACCGAACCTTTGCCATTAGTTCCCGTGACATGAATAATCGGAATTTGATCTTGGGGATTGCCTAAAATCTCCAGCAGATTTTTTATTCTTTCTAAACCGAGATTAACCCCAAAACGCTGAAAAGATTGCAGTAAAGAATCGATAGTCATGGTTAGCAAACTATAAATAGGGTTTGCGGCAAAAAGTTTATTGGTGGGGTGTGGGGTGTGGGGTGTAGGGTTTTACCGATTTTCATCTGCTCAATTACCTAATTTTCAGGGAAAAAGTCCCAGAATTTTCCCCCTGATCACTCCCAGACGAGGCGCTTTTGGATTTCAAAAAGGTCTGAAATTCTTATCCAACAAAGTTTTTAGATTTATTTGGCAAACTATAAATAAAGGAATCCGGGTAGGATTGATACTCCTACCCGCACGGATGACCCTTTCTCTGGGTGGTAATGTCTAAAGTTTGACTAAAATACTCGGTTCTTTTTGGATCGGTAAAACATCAAGAGAGTCAATATTAGCGCAGTATTTTAAATCTTCTTGACAGTGGAGACGCAAGAGGCGCTGACCGTGACTACAACTGTGGAACATTCCTAAAAGATCATTTTGCCATTGACGATAAAGAGCGATCGAGGCGATCACCTCATCATTACCGATCGCCATTTGCCCCGATTGTTCTTGTAGGGCATTGGCGATCGCTCCAGCACAGGCCGTATCTTCCAGAGAATAACCCCCTTCCCAACCAGAGCCAACAATCCAGACGGTGTCGGGCTGCCTATCCAATAAGTAATTAACCGCAGCTTGCCGATTGATCATAGCCGCAGTGATCACGATTGGGGATTCTTCCACCCTTTGCAGAGCGCGAGTGCCGTTAGTGGTGCTGATAAACAGACGACGACCTTTCATTAAATCAGGGGTACAATCGAGGGGAGAATTGCCCAGATCGCAGCCTTCCACTTTCGCACCGCCTCTTTCTCCTGCCCGGAGACGTTTTTCTGGTTGCCAGGTATCGCTCACCTGCATCAGGGTTTTCAGATCGCTAAAGGTTTGCACTGCTTCTGCACCAGCATTGAGGGCAGTGGCGATCGTGGTTGTCGCTCTTAAAACATCGATAACGACGGCGCAATCGGGTAGAGTATGGACGGGGGTAAGTTCGGGAGTATGATAAATGAAAACCTGCACGAGTTATACCAAGTAAAAAGTAAAAGGGGAAATAAGCTCAACATACCGCCGCTCGGCTTCGCGCGGGCAGAAGAAAGACAAGGCCGATTTTATCACAGATGTCGGCTAGTTAAGCTGTTCGTAATTCAAATTGCTTGTTGAGATCAGGCAAGGGGGGGCTAATCTCAGAATAAGCGGTTTAAATACGTCTTAGCTTATCAGTTGAAATGCCCACGCGGATCACAAAATTGGTCAATTGTCAATAGGGTTTGGGATGTTCTCACCCGGGTCGATCGTCATGACGAAATGTTATCATTAATAATTATTATGCCTGCTAACTCTGCTAAAGATCGTTTTCATGGTGCAGTGAGAAAAGGATTAGAAAAAGAGGGTTGGATCATTACGGATGACCCTTTAAGGATTGAAGTGGGTGATGTAGAAATGTATGTCGATTTAGGAGCAGAGCAACTGATAGCCGCAGAAAAAGACAATGAAAAGATAGCCGTTGAAATTAAAAGTTTTATCGGTAAATCCAGTATTTCAGAATTTCATACTGCCATTGGACAATTCTTTAATTATCGTGTTGCTTTAGAAGAAGAAGAACCTAAAAGACAGTTATATTTAGCTGTTCCCTTAGATATTTATTATAGTTTTTTTGAATTGCGATTTATTCAAACTGTCGTTAAACGATTTCAAATTTACCTGATTATTTATGATCCGATTGGGGAGGTAATTGTCGCATGGAAAAATTAGAACAATATCGTCACTATGTCAAGCAAGTCATTACTGAATATTCTCAGATAGGTTCATCTAAAGATCCGATTGAACAACAATTGATTTTTGATACAGTTGGCGATCACTATCAATTGATGTATGTTGGCTGGAAAAATAGACGAAGATATCATGGTTGTGTTTTGCATCTCGATATTAAAAAGGGTAAAATCTGGATACAACATGATGGCACTGAGGTGGGAATTGCCAATGAATTAGTTAATTTAGGTGTTCCTAAAGAAGATATTGTTTTAGCCTTTCATGAACCCCTAGTCAGAGAATATACAGGGTTTGCGGTGGGTTAATCAAAGAGGGCGAATGCAATTCGCCCCTACAATAATATTATTGCGCCAATGGTAGGGGCGCACCGTGGTCAGTGAGTTTATCGAACTGCGTGCGCCCAAAATATCCTATAGATATTTCGACAAAATTGAGATGCACCCAAATTATCCCTATTCTTCTTCCTTCCACACAAAAACCAGAAGAGCCAATTCGCCTAACCTAATCATAGCTTAGGCGACAAACAGGATCAGCAAGAGACTTCGATTTTTTTACCTTGCTGATCTCTGTATTTCTTTGTTAACAAAACTTAACAATTATCGGCAAAATTTTGCTTGCTTTTGTCGGCAGATTTTGCGATAATATTTTTAAAAGATTTTATTCATAATGGGAATCTGTGCGTTTAAAAAAATTTTGCACAGATTCCCATTATAAGAAAAGCATAGCGCAAGTCGCCGGCAAAGTCAAGTCCTTTCCCATTAATTATGGGTTGGCTGAAAAAGTAGGGGCGATCGCCGGTTAAGATACAAGGTTTTTGAGCCACCAGCTTGAAAATCTTGCAGCTGCTTGGCTAAACAGGCCGCCAAACCCCTTATCTCGTCTATATTTCACATTTATTCAGCCCACCCTACCTAAATCTCTGCTGAAGGTGGAGATCAAAGGCTGTTTTAAACTAATACTTTACTGCGATCGTTAGAAGTATCCCTAAAAATTGCCCCTAGTCGAATCAAATCCTGTTTTTGTTCGGGAGTGATCCCTGTTGCATCGATAAAGATAGCGTTTTCAACGTCAGCCCCACTCAGGATAGCCCAACGCAGGTAAGCCTCACTCAGGTTAGCCTCACTCAGGTTAGCCCAACGCAGGTAAGCCTCACTCAGATTAGCCTCACTCAGGTTAGTCTCACTCAGGTTAGCCTCTCTCAGGTCAGCCCTTCTCAGCATAGCCCCACTCAGGTTAGCCCCACTCAGGACAGCCATTCTCAGGTAAGCCCAACTCAGGTCAGCATCACTCAGGTTAGCCCCTCTCAGGTAAGCCCCACTCAGGTCAGCATCACTCAGGTTAGCCCCTCTCAGGTTAGCCCCTCTCAGGTTAGCCTCTCTCAGGTCAGCCCCACTCAGGTTAGCCCCTCTCAGGTTAGCCCTACTCAGGTTAGCCTCTCTCAGGTTAATCCTTCTAAATCTTCTTATAATGCGCTGGAGGAAGTTAGGGTTTTTAATAGATTCAATTAGTTTATTGTTAATTTCTTTAGATGCTTCATTAGAAGTATCCCCAAAAATTGCCCCTCGTCGAATCAAATCCTGTTTTTGTTCGGGAGTGATCCCCGTTGCATCGATAGATGCTTCATTAGAAGTATCCCCAAAAATTGCCCCTAGTCGAATCAAATCCTGTTTTTGTTCGGGAGTGATCCCTGTTGCATCGATAAAGATAGCGTTTTCAACGTCAGCCCCACTCAGGATAGCCCCACTCAGGTCAGCCCCTCTCAGGTTAGCATCACTCAGGAAAGCCCCACTCAGGTCAGCCCCTCTCAGGTTAGCCCCTCTCAGGATAGCCCCACTTAAATCAACTTGTTGTAGAGTTGTCTTATCGATTGTTCCCTCTCGAATTGCCTTAATTAATTCGGCTTTTTCAATAACTTTTGCATCTGTAGTGAACTCTGCTTTTGTGACGATAATTTCGGGTATATCGTCTGATTTAAGTTCATTGAGAAGGGCTTGCAATTCCCCCGATTGATGTAAATCTGCTAGGCGCTGTAGTCCATCTTCTGAACCTTCTAAAAATAGCCGAATACTGCCTTTAAGTTTCATAATAGGCTTGATCGTGTTGTCTCTGGCGATTTTTTGAATAAGGTTGTTAATCTTATCAATTTTCTCTGGTGTCAGGTCGTCTATCCCTACCTCAATAACTAATTCAAAAACTTTATTTGATTGCTGAGTTTGAGGTTTATTGTTATGATCAAATGTCTGAGAATTATCTCTATACCTTGTTACAGCACTAATCAGATTATTCTTTTCAATCTTTTCACCTAGTGGCTTTGACAGTATTTCAAATAAAGCAGAAGCTGCATTTTTGATTGATTGTTCTTGTTGACAAACTTCTTCTGCTAGAGTAGCATAAGTTTTACTTTCACAAATACATTTTAATATTTTTGTCTCCAAGTCCGTTAATCCCTTTTTTGTATGCTTTTTTTTCAGATCATTAACCAGCATTTCTAATTCAGTCCATGAAAGGGGGTTAATTTCAGTCATTTTTAGTTCATTCATCATCATTTTTTAAGGGTTGCAGGACTTAAGATTACTTTTCAGTACCTTGTCAGGTTACTTGAGAGTACCTAAAAAAAGTACCATTTTCATGACTTTTGAGTAACGACAAATAATCAGATTTTTTTTAATCTAAAGATAGTTCACCTCCTAAGTAAAAGGATTGATGATTATGTATAAATATTGGTTAAAGTACAGAGAAGACGTTGTTAGTCTTGCCAAAATTATCAGCACCATAATTGCGATCGCATCATTTTTAGGCTTCTCTTTTCCAGAGAAATTTCAACCTACTCCCTGCCAACCGACGGCAATTGTTGAAACCACGGAAGTTAGCACTAACAATTAGTCAAAGCGCAAAACTCGCCTAACCTAATCATAGCTTAGGCGACAAACAGGATCAGCAAGAGACTTCGATTTTTTGACCTTGCTGATCTCTGTATTTCTTTGTTAACAAAACTTAACAATTATCGGCAAAATTTTGCTTGCTTTTATCGGCAGATTTTGCGATAATATTTTTAAAAGATTTTATTCATAATAGAAATCTGTGCGTCTAAAAAAATTTTGCAAGGATTCCCATTATAAGAAAAGCATAGCGCAAGTCGCCAGCAAAGTCAAGTCCTTTCCCATTTATCTCCCAGGGTAAGCGCATCTAAAACGCTATACGGTTGCGAACTCGACCTATTTGGTCGATTGTTGTTTAACGATTGAGATGGCCAATTCTCCTCAAATATGCCTGAATCACCCTCTGGGCAGGCATATTACATAAAGTTGATTTTGTCAAGGATTGTTAAGATGCACTTATATTTATGGAATGTTTCCATCAGTAAATACTTGGTAACAAAATATTACGTTTTGTTACTAAGCTGTTACGATGTTCTCATCAACATTTCATAACATTATTTTCATCCATGCCTCAAATCTACTTTGACTTTGCTAACCTTAACCTTTTCACGGCACCCGGGACACCTGCGGATAACTGGCAAATTTTTGGACTGAATGGCAATGACAGTCTCACGGGTGGCTCTCTCGCAGACACGATTTACGGTGGCGATGACAACGACAGCCTCTTCGGTTTAGGCGGTGACGATGTCCTCAATGGTGGTACTGGCGATGACTTCTTCGACGGCGGTAGTGGCAATGACTACGCTTTCGGGGACATTGGCAATGACACTTTTTTTGGCGGTTCAGGTAATGATTTTTTTGATGGTGGTGCGGGGACCGATGTGGCCAATTACAGCAGTTTTGCCAGTCGTATTACCCTACGACCGACTGGAACTATTCTCAAAGGAAGTGGCGGCACAGATCAACTGTTCCAAGTGGAAACTATCATTGCCAACGCCGGAGTTAGTAACAATACAATTGATGCTTCTACTGCAGCATCTCCCGCGTCTATTAACGTCAATTTATTCACTAACAACTTACAGGTAGTCGGGGGTCCGGTATTAACTTTTACAGTCACCAATTTTGATAATGTTATTGGCACTAATCAAAATGACTCGATTACTGGCGATAACCAAGCTAACCAACTCTCGGGTAACGCCGGCAGTGATACGATTAATGGCGGAATCGGTAATGATACCTTGAATGGCGGAATCGGTAATGATATCCTGAATGGCGGTTCAAACGATGATTTTTTGAGCGGCGTTAATAGTGCGAGTGTGTCGCCTGGAACTAACGAAATTGATACTTTGACGGGTGCCAGTGGGGTAGATCGTTTTATTTTAGGGGATTCATCTAAGGCCTATTACCTAACTAGCTCCCCGGCTCCCTTTGGTGTCAATGATTACGCTCGTATTACGGATTTTCAGGCGGGAGTTGATAAGTTGCAGCTCAGGAGTGGAAACTATTTGTTCTCTTCGTTCAATCCCTCCACATCGACAATTCCTGGTAATTTCTTCGTTTACCGTGATAATGCTACTGTCGGTTCTCTAACTTCTGCTGACGATTTAGTGGCCGCTATGACAGTAATAGGTACTTTTAATTCTGCTATCGATGTAATTTTTGTGTCACCGATAATTACACTGGAACCGATTACGATTACACCGATTCCGATTACACCGATTCCGATTGCTTGATTATGTTTGCTAGGAATTACCGTCTTACCTGACTCCCAAAAGTTCGTGTAGGCAACTGCACATTGTCGATAAACGACCAATAAACTTCCCCGTTTAGCTTAAGTGGTGGTTCTCACTTTTCCTGCCTCTGCCCCCCCGACATCGGGGAGGACAGGGGGGTGATAAAATTTGCTTGAATTGAAGTTTTAGCTTCAAATACCTGAATTACCCGTTGACAAAAGGCTATAAACTGTGCTGTGGGAGGGATTAAGAGAATTTCCTCCGTCACTGGGGACAAATCAGGGAACCCCCTAATAAATCTAACGCATGATTGTTGCAGTTGAGTTGGTCGAGTTATCTTAGAAAAACAATAACTTTCTTCTCTAATCGTATATTCTACTGTATTCAGGCAAATCGTCTCCAAGTCCTCCAATAAAGTCCGAAAACTATACACAGGGTTCTTCTCTTGATTCCGCTTTTTTCTCTCTTTAGACTGAGATGATTATATTCGTGACTTTAAAGAAGTTATCAACTCCGTGCAGAAATCTGGATAAATTTTAACCAATCATATCTATTTAGCAGAGAATGAGTAAGTCTAACTCAAAATTCGATGATTCCATCTGTAATTTTTATAGGCAAAAATTGCTATTAACTACCCGGAGGGGGAATTACGGGAATTTCGATCCCGTCCGGCGCTAAGGGGGGAGGTGTGGGGGTTAGTTCTGGCTGATCAACAGGTTCAGGTGTACTAATTAAGGGAATATTTTCCACCACGGGAAGACGGGGAGTGATGGGTTGGGAAAACATCGCTTGAATTGCCGCTTTTCTGGTTTCTTGAGGTTCCAAAGCTTGCTGCCAGAGACTTTCATAAAAGAAGAAAATCACCCCTAAACCCCGTTGACGAGCAGCCAATACCTTTTCTTCAATCAAGGGTAGGGCAATCGGTCGATTGCGTAAACCGGTTAAAACTCCCACACCGGTGGGGATAGTTTGCTGGGTTTCCTGAATTTCGGGACGCTCTATTTGTTTGAGAAAACTGGGCAGATCGGGACGATAAACCTGTACGATTAACTCATCGACTAATCCTTGTCGCACCCAACCGAGCCAATCCTGTAAATGACCATTATAGGCGAATTCGTAGGGATTAGGGGCGATCGAAAGCAATATATTCGGTTTAATTGCCTGAATTGATTCTTTGAGATTAGCCAGAAAAGCAGTGATTTTATCGGCCCGCCATTTTGTCCATTCGGGATCCCGGGGGTTAGCTGGGGGCGTTTTTTCGGTTTCCTGTTGATAAAGAGCGATAGTATAGGGATCATAGCCGAATTCGTTGGGTAAACTCAGATGATCGTCGAATTGGATGCCGTTAATATCGTATTGTCCCACTACTTCCAAGACTAACTCCCGTAGAAAATTCTGCACCTCGGGACGGAAGGGATTCAACCACACCACCTCACCGGCTGCCCCCACCCAAGTGGTCTCCCCGTCGCGTTTTTGGGTTAACCAGTCCTGATGTTTTAAGGCTAATTCGGAGGTGGGAGGGGCCATAAATCCGAATTCAAACCAAGGAATGACCAATAATCCCCTGCCACGGGTTTGTTCCACCAATTCTGCCAAGATATCTTGTCCCTGCGCTCCCGTAGGCACAAAAGGCTGTATTCCTTCCCGTTTTGCGATCGCACTGGGATAGAGAGCATAACCGGAATTCCAGACCACGGGATAGATAGCATTAAAATTAAGATTAACTAATTGCTCGATCGCCTGTTGTCGTTTATCCCTGTCCATCAGCATCGCAGTATCGTTGGTGGTAATCCAAACACCGCGAATATCAGGATCTCGACTTTGAGAGAAAGCGGTAGAAAAATAGCCTAATAGTAGGACTATCAGAAAAGATGCTAAGAATAGTAGTATAGGGAGCTTTTTAAGAATTTGCCGCCAAGCGCTGGTCGGAATTAGAAAAGTCATTTCTTTAAGGTGAAGATTAACGGTTTTAACTGGTTATGATACCAGCTTTGCTCAACTCTTTCAGGCTAGATTGACCCAAAATATATAGCTAGACACAATTAGTTAGACATATCTAACCATCTCTTGCCTTTTGCCTCTTGCCTTTTGCCTATCCTAACCAAGAAGTTAATTTTGTCCTACTACTTATATATTTACCTATTTCTTCCCTCGCCACAATTGACCTTGAGGATAGAAATCATCAAGGCGAATATCGAATTGATCTAGGGCCAGTAATAACCGATTGGAAGGACGAAAAAGAAATAAGTTAGCTTGGGGAATTTCTAGGACTTCTTTTAACTTATCGGTATCGGGGTTAGGGGTAGTCAGGAAGTATTGTACATCAGAATTAAGACGATAATTAAGGGAAAGCAAATCACCTAAGTTAGTCCAGTCATTACCTTCGTCGCTGATAATAATGGCATTGGGTACAGCATTGATTTTTCTGGCAACTTCGCCATTCCAATAACTAGGAACTTTTGCCCAACTGGTTTCGGAAAGAGCATTATTAAAGTTCGATATTATACTAGCAGTTAACAAAAAAGTCAAGATAATTTTAACTAAAAATTTACCTTGATTAAGCAATTGTGACAAGAAAAAAGCTACAGTTATATAGATAGTGGGAAAGGTCGCAATTAGATAACGGGTGACAGTCGATCTAGTGGTGGTCAAAATTAGATCGGGAATGACTAAAGCGAGGAAAGGTACTAGGGTTGAGGTAATCAGAAAAATAAAAGCTATCGGGTTATTGTAGCGATAAACTCGATAAAAAGCATAGATAATTAAGATTAAAAAAATTAGTCTATATATATAGGTGAAGATGTTATTAAAACCAAAATCGCTATCGCTAAATGGGGAAGTAAAAGTTAAGAGCCATAATTTACTGAACAATCCCCAATCGAGATAGTTAACGGCAGCCCAACTGGTGGAGTTAAAGGCCTTTTGAGAGTTAGTTAAAAAAACCTGTAACCAGGGTATATATAAAATTATCATTGTTAACCCAGATAACAGGAAAAATATCAAGTTATTTTTTCGCTCTGGTTTCATAACAAGATACCAAAGTATCAAGGCTGCTTGAGCAAATAAGTTGAGAATAAAAAAGAGATGGGTGTAGAGTCCGAGAGTATTAGAGAGAGTGTATAAAGACCAATTAACAAGAGTTCTTTTTTTGAGGCATTTTAACAGCATTAATTGACTAATTATTGTTAACAAAACTAAAAGACTATACTGACGGGATATTTGAGCAAATATTATATCAACTGGAGAGAGTGCTAATAAAATTACTGCTAAAATTGCCGTTAACTTTGCCGCAAATAATTCTAGGGATAGATAGTAAATAAATGGCAGAGAGAGAAGACTAAAAACAATCGCTAAACTGCGGGAAGAAACAGGAGAAAAACCGAATATTTTTTGCCAATAGCGAGAGATAATAAAGTATAAAGGTGGGTGTTGAGGGTCTTCTTTAGCGAGAGATTGAATCGTATCAAAAACATTACTTTCTGGTTTTATTTGTTGAAATTTTCCTAATTCTGTGGTAGATAAAAGACGATTTTGAAAGATAGTATCAGCGATTTCCTTTGCTTGATAACCAGTGGTTCTAATGGTGGTGTAGGATTCATCATGCCAATAGATTTTTTTATCAATATTTGCCCAACGAAAAACCACACCGAGAGTTAGGATAATTGCCAAAAGTATTAAGAGCCAATTGTTTTTTTTATAATTAATATTTGCTTGCATTTTAATAATTAGAGCGACTTTGTTTAAGATTAAGAAACTTGGTAAATTCCGGTTGAAAAAGTAGCTTAATTGTGCCAGTGGGACCGTTACGATGTTTAGTAATAATTACTTCAGCCACACCTCGATCGGGACTATCGGGGTTATAATATTCATCTCGGTATAACATCATAATTAAATCCGCATCCTGTTCGATACTATTATGGACGATGATATTATTGGCAATAAAGTTATGCAATTTATCTACTGTTAAATCATACACTTCTGTCTCTCCATCCGCTTGAATTGCCATAACTTCATCCCAGTAAATATCACTATCCGCTAAGTGCTGTATTTGGGAACATTCAAGAATGTCTCCTAATTTATTGGCTCTTTCTCGACTTAAGTTTGATTTGTATAAACTTGTCCCACAATATTGATTACCCAGTGCAGCTTGCATTTGTCGTGTAGTTAAACCACTTTGTTCCATAGCGGGTACAGCATATAGTCGCCAGATATCGTTAGGAATGATATCCTTATTAGGATTAGCTTGGTGATTTTGAAGATAAGTAGTTATTTCTTGTAAAGACTGGGTTTTATAGCTGCCAACAGCACCAATAATCTCAGTAAATTTCTTCAAGTCTGATTTACCTGTTATTGTAACATGGTATTGATCTCGTCCTTTTCCTGTTTGTGAGTGTTTCGATAGCTTTCCATTAATTTCTACTCTTAGTAAAAGCGATTGTACATCCTGAGCTAATCTTAAGCTACTGCTAGAATAATAAGCCATAGGACGAGGTGATTTTCCTTGAACCAATTTAAGGGAACCATCGGTACTCCAAAGATGACGTAAAAATAAGGCTATTGCTGATTGAGTTTGCTCAAAAACTTGAGGAGGAATGAATTTTTCATAGGAACGTAAACCCCAAACTCTTAGACGTTCTAACCATTGAGAAATAGGATTTTTAATATTATGAGTTAAGGGATAATTCGCTGTTAAATAAACCTGATACCATTGATGTTCAGGACTAATTCGAGGATTAATTCGATTATCAAATACTTGTATCGCTAAAGAAGCAACTAAATTGGCTAAATCTAACTCTTTAGTCGTATATTGAACACTATGACGTGGTAAGGTACATCCATCACCAATTAGATGACCTAATAATGCTAATTCAGCATTACTCATAGTTTGTAATTGCGAACTAGGTAAAAAGCGAGGTAAAGCGATATAATTACCAATATTTAATTCATCTAATCTTTGCCAACCGTGGACAGTCAAAAATTGATGATTGGCTGTAGCTCTAATCGTGCGACCTAAACGAGTTGTTAATCGAAAAACTGGCTTAAATCCTGTGGAAAAGACCTTAGTTACCAGTGCTTTTTCTAATTTCATTGTTTCCTCATTAAGAGCAAAAACCGTAAAATTAGAGCAATTCACTAACTCACAAATTGGCACTTTAGCACGGGGATCGGCTAACTCAACTAAACTATCACCCGCTAAACATCCCGACTCGCGTAAATCGGACATCATCGGTCTTTTATTATTGCGAGATTCCACAGCGCGACTTAACTGAGAAAGAGCAATTACCGGAGCATGAATTTCCCTCGCTAAACCCTTAAGACTGCGGGTAATTTTAGAAATTTCCTGAACGCGATTATCACCTCCTCCTTCCATTAATTGCAGATAATCGATTAAAACTAATCCCATTTGTCCCTTTTTTTCTGCCTGTAAACGCCGCACTTGGGAACGCATTTGAATCACACTTAAATTGGCACTATCATCGATATATATGGGCAAATTTAATAACTTTTCTAGTCCCCCAAGAACCTTCTCTAAATCATTTTGTCCCAAACGGCCCGAGCGAATCCGATTACTTTCGATTTTAGCCTCATTCGATAACAAACGTTGGGCTAATTGTTCCTTAGACATCTCCAAACTAAAAACCGCCACAGGTAAATTCTGTTGAGCGATATTATAAGCAATATTAAGAGCAAAAGAAGTTTTTCCCATGGAAGGCCTACCTGCGATAATAACTAAATCCGAGGGTTGTAAACCACTGGTCATCGCATCGAGATCATAAAATTGAGTTTCGATACCGGGTAGAGTGGTCGTCTCCTGCATCTTCTCAATTTCGTTAAAAGTTTCGATTAAAGTATCCCCCAGAAAAATTAAACCCTCTTGGGGTCGTTTTTGGGTGAGACGAAAAATCTTTTGTTCCGATTCATCGAAAACATTTTCTAATTCTAGCGTCGTATCTCTGGCTAACTCGATAATTTCTCCCCCGGTGGAAATTAACTGACGACGCATATATTTATCCATCACTAATTCCGCATAGCGATCGATGTTGGCAGCCGAGACAGTGCGCTCAATTAATTGTAACAATCGCGGCATTCCCCCGATTTCTTCCAGCAGATGATTATCCTGTAACCAACTGCTAACCGTCATTAAATCCGTCGGTTTTCCCTTCCCTTGTAAAGCAAGCGCCGCACGATAAATATCTTGATGGGTTTTCACATAGAAAGCTTCTGGAATTAAAAAATCACTGATTCTACCTAACGCTTTTGGATCTAGCAAAATACCACCTAAGATAGATTCTTCCGCTTCAATATTTTGGGGGGGGAGGGATTGATCGCTAATCATTATCAATGCTGACTGTGCTTTATCATTAATTATAGTCATTCACCCTAATTAAATACAAATGTTCAGGTTAATGATCGGGGTTGGGTTTTGGGGTTTTAGGGTTTTGGGGTTTTAGTTGAAATTTCCCCACATCCCCACATCCCCACATCCCCACACCCCCACACCCCTTGTAAACAGGATTTAGTATGACTTTAATTGACTCCTCTCCTCTCCCCCCGGCCGTCTATTTTATTGGTGCGGGTCCCGGAGATCCGGAATTATTGACGGTAAAAGCCTATAAAATTCTCCAAAAAGCCGATGTGATCGTCTTTGCTGATTCCCTCGTCCCCAAACAAATTCTTGAGGACACTCCTAAAGATGCCGAGTTAATTCCCACCAGTAGCATCACCCTAGAGGAAATTATCCCTTTAATGATCGATCGCGTGCGTCGGGGTTTAGCGGTGGTGCGACTGCAATCGGGGGATTTAAGTCTCTATAGTGCCATCCAAGAACAAATTGAGCTTTTGACAGCAGCAGATATCCCCTTTCAGCTAATCCCCGGAATTAGTGCCTTCCAAGGATTAGCGGCCAAATTGGCCCTAGAATTAACGATTCCGGAATTAGTCCAGACAATTATTCTAACCCGGGTGGAAGGAAAAGCCTCTCCCATGCCAGAAAGTGAAGAATTAGCCTCTTTAGCCGCTCATAAAGCCAGTTTATGCCTATATTTAGCCGCCCGTCACGTTGACAAAGCCCAGGAAAAACTCCTAAGATACTATCCGGCAGAGCAACAGGTGGCCGTTTGTTTCCGTCTCGGTTGGCCCGACGAAAAAATCTGGGTTGTCCCCCTGTCAGAGATGGCCCAACTAACCCATCGAGAAAATTTAACTAGAACTACCCTTTATCTCATTAGTCCCGCTTTAAACCAGATTACAGGAACTCGATCGCAACTTTATCACCCGCAACACTCCCATCTTTTCCGTCCTCATTCTTAGGTATTTTCTGGGAAGTCTATCGAAAGAAACACTAGGTTTCTACCTAAAGATAGATTTAAAGAGCGGCGATTTTGTTTAAAATCGCAGTAGGAGGTAGGGCAATTTTAAAAGCTTTTAAAATTAGTCTAACAATCCATGCACAGCTGCCCTATGTGTTCGGGAATTACCCTTTGTCACCTTGTGGCTAGTCGTGCCTACTGGTATTGTCCTCACTGTCGTCAGGAGGTTCCTAACTTCCTTGATTGCTCCAATCCTGCCAAGGTAAAGGTAGAGCGAGTTGGAGCGCAAAAAACAGTCTAGATTTGTAAAGTTGGTAGATGGCAATAATGTCTGTGGGATGGGTTAATTTTTAACCCACCCCACTTTATCTGTCTAGGGTTCGCTGAATAAATCTAAAAACCTTGTTGGATAATATCTTTAGACTTTTTTGAAATCAAAAAGTACCGGCGATGGGAGTGATCGGGGGGAAAATTCCTGGACTTTTTCCCTGAAAATTAGGTAATTGACCCCGGCGGTTCGACAGGCTCACCGTCCACTCGACTGAGCTCGCCGAACGTCCTCAAAATCGGTAAAACCCTACACCCTACACCCCACACCCTACACCCTGCCACCACAAGAAACTTTTTGCCGCAAACCCTATCTAGACATCCCGAGGATTGAGATGGCTCATTTCCCAAGTCACATAGGTACCGATCGGACTCCAAATCAGGTAGGGTAGGAGTAGGATGCCCGCCCAAGAAGAAACAGGGAAAACCAATAGCGCCAGAAGACAACCCAAGAAAAAACCCGTACCTCCGATAATCGTTCCCGCTTTGAGACTGCGTAGTTTACAGGTGACGGGAGTATAGGCAGTAATAGTCAATTCCACCAACAGATAAAAAGCCATCAAAAACCAGCGATTAGCCGGTTGAGCTTCCCAGACTAAATAAGCAGAAATTGCCCCACAAATATAGATAATTGTCCAGATAAGAGGGATTAATCTTTCAAAGGTTAACCAATCGGGACGACGCAAACGCGCAAACCAACGCACATCGCGAGAATTGAGTAATCCCCCAGCTAACGCTACCAAAAATCCGACGACACCGATAAGCAACCAAGAGGGAATCATGATTTTAAGCTATCCTCCGCTAATTTTGGCTTTGTAACCCGATTCAATGAGAATTTGTAGAATTTTTTGGCGATGATCTCCTTGGATCTCAATGGCATTTTCTTTAACTGTACCACCCGTCCCGCAAGCAGTTTTTAACTGTTTTAATAATTTCGTCAGAGTTTCGGTTTGGCATTGAAAACCTGTAACTATGGTAACGGTTTTTCCCGCCCGACCAGATCGGGAGGTTTGTACTCGCAAATTCTGCTGATTTGGGGGTAATTCGGGAATGGAACGCTCAAAAGCTTGAGAATTGCTTTTATCTCCAAATTCCTGATAGGCAATCCGGTTTTTTTCCTTAGATTTACTCATATAGTAATTATCATACTGGGTTTCGGGGTTTTTCATGACCAGTAAACAGTAAACAGTAATCAGTGAACTGAAAACTGGCATCTGATAACTGATAACTGATAACTGATAACTGATTCAAAGCTGACTACTGATAGCTCGTAATTGGTTGGACTGGCAGCGCATTTGATTAAGTTCAGCTGCCGACATTCGATCGAGATGGCCTAAAATCATATTAACTCGACCTTGGGATTTTAATTTTTCTCGATGTCGTGCCAAAAAATCCCAGTAAAGAAAGTTAAAAGGACAGGCAAACTCCCCGACTCGTTCATTTTTTTTATACAGACAACCCCGACAATAATCACTCATTTTATCAATATAGTTGGCTGAGGCGGCGTAGGGTTTGGAAGCGAGAATTCCCCCATCGGCAAATTGTCCCATTCCCAACACATTAGTCTGCATTACCCAATCGTAGGCATCGATAAAAACACTATGAAACCAGTTTTCAATCTCTTGGGGAGAGCAACCAAAAATTAAGGCAAAATTGCTCAAAATCATTAATCTTTGAATATGATGGGCATAACCGGTATTTTCCACCTGTGATAATACTTGTTTGAGGCAATTCATCTCGGTTTGTTTACTATCCCAAAAGAAAGCCGGTAAGGGTTGTTGATGCTCAAACCAATTACGATTAGCGTAATCTTCTCCCAGATAATGATAAATTCCCTGCATATATTCCCGCCATCCCAACACCTGACGGATAAATCCTTCGATGCTATTTAGGGCTAAATTATCTTTTTTATAGGCAATTTCTGCCGATTGAATCACTTCCAACGGCGTTAGTAATCCTAGATTAAGATAGGGGGATAATAGGGAATGCCAGAGGGTTTCTTCTCCCGTTATCATCGCATCTTGGTAGGGTCCAAAGTTGGGCAGACAATTAGTAATAAAATGTTCCAATACTTGTAAAGCTTGTCTGCGGGTTACTGCCCAGCAAAAAGGTTTAATTTTTCCATATTTAGGAATATCTAAAGCTGCCACATCAGCGATAACTTGAAGGGTAATTTCATCGGGTTCAAACCAAAGAGGAGCAGTAGTTTTTAGTCCATCTTTGGGCGGTTTACGGTTTTGTTTATCAAAGTTCCATTGTCCTCCTATGGGTTGATTATCCTCCATTAAAATCTGCCATTTTTTGCGACTTTCTCGATAGAAATCCTCTAGTAATAGTCTTTTACGAGATTTAGCCCAATTATTAAAATCTGTCCTTGTCCAGAGAAAGTGATTATTATCAATTAGGGTTATAGCACATTCTAAATCCAGATTTTTAATTAATCTAATAAATGGCAAATCATTAGGCATCATTATCTGTAATTCTTTAATCCCCAATCGCTTAATCCAAGCAGATAAAATCGGCTCAAAATCTTCAGCAACTTCGTAGGTAACAGACCATCCTAAAGTTTTTAATTCTTCGGCAAAATGACGCATCGCCGACCAGATTAAAACTAATTTTTGCTGATGATAGGGTCTTGGTCGAATATGATTGTGGGATTCAATTAAAATGACCGGTGTTTCCTGTGAATATGCTTGACGATTAGCTAAGGCCGCTTGTCCTGTCCATAATTGATCCCCTAAAATCCAAATGCCAATGGTCATAATTATTTCATTGCCTCTACTATTCCCCCGTATTTTTTAGCCATAATATCCGCCATTTCTCGAGCAGAAAATTTACTGGCTTTGTCGATGCTGGGGGTAAATGTCCCCGTAGCGGTTAAATAATGGGTAAATACACCGACTTTTTTGCTAATAATCCACATATTTCTTGAAGTCAAAAATCAAAAAGGGGATGGGGTGTGGGGTGTGGGGGGATGGGGAAGTGGGGTGTGGGGTGTGGGGAGTTTTCTCAGTGAAGTGATAACTGATAACTGATAACTGATAACTGATAACTGATAACTGATAACTGATAACTGATAACTGATAACTGATAACTGATCACTGATCACTGATCACTGATCACTGATCACTGATCACTGATCACTGATAACTGATAACTGATAACTGATAACTGATCACTGATCACTGATCACTGATTAGGTTTTTGTCCTGAGACTTTGGGCGCTTAGATAAAGTTGCGTCCATTCTTTGACCACTTGTGTGCGTTTACAGTTTAATTCGCCGGCGATTTCCTCAAGGGTTTTACCCGCTTTTAAGCCATCGATAACGCTTTTACCAGTGGGAGAAAGTCCAGCATAGAAACTTTGCCATTGACTGAGAGTTAAGCCAAAATTATGCTCTTTCGGGCTGATTTCTAACCATTCAGCGATTAATTCTGTCCCTTCCTTGAGGGCAAAAACCTTAATCGCATGATAGCCAACTTTTTCCCGGAGACGATAAATCCGTTGGACGGGAATATTCATCGCCAAGGCGATCTCATCTTGGCTTTCGCCTCCTAGATAGAGATTAAACCAAGTCACCGCCTCCGGACTAACATTTTCCTCTAGATACTTGGCAAAACTCTCTTGAACTTTTGCCCGTTGAATTTGCGCTTCTTGACAAGTGCGTTGATCTTCGTAGGTAGCGATCGCATTTTGATCCAGTAAACTTAAGCTATTTTCCCCCTCATCGCCACTAATTTCATCGGAGAGAATCCGGATCATTTCTTCCCGAGGCACATTAGTGATACCGCTCCTCGATTGACGACGAAGATAATTAACAAAACGATAGGCTAACAGGGGTTGATTGCGGATCGGACGCAGAGCGTATTCTTCTAGGGTGGCTAACAGCAGCTGATCGCGAGTAGCTTGATCGGTGGTACAATGAGCGATCCATGCTAACTGGGATTGCAGATAGCGATCGCTATTTAACATCTCCTGAATAATTTCCTGCAAGACATCAGCCACCGCTTGCTGACGATCGCGACTTAAGGAAACCCAAGTGCGAATTTTTTGCCGGAGAGTGACACAAGCACCGAGACGATCGATCAGGTTACGATAGGCGCGGGTGGGACTAACCTTGAGATAGCGTTGCCGCAGAATTTGCCAAAGATAGACTAATCCCCGTTTAGCGATTTCTAAATCTCTCTGGTCCAAAGTTTCCCAACGTTGGCTATCTTCCCCGAGTAACCAATTGATAATGGTATCCCGTTGGCGATCGGTTAAGGAATCCTCTGTTTGAGAGAGGCGATCTTGCCATTGTTGCCTTAACTCGTCGATTATTGTCGTCATCGAAAAATTGAGTTCCAAACCCCGTCTTTTTAGGACGGCTTTAGTTTGAATATTAGCGCATTTGCACGATATATGCTAGAACCTGAGCCATGGAGAAAGCCTATCGCTGCCAATTTTACCCAACACCCGACTAGAACGAACTAATCAATTAAGTCTTTTGCCGGATAAGGATTTGGGGCGATTGCATCGCTTCCTAGGGTGTGTTCCCTGAAAACATGACAATTTCAAGGTTAACCAATATTTGGAAATGCACCACCCCTACCATTTATAATTCGGGAACATTTTCCTGTTCATAATTTTCTATCTAATAACGTGCATTTTATCAATAAGTCCCGAAAATATTCCCGTTAATTAGCTTTAACTTTCTGCCCGATTGTATCGGCAGTGGTAGTGGAAACCATGGCCGCCATAACTTGTTCGGGGGAAACCGTAAAAGGCAGACGATGAATGTCCGAATTAGGCTGACAAGCAATGTCGGCTGCGTGACGCAATTGGGCTAGGGAAACATCTTTTAATCCTAAATCCTCTAGGGATTTCGGTAAACCAATTTGTTCATAAAACTGGATTAGTTGCCCTCGGGCCGATACTGCTAATTGATTACCCAAAACTATTTCCTCTAGACGCAATTGGGCGAGAATTCCGTAGGCGACTTTTTCGCCGTGCAGGGCATGATGACAAGCGGGAATATGGGTTAAACCATTATGAATTGCATGGGCGGCCACGGTACGACAATTAGCACCCCCTAAACCACCAATTACTCCGGCTAATAAAACGGTGGCATCTACCACCTGTTTCCAGTCCTCCCCGCCGATATTTTCCAGGGCTGTCGGGGATTTTTGGAAAAGAATATCCCGCAAAACCCGGGCCTGTTGGACAGCGGCAATGATTAAGGTTTCTGTGCAATGACCGCTACTGACGGAGGCTTCGTACCATTTAGCGATCGCATCGCCAATACCAGCGATTAAGGTTCTTTTCGGGGCAGTTTGGATAATACCATAATCGAGAATTAATAAATCCGGACAACGGGCTAGGGACAGATCGTAGAGAAACGCCCCCGCGTCAGAATAGACGTTAGATAGGGCTGTCCAAGCGGCACAGGTAGCGGCGGAGGTGGGAATCGTGGCGATCGGCAAATGGCACTGATGGGCGAGTAATTTGGCCGTATCGAGGGCTTTGCCGCCACCCACACCGATGATAAAATCTGCCTCATGACTCTTGACAGATGCCTTTAAATATGCTAGGGAATTTTCCGAACAATCGGGGGCATAACTGTGATAGCTAGGAGTGAGATTTTTCAGGGGAGATGACAAAAAAGCTAAATTGCGATCGCCGCCCACCACCAGGGGACGTTTACCCAAATCCCCTAACTTGCCGGTGGATTCTTCTAGGGCATTGTCACCCCGAATCACTTGTGCGGGGGCGATTAACAGGGGCAAAACAGCGACAGCATTGGACATTTTTTGACAACCTCTCAGGATTATTGGCTAATTTTAGCGAAACTTTCGGGAAAAAGCTGTAGTTCAGGTGTATTATCCCCCGGGGCGGAGAAGGATTTTTTAATCTGTCCTAAGTACAAAGGAGCAGATAAACCGGGCTGAGGGTGAACGAGAGTGCGAGCGCTAATGATAAATTGATTATTACCGCCAGCACCGGCGCGACCGGAGGAAAACAGGTCACTAGCGGCTTGTTTTAGGGTTGCTTCCACCTGCTCGGGAGTAACGGTATTGGGCAGGGAGATAACAGCTTGATTAGCTCCGTTATCATAGACAAGGGAGAATCTCACCGCTCCCGGAATTTCTGTGCGGGTAAACAGTCCCAACCCAAGACCGAAAATCCCCACCGTCAACACAGCCATAAAGCTAGTGACACCGACGAGACGAAAGCGGATTCCCCAACCGACGAGAAAAGCGATAATTGTGAGTACCAAAAAAACCAGCGTGGCAATACCGGACCATTGGGTGTATTTGGCGAAGTTTAGGGGAATGTCCATATTTTCTATAATACTGATTCTATGAAAACGGTTAGCATAAACCATTGTACCTATCCTGTTGTCGAAACTTTCCATTCTGTGCAGGGCGAAGGCTTTTGGACGGGAAGCAATGCTTTTTTCCTCCGTTTAGGAGGTTGCGATGTCTATTGTCCTTGGTGCGACCAAAAAGAGTCTTGGAATGCCCACCGTTATCCCCAACAATCCCTGGGGGAATTGGTAGAGATGGCAAAAGGGGCTAACCCCGCTATGGTGGTGATTACCGGGGGTGAACCTTTAATGCACAATCTTGATCCTTTGACCAAGGAATTAAAAAATCAGGGTTTACGGGTACATTTAGAAACTTCTGGCGCTCATCCTTTTACCGGGGTTTTCGATTGGGTGACTTTTTCTCCTAAAACTTATAAAATGCCCGATCCTAGTATTTATGCACGGGTGAATGAGTTAAAAATTGTCGTGGCTAATCCAGAGGATTTAGACTGGGCAGCTATGCAGGAAAGTAAGTTATCGGAAGGGGTGATTAAATATCTGCAACCCGAATGGAATACAGTGGAAAGCAAAGAGTTAGTCTTTAATTATATTCTCCGACATCCCCAATGGCGCCTCAGTCTCCAAACCCATAAGTTTTTAGGAGTCCGCTAGTCAGTTATCAGTTATCAGTTATCAGTGAGCAGTGAGCAGTGAGCAGTGAGCAGTGAGCAGTGAGCAGTGAGCAGTTATCAGGAGTCAGTTATCAGGAGATTACTTTTTATTTATTCTCCCCACTCCCCAATTCATAATTCATAATTCCCAAACCCTAATTGACTAACAAGAGGTTAAATACTATGTCTAACAATAATTCTGAACGAGTAGTGCGTCGTGGTCGAGTTTTTCCGGAGATTCAATCTACCGAGGAAGAAAAGGCCAAACATCGCGCCCGACAATTAGAATTTTATCATCGTTGTTGGCCGATTTTTCAGAGTTTACAGCCCCGGTTAATGAAACATTACTATGGTTGGTACATTGCGATCGAACCCGATAGCGGCGATTATTTTATCGATCCCGATCAAGAAGTGGCCAGTAAAAAAGCAAGGGCAAAATATCCCGACAAAATCCATCATATCTTTGGCATTAATGAAACTGGAGTTAGTGGCAGAATATGATTGAAGGGAGATTTGGAACCAAAGGACAAATTTATTTTGATATCGATTTAGTTGGCGATGATGGATTGATTCTACCCGCAGAAGTTATGCTGGATACGGGTTTTACCGAGTTTTTAGCCATAAATAGTCAAGATGCTGACAGTCTTGATTGGCGTTTTTTGCGACAAAATAAATTGATAACCGCTCAAGGAGAAGCATTTTTTGATATATATTTAGGCAGAGTAAGAATTGATGGTCAGGAATACGAAATTCCCGTCTTTGCAGGGGAGGCAATTAAGGAGATTTTGTTAGGTTCGCGGTGGCTAAAACAATTTATCTTAGTAGCTAATTATCAACAAACACAGGTGACATTAGGATAATGACAAAAAAGGCGATTATTTTACTTTCCGGGGGATTAGATTCAGCGACAACAGCAGCGATCGCTTTAGCTGCTGGTTATCAATTAATTGCCCTTTCCTTTCGTTATGGACAAAGACACGAGCGGGAATTAGCAGCGGCGAAAAAAATTGCTAATTTCCTCAATATCAAAGAACATCATCTGATTGAAGTCAATCTATCTTTGTGGGGAGGTTCCGCTTTAACGGATCAATCTATTGCTATTCCCCAAGAGGGAATTAACCCGAATATTATCCCGATTACCTATGTGCCGGGGAGAAATACAGTTTTTATTTCGATCGCTCTTTCTTTAGCGGAAGCAAGGGCAGCCGAGGCGATATATTTAGGAATTAATGCGGTGGATTATTCTGGTTATCCCGATTGTCGTCCCCAGTATTTAGAGGCCTTTCAAACTTTAGCTAATTTATCATCAAAAGCGGGTTTAGAAGGTAAAGCACCCCAATTAATTGCCCCTTTGGTTATGGATAGTAAGGTAGATATCGTCCGTCGTGCTGTTAGTTTAGGGGTTCCCATTGCTGATACTTGGTCTTGTTATCAAGGAGAAGTTGAACCCTGCGGTTTATGTGATTCCTGTCGTATCAGAGATCAGGCTTTAATTGAGGCTGGTTATCCCGAATTAGCCACTCCCCTCTTGAAACAGTCGGGGAAAATAGGGAGGATAGTGAAAAATGGAGATAATCTAGGCAATTAAATGTTCAATAAGGATTTTACTGCCGATTAATATTAAAACTAAACCGCCGAGAATTTCCACCTTTTGGCTAAATAAATTACCGAATTTATGCCCGATAAAAACAGCTATAAAACATAAAGCAAAGGTAATAAAACCGATAACAGTGCAAGCTAGAAGTAAGGGAGTTTTAATCACCGATAAACCCAAACCAACTACTAAAGCATCGATGCTAGTAGCGATCGCTAATCCGATTAAAGTATAGAAATCTAGAGGATTAAATTTTTTTTCCTCGTCATCATTTTGAACAGCTTCGTAGATCATTTTACTGCCGATCGCCCCTAAAATAATAAAAGCGATCCAATGGTCAAAAGAGGCGAGGAAATCGCGACAAGTTAGACCGATACCCCAACCAATCATCGGCATAATTGCTTGAAATCCGCCAAAAAACAAAGCAATTTTCAAAGCCTTATTAACATGAATATGACGAATCATCAGGCCACTGGTCAGAGAAACGGCCACGGCATCGGCGGCTAATCCCACGGCCACAAAAGAAATGGTTAAAAGTTCGAGTGAAGTAAACATCTATAGTTGTTTATCTTTTAATTTTCCCTTATCTTAACTAATTTTTCCCCAAAAAACTTTCATATTTCTCTCATGATCCTCTCATTTATCTATCATTTCTCTAACCTAAGTAGGTAGGCGTTAAAAGTTGTCAGACACCCCCCTTATCAAGGGGGGATTAAAGGGGGGACTAAGGGGGGATCGGCACCCCCCTTATCAAGGGAGGCAGGGGGGATCGAACCTAAAATCCATTTTTAATTTAATTATAACCAGCTACTTAATTAGTGAGAGGATCGAATTGAAAACGTTTAAAAGCACATTACTGGTTCCTCACCGATCGCCTGCACCTGATGGATCGCTTCTGGGGTAAAACTGATGATATCCTGAGCTTATAGGACTTTTGCGCCCGCTACTGTGATTTTATCGGGAAATTCAGCCGTAGGAGTCCGACTAACCGGTTTTCGGAGTTGACTAACCAATGCTGCTGTCTCATAAATTCCCCTGAATTTTTTCCCAGACAAAGTTAAGTAAGATACCTTTTCCCATCATCGATTATCCCGTCCATATAGGAAAAGTGCTAAGTAAAAAATTATGATAATTTCGATAATTACCAGAGAATCAGAGGGGCGAGAACGGTGATAAAATTAGCTAATTGACTCCCCTAACTTAAATACCCAATAACCGCTCACTGAAAATATGGCTGACTTTTTTAACACCTATGGTTTTTTAATTGTTTCAATGGTATTTGGAGCCATTTTAGGCATTTCAATTTATCTGCCCTTAATGGCTGGTCAATTATCCTTAGCAACCCCCGGTTTTTACGCTTTAGGTGGTTATGTGGCTGCCATTCTTTCCACGAAAATTTTTACTAATACTGGTAGCAATTATCCCCTAGCTTTAGTCTTTTTAGAAATGTTAATTGCTGGCATTATTGCGGGAATATTAGCCATAGTTCTAGGTATTCCTGTTCTCCGTTTGCGAGGGATTTATTTAGCTATTGCCACGATCGCTTGGGTAGAAATTTTAAGAATTATTGCCCTTAATCTCGATATAACTGGCGGTGCAGTCGGTATTTTCGCCATTCCCCAACCTTTCACTACTCAACTAGCCTACCTTTGGCTGGCTTTGCCCCTCTTATTCCTAACTATGCTGTTTCTCTACCGGTTAGAAAACATCAAAATTGGTCGGGCATTTAACGCCATTCGTGCCGATGAATTGGCGGCTGCGGCCATGGGAATTAATCCCACCTATCACAAAGTTTTATCCTTCACTTTCGGGGCGGTTTTAGCGGCAGTTGTGGGAGCGGTAAGCGCCCATTTTCTCAATACTTGGAATTCCCGTCAAGGAACTTTTGATGCCAGTATTATTTTCTTGGCTTTCGTTTTAATTGGTGGTTCAAGAACTTTTGTCGGTCCAGTGGTGGGAGGCATTGTTTTAACTGCTTTGCCCGAAGTTTTACGCGCTCTCGGCGGTGTGAATGGGTTACCAATTTGGTTAGGGAATTTCTTGCGCGATGGTCGTTTGATTATCTTTGGAATTTTAATTGTTTTGGGAACGATTTTTTATCCCCAAGGCTTAATTACACCTGAATTAATCAAAAAACTAATGCCTTTTAAAAGACGTTCCTCTCCTAGTCAAGTTGATTCCTAATTACAGTGATCAGTTATCAGTGATCAGATTTTAGTTTTCAGGTAATTGATTACTGTTTACTGTTCACAGCAAAAAACTCCCCAGTCTCTACTCCTGTCTCCTAACCCACCCTACTGATACGGATATCCCCCTTCCGGCTAATGTAAAGAAAACGTTACAGTAACAAGTAAAGCCCAGTAGCCAGGAAGCCGTCGATCATGTTTGAATACTTTAACCAAAAAGCTATCAAAGCGGTGATGTTCGCCCAAGAGGAAGCCCGTCGTACCGGTCACAGTGTCGTCGGTACGGAGCATTTACTGTTAGGATTGATAGGAGAAGCCACCGCCGCCGCAGCCTTAATTCTCAAGGATTTAAAAGTCACCCTGCACGAAAGTCGCCGCGTGATTGAAGGAATGACTGGCCGCGGCACCGGTTACAGTCCCGTTAATATCCCTTTTACCCCGAAAGCGAAAAAGATGTTCGAGCAAGCATTTCAGGAAGCTCGACAATTAGGGGAACAGGCGATCGCACCTGAACATCTATTACTCGCTATCACCGCCGATCCCGAATCCCTAGCCGCTAAAGTTTTAATTATGCAGGGTGTTGATTTGATCAAACTTCGCGGCCTTTTACTGAAAAATGCTGGGGAAAAAGTCGCTAGTGGTCGCTTCACGGCAAGCAGTGACTATGAAGACCAGAAAAATGCTCCCCAAGGCGGTATTTTAGCCCAACATAGCCGCAATTTAAGCCAAGAGGTCAAAAATGGCAAAATCGACCCTGTAATCGGTAGAGAGCCAGAAATCCAGCGAGTTATCCAAATTTTAGGTCGTCGCGGCAAGAATAACCCGATTTTACTCGGTGCGCCGGGGGTGGGCAAAACAGCGATCGCTGAAGGGTTAGCACAACGCATCCATAATGGCGATATTCCCGAACTTTTGCGGGATAAACAGGTAATTGCCCTCGATATGGGGTCTTTACTGGCGGGAACCCGTTTTCGCGGCGATTTTGAGGAACGTTTAAAGGGTGTTGTAGAGGAAGTTCGCAAATCGGGCAGTATTATCCTGTTTATTGATGAAATTCACACTCTTGTGGGTGCTGGTAGCATGGGAGGAGCCATGGATGCTTCTAACTTGCTTAAACCTGCTTTAGCTCGCGGCGAGTTACAGTGTTTAGGGGCCACCACTCTCGATGAGTATAAACAGCATATTGAGCGAGATGCGGCTCTAGAAAGACGTTTTCAGCCAGTTATGGTGGGAGAACCGACTAAAGAGCAAGCGATCGAGATTTTACGCGGTTTAAAAGCCACCTACGAGGATTTCCATCAGGTAAAATACGATCAAAAAGCGATCGAAGCTGCCGTTAATCTATCCTCACGCTATATCAATGATCGCTTTTTACCAGACAAAGCGATCGATCTTCTCGATGAAGCAGGATCCCGCACCCATCTACGCTATTCCCTACAAAGTAAAAGTCCCGCAGAGGTTAGCGAAGAATCACCCCTAATTAACCCCGAATCTTTAATTCCGGTGGTGGATGCGGAGGAAATCGCCCAAATTGTCGCCGCTTGGACAGGTATTCCCGTTACCCAATTAACTGAAACTGAGTCGGAATCGCTCTTAAATCTGGAATATCAACTGCATGAGCGGATTATTGGTCAACAGGAGGCAGTAAATGCCGTTTCTCGTGCTATTCGTCGAGCGAGAGTAAATTTAAAGAATCCTAATCGTCCGATTGCCTCGTTTATTTTTGCCGGTCCCACGGGAGTGGGTAAAACTGAATTAACGAAAGCCTTAGCTAAGTTGCTCTTTGGCTCGGAATCCAGTATGATTCGCCTAGATATGTCGGAATTTATGGAATCCCACACGGTTTCTAAGTTAATTGGTGCGCCTCCCGGATACATCGGTTACAATGAAGGTGGTCAGTTAACGGAAGCTGTGCGTCGTCAACCCTATAGAGTGGTTTTGTTTGACGAAATCGAGAAAGCACATCCCGATGTTTTTAATCTTCTCCTGCAACTGTTAGAAGATGGTCATTTGACCGATTCCCAAGGTCGTCGGGTGGACTTTAAGAATACCCTAATTATCATGACCTCGAATATTGGCTCAAAAGTCATCGAAAAAGGCGGTAATAGCTTAGGATTCGAGATGGCTGACGATTTTGCTCAATCGCGTTACCAACAGATTTCTAATCGGGTGACAGACGAGTTAAAACAATATTTCCGTCCCGAATTTCTCAACCGTCTCGATGAAATCATTGTTTTCCGACAATTAACTCGCGAAGAAGTTACCCAGATTGCCGATATTCTCATCGCAGATCTAGCCAAACAATTGGCAGAAAAAGGCATTTCTGTGGAAGTTACCGCCGCTTTTAAGGATTTGGTCATCAATGAGGGTTATGATCCTAGCTACGGTGCGCGGCCTTTACGTCGTGCTTTAACTCGACGCTTAGAGGATAGTTTAGCCGAGGCGATGTTATCGGGAAAAGTCAATTCTGGAGACCATGCGCTATTAGATGTAACTGCGGACGGTGTGGTAACAGTCTCTAGTCATCAGCGCTCCGAGCAGAACAATATTCTCTCGCAATTACAGTTACAACCGGTGGGTTAATCCGCTCAAAAATTGCTTTTTTTCGGGGTTGAAAATTTTTCAACCCCAATTTTTATCATCCAGGAAAAATAACTTCTAGGGGAGCGGGAATCATCTCGGTGCGAAAGTCCAGAATCTGAACTAGGATTAAATAGGCAACGGCGATTAAAATCGAAATCGCTCCCGTGATAATGGCGATAATTTTAGCAGAATTCATATAGTTAACCGATAATTTCCTGAGATTGCCGCAAAAGCTACCGAAATTTATTCTCATCTACGATTGCGAGCCTAAACAATTCAAACTGAAGATATCTTACAGCACAATTCTCCCGGACAGTTGAGAGAAGGGAGTGCATCTCGGTAAAGCTGTCCCTTGAAAATTTGACAGGAGATAGTCCTTGCGGCTCAATATATATACTAAAATCTATGGTCAAGCTTTAAATTATTTTTTATTTGAATCTATACAACCAGCAAAACTCTTGTTATAATCGACAATATATGATATAAAGACCAATTCCATCCACTGCATCCGCATCGGCATTCCCAAAGTTGATCAACCTCGCTTTGTTTTAAGGTAGGCTAAGGCCTGCCTTACTTTTTATCGGTGATCAGTAACCAGTAAGCAGAAAATTGCCATTTAATACCGATCAGCGATCAGACTGTCCACGGAAAACTCAAATCTGATCACTGGTAACTGATAACTGATAACTGATAACTGATAACTGATAACTGATCACTGATAACTGATCTGATCCCCTAGCGTGATAAGCTGAGTATTGGCTAATTTTACAAAAAATTAAGACTTTCCCCTTGTGGGAGTTATCAGCTAAAACCCAGAGCAGACATAAACAATGGTAGCGACAACAGAAACTAACGTTGGTAAAATCGTCCAGATCATCGGTCCGGTCATCGATGCCGAATTTCCCAGTGGCAACCTGCCCCGTATTTATAATGCCTTAACCGTAAAAGGAACTAACTCCGCCGGTCAAAATTTATCCGTTACTTGTGAAGTACAACAGTTACTCGGTGATAACCAAGTGCGGGCCGTTGCCATGAGTACCACCGATGGTTTAGTGCGCGGTATGGATATCGTCGATACCGGCGCAGCGATTAGCGTTCCCGTGGGTAAATGCACCCTCGGTCGGATTTTTAACGTTCTTGGTGAACCCGTGGACGAAAAAGGACCGGTTAACGTCACCGAAACCTCTCCTATTCACCGTCCCGCTCCCAAATTAGTCGATCTTGAAGTGACACCGACGGTTTTTGAAACCGGTATCAAGGTAATTGACCTGCTCACCCCCTACCGTCAAGGTGGCAAAATCGGCCTCTTTGGGGGTGCTGGTGTGGGCAAAACCGTCATTATGATGGAATTAATCAACAATATCGCCATTCAACACGGGGGTGTCTCGGTTTTTGGCGGTGTGGGTGAAAGAACCCGCGAAGGAAACGACCTCTACAACGAGATGATCGAATCGAAGGTAATCAACGCTGATAACCCCGAAGAATCGAAAATCGCCCTCGTTTACGGTCAGATGAACGAACCCCCCGGAGCGAGAATGCGCGTCGGTCTCTCCGCTTTGACCATGGCCGAATATTTCCGCGATGTCAACAAGCAAGACGTACTCTTATTTGTCGATAATATCTTCCGTTTCGTGCAAGCTGGTTCGGAAGTATCGGCGCTCCTCGGTCGGATGCCTTCTGCGGTAGGATACCAACCCACCCTCGGCACGGACGTAGGCGACCTGCAAGAGCGGATTACCTCCACCAAAGAGGGATCGATCACTTCCATCCAAGCGGTCTATGTACCCGCGGATGACTTGACTGACCCCGCTCCTGCCACTACCTTCGCTCACTTGGACGGAACAACCGTACTATCCCGTGGTCTGGCTTCCAAAGGTATCTATCCGGCGGTAGATCCCCTCGGTTCCACCAGCACCATGCTCCAAGCTGATATCGTCGGTGATGAACACTACGGCACCGCTCGCGCTGTCCAATCTACCCTGCAACGCTATAAAGAGTTACAGGATATCATCGCTATTCTCGGTTTAGACGAATTATCGGAAGAAGATCGTCTCACCGTTGACCGCGCTCGCAAAATTGAGCGTTTCCTCTCGCAACCTTTCTTTGTGGCGGAAGTGTTCACCGGTTCTCCGGGTAAATACGTTACCCTCGCTGATACGATCAAAGGCTTCCAGATGATCCTCAAAGGTGAACTCGATCGCTTACCCGAACAAGCGTTCTATATGGTCGGCAATATCGATGAAGCGATCGCTAAAGGCGAAAAACTCAAAAAAGGCTAATTAAAAGTCAGTAGTAACCGCGTTTAGCGGTTACTTAACCCAGAAATCTGCCAAAATTATCGTTATTATCACCAATGAGCATTACAGTACGGGTTATTACACCCGATCGCATTGTCTGGGATAACGTGGCCGAAGAAGTAATCCTACCCAGTTCCACGGGACAATTAGGTATTCTTAGCGGTCACGCTCCTTTATTAACTGCCCTGAATATTGGCGTAATGCGAATTCGACCGGGGAAAGACTGGGAAAATATCGCGGTTTTGGGCGGTTTTGCCGAAGTCGAAAATAATGAGATCAAAGTCCTCGTTAATGGGGCGGAATTAGGCTCAAAAATCGATAAGGAAAAAGCTCGCGCCGAATACGAACGGGCCCAAACTCGTCTCGATGAAGTCAGTAAAGGGGATGACCGTCGCAAAACTATCCAAGCGCAACAATCATGGCGCAAAGCTCGCGCTAGATACCAGGCCGCTGGCGGTTTAGTATCGGTTTAAACCCAACCAAATCAAATTAAATTAAAGCAAAATCGGGCGGGTTTATATAAACCTACCCGATTAATTTTTTAGCCTTTAGCAATCAGCTTTTAGCCATTTTTCTGCCTATTATCAAGATTATCTAGCTGACGGCTAAAAAGCCGATTAATTGCTACCACTAAACACAACTTCGGGGAATTTTAACTGTGCATCGGCCATGGTGATTTGTCGGCCTTGATTGCGTAACTCTTGCCAAAAATTAATTACTTCTGTGGCTTTGTTGAGAACATCAACGCGATCGGACTCATCAATCCAGTGTTTTGCTTCTAACTCCTCTTGCAGTTGTTGCCAAGCATCATTGCGCGGCCAGAAAAAATAAGCGGTGAGGGGGCTAGTTCCTTTGCCGACCACCTGATCTACAGCGATCGCTACGTTCTGATCTAACCACAATACTTTTAAAATAAACTTTGATTCGGAACTGACTGTCATTGTTAATCGTTAATCGTACAATTCTCGATTATATCATCTTTTGACTCAATTTTCCGCAGTCAATTTTTAACTATTTTTTGCTGTTTTTTCGCCAATAACCGCTATGATTCCCGAAACAGACTCTTTAGCTTCTAAACAAATCGGTGTGGCCGTAATTAGAGATGATCGAGATTTAATTTTAATCGATCGCCGTCTGGCCAAGGGACTACTAGGCGGTTTTTGGGAATTCCCCGGCGGCAAAATCGAAGGCAATGAAACGGTACAAGAATGTATTAAACGGGAGATATTAGAAGAAATTGGCATTGAAATCGCAGTGGATAGTCATTTAGTCACCATCGACCACACCTATAGTCATTTTCGGGTTAATCTACAAGTATATAACTGTCGTTATCTCAGCGGCCAAGCAAGAGCGATCGAATGTGAAGAAATCCGCTGGGTAACTATCGAGGAACTAGATCATTACACTTTCCCCGCGGCCAATCAAGAGATTATCAGAGCCTTAAAAGACATGGTAAACTCGAAATGATTGCTGTTAATCGTCGAGTGATTATGCTTAATCCTTCTATTCGTCAAGAACCCCGCTATGAACCGGCCGCGGTTATTCCCCTAAAAAAAGACGCTTCCATTGTCGAGTGGTTAGAAAAAAATAATCGCATGATTCCCCGGGATAAAGTCGCGGAACCAGATCTGACTCTCGAAGAAGATGTGGAACTATCTGAACTCATGGATGTCGATGATATCGGTTATGATGACGACGAGGATGAATTAGTCTTAGATGAAGATTAATCCCGTCTTCTTTGGCAAATTTTACCCTTATCTGACGCTTTAGTCGTGAATGCTAACATTTTTTCCGCCCCTATCTTTAAAAAACCCACTGGAACCCATCTCCTGATTCTACTAACGGGATTACTATTTCTGTTAGTAGTTTTTTTTCAGTCCACTAATTCCCTGTTACTGCCCTTGATTGCCACAACGTTAATCAGTGGTGGTCTTGGTTGTCAAGTGGTCCCGATGCTGCGACGCTTGAAAATGGGTCAGATTATGCGCGAAGATGGTCCCCAGGCCCATTTAAAGAAAGCAGGAACCCCAACGATGGGAGGCAGCTTTTTTGTGCCGGTAGCCCTTATTTTCGCTTTAATCTGGTCTAAATTCACTCCTAATGTGGTGGCGGTTGCTTTGCTGACTTTTGCTTACATGGGTATCGGTTGGTTAGATGATTGGCAAATTCTGCGTTATAAGTCGAATAAGGGCCTATCTCCCCGGATGAAGTTAATTTTACAGATAGCGGGGGCGGCCCTTTTTTGTCTCTGGATGTTGGTCAATCAGGTGAGTACCGATATCACCCTTTGGGGTCGATTAGTGATTCCTTTGGGCTTTTTATTCTGGATTTTGGCGGCATTTGTCCTTGTAGCTGAAAGTAACGCCACTAATCTCACCGATGGGGTCGATGGATTAGCAGGGGGAACGGCTGCGATCGCTTTTTTGGGTTTAGGTATTATTATCGCTCCTAGTCATCCGGATTTAGCGATTTTCTGCACTTGTTTTGCTGGTGCTTGTCTAGGCTTCATTTTTCATAACCGCAACCCCGCTAAAGTGTTTATGGGTGATACCGGTTCCCTCGCTTTGGGAGGTGCTTTAGCTGCGGTGGGTTTAATTGCCGGACATCTCTGGGGATTATTTTTAATTAGTGGTCTCTTCTTTCTGGAATCTCTTTCGGTAATCGCTCAGGTTATCTATTATAAAGCCACAAAAGGACCCGATGGCAAGGGCAAAAGATTATTAAAAATGGCTCCTTTTCATCATCATTTAGAATTAAGTGGTTGGACAGAAACCAAGATTGTAGGAGCTTTTTATCTGGTTAATGCGCTTTTAGTTGTCTTGGCTATTTGGAGCAGTTAATTAAGCGCTAAAGGAAAGACCACAACCGCAGGTATTTTGGGTGTTGGCATTGGTAAAACGGAAACCACCACCCATTAAATCCTCTGAATAGTCTAATTTTAAAATTTGTAGGTAGCGATCGCTGTCAGGATCGACTAAAATATTAATACCCTGACTTTGATAAAAGCGATCGTTTTCTGCCGCAATAGGGGTTAATTCGAGATGGTAGTGAAGTCCCGAACAGCCACCGTTTTTTACGGCCAAACGCAGATAGGAACCAGTCAGGCGACGGCTTTGACTCCAACGTTCAATTTCTCTAGCGGCGGCGGGACTTAATTCGATCATTGTTTTTGAGACTATTGTAATAATAATATCAAGTTCTTGTGAAGTTATACCATAGTTGTTGTCAAACTTTATGTTAAGAAATATGTAACTAATGAATAGCGGGGGTAGCTGACAATTTTTAACACAGAAAACGGGTTTCTCAAAGAAAACGAGTTTCTAAATAGTTTCTTGAAGAAACCCGTTTTCTAGGTGACTTAGAAGGATAGAATGCTCCCTAAAGCTGGTAAAGTACCAGCAAATCCAGTGATATTTATTAATAAATCATTGCTGGATTGGAAGCCATCTGTGCCACCATTAATCAGAAACGGTAATGAGTCCTGTGGGACGACAAGTGACGGTGATTCGCAGTTAGAAACCCACATTCCGTACTAAAAAACAAGGACAAAGAAAATAAGAAAAACTCTCATGACAACAGATAATAAGTAGTCGTGCAAAATAAATTTCCTAGTGAAGAAAGGCAAAAGGCAAAAGGCAAAAGGCAAGAGGCAAGAGGCAAGGGGGGGGTTAGATATGTGTAATTAATTTTGCTTAGGTACTTAGGAAACTTCTATTTAATACTGCACACTTAAAAACTCACATCTGATAACTGATAACTGATAACTGATAACTGATTGAATACCCACCGAAACTTTCTATTTCTGTAATGGTTAATTCCTTAAAAGGGGGTTTCTAGTCGCAGGTATGGACAAGCTGGCTACCCCAAACCAGAAGGGAAAAATGCTCTTTGATCTCCTAGTCATTTTGTTTCTTCTCTGGGAGGTGCGCTTTATGAAGTTCTCAAGTGCTATATTAGGGATCAAGAAAAGCCGTCGTAGAACGACGGGGTTTTAAACCCAAATTTTCGATAAACACGGCCAATCAATCAGATGGATTTTTTACTGGAAGTCGGTACAGAAGAACTACCCGCAGATTTTGTCGATAGCGCGATCGCACAATTGCAGGAAAGAGTTAGCAAGAGTTTAGAGACGGAATCTCTGGACGCTACTGCTATTCAAGTTTACGCAACCCCGCGCCGTTTGGCCGTGTTAATCACCGGATTACCGACGGAGCAAGAGGCTCGCAGCGAGGAGATCAAAGGACCGCCAGTTAGTGCAGCCTACAAAAATGGCCAAATTACCCCCGCTGGTGAGGGTTTTGCTCGAAAACAGGGAGTTAGCACCGCTGCTTTCTCCATTCGTGCCACAGACAAAGGAGAATTTGTCTATATTGAAAAAACGATTCCGGGTCGTCCAACAGCCGAGATTTTAACTGAATTAATTCCCCAATGGATTACCCGTTTGGAAGGAAGACGTTTTATGCGTTGGGGAGATGGAGATTTAAGATTTCCCCGGCCAATTCGTTGGTTATTAACTTTAGTGGATGGGGAAGTTTTACCCCTAGAATTAATTAATGGCTCTACCACTTTAACCAGCGATCGCTTAACTTTTGGTCATCGCATTCTACACCCGCAATCCCTAGCCATTAGTCATCCCCAGGCATATTTAACCAGTTTGCGATCGATTTTTGTGGAAGCGGATCCGCAAGCGCGTCAACAAATAATTACTGATCAGATTAGCACCCTAGCCAAAAAGCTGGAGGGAGTGGCAGAAATTCCCGCCGATTTATTAGCAGAAGTGACCAACTTAGTCGAATATCCCACGGCAATTGTTGGCAAATTTGACGATGAATTTCTGGAATTACCCCCGGAAGTAATTATTACCGTGATGGTGACACACCAGCGTTATTTCCCAGTGAAAACTCCCCAGGGTTTGTCACCCTATTTCATCACTATTTCCAATGGCGATCCCCAGAAATCTGAGATTATTTCCGCGGGAAATGAAAGGGTTATCCGCGCGCGGTTAGCCGATGCCAGATTTTTCTATACTGCCGATTGTGATGAACCCTTAGATAGTTTCCTTCCCCAACTGGAAACCGTCACTTTCCAAGAAGAATTGGGAACCATGCGCGATAAAGTTGATCGGATTATGGAAATTGCCCAGATGATCGTCGAACAGTTAAATCTCGATGAACAAAGTCGCAGTGATATAGAGTCCACTGCCATGCTTTGTAAAGCGGATTTAGTTACCCAAATGGTTTACGAATTTCCCGAATTACAGGGAGTAATGGCTGAAAAATATGCTTTAATTAGTGGCGAATCTGCTGTAGTTGCCCGGGGCATTTTTGAACATTATCTACCTCGCAATGCTGGGGATATACTCCCGGAAACAATCACCGGTCAAGTGGTGGGAATTGCCGATCGCTTAGATACTTTAGTCGGTATTTTTGGACTGGGAATGCTGCCCACTGGTTCCTCAGATCCCTTCGCTCTCCGTCGGGCTGCCAATGCAATAATTAGTATTATCTGGTCAGCCGATTTTAATATCAATCTTTTGGCATTAATCGAGCAGATAGCTCAGGATTTTGTCACCAGTCATCCCGATAAACCCAACCCAGTCAATCTGATTAAAGATTTCTTTTTACAACGTCTGCAAACTCTCTTAATTGATGATTTGAGGATAGATTACGATCTCGTTAATGCAGTTTTAGGGGAAAACGATCCAGAGTATAAGTCTCGCGCTTTAGAAAATTTATTAGATACCCGTGAACGCGCCCGCTTTTTATGCCAAATTCGTCAGGATGGTCAGTTAGCCAACATCTATGAAACCGTCAATCGCTCCACCCGTCTAGCACAAAAAGGAGATTTAGATACAACCACCCTAGAAGTCAAGGGAATCATCAATAAGGAGTTATTTGAACAATCCTCCGAACAGGCATTTTATAACGCTTTAATTGCCCTAATTCCCGAAACTATCAGCGCCAGAGAGCAAAGAGATTATCAGCGTCTTGTCACTGCTTTAACGGCAATTTCTCCCGTGGTGGCTGACTTTTTTGATGGCGAAAATAGTGTGTTAGTCATGGCAGAAAAAGAATCTGTTCGTCGCAATCGTTTAAATCTGTTGGGTTTACTGCGAAATCACGCCCGAGTCCTAGCAGATTTTGGGGCAATTGTCAAGGGATAATTCAGTTATCAGTTATCAGATTTGAGTTTTCAGTTATCAGTTATCAGTTATCAGATTTGAGTTTTCAGTGGACAGTGGTAATCAGTGAGCAGTTGTCAATAGACTACCTTTATTGATTCTCCCCATCACCCCATCACCCCATCACCCCACACCCTACACCCCACACCCCACACCCCACACCCCACACCCCACACCCCACACCTCCACTGATTAATGCACAATGTTCACTGAAATGGCCGATTCTGAACTACAGCAACAAGTCCAAAGATTACATCGACTGACGGTATGGGGTCGTTGGTTGTTCGTGTTGGGTTGTTGGTTAGGGATTGGTTCGGCGAGTTTATGGGTTTTATGGGATGATATAGCTTTAATGCGGCAATATTTTACTTGGACAGCCCTTAGATACGCTTTAGCTTTCAATTACTGGCCTTCTATCGGTCTAGCCTTTTGTGTTGCCATGACAGGAGCAGTGTTAATCTGGCAAAGTCGCAACATTATTTTAGGACTTTCCCCCAGAGAAAAACTGCGCTTAGAGCAACGGGTGCAGAAAATTCGGGCTGAAGGGTCGCGTCATCCCCTCTGGCGCTGGATCTTAAAAAGCAGGGAAAAAGACTTACAATGATAAAGCTTTGCTGAAAGCTGACGGCTAGAACCCCCACTAGATATAATTCTTTACTCAAAAACTCTTGACTTTTGAATCAACTTATGACCGTGACTCCCCAAGCTCCTCCGAAAACTCGCCGCGTGGTTTTTCCCTTCACCGCTATTGTCGGCCAGGAAGAAATGAAATTATCCCTAATGCTCAACGTCATCGACCCCAAAATTGGCGGGGTGATGATTATGGGGGATCGAGGTACGGGAAAATCGACCACGATTAGGGCTTTAGCCGACCTTTTACCAGAAATTGACGTAGTTGCTAACGATCCCTTTAATTCTGATCCCAATGATCCCGATTTAATGAGCGATGAGGTGCGGCAAAGGGTGGACGAGGCCATCCCCTTGACCATTGCCAAGAAAAAAGTCACTATGGTAGATCTGCCCCTCGGTGCGACGGAGGATCGGGTCTGTGGCACGATTGACATCGAAAAAGCCCTGTCAGAAGGGGTAAAAGCTTTTGAACCAGGATTGCTGGCCAAAGCTAACCGCGGCATTCTCTATGTGGATGAAGTCAATTTACTTGACGATCACCTCGTCGATGTGCTATTGGATTCGGCCGCTAGTGGTTGGAATACGGTGGAACGGGAAGGAATTTCCATCCGTCACCCGGCCCGGTTTGTTTTGGTGGGATCGGGCAACCCAGAAGAGGGAGAATTGCGCCCACAACTGCTCGATCGCTTCGGAATGCACGCCGAGATTCACACCGTCAAAGAACCACCTCTACGGGTCAAAATCGTGGAACAGCGTGCGGAATTTGATGGCAATCCCCTCTCGTTTTTAGAGAAATATAACTTAGAACAGGAAGAACTGCAAAGAAAGCTAGTGGAGGCCCAGAATCTTTTGCCTTCTGTGGAGCTTGATTATGATCTGCGGGTGAAAATTTCCGAGGTTTGTTCCGAGTTGGACGTGGATGGATTGCGCGGTGATATCGTTACCAATCGCGCAGCTAAAGCTCTGGCCGCTTTAGAAGGACGGACAACTGTGACGGTAGATGATATCCGTCGGGTAATTGTTCTCTGTTTACGTCACCGTTTGCGGAAAGATCCCCTAGAATCGATCGATTCTGGTTATAAAGTCTTGAAAGCTTTTAATCGCGTCTTTGGATTAGAAGAAAATTCCTAAACCCTACTTTACCCTCTCTCCGAAGAGAGGGTTTTTGACTGGATTTAGAGATGAAGGCCAAAAAGGGCTAGATGTGGCCAAATAAGCTAGAATTTTATCGATCGCTGTTATTCTCTGGGGGAATGTCCATGTGGGTTGAAAGTATAAAACTCGAAAACATTAAATGCTTCCAGAATCAAGAGATTAAATTTATTAGTAATCCCAATCAACGTCGTCAGGATGCTAAACCTTATCATTGGATCACTTTATTAGGAGAAAATGGAGTAGGAAAAAGCACGATTTTACAGGCTTTGGCTTTACTGCTCGCGGGACCAGAAGCAGCCAAAGAATTATTACCACGTCCGACTGGTTGGATATGTAATCCCAAGACACCGGGTAAATTAACCGCAGTGCTTCATCAGGAAGATGGGGATGCGGGAAAATTTGGTACGGATAAAACTCGAAAAACTTTTGCTTATTCCTATTTTGTTACAGGCAAGGAAAGGTTAGAGTTAGGAGGCAGTAAGGACAAACAAACCTATACAGAACCAGCATTAATCGAAGAAAATACTAAAATTTTAAGTTGGTTGCGAGCCAATGCTTTTGCCTCCGATAATCATGGTTGGTTTGCCGTCGGTTATGGAGCTTTCCGTCGTTTGACACGAGGGAGTCAAGTGATTATTCCTAGTCTTGAACCCCAGCAACGCTCTAGCAACTTTTTCAGCCAATTTAATGAGGATACATCTTTAAGTTCTTTTGAGAGATGGATGGTGCATTTAGATTATCGAATAGCCAAAAATCCCCAAGATATTCAAGCCAAACAAATGAAAAAAATCGGCGAAGAAGCAATTACTAAACTGTTACCCGGTAATGTAGAAATTGCTGAAGTAACTGCCGATGGCTTGATTCAGTTTCTAGTTAACGGTCAAAAAGTTCCAACTATTAGTTTATCCGATGGTTTTCGGAGTATGATTGCTTTAGCTGGGGATTTAATTTGGCGATTATTACAATCCTTCCCCAATCTAGATAACCCCACAGAGGCTTCTGGAGTCGTCTTAATCGATGAGTTAGATATTCATTTACATCCTTCTTGGCAAAGGGAAATTGCTGGATGGTTACAGGAAGTTTTTCCCAACCTTCAATTCTTTGTCGCTACTCATAGTCCTTTAATCGCTGCCGGTGCAGGGGACAAGTCTTTAACCCTACGAATCGATCTGGTAGAGGGTGAATTAGAGATTGTAGAAATTCCTTATTTAGAATTAGCGGCTAATGTTGATCGTACTTTAACAAGTGCTGCTTTTGGTTTGAAATCAACCTTTCCCACTGATACAGAAAATAAAATTAAGCGTTACCACCAACTAAATCGTAAAAATAAAAATCTGGCAGCAGAAGAAAAGGAAGAATATGAACAACTGTCATTATTTGTTCAAGACGTTAAACCCTTTAGCGAAATTAGTCAACCTAATAGTTTAGAATCCCGAATTGATGCCTTACTAGAGGAGCGTTTATCTTGATTCCTGTCACGAGAATATCAAAGCCACCCGTATTAGCTAAAAATGCCGCTCGTTGGCTAGAGACTTTAGAATCAATAAAATCAGACAACAAGGCAACTAAATCTCAAATTAACAAAGCACAAAATAAATACCGTCATCCGCAAGTGAAAGAAGCATTAGTTAAAATGTTTAATGGGAAATGCGCTTACTGTGAAAGTAAGATTACAGTGGTAACTTACGGAGCAATCGAACATTTTTATCCAAAAAGCCAGTATCCTAATCTGACTTTTACTTGGGAGAATTTACTGCTTTCTTGTGATAAATGTAATGATGCTAATCACAAAGGCACAAATTTTCCTCTCGATGATATCACGGGAAATCCTCTGTTAATAGACCCCACAGATGGAGTAACCGATCCGAATACACATCTTGAATTTGTTTGGGATGAAATGGCAAAATTGGCCAGTGTTTATGGTCGGGATCGGCGTGGTCAAATTGTTGAAGATTTGTTCGATCTCAATGGTATGCGTGGACGAAAAGAATTAATCAACCATCGTAGTCAATATATTAAAAGGTTGTTAGCATTATTACGTTACGCAAAACAAGGAGACTCGGAGGCTTTATCTTTACTGCAAGAAGCTTGTCAACTGGGAGCGGAATATTATGCTTTTGCTAGTATTTATATACTGCCTCATTTGCCTCCCTAAAATCAAGGGTAATTCTTATCTACAGTCTGAAAAACAAAATTTATCGCTTATTATTCTCACCTTACTTGATATTTATGTCTCGTCCTGTTGTTTATTTTGCCGTTACTAATCATGGTTTTGGCCATGCCGTCCGCACTGCTTCGGTGGTAGCTAATATTATTGAACTTAATCCCGAAATTTTGCCGATATTAGTCACCACTGCTCCGCGCTGGTTATTAGATTCCTATATATCTGGAGAATATATTCAAAGACATCGGGGGTTTGATGTGGGGGTAATCCAATCGGATAGTTTAACGATGGATAAATTAGCTACTAAAGAAAAATTAGAACAAATAATTGCTCAATCAAGGGCAATTATTGCCAGTGAAGTTAATTTTATTAAAACTAATCGTGTGGGTTTAGTTGTAGCCGATTTACCGCCTTTAGCGGCACTAATTGCCAAAAGTGCGGGGCTTCCTTGTTGGATGATTGGTAACTTTGGCTGGGATTTTATCTATCGTGATTGGGGTGAAGAATTTGCCAGTATTAGTGATTGGATCAGTCGTTGTTATAATCAATGCGATCGCCTGTTTAAACTGCCTTTAGCAGAAGCGATGACAGCATTTCCTCACGTTACCGAAGCAGGTTTAACCGGGGGTACACCCCGCTACAGTGAAGAACAATTGCGACAGGAGTTTAAGCTAAATGCTCCTAAAGAAAAAACTATTTTATTGAGTTTTGGGGGGTTAGGATTAGAAGCAATTCCATATAATAATCTCGCCAGTTTTCCCGATTGGCAATTTATCACTTTTGAAAAAAACGCGCCCGAATTGCCCAATTTAGTCCGTTTACAGGATAAACCAGATCGGAGCTATCGTCCCGTGGATTTTATGCCCTTGTGCGATCGAATTATTTCCAAACCGGGATATAGTACCTTTGCCGAGGCTTTAAAATTAGAGGTGCCGATTGTTTCCCTGACGCGAGAAGGTTTCGCCGAATCAGCGATTTTATTGGCTGGAATCCAAGATTATAGTTATCATCAAATCATTAGCAGTGAAGAATTTTTTCAGGGTAATTGGGACTTTTTACGCCAAGCCCCCCAACCGCCAAGATTAACGGTTAAACTGCCCAAAGATGGTGCAGAATCGATAGCGAGAGCTATCGTAGAATACTTTGAGAGACATTAACGAAGCCTGCCGACCGCCTGATCTCAACAAGCAATTTAAATTACGAACAGCATTATAGGTTATCAGCCTCGAAATCGTCAAAAACACCGATAAGGGACTTGCGCTTTGATAATGTACCTTTTGGGCGAACGCAGTTCGCCCCTACATTGTGGACAAAATCCGTTACTGTAGGGGCGCAAAGCTTGCGCCCTCCGATCGATTGGATTCGGGGAGACAGAAACAAGATCGGGCAGAAAGCCGATACTTGTTACAATAGTTTACAAATCACCCTGCCTTGTCACCGAACTATGTCCGAACAGATGATCTCCCCAGAGACGCAACCCGAAGAAGCGATTACTGTTGAAGTGCAGCCCGTGCATATTCCCGAAGAGCATCGGGAAGATATCGGCCCCATGGATGACAACGTAGCCGAGAGTTGGCGCTACAATCCCCAAGTTATTAACGACTATTACCGTGGGCGACCTCTAGACGTTGTGGGGAGGTTAATCGAAATTGCCCTACCGGTTTTATCTTTTGTCATCGGTATCTGGTGGGATAAACTGCGGGGAAAATCGCCAAAAAATGAAATTAGACGGGCTGTACAATTGCGGGAAATGTTGACCAAATTGGGACCCACCTATATTAAAATCGGTCAAGCTCTCTCTACCCGGCCTGATTTAGTACCGCCTTTATATTTAGAAGAATTAACCACTCTCCAGGATCAAATTCCCTCTTTTCCTAACGAAATTGCCTATCGTTTTATCGAGGAAGAATTAGGTTATTCTCCTGAAGAAATTTATGCAGAATTATCCCCCAATCCCATAGCGGCCGCTTCCCTAGGACAAGTTTACAAAGGTAAATTAAAAACCGGAGAGAGAGTCGCCGTTAAAGTACAGCGTCCCGATTTGATTCGCTGTATAACTTTAGATGTCTATATCATGCGTAGTTTGGCGAGTTGGGCGAAAATTAATGTTAAAAGACTTCGCTCCGATTTGGTGGCAATTACCGACGAATTAGCCGGTCGTATTTTTGAAGAAATTAATTATCTGCACGAAGGACAAAACGCCGAAAAATTCGCTCAACTTTATGGTCATATTGCCGAAATTTACATCCCCAAAATCTACTGGAAATATACCGGCCGACGGGTTTTAACCATGGAGTGGGTGGACGGCACAAAATTAACTAATATCAAAGAAATTCAGGCCCAGGGTATTGATGCCACCCACTTAGTTAATGTGGGGGTGCAGTGTTCTTTGCGTCAATTACTTGAACACGGATTTTTCCATGCGGATCCCCATCCAGGTAATTTATTAGCGACTCCTGACGGTAAATTAGCTTATCTTGATTTCGGCATGATGAGCAATATTGAACCCTATCAACGCTACGGTTTAATCGAAGCGGTGGTGCATTTAGTCAACCGGGATTTTGAGTCTTTGGCCAAGGATTATGTTAAGTTAGACTTCCTATCACCAACTACTAATTTAGAGCCAATTGTTCCCGCTTTTTCGGAAGTTTTTGGTAATGCTTTAGGGGCGAGTGTGGCAGAATTAAACTTTAAAAGTATCACCGATAAAATGTCGGCGATGATGTACGAGTTTCCCTTTCGAGTTCCTGCCTATTATGCCCTGATTATTCGCTCGATGGTGACTTTAGAGGGAATAGCGATTGGCATCGATCCTAATTTTAAGGTACTGAGTAAAGCCTATCCTTATATTGCTAAACGTCTGCTCACCGATCCTTCTACGGAGTTGCGAGATTCCCTGCGGGATTTATTGTTTAAAGACGGTACTTTTCGCTGGAATCGTTTAGAAAATCTCCTGCGGAATGCTAAAGATTCTAATGATTTTAACTTCGAGAAAGTCACCGAACAGGCGTTAGATTTTCTTCTGTCAGACAGGGGTATATTCATCCGCGAAAAATTAGTGAATGAGTTAGTCAATGCGCTAGATAATTTCGGTCGTCGCACTTGGTTTAATCTCACGGTTAATTTCCGGCAACAGGTGGGTTTAGCGGTGCAAGAAACTCCCCCAGAATTGTTAGGTGATGCCAAGAGTTTTGAGCATCTTCGCAACATCTTTATTATTTTACAGGAAACAAAAGGATTCGATGCCATGGCTATGGTGCCAGTGATGACGAAACTGATCGCTAAACCGGAAACCCAACAGATGGGACAAAAAATTGCTGAAGGTTTACTACAAAAATCCCTAGCGCGTTTAATTCGTTACCTAGTTCTCGAATTTGATACACCAAATCATCAGCAAAATGGAGAATTATCGAAAGCTTTACCCGCTGCTGATTAACCTCTGTCAGTTCCACCGACTGCTCAAAATCTGAGCATTTCCCACAATAACTGGACTTCCCCGTTGACAAAAAGCCATAACCTGTGCTGTAGAAAGGATTAAGAAAATTTCCAGCGCCCCGTTACTGGGTACAAATCAGAGAAACTTCCAATAAATCTAACGCT
>VYLK01000025.1_pt1 | contig 55196 bp, 45 predicted proteins | sample 5114321 | NCBI WGS metagenome assembly VYLK01 (sample SAMN12291792, study PRJNA351875) | freshwater metagenome | isolation source: freshwater lake | place: USA: Michigan, MSU2 Lake | collected 2011-08-16
CGGTCGTCTGAGCGATCGCGCCATGGCTTCGGGCAAGAGCTGCGAACCACCTTTCACCATGCTGGCGACACCGCCACTGGCGCGTTCGGCCGCGAACAAGGTCAAAGTGCGCATTACATTCACGATCGAATAGGTGCTCAACTGGTTTGCATTCAGCCCAACATCAATGAGACGGCGCGCTGCCTGATCAAAGCCATTGGCGCTCAAATAGGAGTCGGCTGAAACATCGCTGGCAACGCCAATTGGTCCGCGCCAATCGTCAAAGCTTTTGAGGAGATTATTAGGGCCACCAGCAGCAGCAAATAGGGCGGCACTTGGAGGCAGGTTCTTGAAAGCGCTGGGGAAGGTGTTTTCCTTCGCAGTTGCCCAGTCGCGCTGGTTGATCATGCGGTTGGCAATATTAAGAATAGTCGCGCGCGGTGAAGTTGGCTCGGGAAACAGCTTGACCCCTAAAGCCGCAGCACGTGCCTGCAGCCGCGTGTAGCTTGCGCCGATCTGCACCCCTCCGGCATTGGGCTGGCCCGGCAGATCGTATAGAGTGTTCAGCCTGCCGCCGATCCGGCTTGAAGCTTCCACCACCAAAACGTCGATGCCCTCAGCCTCCAGCCGAAGTGCGGTTTCAAGACCAGAAATTCCCGCCCCGATCACAATCACTTGCGCGGATAGGTTTTGTCTTGCCTGGGCGGGTAGGGACACCGCACTGGCCGAGAGGCCCAAAACAGCAGCGCGGCGGGAAAGACTTACTTCCATGTCGATTGGTTCCTTAAGTAAGTGTCGGCGTGCTGTCCGTCTTTTGGCTGCTAGGGGGTGAAAGGATTGGGTGGATTTTGTTCCCCTAGTTTTGGTGTGCACTGAAAGAGTATATCATTACCTTCATCCCGCAAGTGCCTTTCGGTCACGAACGCGTGGTTCGAGCAAGATAGCCGGCTTTGGTCCGCCAGCCATCTTGACCCTTGCCAATCGTCCCATCACAGTGCCCCCGAAGAAATGAGAGACTTAGGTGGTGAGGATGCAAATAGAAGCATTGAACGGCGTTGGCGCTGAGGTCACAGCGATTGATCTTCGGCGGATGACTGACGCAGAAGAAGCCCAACTGAAACAATCATTTTCGGACCATGGCGTCTTGTTCTTCCGCGACCAAAGCCTAAAGCCGGAAGACCATATTGCGTTCGCTCGTCGCTTTGGGCCCATCAATATCAACCGCTTTTTCAAGGCAACTGATACCCACCCCGAGATCGCGGAAGTCCGAAAGGAAAGGGAGCAAACCACTAATATTGGTGGGGCGTGGCACACCGATCATTCGTATGATCAAGAGCCTGCTTTGGGCTCTGTTCTGGTTGCCCGTGACCTGCCGCAGACAGGCGGAGACACTTTATTCGCCTCGATGTATGCGGCCTATAATGCGCTGTCAGACGGCTTGAAAGACACATTGTCGCGGCTGCGCGCAGTGCACTCCAGTCGCCATGTATTTGGGGCGCAGGGGGCTTATCGCGACGAAAAAGGCGAGCGGATCGGTAATGCGCAAGCCGCCACCCAGGATGCGGTTCATCCGGTTATAATCACCCACCCTTTGAGTGGCCGTAAAGCACTCTATGTGAACCCAGCCTTCACGTTGCATTTTGAAGGCTGGACCCAGGAAGAGAGCTGGCCCCTACTAAGTTATCTTTACAAGCACGCCACCAACGAGGCCTTTACGACCCGTTTTGTTTGGCAGCCAGGCTCGGTGGCCTTTTGGGATAATCGGGCCACGTGGCACTATGCCCTCAATGACTATCACGGCGACTTTCGCTTGATGCACCGGATAACCATTGAGGGCTGTCCGCTGGTTTAAGCTTTTCCAACACACCAGAGCGCGAAGGCGTGGCTGTCTGCCACTTCTTTCAGACGATCAAACCGCCCAGAAGCCCCGCCATGGCCTGCTGTCATATTGACATCGAGCAGGAAAGGCCCTGCCTCAGGGCTAAGCTCCCGCAGCTTTGCCACCCACTTAGTTGGCTCCCAATAGGTGACTTGGCTGTCAGACAGTGCGGTTTGCGCGAACAATGGCGGATAGGCCTTGGTGCCGACTTGGTCGTAGGGGCTATAAGCCATCATATAGTCAAAGGCTTCCTTCGACTTGATTGGGTCGCCCCATTCCGTCCATTCCGGTGGGGTGAGAGGTAGCTCACCGTCGGAAATCGTGTTGATGACGTCGACAAAGGCAACACCGCCAATTACCCCGGCAAACAAATCTGGCCGCTGGTTCATGACAGCACCAACTAGAAGACCGCCAGCCGAGCGGCCTTCAATTACGATCTGCTTCGGAGCCGCAAATTTCTGCTCGACCAAAGCTTCTGCCGCGCGGGCAAAATCCGTGAAGGTGTTCTGCTTCTTCATCAACTTCCCATCGAGGTACCATTGATAGCCGCGGTCTTGGCCGCCGCGGATGTGCGCGATGCAATAAACCATGCCGCGATCAACCAATGGCAGACGCGCGGTGGAGAAGCTTGCTGGCATCGAAATGCCGTAGGACCCATAGCCGTAGAGCAGGGCGGGTGCAGTCCCATCGATTGGAGTCTTCTTGTGGTAGAGGATAGTGAGTGGCACGCGGGCCCCATCGCTGGCAACCGCCACAGTCCGGCGCACGACGTAGTTATTCTTGTCGTGACCTGACGGGATTTCCTGCGTCTTCCGAAGGGTGCGACCTTTGGTGTCGAGGTCATAATCCCATGTCTCAGTCGGAGTTGAGGGTGAGTTATAAGTAAAGCGCAGATTGGTTGTTTTCCACTCAAACCCACGCAAGACCGACAGATCATAAGCTTCTTCTGGGAAGTCGATCTGATGTTCCTTGCCGCTTGTCATGTCCCGAACGGTCAGGCGGGGCAGTGCATCAACCGATTCTTCGCGGACCATATGGCCGGCATAAAGGTTGACGCTTTCAATGAAGCGGCCTGCTTCATGGGAGACGAAATCCGTCCAATTCGCCGCATTGGTCTTGGCGACTGGCGTTTTCGAAATCTTGAAGTCGATCGCGCCGCCAGAATTATTGCGGATGTAGAAATGCCCACCATGGTGATTTGGCAGATATTCAACGCCCTTACGATAAGGCGTAAACCGCTTTGGCTTGGCGGTTGGTGTCGCCAATGGCAGGATTAGAACGTCAGAGCTCTCGCTCTGCGACCGATAAATAAGCAGGTAATCACCTGAGGAAGTTTTACCAATACCAGTTTGGAAGGACGCGTCTTTCTCTTCAAAGATCATCACATCGGTCTTTGGGTCTTCGCCCACAATGTGGCGCATGATTTTAGCAACGCGGAAATTGTCGTCCAATAAGCAATAGAAGCAGGTCCGGCCATCTTTGGCCCAAACTAGGCCCGCTGAGGCACCTTCAATCTTATAAGGCAGATCAGAGCCATTGGCGGTAGCGCGGAAGCGTAAGGTAACCTTGTTGCCGCCTTCATAGTCAACGAAATAGGCCAAGAGGTCTTGATCTGGGCTTTGTTCCCAGTCCTGCAAGCGCCAGAATTTTTCGCCCTTAGACTCTTTGTCGCCATCGATCAAAATTTGCTCGGCACCAGTTACTTCGCCCGTGGCTGCGTCCACAGCCTTGCGGTAAACGATGGGATACTGACCGCCTGTGCGGTAGCGTGTGGCATAAGCCCAAGCGCCATCGCGGGCGGGCACACTTGAATCATCCTGCTTGATTTTGCCCTTTAGCTCTTCAAACAAATCAGCGCGCAGCTTTGCTGTCGGGTCCAAAAGCACGCTCTTGGTATAGGCGTTTTCCGCTTCAATATGGGTACGGATGTCGGCACTCAGCTTAGAGGGATCATCAATGACCGCTTGCCAATTAGCGTCGCGTAGCCAGTGATAATTGTCCGTGCGCGTCTGGCCATGTTGGGTGATCTCATGAGCCACCTTTTTGGCGATTGGCCCCAAGGGTGCACCTTGGCGCGGGGCAGCAGATTGCGCGAAGGCGGGTAAGGCGGTTGAAGCGGTCATAGCGGCACCTGCAAGAAGAACAGATCGGCGGTCAAATGATTGTTGCATTTTGGTCTCCCAAACACGTCAAAGCGTGCATTCCTTGATGAAGGGCATGAGCAATCATAAGATGGCCGTCAAGTTGCAATTCGTTCATCTTGACGCAGATAATGACATTCCTGCTGTTTGGGGTATAGCAGTCTCATGGCCCAACCCACCTTGCGTCAATTATCCTTTCTGACGGCGATTGCCGAGCACGGCTCTTTTGTGGCCGCCGCCGAACAAGCCCTTGTCACCCAACCGTCCTTGTCCGCGGCGATCAAAGAGTTGGAAGCGACTCTGGGGACGAAGTTGATTGAGCGAGGCCGAAGCGGGGCAACGCTTACCCCCGCCGGCGAAATCGCCGCCGCGCATGCCCGCGCCATATTGTCGTCTGTCGATCAATTGGGTGAGGCGGTTCAAGGCGCGGCAGAGCCTTTGACGGGTCCATTTCGTTTGGGTGTTATCCCAACCATCGCGCCCTTCTTTTTGCCTAAAGTTCTGCCGCGCGCGAAAGAGGCGTTCCCAAAGCTTAAACTCTATCTACGTGAGGATTTGACGGGTCGTTTGATCGATGGTCTCCGCTCGCATACGCTCGACGCTGCTTTGATTGCTCTGCCCTATGAGGCGCAGGGCATAGACACCTTGGCTTTGTTCGATGATGAATTTCTGTTCGTCGGTCCCCAGGACCATCCGCTGTCCAAAAAGGCAGTTTTGTCCGCTGCAGATTTAGAGGGCGAGCCAGTCTTATTGCTAGAGGACGGTCATTGCCTGCGCGATCACGCGATTGGCGTCTGCGGTATTACAAGGCCCGGTCAGGAAGAAGTGCGTGCGACATCCTTGTTTACCTTGGTGCAGATGGCTGCTGGGGGCCTTGGCATTTCTCTACTGCCCAAAATTGCCGCTGATGCAGGCATTGCCGCTGACGGGCTTGTGGTGCGGCCGTTCAGCCCACCGGTGATAGGCCGTCAAATTGGCTTGGCTTGGCGACGTAGTTCCGGTCGCCTCATCGAAATCAAGGCACTTTCGGGGATCTTGAAATCGGCATGACCGACGCTTCGCTGCGGCTTGCCGTCACAATTGGCTTACTCAGCTTGTTCGCCATTTGGGAATGGTTAGGCCCTGCGCGGCCGTCACAGGTCAGTTTAGTCCGCCTTGCCCGCCACGGAGCGCTCTCGTTGATTGGGTCATTGGTCTCACGTCTTGTGTTGGCTGGTGGATTGGCTTCAGTGGCAAGCTTCGTTCAACTGATCGACTTTGGCTTGGTGAATTGGCTGCAACTGACCGGGCCTTGGGTCTGGGTCGTGTGTATTTTGATCTTAGACTTTGCGGTTTGGGGTCAGCATGTTCTTAGCCACAAGATCCCGCTCTTTTGGCGCTTGCATCGCCTTCATCATTGTGACGTTGTGATGGATGTAACCACGGCGCTTCGGTTCCACCCGTTTGAGATTATCGGATCCTTGATTTTCAAAGCCAGTGTCGTCGCGTTATTGGGCGCGCCCCCTGCATTGGTGTTTGCGTTTGAGTTGATATTGGGTGCTGGAGCTTTGTTCACCCACGCCAATATTGCTTTGCCCCAAGCTTTAGACCGCACCCTGCGCTGGTTGTTCGTGACGCCGGCCATGCATTTAATCCACCACAATCCCAACCCTGTGGCTACCAACAGCAATTATGGCTTTAGCTTTTCGTTCTGGGACCGACTTTTTGGGACGTACCGCGCCGATGCCCCACTGCCGGCGCTGCCGTCCGGCTTAGATATTGGCTTAGAGGACTGGCGTGGGCCGCAAGATCAGACGCTCAAAGCCATGGTCTTGAACCCTTTCGCCTAGCCCTATTGCGCGACAAACCGGATCGCTTGACCACCACCTGGTGCCAAGCGGATGTCGAGCAACTGGTCACGCGTCACCATCTTTTCCTCAATCACAATGTCGAGCGGATTTTTATCCCAATCGGCTTTGGGTCCATCGCGATAGATTTGGGCTTTATAGGTCCGCCCGGCTTCAAGGAAGGTCAGTGGCACTTTCAAACGCCGAGCATTCTCGTCGGTGATTGCACCAACATACCAATTGTCACTTGCGCGATCCTTCCGTGCGATGGTGACAAAATCACCCACCTCGCCATTCAAAGCCCGTGTTTCCGACCAATCGACGGGCACATCCTTGATGAATTGGAACGGACGGGGATTGGCCAGATAATGCTCAGGCAGGTCTGCTGCCATTTGGATGGGGCTATAGAGCGTAACATAAAGCGCCAGTTGCTTGGCAATCGTGGTGCGGGCCCGGTGACCTGTTTGGGTAGGGTTGATGGCAAATATACCAGGGGTGAAATCCATCGGCCCGGCCAGCATGCGGGTAAATACCAAATTGACTTCATGCTCTGGTGGGTTCTCGGGATTGCCCCAAGCATTGTATTCCTGACCGCGTGCGCCCTCGCGCGATACCCAGTTTGGATAAGTCCGACGTAGGCCAGTATCTTTGATCGGCTCATGCGCATTGATCGCGATTTTGTGGCGAGCTGCTGTTTCAACAACGCGGAGGTGGTGGCGCACCGCCTCTTGGCCGTCGTGCCATTCAAATACGATCTGACCATTGGCATCGCGATAGCGCGCACCGCCTGCATCGGCGACATAGCCCGTCTTGACGCTGTCAACGCCCAAGCTCTCGTAGAGGGCAAAGGCGGCTTCCATTTGGGGCTCGTAATTGGCGATATTAGCGGCGGTTTCATGATGGCCGACCAAATGAACGCCCTTGGACTTTGCATAGTCTGTCACGGCTTTCAGATCGAAATCTGGATAAGCGGCGGTGAAGTCAAAGCCGGTTTCGCCGCCAAACCAATCCCCATCCCAGCCCGTGTTCCAGCCTTCGATCAACACGCCGCGAAAGCCATGTTCAGCAGCAAAGTCGATGTAGCGCTTGGCATTTTCCGTCGTCGCGCCATGCTTAGGGCCGCTGCCCCAAGTCGATTTGTTGATGTGCATCTCCCACCAAATGCCGACATATTTAGACGGCTTGACCCAAGACACATCGCCCAAGGCGTTGGGCTCATTGAGGTTGAGGATCAAATGGCTCATCACGAGGCCTGCCGCATCATCGCTGATCTGGATCGTCCGCCAAGGGGTGGAGAAGGGCGCGGTGCGCACCACTTTCGCGCCGCGCGAACTGGGCGAGAGCGTCGAGATGAACCTTGTGCCCTCGGTCTGGCGCAACCACATCGACGAGTAATCCACCAAAGCTGCCTCGTGGAAGGACATATGTAGGCCGCTCTTGGTCCGCACGGTCATCGGCGTATGGGCTTGGCCAACTTCGCGGATTGGGGTGCGGTTATAGAGATATTCATAGCGGTTCCATTCCCCCGCTGGAATCCACCAAGCGGTGCCATCCTCGGCCAGATTGAACTCGGTCAGTTCTTCGCTAATGGCGACTTGCTTTAGGTTTGGCTGGTCAGGAAAATGATAGCGGAAGCCGACGCCATCATCATAAACGCGGAAGGTCACGGAGAATTGCCGCGGTGCCCCACGCCCGTCTTCATATGTGACGGTCAGTTCGTTGTAGCGGTTCACGACCGACTTCGCCTCGCCCCAAGGCAAGTCCCAAGTCTCCTCAAACGAGCGCGTAGTGTGGCTGATGGCAGAAAGCGAGCGGTCAAATTTCGGTGCATTCGTGAACAGAAAGCCCATTTTCGACCGCGTTATCACGGGCTTGCCCGCGCGGCTGATCTTATAGGTGGCCTCGCCGAAAGAGCTGCCAACCTCAACTACAATTTTCCCGTTGGGTGAGGTGGCTTTAAAGGCCGGGTCAGCGAGAGCGGGACCCGCCCAGATCAAGCACAGGCAGGCGATCAGAAAACGCAGCATAATGGTTCCCCCAGAGTCAGACTTCCGCGCTTGCGTTGTCGCACATTGGCTTCTTCTGGCAAGCAGGACTGGCTGTTATGGTTAGCCCAGTATCCAACCACGTCGGGCACAAGCAGCCTGCAGCGTATTTTGTAGGAGGCAGGCAATAGTCATCGGCCCAACGCCGCCCGGAACCGGCGTAATGGCACCAGCAACTTCAAAAGCCTCGTTATAGGCGACGTCGCCAACAAGGCGCGTGGCACCGGGGCCTTTAGCGGGATTATCGACGCGGTTGATCCCGACATCGATCACCGTTGCGCCGGGCTTGATCCATGCACCCTTGACCATCTCTGGCCGTCCAACCGCCGGTACCAAAATGTCGGCAGAGCGACAGACAGAAGCGAGGTCGCGTGTGCGCGAGTGGGCCAGCGTAACGGTGCAATCTTCAGCCAAAAACAAGAGACCCGCAGGCTTACCGACCAAAATAGAGCGGCCGACCACGACGACATGGGCGCCGGTCAAGTCGCCTAAGGTGCGCCTGGCCAAGATGACGCAGCCTGTTGGCGTGCAGGGGCGCAGACCCGGCCGGCCCAGAACCAGTCGTCCGGCTGAAACTTCGGTCAGGCCATCCACGTCCTTGGCAGGGTCAATACAGGCAATGACCGCGTCGCTGTTTAGGCCAGCCGGCAAAGGTAATTGGACGAGGATGCCGTCGACATCGGGATCAGCCGAAAGGGCACTGACTTGGCTTTCAAGTTCCGCTTGGCTGACGCTGGCGGGAAGTTTGATCTCGCGGGAGACCATGCCAGTGGCTTGTGTCCGGCGGCCTTTATTTCGCACATAAACTTGGCTCGCAGGGTCGTCGCCAACAAGCACCACGCACAGGCAAGGGGGCGTGCCATAGGTTTGGACCAGCCTCCCGACGTCGCGCGCGACTTCCTGATCGACAGCCTCTGCAATGGCCTTGCCGTCAATAATCCGTGCGCCCATGGGGAGTCCTCACCTCAGTATTCGTGAGGCTTTTCTCTATCCTGTATGGCCCTACTCAAACAAGATCAGGGCGCTGCGTTCTGATCAGAAAGGGATGAGAGGAACGGCAAAGTTCTGCAGAAACTGGATGCCAATGATCAGCGCAACAGGGGATAGGTCCACACCGCCAAGAGTCGGTATAACTTTGCGGATCGGGTTAAGCACGGGCGTTGTTAGCCGTTCACACGTATCATAAATCGTAGCGACAAAGCGGTTACGCAGATTGATCACGTCAAATGCAACAAGCCAGCTCATGACGGCCCCGGCAATCACGACCCAAAGGTAGAGACCCAGAACTGTATTCGAAAGCCATTCAACTGGACCCATGACAATTCTCCTCGTGTGGCAGAGCGCGCCACCAGCCGCCCTCAAGTGGGCGAAAGCACGCCTCTATTCAAGGGGTTTGCTGTTGATCCTGTTCAAATTGAAGGGAGAGAGCGGCCTCAAGGCCACTTAGCTTCGCCCATAAGTGTCGCTCTGATTCCGAGGCGCAGGCTACTTTCTGTGCGACACGAGCTAGGTGTGTTGCGATCAAGGGCACATCCGCCTTGCCCGCAAAGCCCTCATATCCAACTAACTTTGACTGGCGGTCAAATTGGACGCCAAAAACAACCCGTCCAAGCGACGAACCGCAGGTGTACTCATATCGCGCAATGATTTTTGACGCCATTGACAGAGTGGATCCCGCTGTTTGGTTCTGTCCTGTTTCTTGGGCCATCAAAATGAGTAGGATGGTTTGGGGTGCTGGTGGCGTGTTCGGTAGGGTGTCTTTCTTGACCAAAAGCTGGAAGGCGGCGTCTGCCCCTAGTTGTTTTGGAGCAACTGTCCAAGTTTGGCTTAGAACCACATCTAAGGCGGTTCTGTTCGCTGCAAGACAATCATGGATCGACGGCAAGGCGCGATCAGAGTTACCAGGCCCATTCAGGCTGGGTTCCTCTGATCGAGGTAATGCCAGCATCAATCCGATACTTTCGAGGTCGCTTGCACGCACCTTGGTCGTGGCGGCCGGTTTATCCCAACTTGGCCGCGTTTGCGCCTGTTGGTTCAGCGAGGTCAACGCCTCAATGAGGGTATAGCTGCACCGGGCTTCTGACTTGTCTGTTTTTGGCCCTGCCACCAAGTTTTCAGAGGCGTTAGGTGTAAGATTGATTTGGCGGCCACGCAATTCAGTTCTGACTGGTTTGGTGTTTGGCCTCCTGCCAACGTTATTAGCCGGTGGCGTTGAGCTTAGCGCCGCTAAGCCTTTGTTGGCGAGCTCATTATCCGGCTGCAGCGACTGGGCGCGCAGAAAATAGGTTTCCGCCAATTTAGTGTTGGGCGTTCCAAACTGATCCAATGTTAGAATGAGGCCTAGATTAGCGCAGGCCATCGCATTGTCAGCCTCGCAACTTTTCCGAATGGCACTTTGGCCCTTCTCAATATCTGCCGCAATGCCAATCCCTTGCACCAACATGAGCCCAACCCCTTGGCACGCATTCGCATTGCCAAGATCGCAGCCCTGCTGGAACAATTCAACGGCTTTCGGGGCGTCAAAAGTGTCGGTCGCACCCGAGACAATCAGCTCACCCGCGGTCGAACAGCCAATTGCACTGCCGGCAACACAAGCCGACTGCGCCATTTGGAAACGTTCCATCGGAGCGAGAACTTTTGACTGCTGTAACAACGTCTGCCAGATGGTTGTGCCTTCAGATGTCGTGCTACCTGCTGGTCCATTTGAGTTTGATGGAGTAGCGGCCTCTGCGGCGGATAAAAGACATGTTGCTGTGATCGAAAGAAGCGCGATTAGAGACATAACTCTCATACGTTTTTCGCCCTTAGTGTTGCCATGCCGCTTGATTGACCGTCGATAGTGAATTACGCGAAACCTTGGATGGTTAACACGCGAACACTGGGATAATCATGGATCGAAGGCAGGTTTTTACAGTCAATGCCTAAGCGAGTTACAGTCCAAGAGAACTTTGGCAGGATAATTGCGTTCCAACGATTGCGTTGGCTGGTTGAAAAATTTGCGCCAATGATACAGGTCGCTTTTGATTTTTCGTTTCTATATTGGCAAAAAGGACGCCTATGCTTGGCATGACACAAAATGTCGCCAATTCTGGCACCCAAGATTTGGTCGTTGGCGACCCGTATGGTCTGACCCTAGAGTCGAAATCAAAATCGTGCTTGCTGATCTATGCGTGCGTGGATGAAGCCGCCCAGATCCTGTCATTTTCAAAGGCTTTACAAGGGCAAGAATTAAACTGGGCGGGGATCATGACGCCTGATTCCGCCGCGGGGGGCGAAACACTGCAAGGCATTCGGGTTCAACCCGGCTTGGACACTTTGCGGCCATTGATTGGGCTTCAGCATCAAAAGGGCTTCGGCTTCGTGACTTTGGTTGTCGGTGAGACGGCTCAGCCCCTGGGGCCGACTGAATTGGATGCGATTGGTCGCAGTGAAGCAGTGCAAGGGTACCAAGTGATCACGCTGACGCCTTTTAGGCGAGCGGATAGGAATAAACCTCAGTCTGACTGGCCGACAACCTTATCCTATTATGCAGTCAAGCGCTGGCTTGAAGTCTGTCTGGTTGTCCTGATTGGTTTGCTTTTGATTCCCGTATTTGGACTGATAGCGCTTGGTAACTTCATAAGTGCGCCGAAAGAGCCAATCTTTTTCCGCCAATGGCGGCCCGGGTTGATGGGAAAGCCATTTCTTTTGTGCAAGTTCCGGTCATTCAGGTGCTCAAATGATATCGGCGGCGGCACGGAGTTTGACCCGGCCAATCGTGCCACGCATTGGGGCAATTTTTTAAGGCGCTGGCGGTTGGACGAGTTACCACAGCTCTGGAATGTGATCATTGGGGATATGGCCCTAATTGGCCCGCGCCCTCTTCTCATGCGCGATCAGCCTCTGACGCATGACCGATTGCGTGTCCGGCCTGGCCTGACTGGATGGGCGCAGATCAACGGCGGACAATTGCTGTCCGCCAATCAGAAAAATGCGTTGGACCTGTTCTATGTGCGCCGGGTCAGCCTGCTATTTGATTTGAAAGTTCTAGCTTTGACTGCTTGGCGTCTGTTCAAGGGCGATCAGATTCACGAAAAATCCTTGCAACAGGCGCTCCATGAACAAGCTTCAGGGTGAATTTATTGGATTTGATCCGCCAAGGGTTAGCTTGAAATCTGCCTGCTTGACGGACATAGCTACTATCATGCCAATCCAGAGCGTCATGCCTACCCCTCCAAGCGAAAACAGCGTTGCCTCGGCGAGGTTTGATATCGTCAGATAGGCCCCAACTGCCAATCCCACCGGTCCTGACTTTGCCGCCAAAGCCAAGAAATAGGCGAACAGGCCGAGCCAAAGCGTTGCCCCAACAACACCGCTCTCTTCCAAGGCTGCCAAAAAGGCATTGCCTTTGTCGGGAAGCACCTCACTCCCGAGCCCCATTTTGATCCGTTCGGTCGTCTCTTGTGCGAAGGCAGGGTCCAGCAGTCGGGCGTCAGAAGGGACGCCAAAACCAATCCCTTTGACGGGCTCCTTGGCAAAATTGGCGTAGCTTCGATAGAGGGCGAAAGTGCGCGCGCCCGCATAGGCCTCCTCGGACAAAAGTTGCTTGCTTGTCTCAAGAACATAGTCGGCGGGCTTAAGCGTCGACGCATAAAAAGCTGATCCGACCGTCAGACTTGCCACAATGCCGAAAATTGCAAGCTGGAAAATTGATTGGCCATAACGAAATTTAGGCTGCCACCGCTGCCACGCCATCCAAATTGCAAATAGCAATGCTGCAATGATCAGGGCGACGACTGCTGTGCGTGTCCAGGACAAAAGCATGAGTCCGAAGGCTGCAAGAAACCAGACAACGCGCAACCAATTTGGCAATCGAGGGAGAAGCGCACTGAAAATGCAGGCAAGACCCAGAACAAGCCCGCAGGTTTGAGGATGCCAGAACAAGCCTTGAAAATCTGTTTTATTTAGGCTTTGTCCTTGCCCAAGCATGAGAACCACAAGGCTTCCAAAGGTGGCTGCGGCCAGAACGCCGGCGAAAGCATAAGTTGAAGGTCCAAGCCCAAGTCCACGACGACCGAGTTGATCGGCCCAGAACATCAAAGGCATAAGGGGGGCAACAAATTTGACGGCGCTCAGGATGCTCTCGCCCGGAGCCGTGCTTGTAAATGCTCCAAAGAGACCGCCAGCAAAGCCGAGTACGGCTAGCGTGAGGCACAGCTTGCCAGGACGCAAACCCTGATAGACCACCAAGCGCAACAGCGCGACAAAACTCCCGGTAATCAAAATAAGTTGCACACCAAGGCTACCTTCGTCACGAAGAAAAATGGCCGCGTTCAACGAAGTTAGCAAAGGGAAGCAAGCCAGACAGATCACCATCATGCCTGGCGAAGAGAGGAATACATAGGCGGCGATCGTGATAGCAAACGCACCGAGGATCGGGTGAATAAGGCTCGCAATCAATCCAAAAACCGTAATCAAAGCCGCGGTCAGGAAGCTGCCTCGGTGGCTTGATGTTTTTAGCCAAGGCGCGAGCTTCTTGAGAAGTTCGGCTGCCATCTTGTGGGCTGTTTGTGTCCGGCGATTCAGTGTCCCTGACGTCTCGCTAAGTTCTGGTGCAGGTGTTAAAAAATTGGTCTCGGCTTGACCTAAGTCGGCTGGATCCTCTTTGTCTTCCCGCATTTTTTCAGCTTTCGACTTGGCTTTTTCTTTTCACACTAGCAGACAGCGAAGTCGCTGCAAATACGCATCGGATCAGCACGCTGAGACTCATACCATAGAGTAGGGTGGCGGCAGATAAAGCGCCGAAGCCAGCGTAACACAATAGGACTAAGCAGCCGGCAACATTGATGGCTAGCCAAGTCCAGTAGCGGTGTTGCGCCTGCAGGATCGGGCCCACGGTTGCAAGGAATGCAAGCCCCCCTCCAATCCAAGCAACCTGCCATACGTGGGGAAGCAATGGCGCGAAAGGCGTCCTAAAGTTTCCAATCGCGATGGGTCCAATCCAGAGGATGAGGCTTGCAAGCCCGATTCCCCAAATCGCGCCGAGCCCTATCGAGGCCAATTCTGTAGCGTTTAGCTGTTCTGTGCTGATTGCCTTTGACGTTGTCCTCAGCTCGATCAGCTTTTGGCTTTGATTGAGTGTCAGCACTTGTAAGGGAAACAAGCCTGCGCTGACCCATAACATCGCCAAGCCGAAGTTGACTTCAGGATCGAGGTTTGGAGCCCGTGCTATTGCGATCAAGAGTGCCAGAGCTGGGGTCACCGACATAGCGAAGGTATTCATCAGATTCGGGCCAAGAATGGAGGTAAGGTTTATCGATGTGCCGGGCTTACTCGCTGAGCGCACTTGCTTAAAAAGCGAAGTGTTGGTTTGCGATAAAGTCAGCAGAAACCCCATCGCCATCATGGCGCTTATGGCCCCCATCCCAAGCATGATCACAGAAATATTCCACTCAAGGATTCCGCAAGTCACCAACCAGATTGCATGCAAAATGCTTTCAAGCAGAGCTAAGGCTATAAGCGATTTGCCCCGTCCTAAGCTCCATGAGATAATCGCCAGAAGGCAACTAAACCCGATAGCCAAGCTCGCCCATCCAGTGGCGAGCCCGTGCCAGACCGCATCTGTCGACGATAGGTCTCCCAACCCCACCGAAGCTGCCACTAAAATGGCAAGGCCCGCGATCAGCGATGCCCCCAGTTTGATCAGATGCGCCGTCAAGTGAGTCGTGGCGCTGACGTCGTTGGCAGCGCGAGCTGCCAGCGTCGGAAAGAGCCCTAGGCAAATGCCCACCGTCGCATTGACCCAGGCAAAGGCCAGTACGAAAGATCCATACTCTTGTTGCTGAAGCGTCCCGACTGCAATCCACCCCAGCAGAAATGGGCCGGCCCTAGAAGCCATCATCCAAATTGCCGTCGCTATGAGGGAGGATGAGGCTTGGGTCAAAGGATCTCTCTAGAGCTTTCAGCTTCCTGAGAATGTTTGCGGGCTGCAGAAAGGATCGCCTTTTGAAACTCAACTTGGTTCGAGAAAAGGACCAATCTAGGCTGATCGTCCCAACCAGTTTGCTCAGAGGCAATCACAGTTCTGCCAAGCGCCAAAGCTTCTGCAATGACAAGACCGAAGTTCTCGGTGAGGCTGGGTGCGAGGACGAGGTTTGCGGTAGCAAGCACCTGTAATCGCTCGTTTGGCATTACTTCTTGCTGAAATGTCACGCGCGGCAAATTGATATTTTCGGCCATTTTTCGGAAGTGACTCGCCCAAGGCTCTTCCTGCGGGCCAATTAGGGCAAGGTCCCAATCAGGCAGTTGTGTATGCAAAGCCTTCCACGCCTTTAGGATGGCCTCAATTCCCTTGATGGGATGAATTCGGCCAAAATACAACAAGCGCTTACGAGGCCCATTTGGGGTTGGAACTGGATCGATAATAGGCAATTGCAGCGGGACTAATTGAATGTTTGCTTCTGGCAGATAGCGCCGGATACCTTCGCGCTCCCGGGGCGAAGTTGCGATCACGGTGCTAGCACGCCCTAGAGCCCTTTTTTGAGCGATATGCCAAGTCATCAGTTTTTTAAGATAACCAAAGTGCATAGCGGCCTGATCCAATGCGCCATGGGGCGCATGGCGGATTTTCGTGGCAATAGGTTTCGACAGGAGCAAGGCACAAAGCGCCGAACGCGTCCAAAGTCCATGTATGTAAATTTCGTCTATGGTGTCGTTAAGCGCGTTCACTTCGACGAGTAAGGCGCGCATGGATGATACGACACACGGTACGCACGGTATTAGAGCAAGGAAGTCCTGCAAAATCTGATGCGGCCCGCTCTTCGGCCAATAATTCAGCGCAAGGACAGTGTGACCTGACTCAAGTTGTTGCCTAATCTGATTGAATATCGCGATCGGCATGCCGCTCGCCAGAATGTGGGGCACATCAAAAATGTGCAACACGCGGCGGGGTTGAGTTCCCCCACGCACTACAAGCCCTCTAGCGCCCGTCCCCGTGTATCTTGACGCTTCGGGTTCGGATTGGCGGGCGGTGTCACTGTTGGCCGCTTTGGAAGCGGCACTTCTTTCGGCTGCACATATTGTGGCATGATGTCGGCTAGGTCGGGCTCTGGCATTAGTCCGTTAGGGCCGACAACGGCTGCGCTCTTCGTGGCAGGCGCTGTCTCGCTCGGCCAAGTCCGGCCGATCTCGTCCTCCTCACTGGCTATTCTCGCATAGCCAACTCGGCCAGAACCGCTGGGGCCCTGCCCAGAGGCGCTATATTGTGGATTGCTTAAGCCATCACCCAATGGCGAAAGTCCCCGCATTCCCGCCGCACTTTGGCCGCCCCCTGGGGGTTGCACCGCGACAGCTGTCGCCTCTCCTCCCACCTCACCCGTCAAAATAGGGTCCAGGATGGCATTTCCGAGATAGCTCGCTGTCGCAGCGGCTTTAGTCGGCCAAGCTTCCGTCTCTGCATAAGCATTGCGGAACGCGATGCTCCGCCCGCCCTTACCTTGCCATGTGTAGAATATATGTGTCCTGATTTGTGCCAGTTTGCGAAGCTTCGGTGCCCAATAAGGGGCCACCCAGTCCGTATGATAATGGGTCGCCAATCCAACTTCGCGGCTTACGCTGCCGTTTAAAGCCGCGCTTGCAACATTCTGGGACATTTTCCAAAGGCGGCCTGTAAATGGGCGCTTGAGGGAGCCATCGCATGTGAAGGTAAACTGGCAGCCAGTCTTCCGTTCCGATCCTTGAAACACCACACCACAGACGCTGTGCGGCCAAGCCGGGTGGCGCACACGATTGAGGACAACTTGAGCAACCGCCAATTGGCCGGAAAAGGACTCGTTGCCGGCCTCAAAGAAGATCGCTAGGCTTAAACAATGCTGCGCGCGCGCTTGGTCTAATGGGTTCTTCGCCTTCAGAAAGAACGGCTGTGCAACCTCCACAGGCTCCGTTGAAAAACTAAGACCAACGTTGATTTTCCGTGCTTCTTCCTTGCTTACATTTGCGTAGAAGGCAGGCGCATTGACTGTCTCCTCGACTTTGAAATCAGCCATGTTCCAGTCAGGTTGGTCTGTGCCGAATGCCAGCTCGATTGGGTTCGTCGGAATATCCGGGCTTGTGGGGGCTGGTGGCAATTTGGAGACATCTACAGAAACTTGCGGAATTGGATCGCGCATCAAGTTAATCGCGACCGTGACGCACGCTGCCAGGAAAAGTGCCAAAAAGCCGCCGACAACGATTATAAACTTAGCGTTGGGCCCGCCTCTGTTAAAATTTGTCGGCTTCATGTTGTTCGCAAGTTCCCAAAGACGTGTCAGTAGCGTAAAGAGTTAATCAAGTGAAGGCTAAGTCCTTGCCATACCCACAGCAATAAATGTGCCGAAGTTCGTGGTTGTGCTCCGGTTGAGCTGTGGCAGTTTCCATTGACAATGCTGAGTGAGTAGCGTCGAGAACAGTGCATGTTTGATTGGTTGAAGTCTCCACCACGCGTTGAGCCCTATATTCCAGAGCGGCATTTGATTTATGCTGTGGGTGATGTCCATGGAATGATTGACCTTCTGAAGGCACTTGTACGAAAAATTTTGAAGGATGCGGCTGAGTTTCCGGACCACCGTGCGCGCCTGATATTCTTGGGCGATTTCATTGATCGGGGTGACCATTCAAAGGGCGTGATTGATCAGTTGATTGCCTATGGCCAACTTACGTCTGTTGATTGGACATTCTTGCGCGGCAACCACGAGGATTCATTGCTGCGTTTTCTGAAAGAGCCGGCGTTTGGGCCACAGTGGATAGCCTATGGAGGAGCACAAACGTTTGCTTCCTATGGGGTTGCGATCCCGTCAAATCGACAAGATTCAGAGGCCTGGACCGAAGCAGCCCTACTGCTGGCACGGGCTATCGGACCTGCGCACTTGTCTTTTCTTGAGGCACTTGAGACGAGCTTCAGGTTCGGCTCCTATTTTTTCGTCCATGCCGGTGTGCGTCCTGGCGTTGCATTGGATGAACAGTCGGATAGCGACTTGCTATGGATTCGAGGGCAATTTCTTCACGACAAGCGCAGTCTTCCGGCAATTGTGGTGCATGGCCATTCGCCGGATTCAGAGCCTTATATTGATCATCGTCGAATTGGCGTTGACACAGGGGCTTACGCAACAGGTCGATTGACGGCAGTCCGACTTATGGGCAGTGGAGCCGAGCTAATCTCTGTCATGAGCCCAAGTGGTCATGGCATGCGGCACCTAGGTGTTTGGGAGTAATTTGGACGTGCGGTTCTCACCCGAATACAGTTGCCTGGGTAATGCTCGTGGCTAGAAGTCTTAAACACCAAGACCGTCCACTGTTACGGAAAAGGCCTCGTCACGTTGGTTATGTGATGTTGGACTGGCTGGGGCCAGTGCTCGTGTTTTTGGCATTGCTAATTGCCAGCCTTAGCGGTGGAGCAAACTCCGCATTGTCTACCCAATTATTTGCACTTTCCATTTCCGCAATTTTGATAATTGTCCTTATCGATCCAAAGCTCCGCGCGGCCTTTCGCCGGTTGCCAAAGCTGGACGGCATTTTCGTTGGCTCAATTTTGGTCGTCGCCGTGTTGCTACTTCAGTTTGCGCCCTTAATGGTTTGTATGCCACAGCCTCAGCCTTGGGCACGGCCCGATATGGTGACTATCGATCCTGATTGGACCTTGCGCGGCATAACTGGCTTTTTCTCTGCAATCGGATTGCTGGTTCTCGGTGCCGTATTTGCCGCAGATCGAGACAGCCGGAAGGCCACCACCTTACTATTTGGATTATTCTGCTTTGTGGTGTTCGCTGGTGCCGCGGTCGAGCTGCTCACCTCCGTCGGTCGACCTCAAGATCCATTAGTTCCCGGTTCAACAAGATTGAATGGTGCCTTTGTTAGTGCCAACACGATGGCCAGCTTGATGATCATCGGTGGCATCTCAAGTCTCGGATATTGTTTCAATGAACTAAATGCGAATGGTGGGCGGGCTCGCGCCCTTTCGGTCAGGATAGCGCTTGCCGTGGCAATCTGCTGCCTTCTTGGCCTGATTGGCACGCAATCCAAGGCTGGCTGGCTTGTTGCTGGGATCGTTCTTTCGATCTTTTTGATGGTCATTCCAAAGTGGCATCGTGGGATCACCTTGCTTGTCTTGGTATTGGCTTGGTTGGGCTTGTGGGCTGGCGTCATGTATGGCGATATTGTCGGCTTCCCGCTTCGCCAAATTGACGTGAACCAATCTATCTTCAATCGTATCCCAGAGTGGAAGGGGGCGATCAGTTTATTTGGTTCGCGTCCTTGCCTTGGCTGGGGCGGTGGGACTTTTTCTCTCGCGCTCAACCCAATACAGCCAGCCCCAATCCAATCTATGACGCTGGTGGCAGCCACGCCCCATAATTTCATCTTACTGGTGTTGTCTGAGACTGGTCTACTGGGCGCATTGGCTTGGTCGGTTTTGGCTTATGCCTGCGGACGTCTTTTGTTCCGCGCTATCCTTCAAGCAGAGGATCAGGGCGCGTTATTGTTTTCCATCACCTTGGGACTAGCGGCAGTTCTCGCCCATAATTTGGTCGACTATTCCTTAGCAGTGCCGCTTTTGGCTGGAGTCTTCTGCTTGACGCTTGGATTTGCAATTGGACTGGGCGGCAGACCGCGCAACCGAGATGTTAAAGCTCAGACTTCTCTTATTCCAATAGAGGAGCTGCGTCGCTCCTTATAGCGGCGCAAGGTCGACCTATCCGCTCCAGACGCGACTTAACAGCCGCAAAAGCTGCGACCTGTCCTTTCTGGGCAAGATCTAAAGTACGCCGAAGTCCTGACTGAACGCACACATCTTCGGCGTCAAGGAGCGCGCGAGCACGGGTTTCCGGCGTCAACACGTCCCACTTATTGGTAGCTATCGCCAAGCGCCAAGCTTGAACTTGCTTGCCATGCGGAGAGGAAGCATGCCAATCCGTGAGCGCTCGGTTCAAACGCGCGGGATCTTTGCCGACATAGGCCAGATAATAGGTCAACCTCATCCGTGCCCAAGGCTGCGCCGGGGCCAGCCCAACGGCCTTCTGGCTACTCTCTATTGCAGCCTCGTATTGTCCCCGAGACGCTTGGTAACTTGATAGGACGTCCCAAAGGCGCGCATCGCGTGGTGCTCTAAGCTGGTTGGTTACCCATTGATCGTAGTTCTGTCGACCGGCAGGCAGAATTGGCATGTCGATCATCTCGGCGGCACGTTCCGCGCGGACAGTTTGCCACGCGAGAAAGCCGGAAGTGGCGCTGACCAAGCCCGCTACGCTAACCAACAACCAAGGCGTCCCACTTTGCAACATTCTTGCCTGTGCCATTCTGAGCCCTTTTTCGGGTTGCCAACTGATTCTGCCGACACCTGAGGTCCTCAACAAGTCCTCAATCTTTAATAGATTGTTACCCGAAAAATATACTTAGTAACTAGTATTCGCCTCATAGGTGTAGACGGCCCAATTTTCTGTTCATCTTGAGGTCATGAAGTATGCCATAAAAAGTGGCAGGTAATGATTAAAAAAAGAGAAAAATTGGTCATTCTTAACGAGGAAATCAAAAACTTGACCTAAATCAATACCATACTGCACTGCAGCATCTAGTAGATATTGGTACGAAAATCGCCAATAGAAGTCACATAAGTGTACGATAAGTCAGGTACTGGGTAGGATAGGTTATTGAGTTTTGTCTGGCACGGGAGTTGCTAGTTAGTTTTTAGTTTATCGGTCGAGGAGTTGACCCTGTGTTTTTGATTCAAAGCGACCTGAACAAAATGCCACTGAGCGCTGAGCAGACCCCGAAAATTTCAAGTTACTCGAACTCTTCTACCAAGAGAGCGTTTGATTTATTGGTATCTGCTGTTGCCCTGGTATTCTTGTTGCCATTTCTTTTGTTCGTGTATGCTGTGGTTAGAATAGAAGGTGGTGCGCCCGCGCTGTTCCGGCACACGCGCGTTGGCAGGAATGGCAAGTCATTTTCTTGTCTTAATTTCCGGACCATGGTCGTTGATGCTGACAAGCGCCTTGAAGAGTTGCTCCAAGATCCTGTTATAGCGGCGGAATGGAACGAAACTCAAAAGTTGCGTCGTGACCCCCGAATTACACGGATAGGTGGCTTTTTGCGTCGGACAAGTTTGGACGAGCTTCCTCAGCTCTGGAATATTTTTGTCGGGGACATGAGTTTGGTTGGCCCGCGCCCAGTCACCAGTGCGGAACTCAGCCGCTACGGGACCATTGTTGGCTGTTACTTGGCTGTCCGGCCTGGGCTGACCGGCCCTTGGCAAGTTGGCGGACGCTCTGACACCACATTTAGCTACCGGGTCGAATTAGATCGTCGCTACTCAGTGTCGTCGTCCTTCTGGGGAGATATCGGTTATCTGTTCAAGACTGTCTGGGTCGTTTTTGGTGACAGGTCTGCAGCCTAGTTCTCTTTGGCGTGATCTGTCGGCGGAAGGTTTCGGAGCGGCGAGCATGTGGCAAGGGCGTCCCACGGTTTGGTTAAAGCGGTGCGTAAGTCTTAGCCGGTCGACAAGGGCACACCATGAAAATCGGTGACTAAATTTACTAAAGTTAGTCTATGGCTTTAGTGAGTATTTATGGTAGTTACGTGGTTCTTTGACCTCCTCTGTCACAAATTTGGGCTTGGATTTACCTGAAATCAGTCATGCGACGTTCAGCGACAGTCGGTAAAAGAGTTAAGGGCCAACTGGACTAGGATAATCTAGTCCCACTAAAGAGCTAAGTGGAGTGAATCGATGTTGGGTAATCAATCTTGGTGGTGCGCGCCAGCGTTTTGCAGCGTTCAATCGCTGGTACTCGGGATATTATTCACGGTCCTAATCATGGCCAACGGTGCTCCAAGCGCGGCAGTTGCGCAGTCGGTGGCATTACGTGGTGAAACATCAACCTCAGCCCAAACAAGGACTTGGGTGCTGGCAAGTACTACAGCTGACCCAGTGTCCGAGCCGGCCTCTGCGGACGAATACATTTTGTCCCCAAATGACAAGTTAAAGATCACCGTATTCGGCGAGGAAGATCTTTCTGGTGATTTTGTGGTGGATGCGACTGGTAACGTCTCGATCCCGTTGATCGGTGAGGTCCGAGCAGCTGGGACTCCGCTGCGCGTGTTCCAAAGAAATATCGAAGCAAGACTTAGGTCGGGTTATCTTGTCGACCCTCGTGTTAGCGCAGAGATTTTGAACTTCCGCCCGTTTTATGTCTTGGGTGAGGTAAAGAATCCAGGGGAGTATCCCTATACCTCAGGCCTTACTTTGCTCAACGCGATCGCTCAAGCGGGCGGCTTCACGCCTTTGGCGAACACGTTGAATATCGTGATTAAAAGGCCTGGCGCGGATAACGAGATTAGCGCTGTCGTGCAGGCCGGGATGCCAATCTCGCCCGGGGACACCCTGCGTGTTGAAAAGGCCGCGGTCTATATCATAGGCGAAGTCAAACGCCCTGGTGAATATCCAATCCCACCTGGACTTAACTTGGTAACCGCCGTCGCTCAAGCTGAGGGATATACTGAACTCGCCGATTTGAATAAGGTATTTGTGAAGCGTGCGGGAAGTAATAACGAGGTTGCTCTGCCTGTTTCGACCGGTGCCTTGGTCCAGCCAGGTGATACCTTGCGCGTTGGGCGCGCCTCCTTCTTCATTCTCGGCGAAGTTAATCGTCCCGGAGAGTACCCTGCGCCAGACAATCTCACTGTGAACAACGCGGCCGCCATTGCAGGTGGATTCACCTTCCGCGCTGATACTAAGCGTATTTGGTTGCGTCGCACAGGAGAATTAGAGGAGAAGCGAGTGAAAGTCACAGATTCGCTTGTTATTCGGCAAGGAGATACGATTCGAATTGCTGAGCGGTTCTTTTAATCTCGCCTAAACAGGGTATTGCGCCTTTTTTGTCACTTTGATTCACCTGTGGCACGATAAATGCATATTTTTCTATACATACATGTCCAGTCAGTGCAAAATTCGTGACTTAGTAAAGTTTATCGTGTATCTTCAAACCGTGTAAGCCGGTTGGTTTTAGTTCTCGAGCAGGAGCGTATGCTGTGTTCAAAGTTATTTCAGTCGTCGCCCTTTCTTTTGTGGCAGTGACGTCCGCCTACGCCGCTGAGACGGTACAATCCTTAGCGAGCAAGATCGTGGCTTCCGCAGCCGCGGCGGAAGCGTCCGGCTCTGACTTGGCAAGCGCTATCAATCTGACCATTGAGACCTCAGGCGCAACGCCGGTTGTAATCAGCGGTGCTGTGAACTCCCTGCTGAACCAGTGCCCTTCTGGGGAATTAGCGCGCGAATTGATGAAGCGCCCAGGCTCAAAGCCACCAAGCTTCTGCTTGGAAAATGCGCAAGCAGCCTTGCGTGCTCAACGGGCAACCGCGTTGGCCCTTTTAGGCAATGGCGCAACTGGGGCGATTACAGGCGGCGCAGGACTGCCGGTTCCCCCAAGTGGTGCCTCTGCAGGCCCCGGCTCTGACTACCAGCCATAAGACAGATACCGACCGCAGTTGCTTAAAGTAAAAGATCGAGGGACATCCATGAAATATTATTTGTTCTTAGCTGCGGCGGCCATCGGCCTGCCGTCATTGGCGGGCGCGCAAATTGTAAACCCAAATCCTGGTGTCGTGGACAGTGGGTTCCGGTTGAAGTTCGAGGACCGCGGCAATAACACCTCAGTTCGCGAACGCGCACGACCCGAATATGACCCGGCTGGGATGCGGATTGGCAGCTTTATGTTGCGTCCAACCCTGGATCTGGAGGTTTCAACCACCGACAACGTGCTGCGGTCCCAAACCAATGAGCAGCAAGCGACTGGTACAGTTATTCGTCCGAAGTTCCGCTTGAACTCAAACTGGTCCAACCATTCGTTAGAAGTATATGGCGGCCTCTCGCGCACCGATGTACCTGATTTCGAATCGGAAAGTGTCGGCGAAGTCGAATTTGGGGCGTCAGGCCAGCTCGACATCCAGCGTGGTTCAAACCTTCAGGCGGCTGTGCGATATTTCTCAGGGCGTGAGCCCCGCGGATCAATTGGTACAATTGCCGACACTGTTGAGCCCATTGAATATGATGAATTGTCCGGCACGGTCGCTGGGATTTGGGAGATCAATCGCATTCGAGCTTCGGCTCGAGTTGATATGTCGCGTCTCAATTATGAAGATGGATTGTTGCAGTCAGGCGCCTTAGCTAATCAAGACGACCGTGATCGCACGACAAACAGCTTCACACTCCGCACTGACTATGCGCTGAGCCCCTCTTTTGCTTTGTTCGCCCAGTATTCATGGGACACGCGCGACTATAAGGCGGTTAGCGCGCCATTTGTGTCGCGTAACTCCAAGGGTCAAACGGGCCTAGCTGGGGCCAACTTTGACCTTGGCAACCTAGCCCGCGGCGAAGTTGGAATTGGGTATATTGAGCAGAATTATGACGCGCCCGTTTATGGCGACACCGATGGCTTTGGGTATCGCGCAGCGGTTGAGTGGTTCCCGAGCCCGCGCTTGACTATTGGTGCTTCGGCCTCGCGCTCTGTGGAAGATTCTGCTGTGGCAGGGTCGGGCGGGGCCTTGAATTCCGCTTTGGGTCTGCAGTTCGATTACGAGCTTAGCCGCAACATTATCCTGACCGCTAAGTCGACCAGCATCGAAGCTGAATACACCGGCTTTGGTAGAACAGACCGCCGCGTTACGCACTCCTTCACAGGTGCTTATCTGTTGAACCGCAATGCAGCACTGTCGGCTAGTGCTGTGAAGAACGAACTATACTCCTCTGGTCCACAATCTGGCCCAGAATATGCTGAGTGGAGATTCTGGTTGCGCTTAGCCTTACGCATGTGAACCAGAATGAAGCAGAGTATGGAGTAAATGATGTCCGATGCGGGTTCGCAGGCCTATGGTGACACGCATTCGCGTGCCAACGACACAGTAGATGATCAGTCTTTTGGTGCATTGTTAGAAAGCATTTACGCCTTTTTCCAGCGTCGGCGTTTGGTCCTTATTGGATTTGTTCTTTTCGGTCTGGTTCTTGGGGTTCTCAAGACCGTAACAACTTCGCCAGTTTATATGGCGAGTACATCGATTGTTATTGAGAGCAAGGAATCTCAGATTTCGGGCGTCCAAGTTGAGCAAGCTAAGTCCATCGCGTCGACGACAGTTGATGGTGAAGTTCAGGCGCTGCTGTCGCCCGATCTCATGGAGCGCGTGGCCGTTGAGCAAAAATTGGTTCAAGATCCAGAATTCAATCCTTATTTGGCAGCTCGCTTGGCGAACGTTGCCGCTACAGACCCATCAAAAGCACCGCCTCGCGTTTCCCCAGAACGGGAGCTGCGTACAACCGTGCAGGTCTTCGCCTCTCATATTAGCGTCCGCAGGCAGGGCTTAAGCTTTGTCATTACAATCACTGCGCGCTCGGAAAACCCAGTAAAAGCTGCGAAGCTCGCAGATGCGATGGCGGCCGGCTATTTAGCCAATCAATTGGATGCAAAGCTCCTTAGCACACGTCAAGCCAGCACTTGGCTGCAGCAGCAAGTGGATAGCCTCAAAAAAGAGCTTGAGAAGCAGTCAGCCGCTGTGCAGGCCGAACGGGCAGCTAGTGGAATGATGTCCGGAACCGGCGAAGGCAGTATTGCTGATCAGCAGGTCCGTGCATTATCGGCCCAGCTCTCCCAAGCTCGCGCAGATCTCGCTGCCCGTGAAGCGCGCTTTGGCTCTAGCGCAAGTCTCGGTGCCGGCGCAGCATCGGCAAGCGAAGTTCTTTCTTCTCCGGTAATCCAGAGCCTTCGCCAGCGCGAATCGGAAGCAAACCGTAAAATTAGCGAGCTTTCTATTCGGTTCGGGCCAGCCCATCCGCAGATGCAATCTGCCCGCCAGGAGAAAGCCGACATCGAGCGTCAAATCCAGCAGGAAACGGCACGAATTGTCCGTGGCAACTCTAGCGAGTTGGATGTGGCCCGACGCAGCGTCGCCTCTATGCAGGCTGAGCTCAACAAGTGGACGGGTGCCCTAGCTGTAGACACGCGCAGAGCGTCACGTCTCCAACAATTAGAAGGTCAAGCTGCGGCGACGCAATCAACCTATCAAAACTATGTAACCCGCCTGCAGCAGGTTACCGATCTTGAGAAACTACAACGCCCGGACGCGCGTATTATTGCTAAATCGTCTGTGCCTAGTCGACCAAGCTCCCCAGTTCCAGCTTTTGACTTGGCTCTAGGTCTCATTCTTGGCTCGTTCTTGGCGATCTGTGTTGCGGCCGTCCTTGAGTTCCTTCAGCGTGGCCTAAGAACCCCGCATGCCGTTGAGAGTGCAAGCGGCCTATCTTGCCTCGTATCGATCCCGGCCTTGAGCAAACGGGAAATCAAAGAGCTGCGCGCCAATTCGGCCTTGGGCCCAGCTGACTATATCACCCGTAAGCCTTTATCCGTGTACTCTGAGGCATTCCGTAAGCTTCGCGCCGACTTGATGCTGGGCGCTACCAGCGGCAAGGCACCGCAAGTGGTGCTATTCACCTCGGCATTAGCTGGCGAAGGGAAGTCAACAACAGCTCTGGCGTTTGCGCGCACGATGGCACAAGCTGGTTCGTCCACCATCCTCATTGAGGCAGACCTTCGGCGTCCTTCGATTGCAGCGGTAGCCGGACTTGAGCCAACAATGGCCCTCACCGATGTGATCATGCAGCCTAGTCTGTTGAAGCAGGCTGTAGTGCCGGACCCCATTAGCACTTTGAATATCTTGCCGTCTTTGTCAGTTGGAGGCCGCACTGGCGTTGACCAATCACTGGAAAGCTTTAAGGGCTTCATTGAGAGCTTGCGACAGCAGTATGACTTCATCGTGATCGATACGGCTCCCGTTCTGGCGGTGGCTGAAACCCAATTAATGACCACCTGTGCCGACGCGGTGGTGCTGGTGGTGCGATGGGATCGTGCAACGCGCGACGCAGTCGGCCTAGCATCGAAGGCGATTTCTAATCCGAATTACCAAGTTCGCGCGTCAGTCCTCAATGGTGTCAATTTGGAACTTCAGTCGCGCTACCTAAGTGGGGATGCGGCGAGTTACTACAACTACAATAAAAAGTATTACGCTGAGTAGACAGCCGATGAGCCCGTAAGCCGTGCGTGAGACTAGACCGCACGGCTTATGGATTAGGAGGATTTGGCTACTTGCTCGGGGATGCAGTTCGGCTCATTTTATCTGACAAAGCAATTATCACGGACCCTAATGTTGCAATGCAGCAACCAATGAAAATATGTCCATAATAAAGTAAGTTCACAGTTCATAATGAAGCTACAATATTATACACAACTTTATAATCAAGTTGAGATTTCAATAGATATCAGTCTATTTATTTTAATTATCGGCTTTTTATACTCCAAAAGTGCTTCAGCTTCAAAACTGTATAATACAAAATCACCATGGCGTGATAGGCGAGCTCCTTTTATTTAATTCTCCTATTTGGTGTATCGATCTATATTGCTGGATACTGTTAGAAATTAGCGCGTTAACCTCTTTTTAGCCTTGACTCATGACTGGGCTCACGATACTTCAAATCAATAAAGCGATCATTCAGTTCGCTTTGTATTGGGGTACTTACCATGACTCAAAAAGAAGCATATGTGGCTCCTGCTCTGAATGAAGCAGGCAGCTTTGAAGCAATCACACAGAACACCACAACCGGTACCGTCGGCGACTTCCGTGCCGCTGCTGGCGTTTCGTCGATCCTTTCCTAATATCGAAAAGTCCACGTTTAATCGCGTGGACTTTTTTAGGAAGAAAATGCACTGAAACCCAACGGGGTTTCAGTGTTTTTTTTGATGTCTGGTATAAGTTGCGGCTAGGATGATTATCAGCTGCATCGGATGGAATACTTTCTGGGGTTCAACTTATCGGCAATTCTGTGCTAATTGCCTCAAGTCCTCTCAACCACCTCAGTAATTTCTTAAGCCGACCTCAGTATGTGGAACGCTTAGCAATAAGGGACTTGCAATGAACTCTAGTTCTTCAATTATTGATTTTGAGAAATTCGTGCCCGCTTCTGACGTCGTTTCCTGCGACCTAGAAGGCGAGGCTGCACTTTTAGATATGCGGTCCGGTGTCTATTTCAGCTTGAATCGCATCGGTGCGATTATCTGGGAACACCTCCAGTTGGGGACATCTCTTTCGGCCCTCATTGAGGCAATAACTAATCGCTTTGATGTTGATCCGGAAGTTTTTCTGGCAGACCTAAACGCGTTGCTCCATACCCTGCAGGCTCGCGGCTTGATAGAAAGTCGCGAGTTAGCAAAGTGAATATAGGTGCCCTATCCGGAAAGCTGATGCGAGGCATTCGGCATTCTCGAGCCTTTGCACGATCCCTCTGGACAGTCATTCGCGTGAGAGTTGGGCTCAGCAGGATTGGCTATAAACGCCTCCAAGAAAAGCTGAAACACAGCCGTCGAAAGCCCTCTGGCCATTCAGCTGCCGAACTTCTCTGGGGCGTACGCACGATGGCCCGCTTGGTACCCGATGCTACCTGCCTTACACAGGGCGTTGCTGCTCAATATCTGCTTGCTCATGAGGGGCTAGAGACCCTCTTGCGTATCGGGGTCTGCAAGGGCGAAAGCGGAGAAATTAAGGCCCATGCTTGGCTGGTTTATCAGGGCAACATCATCCTCGGGGGGGATACTGAAGAGGTCCTAGGCTACACCTTCATGAAAGATCTGGAAATGGTGCTCCATTGACCACGGTCGCAGGCTATGTCGGCTCCAAGCCAACTGCCAAACACGTAACAATTCAATCGCTTATGATTGAGAAGTTGCGCCACCGTTCACCCCCCGGCTTTGCTGCAATCGAGTTGGCCGGTGGCTTTTTTCTGCAGTCTCTCTACTGCCCCGGTGAAAGCCATCATAGCTTGCCAGCAATTGACCGAGATCGGGACATCCACGTAGTGGGCAGTTTGCGACTCGATAATCGCTTGGAGTTGGCTGCGCTTTTAGATCTGGTCCAGCCACTTCCATCAGACACAGAACTTGCCTTGGCTGCTTACATCAAATGGGGCGACCGGTTTCCAGAACATTTCTTGGGCGATTTTACTTGTGCGATATGGGACGGTGAATTGAACCGGTTACTCTGTGTTCGTGACCAATTGGGTGTCCGGCCTTTTTATTATGCTCATGTCGATGGCGATTTTATCTTTGCGTCCGAGCCGGATGCGATCCTGTCCAATCCGGGCTTTCCGCGCCGTCTCAACCAAGAAATGATCACGGACCTAGTCTGTGGCATCGTGACTAGCCATACCCAGACAAATTTCTTGGACCTGCATAAACTGCCGCCAGCCCATGTATTGATTTTAGAAAACGGTGCCATTCGAACCAGCCGCTATTGGTCACCGCCGCCAATCGGTACCTATCAGACAAAGTCTGAAGCCGAACTAATCGGGGAGTTTAGAGACCTATTCCTGCAGGCTGTTGCCTGTCGCATCCCGAGCACAAACGCACTTGGTAGCGCGCTCAGCGGTGGCCTTGATTCCTCTTCCATCGTGCGCGCGGCCGTACATCATTTAGCAACCCAAAATCGGCTGCCTCTCAAGACCTTCTCCATAGTCTTTGACGAGACTCCTGAGCACAATGAACGCGACTATCAAGAAAGTGTTGTCGCTATGGGCGGGGTCGCACATACTTTCGTTCCGGGCGATTGCCACTCTCAGCTCCAGAACGTTCATGATTGGCTACGCCGTCATAGCGGTCCGGTTATTGCGCCGGGATTTGCCATGGGAGATATGTTTCTCAACGCTATTCAAAAAGAGGGCGTGCAAGTTTTTCTAGATGGCCTTGGCGGCGATGAAGTCGTGTCACACGGGGCGTTGAGGTGGAAGGAGCTCGCGCTTAAAGGCGATTGGGTCAAGCTTGCAATTGATCAATGGCGTTCCAGCAGCAAGACCGGCCTGAACCCGTTTAGCTTATTTTGGCGCGTATTCGCCTCCTTTGGGCCATTACGCCCTTTAATTTGGCGCGTGAGACATCTTCGAGATCGCCTCATCAGCCCGCGAGTTCTCCGCTCGAACCGCTACAAAAGCAGCGATGGCGTCGGTGTCCTGTTGAGCCCGCAACATCCAGATTTTGAAGCTGTGACCCAGAGAATGGGCGCTTTTTCAGCAATCCGCCAGAATGCCCGAACGGAACAAGAAGACCATTTCGGCTTCTTGTTTGCCCCCTTGCAGGCCTATGCGATTGAATATTTGGACCAAGATAATTTCGCGAAAGGCGTTGAGGCTCGCTATCCATTCTGGGATCGTCGTCTAGTTGAATTCTGCGTGACGCTCCCCGCAGAATTGAAAGTAAGGAATGGCTGGAGCCGATATATTCTTCGTCACGCCATGGAAGGCCTTTTACCGAAGAAAGTGCAGTGGCGCACAGATAAGTTCAATTTCATGCCACAGATTGGCACTGGACTTGCTTCTCACGACCTCGACACGTTGCAACGGGTTCTTATTGACAAAAAGGATGCGTATGAGGGCCTGATGAATGGCGATTTTATCCAAGAGGCTTTTGACGCCATCAAAACCTCTGAGGGGAAGGCTGACGACCTATTCACCAGTGCCCTTTTGAGGGCGGCATCTGTTGCCTTATTTCTTGAGGCTGAGGAAACGTAATTCTTGATCGAAGCCGCTATCAGGACGATAGGTAAAGCTCGATGCTTGAGGCATTCTAGTGACGTGACGTTGGGATCTGTTATGGGTGGTGTAGCGTGAAGTTTTATCGTGCCTTTGGTTTAGGTATTCATTCTGAGCTTGATCTTAATGAGTTCGAGCAGGTTGATGCCATCGCTTGCGACCTACTTATTCGCTTGCATGAGCCTGCGCAGTTAAATGATCAGGACTTTGATGGTGACGCCCATCCGGACAAGCACGTCGTCTACTTTCCAGGGCTGTGCGCTTACATCATTACTGCGCTGGATCGCATCGATGTGTATCCCGAGACAGGCAAATTTATTGGTTTGCTTAGCCAAGGAATAGCCGGTCCCGTCATGGCGACATTGTTGCATTTGCGTGGGCAATTGGTGCTGCACGCTTGCTCTGTCAATGTGAACGGGTATGGAATTGTGGTTGCTGGCGATAAGGGGGCCGGCAAATCAACCACGTCGGCCGCTCTGATCCAAGCAGGTCATGATTTATTGGCAGATGATGTGGTTACCATGATTCAGGATGGCAAGGCCGCGCCCCAGCTCGTGCCTGCGTTTCCGCAAGTAAAGCTATGTTTGGATGCGGCTGCTGCAATCAGTTTTGCCGATTATGACGTTATGCCCTTGCCGTTCCCGGAGTTCCAAAAGGAATTGCGTCGTTTGAACAAGCAATACAAGAATACAAACCAGGCGCTTGATTGTGTGTTTGTTCTTGAGCGCTCAACTACCGAATTCTTGACCATTCAACGTGGCATGGCTGCGGTTTCGGACTTGATGCGCTATACATACTTACCTCGGCGCAAGGACTTTCGGTGGACCCCAGAGGGCCGGAAGCAATTGTTTGAGCAATGCGCACTTGCTGCCCAAACAAGCCAAGTTGTTCGGCTCGGCGTTCCCCGTGACATCACGCAATTGCCAGCCTTGGTAAGGCGGATCGAAGATCATTTGACCACCTTGACGCCTCGTGGGAACATCGATGGCTGAGCACAGGGAGTCAAACTCTTCAGACGGCCCTACGTCTCAACCAAGCAGACTGAATTCACAGCTTCATCGCGTGCTGGGCTTTGCTATGGAGGTTTTCCGTGTTCCCGGCGGGGATGCGGTGAAGGCACTTGGCTTGCTTCTCATTGCCGGACTTGTCGAGGGCGTAAGCCTGCTCCTATTGGTACCATTACTTTCCATCGCAATGGCTTCCAGCTCGGCTCTGACACATAGTCCTGCTTGGATTGACTGGCTTGGCTTGGATCCGACTTTTTTCACGATAGGATCTGTTCTCCTTGTCTTTGTTCTCGCGTCCACCCTGCAAGTAGCGCTCTCTTATGCGAAGGATGTCCGACTATCCCGCACCCTGAATGATTATGTCCGTTTCAAGCAAGTAGCGCTCTTTAAAAGCCTTTCAGAGGCAAATTGGGGATATAGCTCGCGTCTGAGCGCAAGTGCGATGAGCCAGATGCTGACAGCAGAGGTCGATCGTTTAGGGGACGCTGCGCAAAATCTAATGTCCTTCTTGCAATCGCTCTTTATGCTCGTCCTTTACGTCGGCCTTTCTGCTTTGATTTCCCCCAGTATGACGATTTTTGCGACGGTATTAGGTATCATCTCATTCTTGGTATTAGCACCCGTTCGGACCAGATCGATTGCCTTTGGCCAAGTTTTGGTGGCGCGCTACCAAGAACAGCATCACACCATTGCTGCATTCTTGGCTGGCTTAAAATTAGCTAAAAGTATGGGGGTTGAACGGACCCATGCGGCCCGCTTTGAGATGTCGACAGCGCAATTGGCGGATGAGACGGCTAAGTTCGTCACCATGAGCGGGGCAATGGACGGGCTTGTAAAGGTCGGAAATGCCATCGCCTTGTGCGCATTTTTGTACTTTGCAATTGAATACCAAAAGATGGACTTGCCTTCCTTGGTTGTCATGATTTTGATTTTCATGCGCATCTCGCCAAGATTTTCCGGCCTGCAACGTAATGTGCAGCAAGTGCTCACCAACCTACCAGTCTTGGCGGCCCTAAACGAAGTCAAAGCTAATGCGGACCGCGCCGTTGAGACTTTGGTAGAGCCCACTGGCGCTCCCTTACAGTTGAGACAAGCACTCCAGGTGGAGCAGGTTTCTTTCCGCTATCCGCAAACTCGGGAAAAGGACGCCCTGCAAGCTATTTCGTTTGAGATCCCTGCTGGCCAGATCACCGCTCTGATCGGTCCATCGGGCAGCGGAAAGAGTACGATGGCCGACCTGTTGATGGGCCTGACGTCGCCCAACGAAGGTAGAATCCTAGTGGATGGCGCACCTCTCACGCCAGCCAATCGTCGTTACTGGCGCCAACAAGTTGCTTATGTCCAGCAGGAGGTTTTTCTCTTCGCCCAAAGCCTGCGTGAGAACATGCAACTGGCGCGATCTGATGCTTCTGACGAGCAAATCTGGGCTTGTCTTGAGTTAGCAAGTGCTGCCAATTTTGTGCGCCAGTTGCCAGCACAGCTAGATACGGTGGTGGGAAGCACTGGCGTACGTTTGTCTGTCGGCGAACAGCAGCGCATCGCCTTGGCGCGCGCACTCCTGCGTGAGCCAGAACTTTTGGTACTCGATGAAGCCACCAGCGCTTTGGATTGGGAGAACCAAAAGCTGGTTGCTGAAGCTGTGGAGAATCTGAGAGGGAAAGTTACAATTCTGACGATTGCACATCGTCCCTCAATGATCGCTTTTGCCGATCAAGTGGTCACGTTTAGCCAAGGCAGAATGGTCGAAGCTGGACCGTTTGATGTGTTGAAAGCAGATCCTAATAGTCAGTTGAGCCTCATGATCGCGGGTGAAAGTGTGGGCTAAACTGGGGATATGAAGTTGCCAATTAGGCTTAGCACTGGGCGGTGGCCCTTTGGCGTGTTGAGAGATGGACGACAACATATTCTTGTTAGCATGTGGTTCTTGGTTCCATTGCCTGAAATCGGGCATAGAAATTGCTCTGCTTAAGGGCGTGCTCCAGTTGCATTAGAATAGGCGAAGATTTCCCATGGCAACCAAGATTGATATCGGCATTTGCACCTACAGGCGCTCGACCCTTGTCACGACGCTTGAGTCGATTGCTCGACAGATATTACCGCCGGAAACGCATGTGCGAGTTATCGTTGCTGATAACGATCTAATACCCTCGTCAGAATCCATAGTTCGTGACGCAGAGAAAACGCTTAAACTTGATATCCTTTATGTCCATGCGCCGGCGAAAAATATCTCGATCGCGAGAAATGCCTGCCTTGATCATGCACGTGCGGAATGGCTTGCGTTCATTGACGATGACGAGATTGCCGATCCCAATTGGTTGGCCAGTTTGCTCGCGAAATCCAACCAATTCGACATCGTGTTTGGCGTATCGCGGGCCCAATACTCGCCAACGGCCGCCAAAATTTTCCGAAAGCTTGACTTACATAGCGCCGACTTGTCGAAGGAGCGAGAGATCAAGACGGGTTATAGTGGCAATGTCCTCATTCGCCTGAACAGCATCCGCGCCCATGCGATAAGGTTTGATCTGCGACTCGGGCAAGCCGGCGGGGAGGACACCGTCTTCTTTTATCAAGCTCGGCTTGCGGGACTCACTTTGGGCTTTGCGCCTGCATCGATTGTTCAAGAACCCGTACCAGCGCAACGCGAGAATTGGACTTGGTTGATGAAGCGACAATTCAGATCAGGTCAATCCCACGGCTATTGTTTAGCCACTTTGGATGGAAAGCCAAGACTTTCGATATTCGTCCTAGCAATTTGCAAGTTCATCGCCCTCGCTATCCTAGCATTTGTTCGTATATTTGACCTAAATGCAGCCCGGTATAGCTGGTGGCGCGCCGTTCTCCACCTCGGGGTTGCCTCATTCGCGATTAGGCCGAAGTTTTTGACTTTATATGGCAATTGAGCGCCACAGCTAAACCATCATTCCCTTTGGACCCAATCCCTAACGTCTGAGTGCATACACGATCACAGTTTTCTCGTCCGATGGGTCCCCAACAAGCTTGTAGTCACCATTAATGCTGGTGGCGACCGGTCGGATCCGAACACGGCGAATGCCGGGCGTGACATTGGCGACGGTTTGGGTGCCAAGCTTCGAGCTTGGCAAGGGCCGCCAGGCACCACCTTCAAGGGAGTACTCCAGACCAGTGGGAACAAATCCTTGGTTGGCGGGGTTGGTGCGGATGACGCTGACCGAAAAGGAACGGGTAAGGCTTAAAGGTCGCAACATCCAGTCCGTGCTGTTGAACTTGATATTGGTGTTTGTGAAATGCGTGACATCAATGTTGGCTGCGCGCATCAAAGGAGTTGTCCCGCCGGGATAGGACCCGATCCAGCCTGAATGCAATCGGCTAGCCCAATGCTGAAGGAAGAAATTGTTTTTTGATAAGTGCCATCCGCCATCTTGAGGGTGAATGTATCTGCCGCCAGCTTGCAATTTTGCACCATTCTGCATGGGGGAAAACTCTTGGACTGTGGTGTCAAAGCCAAGTTTCTGCACATACCGTGCAAGGAGTTTGCCTTCGTAGAACCATTCGATCCGATCTGCATTGGCAACAATCGACCATTTCCGAAAGCCAGTGAAAGCATCTGGCGGAACAGCCACAGAGATTCCATATCCGTTTGAGCTTCCGCCATTGAGAGGTTGGAGATGTATCGTGCACTCCATGCGACCGGTTTTGCCGTTAAACTCAAAGTCGATCTCGCGTCGGGGTGCCCACCATGGCACCGTAAAGGTAAAGGCTGTTTGGACAGTGCCGGGTGTCGGTGGTGCCAGTTTTAGATAGGCGTCATAGCGATAGAGTCGCCCCTCTTGGCTGGCCTGATTGGCGGGTAGCGGACTCCAGAACTGGATCGATCCGCCCATGAGGGGCCGCTGCGCCGAGACGGGGTTCGGAGCGACACGCAAACCGAGGCCCTGCTCGCCGTCATCAACCAGATTGCTGGGCTTCCAGATCATATCTTCTGGAAAGCCCGAATTAAAATCGTCCAAATAGGATTTTGGGATGGATAGGCGCCTTTGAATTTCTTCTGCTGACAATGGCGTGTAAGCGTTTTTCAATTGGGTCTTTGAAAAGAGCTCTCCGTCATCATTGCCCCAAGACGTATCCTTATTCCAAAGCCATCGATCAAAATTATAGGCCGACGCAATCGCTGGATTAGGCGCGTGGGTAAGGTTTGGCTTCTGGAGAGGGGCCGGGCTCTTGTGAGATGTGTAAGCGCTAGCGGAGGCCACAAGCAATTGTGAGCCAATAAGTAATAGGGCCAATTTTCCAGACTTGCTCAGCGCTTTTGGCATGACACGATCCTATTAATTATCCAGCAATGCGGGCACACGAGGCTGGGGTGCGGGGCAGATGCTCAAGCAATCACTGTTACCTGAACTAGGGGTATTGTCCCAAACTTTTCCCAGTGTTTAACAGGCATTGTAGTTTTTTGATATCGTTTGCTTCCAGACTCTTTCGCTATCTTATTGCAGGGTCCTACCTGAGGCGAGATGGGTCGCGATAGAGGTTTCTGGCATTTGAAGTGCCTTCTCCAGTTCCCCCATTATGGCTAATTATCCGTTACCTTCACCGCGCTATTTTTATTAAAAAAAACTTTAAAATCATATAATTAATTGAACCGCACTTCAAGTTCATTGTGAGAAACTCCTTAGGTCTAACGGACTTGAGGGTCAAATGAAATTGATAGCTTTGAAGTTTGTCGTTTGTGCCTCGGCTATGGCGTTTGCAGTCACGGGCTGCGCAACCACTCCATCTGAATCGACAGCGGTATCGGTGCGGCCGGTTGCTCAACTTGACCCGATTGCGACCAAGTCGGATTGGAATGAACCCACTTCAGCTATTCTTGAACAGAATACGGCGCGCGCTTTCAAGATTGCCTTGGGTGCACGCGATACGGCACCTGCCGGCCTATTGCACCTCTGCGAACGACTTGCTGAAGTTTGTGAGGAATCCACCGCCGTCTCGCCGCGTTGGGCAGCCCAATCAACAAACTCCGCCTTTGTTTTGACTTCAACGCAATCTCAGGCTGAAGCTCCGACGGTACGCTTCGTTTCCGGAAGAAGTAAGGCCCGTCCAATTTCCGCTGTCGTGCTCGATAGCGTTCGTCGCCAACAGTTGAATCGGATCAATCGCCAGATCAATGGGGCTATGCGCCAGGTTACTGATGCGCAGGCCTATGGTCAAAATGAGTATTGGACTTTGCCGCTGTCCTCTACTGAGGCTTCAGGCACGGCTAACCGGATGCCCATGGGGGACTGCGAAGATTTTGCGCTGGAAAAGCGCGCCGCATTGATCAAGGCGGGCTGGCCGGAAGATAGTCTCTATCTTGCCGTGGGCGTTAGCCAACGGACAGGGCTTCACGCGGTACTTGTCGTCGCAACCGATCAAGGTGATCTCGTGTTGGATAACACTGTGAGTTGGATCGACCCGGTTCAACGGACCGATTATACGTGGGTCCGGCGTCAGGCCAGCACCGATCTACGCAACTGGGTCATAGCTGGGGCCTACCAACGCGTCGGTCAATTCAATCAAGCGGCGGATACTGAAGCTGCATCGACCGACCTTGCAGTTGCACAGCTACCGCAAAGCAGTTCCGCCACGCCAGTTGCAAGTGTGCGCACCCATAATCGGTTGACTGCCACCCGGATCAATGCACCCCGTGCCACTACAAAGAGCGGTTCCCACCCCCAACTTGACGATATGTTGCCTTCCCAAGCTCCAAACAGAGAAAAGCGTGCCAACGAGACATGGCAGGAGGCCAATCCCTCCTCTCTTGATACAAGTGGACTTGATTGATCCGATTGCTCGCGTGCGGGCGGCTTATTGGGCCTTAGGCCCTAAGCGGCTCATGATCGAACGTGCAGCTTCAATTGGCTGAAAGCGCTTGGCCAAAAGCTTGGCACTCGCGGCGAGAGACTCGCGCTCCTCGGGACGATCTAAGACCCGTATAACAGCTTGATAAAAGCTGTCATCGTCCTCACTTTCGACTGCGATCCCGCACTGTGACTGCCGAAACAACTCAAAAAGTTGGTTGTTCTTGTTCAGGCTTGCAACTGTGGGCAGCCCGGCGTTTAAGTGGGACAGGAGTCGACCGGGCACGTTTTGAGTTCTCAGATTCGGATGCAGCGAAATCAAACCAAGCTTGGCCTTTGTTAAAAGTAGATCGAATTCCGGACCACTGAGACTTGGCTTAATGACGATGTTTTCAAGGCCCAACCGAAGTGATTTTTCATAGAAGGCTGATCGGTCTCCATCGCCAACAATGAGGACGATGCCTGTTGGGCGCGTTTTTAGTCGAGTAGCCAGTCGCAGAATAGCGTCAGGATCTTGCGCTGGGCCGAGCGCACCACCCATCACAATGATTTCGTTCTTGATAAACCAGTCCTCTTGCATCCAGTCTGGTGGCGAGATTGCTTCACGCGAAGGGCTTACCCAGTTCGGTAGAACCTGAATTTTTCCGTGCGGAAGATGGCTAAGGTAACCAGCATCCTTTTCCGCCTGAATTCCAATTGTGTCCGCCACCAAATATTGTAGCTCGGTAACCAATCGCAAGGCGGTTGCAATCACTCCGGGCTTGATTGTCCCCGTTTCGAGGGCCCAATTAGGAAATATATCCCGGAGGATGAGATAAGTTTGCGCGCGATATCTCCATTTTATCCAGGCGACCAGTGGACCGAAAAAAATGCTGGGAGAATACCAAACAACACCGTCGACGGGTTTTCGCATCCAATCGGTTTGAGACAATGCAGACCATAGCTTCACGGGAAATCCAATTTCAGCAAGTCCGCGCGCCATGTGGCTTTGGCCTTTGGCCACACTGCTGCGAGCTCGAAGGACGGATAGCTTCCCTTCCTGAATCAATTCAAATTTCGTCGCGATCGAAGGCGAGGGTGTAGCCAGCAAGATCTCGTGCCCCTGTTCGGTAAGACAGTCGGCAAGCTCCCTCATCATCCTACCAGCAGCATTAAGCGTGTCTGGCGGATATGAATCTACGATTAGCAAGAGCCTCATCAGCGTGTCATCAGTCCTATTTCGACCAAACGGTGCGGTTCACATAGCCCGTATAGCTCATAATCGTGCGGACAATGCGGTTCGCAACATCGTGGGAAAGATAAGCGGAAGGCACCTCAGCTCGTCGATCCGCTTGGTCCAATGCCATTTGCAAAGTAGGCATTAAGCGGCTCGGCTCACCATCACCGCGAAGGCAAACGGCATGATCCATCCCTTCTGGACGCTCATGAGCCTCGCGCAGCATAATGGCGGGAAAGCCCAAGATAGCTGCCTCTTCAGTTAGTGTTCCGCTGTCTGATAAAACGCAGGCCGCTTCTGTTTGCAGTTTAACATAGTCAAAGAATCCAAATGGCTCATGGAACTGAATGTGGGGATGGGGTTGTGCTTGCGATCCCAACCCAGCCAACCGGCTTCTCGTTCTAGGATGCAAAGAGAGAATGATCGGCCAGTCATAAGTCGACGCAATCATGTTTAGGCTGTTGATAAGGGACAACAAATTGGCCGGACAATCAACATTCTCTTCTCGATGGACACTCGCGACAAAGAATTTCTTTTCGCTCAGATTAAGACGCTCCAAAACAGATGATGCTTGAATGCTTTCTCGATACCGGTGCAACACCTCACCCATGGGAGAGCCAAGCTTTAAGATGCGATCGGCAGGCAATCCTTCGGCCAAAAGATTGGTGCGTGCTTGGTCACTATAGGTCAAATTGATGTCGGCCAGATGATCAATGAGCCTGCGATTGACTTCTTCTGGGACACGCTGGTCAAAGCATCGATTTCCAGCTTCCATGTGGAAGATAGGAATTTGACGCTTTTTAGCTGCAAGCATGCCGAAACACGAGTTCGTATCGCCCAGAACCAAACATGCGTCGGGCTTTTCCCGCTCTAGAATGGGATCAAGGCGCTCAATAACGCGCGCAATCGCCGCTGCAGCATTGCCACCGGCAATGTCGAGCACGTAATCTGGCGCTCTTATGTTGAGATCTCTAAAGAAAACGCCATTCAAGCTATCGTCAAAATTTTGGCCAGAATGAACTAAGATATGCTCAAAATAGCGATCTGCTTCTGCGATAGTGGCAGACAGTTTGATCAACTCAGGACGCGTGCCCACCAAGGTTAATAGCTTGAGCTTCGTCACGCGACCGAATCCTGTGGCTTCCCGCCTTCCGAGGTTGGCACCGTCAAATTGTTCCTCTTCAAGAGGTCTAGAAGTGCGGCCCGACTTAAGAGGTCGCCGCAAGAGAGAAAGGCACCCTTCAGTGGCTGTACCAATGAATCCGCTTCCAGGTTCGCTAACTCAGGTAGCATTGGGCGAATGACATAATGGGTTCCCCGCCGAATGGTACGATAAGCTTCCTCGCGCGAGATCAAGACCTCGTCTAGTTTCTCCCCGGGCCTGATCCCGACTATTTGGATCGCGATCGGCCGATCGCCGATAAGGCTCGCTGCCAAATCTTCCATTCGGGCACCCGGTGCAGTCGGCACATAAGTCTCTCCTGGTAGGGCCTCGACAAAAGCCTCAAGAACGGTGTCGACCGCTTGCTCCAAGCTCATGAGGAACCGAGTCATGCGGGTATCGGTGATCGTAACCGGCCCACCAGCTAAGATCTGATCGTGGAATAGCGGAATCACACTGCCGCGCGAAGCTAAGACATTTCCATACCGGACTGCGATAAAGCGCGTTTGGGAATTTAGCACGTTTGCGCCAATGAAGATGCGCTCCTGAAGCGCCTTCGTCATCCCCATGACATTTATTGGTTCACAGGCTTTATCTGTGCTGACGCCAACAACAGTTTCAATTGGCAGCTTATGCTCGCGTATTGCCCGGACGATGTTCATAGGCCCGATGCAATTGGTCATTATCGCTTGGTCGGAGAAATACTCGCAAACCGGCACTTGCTTTAGCGCCGCGGCATGGATCACGCTGTCGCAGTCTTGCAAGGCCGACACAACGTCCGCGTAGTTTCGGACATCGCCAATTCTGAACTCCAAAGCGCGCTTGAAGTTATCATACATGATCGCATCAGTGGCTGCCTGACGATGAAGATAGTCAACCCGCATATCGTGCTGCTTTGCCTCATCACGGGACATGACGATGACCTTATCTGGTGCATTCGCACCCAGACTTAGGAGCCTGCGCACCAAAGTCTGGCCCATTGAGCCTGTTCCCCCGGTGATCAGAATGCGCTTGCCACTAAAGTTCATGGTCTCGACTCTTTATTTGGATCGCCAGTTCCTGGATCATAGCGGGCCAAGAAGCCGGCTCGTAGCCAAACGTGCGATTGAATTTGTCGCCATTTAGCGACCGGTTACAAGAAAAGTCAGTGTAAGGCGAAATACTTAATTCTGATCCAAGAGCATTGCGAAGTGAAACGAGTAGGTCGTGCTTTGAAATTGGGGAACTTGCCACATGGTAAAGCCCCGCCAATTCGTTTGGCGCTGCGACAATCCGTTCAACAATTCGCGCCATTTCGAATGTTGTAAAGCCGCTATAGATCGCTTGGCTATAGCCGCGAATTGGCTGGGTCTGCGCCAAGAACCATTCAACTAAGCTGGTTTTTCGGTGTTGCTCTAGGCCAATGAACGATGTTCTCAGCGTGAATAGGTTCGGCCCTGCTACTTCCCCTAACCACTTTGATTGACCGTAGTGATCAACTGGGTCAGGCTGGTCGGTCTCAGAATAGTTGCCCGTACGTCCCGAGAAAACGCAATCTGTACTAAAATGGATCAAGCGACGACCATAGTGCTGACAATGCTTAGCTAAGCGGTGCGGGAAGAGCGTATTAATCTCGATAAGTTCTGTGGGGTCACCCATCGTGTCGCGCTGTTTGACCCATCCAATCGCATTGATGATCGTTTTGGCTGGCGACTTCTGCAAGACGGCTTCAAAAGCGGGCCAATCGCGAACATCGTTGCCGCTAATTCCTTGAGCGCCCGGCCCAAGACTTTGGAGCAATTGGGAACCAAGCATCCCGTTGGGACCCAATATAAGCGTTTCTACCATGGAAGCTGCTTTCGAACGGTCGTCATTGGTGCAATTTGGGACACAATTCTTCGTAATGAGATTTGGATGCCATCGTCGACTGGGTCAGTTTCTATCATGGATTATGGGATTTGCCACTTTCCCGTTTGGCCTATTTATTGCGACAAACAAATTGTCAGGCGTTCAGGCATTGAGTAGGTAATGGGCGAGAGGTGGGGGGCCACTGATCATCAATTTGCTGATGGACGACCCGATTTTGATGGGGAGCGAACAGCGAACCTTTTTGATTTTTGGGAAGAATGCTTTGAAAGCTGAAGACCTTCAGATTGTCGCGGCTGCCGTGGGCCCTTCTCTTGGTGTTACTTCATTCTCGCCAGTGGCTTGGGATGATTTGGCTGATGCTCAGCTGGAGGCATTAAGGACCATCATCTTTGAGAATCGATTAGCTTTCCATGTGCTGAAATCAGCAAAGCTGACGGGTACCCCGCTGCCCTCGACGTTTAAAACGATGTTGGAATCTTACCAACAACATTGTTTTCAGAGTAATTCTGTATTGTTACGCACAGCGCGCATCGTAGCCAGTTCGCTAAAGGCCGAAGGCATTCAAGCAGCCTTCTTCAAAGGCGCGCTATCCCAGCATGTCATTTATGGCGAGTACTTTGTAAAACATGCGACGGACTTGGATCTGTACGTATCCTTTCGTGACTTCAAGCGTGCCCGCGCGATATTGGAAACGCAAGGGTTTCGGCTTGCAGATGAATGCCGATCCGCTTGGTGGTGGTTCTTCTTGGGCGAGCAACACTTGTTGCCGCCTGATTCCGCGCATTTGGCTGTAGATTTGCACCATCGGACCCAACAACCTGGGTGCCCAGGCCCACGGGAAAAAGATTTCTTCCTCAAACGTGCAGCAACCCATTTGGTCGGCAGTGTGCCTTGCTATACGCTTGAACTTAAAGAGAACATTCTCTTGGCCGCCCTCAGCTTAACCAAAGCAATGGTCCATCGCGAGAGTAGCGGCAAATATGCCGCTGACCTCGCAAAGGCTTTCCAGAAGCTCAGCCCTTCAGAGGCAGCAGACATCGTCCAAACTGCCAAGCAACAGGGCCTCATGAAGACGCTCTGTTTGGCAGTTCGCGCGGTTGAAGTGGTTTTTGGTGTTAAGTTTCCGATTAGATTATCTGGGCTCACAAGCACCGAGCGTTTGATCTCTGATGCGGCGCTAGGAGGTATGGTGCTACATGCGTCTGATCCAAGCCTCGACTGGCCCCAGCGAACGCAGATGCTAATCGCACTATGCGATTCACCTCTGGATTTCCCGCGCGAAGTGATCTGGAAGTTCAGTAGTGAGTTGTGGCGCGTTCTGACCTATTACTTTGTCCTGCAAAGACCAAGCGAGACTTCCAAATAATTACCTCAGGCTGAGCCGAGTGCAGGACGAGCCCATGCCCTTCAGGGCAGGTCGAGGCACCAAGTTCCAAGTTGCGTCATAGGGACATCACACATGCAGATTGGTTACCTTGTTCATGATCTAGATGACGCTGCGGTCAAACGACGGATCAGGATGCTGGAAACTGCTGGCCTTCTTGTCGTTCAGGCAGGCTTTGTCCGGGAATACAAAGGAAAGCGCGATAGCGCATCGCTGGCGCTGGTGCTTGGGCTCACCCAAGATGCAGCGTTAATTAAGCGCGCCCTGTCAGTTCTTCAGAATGCCTTGTTCAGTGGTGCACTCGAGAAACGCTTTGAAGCTTGCGACATGCTCATCGCTCGGAATCTTGAGTGTTTGATTTTGGCGCACCGTATCGCCAAAGGCCGGCCGGTTGTTTATGAGTGTCTGGACATTCATCGTGCCTTACTGGGGCAATCTGTCGCGCATCGCTTCATACAAGCGGTCGAAGGGCATTTGTTGAAAAAAACCAAAGCCTTGATCACGTCTTCGCCCGGCTTTGTAACGCATTACTTTCGGAAGCGACCCGAGTGCCCCAAAGAAATCATCCTCTTGGAGAATAAGGTCCTTGATCTGAATGATGAAGGCATCCCGACCCTTGTTTCAAATCGGCACCGTCCCCTCGTCATTGGATGGTTTGGCATGCTCAGATGTCGAAAGACACTGAATCTTTTCCTAGATTTAGTCGCGCAAGGCAATGGGCAAATTAAAGTCTTGATTGCGGGTAAACCGTCCCCTGCGCAATTACCAGACTTTGAGGTCTCCATCGATGGAAACCCGGATATCCACTTTCACGGATCATACACGGCTGCCGATCTGCCTGAGCTTTATGAGCAATGCCATTTTGCTTGGTGCATCGATTGGTATGAAGAGGGGCAGAATAGCGCCTGGCTTTTGCCCAATCGCCTGTATGAAGCATCCGCACACTGCTCAGTTCCGATTGCTTTGGCAGATGTGGAAACAGGCGCTTGGCTTATGCGCCATCAGGCAGGACTTGTTCTCAAATCCAATGGCGCAGATGTCCGCGAACGGCTCCTCGAATTGACCGATTTGGATATTCGACAGCTTCAGGACCAACTTGCAGCGATTCCGGCCCAAGATTTGCTGACGTCTCGAGAGGATTGTCTCAACCTTCGCACAAGACTTGAATCAGTAAGGTAGTTTAATGGCGTTAGTTGTAATTCCGTGCTTGAACGAAGCTGCCCATTTAGATGACCTTTTGCACTTAGTAAGGCGCGATCCCGCTGCAACTTTGATCATTGTTGCAGACGGCGGCAGCGATGATGGCAGTCAGGCGATTGTAGCGCGCCATGGCTACGAAGATGCGCGAGTAAAATTGCTAGATAACCCTGCCAAGCTGCAAAGCGCAGGCGTGAACTTGGCCGTTTCACTGTTCCAAGACGCTTCTGAATGGCTTGTCCGCATGGACGCGCACTGTGGCTATCCGGAGCAATTTGTAAGTAAACTTCTGGCAGCGCAAGCAGCATCGGCGGCGGACAGCGTGGTTGTTCCAATGGTGACAGTCGGGCAAGGCGGCTTTCAAGATGGTGTCGCCGCTGCGCAAAATAGCCGCCTTGGAACAGGTGGCTCAGCCCACCGCCACGTGGGTCAAAGCACCTTTGTAGATCATGGGCACCACGCCCTGATGTCCATAAAGCACTTCAAGGCGGCGGGTGGCTATTGCGAGGAGATGGTCTGCAATGAGGATGCAGAGCTTGATCACCGTCTAGGGCTTAACGGTGCCCGCATTTGGCTCGAAACCAGCCTTCCATTGACCTATTTCCCGCGCAAAACTCTTTCAACACTGTGGCGCCAGTATTTTCGATATGGCAAGGGCCGTGCTCGAAACGTGCGTCGGCACCGCTTGACGCTTAAGCCACGCCAGCTCATGCCGGTCGGCGTTGCCTTGGCCGCACCACTCGCGCTTTTCGCGCCAATTCATCCGATCTTCCTTGTTCCGGCAGTGACTTGGCTACTGGTGTGCATACTCGGCGGCGGGGTGATTGGGGCAAAGTCAGGCGGAGGATGGGCCTATGCGGCGGGGCCGGCTGCGGCCATCATGCATCTTTCTTGGGGTTTTGGGTTCCTGCATGAATTTCTGACCCAACCACGCGGCGTGGCACCAAAGCTCGCGTTCCCGCCGGTCGGTAATGTGGCCACTAGTTTGGGGCGCGCAGGATGAGTGCTAACCAACCTATTGTGTCGATACAGTATTTGAGAGGGGCTGCAGCGATCGCTGTTGTCATTTTCCACCAGTTCCAAGGCTGGGCGAACGGCATCTTTGACCTCGGAAAATATGGTGTCGATTTGTTCTTTGTTATCAGCGGCTTCATCATGGTCGCTATGACGGAGAGCCGCCAAACGAGTCCATTGGGCTTTTTGAAGGATCGGATTGTCCAGATTGTGCCGCTCTATTGGTTGGCGACGTTGCTTGCCTTCATCCTCTTGCTATTCGGCGCAAAGATGGTGGGGGGCAGCTTCAGTATTGATGTCTTAGTGAAGTCCTTGTTGTTCATTCCGGCCGTCAATCTTGACGGGGGCCTTTGGCCAACTTTGTACTTAGGTTGGACTCTGAACTACGAGATGTTCTTTTATGTCGTCTTTGCAGGCCTTCTCTTTGCACCTAAGCAGTTTCGACCACTGCTCGTTGGCGTTATCCTAGCGGGCTTAGTCGCATCGGGATTCGTCCTAAAGCCTGATCATCCAATCGCAAAATTCTATACAGATGCGCTCTTGGTTGAGTTCGCGGCAGGTGTCTTTTTAGGCAAGCTCTTTGGGATGAGTTTGCGGACAAGCTCAATTCGGACGCAAATTGCCGGTAGTTTACTAATAATAGGGCTGCTTCTTTTAGGGGCGCTCTTGTTCCCGAGACTCGTTTTTGCGGCGCTTGCGGTGTTCTTCTTATCGCTCTTCCTGATTATGGAGCGAAAAGGCGCGATGCCCAAGATTCCCCTTGGGCTTGCTTTAGGAAACGCTTCTTATTCCATCTATATCTTTCAAGAGTTTGGATTCCTTTTGACTTACGCTGTCTTAGCCTATGTCCCCAAGGAAACATTCTCAGCAAAGGTCACCGCTTTGGGCACTGGCGCCGTCGCGACTGCGGTAGCCATCACACTAGGGTGGCTAGTCTACAAGATGGTTGAGCTGCCGCTCATCCGATTCTTCAAAGACAGATCGAAAGCGCGACCCGTGACAGAGGTTCTGTCCGATGCAGAAGCCCTAAAGCAGCCTCGACCTGTCCACTTTTGATTGTGACGAGACCGCATCGCTGCCCTGCTCGGCGATTCTGAGAGAAGTAAGAAGGACCGTGTATAAATGAGCAACCTCATAAAAGTGGCGCGGCCGCTTGCTTATCTTGATGACAATGGAATGTTCAAATTGGACGGACAAATGATCACAATGGAGCCGCTAATTTCAGTGGTTATTTGTACCCGTAACCGTTGTAATCAACTGAGACAGGTCTTGGAAACCGCTGCAACCATGCTGATCCCGGTCGGATTGACATGGGAGCTGATCCTTGTCGACAATGGCAGCACGGACGCAACCCGGGAGGTTGCTGAGCGCTTTCAAAGCGTGTTGCCCATTAAGGTTGTCCAGGAGCTTCAACCTGGGCTGTCGCACGCCCGCAATCGGGGCATGCTAGAAGCGCGCGGCACCTATATTTGTTGGACTGATGACGATGTCATTATTAGCCCGAATTGGCTCTGCGCCTATGCACAAGCTTTTGCTGACTTTCCTGACGTCGCAGTTTTTGGCGGTCGGATAGACCCTCAGATTGAAGGTGTGCTCCCAGACTGGTGGGTTTCACATGGCTCAAGCTTGGAGGTCTTGCTCGGTAAACGACACCCAGGAGAAGCCTATCGAGTAATCACTGGCCAGGATGATGACATGCCTTTCGGTGCCAACTTTGCGCTGCGCAAGCGTGACATTGGAGATCTTCGGTTCGATCCTCAATTAGGCGTCGGACCAGATCGGCGGCGCCTAGGCGAAGAGTCCACCATGATGTTGGCCTTATTGTCTAAGGGTGCAAATGGCGTCTGGGTCCCAACTGCAACAGTTGGAAATCCTGTTCCAAGCGTCAGGCTCTCAAAAGATTATGTTGCTGAATACCATCAAGGAAATGGTGAAACAGACGCCTATCTCTATGCAACAGGCTTTTTACAAGGAAAGCCCAGAGCGTTTTGGAAGGTTGTAACTCGCGCCTTCAAGATTGGGGTCGCCATTCCCTTTCATTACTGCCGTTACCATCTCCTAAGAGTTTGCCACCCAGCCCATGCTTGGGTTCCGGCATGGATCGACTATAATGTTCGTAAAGGTATGTTCGCCTATTTCACCCGGTCGCTTCGATAGCATCAAGCGCCTGACTGGCGGGACATCCTTCTGCGAAGCGCAACAAATGCATTGACCAGTTCGCGTTCAGGTCCTGGTGGGAATTTCTGCTGCCACCAAAGTAGTCCAATGACGCCAAAATAAGTCCCTGATCCAATTAGAATCTGGCCCATTGCGGGCAGCAATTCATTGGGTCCAACGCCGAAAGCTAAGCAAACCTGTTTTGTTGCTAGGACAACGATTGCCATTGTTGTTGCCGCAATTAAGGTTCGCGCGCAATTTGCTATTTGGGCAGTTATCTTGATCTCCAAAATGTGCCGGACCAAGCGCGCCTCAACATACATAAAGAACAGTGTTTCAAGGAGAATTGCGATCAATAGACCTTCTAGGCCGTAGAAATAAGCTCCAGCAACCACGAGCGGAATACGCACACAAAGGCAAACAGTATCACGGTAAAAGGAGATACGTGTATTTCCTGTCGCCATTGCGACGGCACCGGCGGGGCCAACAATTGCTTGAATTGCTAAGACAATCGCGAGCATTTGAAGTATGGGGACTGCAGGCAACCATTTTTCCCCGACAATATAGAAGAGAATTGGATGAGCCATTAGAGCGAGCCCTAAGCCAGCCGGCAGAACCCCAAACAAGAGTATCGATTGAGCCTTGAGATAAGCTGCCTGCAGGCGGATTCGATCCCCCTGTATTGCTGTGAAGCTCGCAAACAGGACTTGGCGCACGGGCTCAAGGGTTTCGTAAAGTGCCACCGATGCTATCCGCTGTCCAAATGCGAAGTATCCAAACTGCGTTCGCGGCAAGAAAAGCCCTACAAATAGCTGAACAGCATAAAAATTAAGCCCATGGACAATACTGCTTAATGATAGCCATACTGAAAAGCTAAATAAATCTCTAGTTTTACTAAACGATATTTTTGGAAGGTAAGGTTTCAAAATATAAGAATTTATAGAAGTTACCGCTTGTGCTACGATTGTTCCAATTAGGATGGCCCAATAGCTTTGAAACAAGAAGGCTACCAAAATTGCGCTTAGAGCGCCCAGCAGTTTTGCGGTTACTGAAACATAGAATTCTTGTGAGAAAGACAGTTCCCGCGTGAAGATGACCATTTTGGGATTGGCTGACGCGCCCACCAGCATCGAAATGCCAAGAACGTAAATTACATTTACGAGCCTAGGTTCGTTATAAGCATTTGCCACTGGGTGCGCCACCAACCACAAGATAAGCGCTAGGATGAGCGCGCGACACATGTTCAGTGTCCAAGCTGTATCAAAGTGGGAGTCTTCTGGGTCCTTTTGGTGGACTAGAGCGCTATTGAGGCCAAGTTCTGTGAATGCCGCAAGCAAGCCAACGATTGTAATCGCGATCGCCGCAAGAGCAAAGTCTTCCGGAATAAGGATGCGCGCAAGGACAATAGTTGTGACAAAGCTCAAGACAGCTGTGAGAGCCTTGCCAGTAATCAGGAGTGCTGCACCTGCAGAGGCTTTTTCCTTAATGGTACTCATGAGTTTCCTGCGTCTCTTTGTCGTCAAGCGATGACTCTAGCACCCAGCATGCAAATTGGTTGCATGCTAAAAGTCTGATCCAACAAGCTGTCTAAATGCAAAGTAGATACCAGACTAGATCACGGTTTCGATAGAGTTTGCCTCAAATTAAACCGATGTCTTTAGAGGGCCGATAACGTGACTAGCCTATATTGATTCCGATCAGTAAGGGGCTGGTGTTGAATTTGGCAAATCAAAAAAATCAATGTGCCGTTGACAATGGCGTACCTGCAGATGTGGGTATTGCTCCTGCCACTCCACGCAAATCTGATAGACTAGGGGCTGTATTGGTCACGACCGAGAACTCACAGAGTTTGGCTGACGAAAGCCCACAATTCTTGTCGCCGGTTCAGTTCATTCAGGATCGCCTTCATTCAGAGTTCTCACCACAAGATCAGGCAGCCGACTATGTGACGAAGGATTTGCGTCCAATCGGGATTGTGTTTGCGATTGTCTTTTCGGTCACTGCCTGGACCCTTTTGATCCAATTCTTGTTTTGAGACTAAAATTTACTCCTGAAGTATTCCGCAAGTTCAATAAAAATCAAACTGTGCCAGACAGGCTCTAACTTTTAGGGTTTGCCAGGAGCGTGCAGCCATTCTTGCCACGGTCAAGCTGACGTCGTATCACGAGCGCTAGGTCACTTCTAAAAGTTGGCGTTAGTCTGAATTATTGGAGTCACTCGATTGACGCGGAATAAAATCGGCATTCGGCATAACCCGATCGAGATCGTAATTGTTGCACTAATTTTTTTGGTTCTTTGTCTTAACGTAACTTTAGGCACCTTCGGTGCCCTTGTCTTCGTCATATTGCTTACCGCCCTATCGATAATTAAAAGAGCCTATATTCATCGACTTTTGCTCGAATGTTGGTATGTGTTTCTAATTCCAGCATATTGTATTCTTTCTTTGATCTGGTCGTCCTATCCATCGGCGACTGGATATTTCGCGCTACAATATTTTCTTACAATCTACGCTGCCGTTGTGATTGCTTATACCGTGAAATTTAATAGCATCATGCTGAGCGCGTTTCTCGGGTTTGGCATTTATGCAATCCTGGCGACCTTGTTCGGGAGTACGACAAATGTCGGAGCTGACGGCGAAATAGCTTTCATTGGATTGGCTGGCAGCAAGAACCAATCTGGCGAGATCACACTCATCGCAATTATTGCTTCTGTAGCCGCCATGTTAACGCTCAGATCCAGTTGGCGGCTACCGCTTTGGGGGTTCGGCCTAATCGTATTGCTAGCCTCTGCCTACTCGATGTTGCTTTCCAAGGCGACGTCCTCAATGCTGTTTGCCGCTATCGGCATACCTTTCTTGATCGTTTTGATGGCTTTCGTTGGAGCCCGAGCGACAACGCGCGGCATGGCCGTTGTCGCCGTCGCATTTTTTGCTGGCTTGATCGTGCTAACGTCACCCTTTTGGGTTGGTGAAGCGGTTGCTGCGGGCTTGTCGCTGGTCGGGAAAGATGTAACCTTGACGGGCAGAACTGTATTGTGGGAGTCAGCTCGCGAGTTGATTTCGCAAAGGCCGTTGCTTGGCGTTGGCTATGCCGGCTTCTGGCGTCCAGAGAACCCAGATGCCCAGATCCTATGGGACGCCATGAAAGTGAAGCAAGGTTCACCGTTTAACTTCCACAATACACCATTGAATCTAATGGTAAATACTGGAATTGTTGGGATGGTTCTGTTTATCTTGCCTGTGGTTTATTGCTTCTTTTGTAATGTGGTCAACTATATTTTCCGCCCTAATGTCTTGGTGATTTTTAGCCTAACCATCCTTGCATGCACTTTGCCGCGCGCTTGGCTCGAGGTCATCGGTGATGCCCCGTTTAACGTCAACACCTTGATCTTTTTCTTGGCGTTGGTCTATGGCCCGATCCTGAGGGCGCGCAAGTCGCCATCGACAGCAATGCTCTAGTTTCGAGATGGCAGTGACCATCAAACCCTAGATTCACGGTCTCCGTCGATAGAGGTCAAGCTGTTACTTTCAACTTTGTACGCATCAAACGACCAAGTGAGCCCAGCCATGCGGGGCGGGTTAGCGGGTCAACCTGCCATGAAATCAGCGTCTTGCGGGTCTCTGTGTTCACAGCGTTCATCAACCGCCACCAAGTAATCCTAAGGGTCCTACTCAGTGTTGGCGGCGTTTCCTTTTGCAAGCGAACGATTTGTTGCAAAAGCTGGTCAAGATTATCGGTTGGAATCGGATGTAACTCTGGCTCGAACAGCAGCGAGATAAATCGTTGCTGAAGATTGTCGACATCGACGCTTGCAAGATTTGATGCGGGGGGCATACCGAGTTTCTCGGCATGCTCTTGGATCGCCTTATAGCGAGATGCATTGTGCTCAATGCACCAACGCGCTCTATTGGCGTATTCACGCAGAAATTTCGAATGTTGCGTGCGGTGTTGCCGATAGGCCGTAACAGCTACATCGTGGACTTTGACGTCACCATGCAATGGTACGACACTCGCAAGATAGCCGTCTCCGCCTTGCCGAAACGCCTCTGCAGGCAGGGGCAGCACTTTCTCAAGGACCCATCGAGGATAAACCATCCCCGATGTAACTGTGGTCTGGATTGATCCATGCCTCAAAACAATATCCGCCGCAGGTCCACGTGTGAGTTGAGCCTCAAGCGGTGGAAAGAGCCCGTAGGTTTTCCCCTCCGCGTCGGCATAATGCATGCGGAAAACATTTAGCGCACAGGAAGCGTCGAACGCCTCCATCAGCACTTTCGCTGCACCCGGCAGCATGAAGTCATCGGCATCAAGGAAAAGAATAATATTCCCTGTTGACGCAGCAAATCCCTGGTTAAAGCCGTCACCATGACCTAGGTTCTGATCTTTCAGGATTATTTTGGCACAGGCCGCATAGTCTGCGATGACCTCTTGGGAGTTATCTGTCGAAAAGTCGTCTACCACCACAATTTCAATCGGAATGGATTGATTTTTCAGACTCTCAATCGCAACGCCAACGTACTTCGAATAATTATAGTTCGTTATAACCACGGAAAGTCGTTTTTCTTCCATCTGAGGTTCCATTTTGGTTTGGCGCTCACAGCTAAATGTCGATTTCCCTCACTCTAGCAATTTGAAGGCCAACCCACTAACATTTTGGCCGCGCGACGGCATCAACTTCTTAGTGAGTTGAATCGGCTGTTGCACCCAAAGGATCAAATGTCGGTAAGCAAGTATCGAAGGATGCCAGATTCAGATTTGGCTGCTTGATCTGATCCCAAATCGCGCATCTTGTCGGTTAACCAGAACTTTAAGGTCGACGCCAAGGCATCTGGGTTCCGCACAATCCAAGCCAGCGCTTTTGAATACCCTTGGGCCTTTTTGAGTTCAAGGATTTTTCGATAATTGGTTTTGTCGCGGTGATAAGCTTGGTGCCGACTGATGGCCTCCCTTTGAGATGCCGTTAGCGACGGGTTTGCCAAAAGTTGGGCATTCGCTTCGAGAATCTGTTCTAAGTCATGAACTGAGTGGACAGAACTAAGGGAACCTTCACGCTCGAAAGCCAAGTAACCGCACTTGGAGAAAATCTTGAAGCGTCCCCCTGCGATCATCAAGCGGCAGTAAAGCTCATAATCTTCTGAAAGCCTCATAGCCTCGGCGAAATAGATGTCCTTCTCTTCTAGAAATGCTCTACGGATGACCGGTTGTAGGAAACCCAGTTCTCGCCCGAAAAAGCCCTTTCGCGGGATACTACCCAGCACAAACTGCGCTAACTCCAAGGTTTCCAAGGGAGCGGGCTGTCGCCGGATTTGGGGCAGGGCTTCGTTAAGCGATAGCTTTTCTGAGACAAACACAATGTCGTCGGCAATCATGTCCCAATCGTCGCTTTCCAACATGTCGGCGAAGCGTCCATCCAGAATCACATCGTCGGAATCCAAGATTGAAATGAAAGGGGATGTACTCGCCTTGATCCCTCTGTTGCGGGCTGCTGCAGGTCCTTGATTAAAGGGCTGCGCGAAAACTGTTAGCCGCCCGGTCCCATCATCGCAGCTCTTTGCAACTTCTAAGGTACGATCTTTCGAAGCATCGTCTACCACCATGACTTCAGCGACTTCGCTTTGGCCAAGTGCTGACGCGATGGCGCGTGCAATGGTTTTCTCAGCATTGTATCCGGCAATAATCACGGCGACTTTCAATAAACACACTCCACTCAAACCACTGCAACAGTGATGGTGCTGATCTCCGTCGTCAGGCGAAAGACTCCACCGACGCAGGAAGCGCGGTATATCGTGGTTACACTTGAACGGAAAGCTACTGGCGGCAGCGTCTAACCGAGTTGGTCAACCAAGGCTGCGTGAATCAATGCCTTATTGCGGGTCCTTGAAGTCGCGATGGGGGAAATTGGGGCCATAGGTGCGCTGTTCCATCGTTGCGGCTGGTCCCTTGGTCACCTGCTTTTTGCCAGCGGCGTCTTTGCTCATATCAAAGCTGTCATAGAGCTCACCCGTGGCGGCATAGGCGCGATATTGAAGCATGCCGCCATTGATTTCGATGGTTTGGAAGAACTGGGTGCCTTCACCAAAGCGGTCCAGCCTGACGCCCGATGGGGCATATTCGTCCCAGCGTGTCGATTTGAATTTATACTGCTTTGGGCCTGAAACCGAGTTGACAAACATCATGGCGACATCTTCTGGACCACCAACTACGGCCCGTTCAGGCCGCTGTGGATCGGTTTCCGCAATGGTGCCGCGGGCATAGGTATGATCATGGCCTTGCAGGATCAGATCGACTTTATGTTTGCTAAAGATTGGCAATAGGAGGTTGCGCCGTGAGAGATTGTCCCGTCCTTGGCCGGACGAGAAAATTGGATGGTGCATGGTCACGATACGCCATTTAGCTTTGGACTGCGTGAGGGCTTGATCCAACCAAGCCGCTTGGCTGGCCAAATCTTCCGACGTGGTGTCTAGCACGAAGATGTCGAGGTCTGGGCCATAGGCGACCTTGTAAACCGTCTCGCGCAGGGTGGCAGGCAGGCTCTCCACCGAGTTTAAGCGGAATTGGGGCCGCCACATTGCAGAGAGAAGCCGGCGCTGGGCTGGCCCGACGCCAAAGCTATCATACTCATGGTTTCCTGAAACTGGGATGGCAGGGATCATGCCATGGATAAAGCCAACGGCCTTGAACCATTCGGCCCACTCAATATCGCGTGAACCGCGATTGACCAGATCACCTGCGTGAATGATGAAGCGCGCGTCTGGCATTTTCTGGTAGCCAGCGCGGATCAGGCGCGACCAATGCGAGAGCACGCCATTTTGCGCGTCGCCAACATATAGAAACTTGATCGGGCCTGACTTAGGCGCGGTGCGGATCTGGAACCATTCGCTCCATTTGCCGTCGCCACCGCCCACACGGTACGCATAAAGTGTATCTGGCTGCAGCCCGTCGAAGTTAATCGAATGATAGGTGACAGGTGCCAACCCAGCATTCCAAGTCATCTTTAGTTCTTGCCCAGCCGTTTTGATGGTCTCAAGGTCAAGTGGCTCAGAGTCAGCCGCCTTGCGGCTCGCGCCTAGATCAAAGCGGGCATCGGGTGTGGCTAGGACAATCTCTGCCACAGCTTGTGTAACGCTGCCATCGGTCCGCCATGTGACGGAAAAACTCGTTGTTGGATCGGTTTCAAACGTCGTGATGATGCGATCCGGCCAAATTGAGGCTTGTTGCCATGGGGCAAGTGGGGCGGGCGCAGTGTGGTTTGGATGGGCGAAGGCGGGTGCTGCAAGGCTCAACATGGCCAAAACGCTGGCCGCCAAAAACTTACGCTGTCCCATGACGCACTCTCCTGAAGGCCGACTCGCCTAATTTGTTTGATTGCTAGGACTATCTCATGACGGGCTTATGACGAATGACGGATGCTGTGTTGGACTTGTCGTCACCTTATTGTGGGGCTTTGTGCCATCTCATTGAGGCTTGCCGCTACCAGGGCTGCGGCGGACGGCAAAGATCGCGATCACGAGGGCGGTGCCTAGAAAGAACGACGCTGTCAGGAACGGGGCCCCTGGCAGGTCCAATCCGCCGGGCAATTGCTTCGCGACGCCTAATGCGAACAGGCTGGTGTAAAGTGTTGGTGCAAAAATGCCCATCAAAGCCATGAGCGACGCCAAGCCACCCTGCAATTGGCCTTGTGCACTGGCTGAGACTCGCTGGGTCATCAGGCTCTGCACGGATGGGTTGAAGAGTGCCCACAACGTCATCACGGGCATTGAAGCCCAAAACCACATTGGTGTCGGGGCTAAGCCATACAAGGCAAAACCACTCATCCCAAAGAACAAGGCCACCATGAGAGAGCGCCGCTCGCCCAAGCGCCCTACCACCCTTTGGACGATGAAGAGCTGTGCCAAAATCATCAAGGTC
>VYLK01000026.1_pt1 | contig 54994 bp, 52 predicted proteins | sample 5114321 | NCBI WGS metagenome assembly VYLK01 (sample SAMN12291792, study PRJNA351875) | freshwater metagenome | isolation source: freshwater lake | place: USA: Michigan, MSU2 Lake | collected 2011-08-16
TCGGAGCGGTGGGCTCTTACCCCACCGTTTCACCCTTACCTCTGTGATCCAAGGACCAAGGAGGCGGTCTATTCTCTGTGGCGCTATCCCTAAAGCTCTGCCCGAAAGCAGCGCTCCGGCGGGCCTTACCCGCCACCATGTTTGCGTGGAGCCCGGACTTTCCTCCCTTGCGCCTTTTCAAGCCTTGCAAGAGCGGCCGCCCGACCGTCTGACGCCGCTGTCATGGGGCAAAGCTAGGCAGGGCGCAAGATGGCAGCCACACGCCCGACGAGCGAGACGGTCTCGACATCAATAAAGCCGTCCACTTTGCTGGGGCGAAAGCGGCGTTGGAAGGCGCGCAAGGTCGCCCGGGTTTCGGTGTCCAAAATGCCATTGACGTTGACGCCATAGCCAATGGTGCCCAGCCCGGTTTGAACGGCGGCAATGCCCCGGTCCATCATGCCATCGACATCAAACAAATTGCGCTGGTCACCATCTTCCAAAGCTGGTTGGGGCCATAGGGCTAGGCCAGCGTCTGCAAAGCGTTTCCATGGAAATTTCTCGCCGGGGTCAGACTTGCGCATCGGGGCGAGGTCAGAGTGGCCAACAATGTGCTGCCGGTCCAGACCATGGCGGCGCATGATGTCGCCTACTAGCGCCATGACTTTTTCGATCTGGACCTCTGGAAATTCCGGCAGGCCAAAATCATCGCCACCATTGGCGATCTCAATCCCGATAGAGGCGGAGTTCATATCCGTCTCACCGTCCCAAAAGCCGCGCCCGGCGTGCCAAGCACGCTTCGCTTCATCGACCAATTGGAAGATGCGGCCATCCTCATACACAAGGTAATGGCTTGAAACCCGGCTCATAGGCGAGGGCACCAGCGTCTTTGGTGCAGGTGTGCCGTCTGGCAGAAGCGGGTTGGTCGGGATGTCGTTTAGATAAGCGGTGCGCATCGGTGCTGGATCAGATAGCACCCGCAAAGCGGCATCAGCGCTTTGCATACCGGTGTAATGGAGCACCACAAAGCGGATTGGGCGCTTACGCTCATCAAAATTGGGCGAGGGGGATTGGATAATCTCAAGCGGCATCACAGTTCGGGTCCGGCTTTGGCGCGGTGGGCGGGAAGAAATAGGATTACCAAACATCTGACCATCTCAGCCTGTTTTGGCCTGCGCCACCGCATCGCTGGGCAAGCTTTTGTTTTCACGAGCCGCTACTAAGAACACACCCGCTAATGTGAGGCCACCCCCAATAATCAGCTTGAGCGTGATGGGCTCATTCAAGAAGAGAACGCCGGTTGCTACCGCGATCACCGGTGTCATCAGGGTCAAGGGTGCAAGCAACGTAATATCGTACTTTTTGACGAGCTGATAATAGGCTGAGTGGCCAAAGATTGAGACGACCACAATAGAAAAGACGATCCCGGCCCAGACATGCCAGTCCGACTGTAGCAAGGATGGGATCTGATCAGTTTCCAGCACAAATGACAATCCAAACAGTGGGATGATGGATAATAGCCCCACCCAGGCCTGTAGATTGAGTGCAGGGATTGGGTCTAGCCGTTTCATCAAGATCGAGCCTGTGGCCCCGATAAAGGCGGAGGCGACGACATAAACCAGCCCGATTTCAAAACTGAACTTGCCGGGCTGGTACAAAATGGCAATCACCCCGGCAAAGGCTAAAGCCATACCAAGGGTCCGCCGCCAACGCACTTTCTCGTGTAGAAAAACGATCGACAATATGGTGACAATCGGCAGGCCAATTTGCCCAACGATCGCAACCGCGCTGGCAGGTGCTGCTTGCAGGCCTAAGAATAGAAGCGCGAAATGAACGCCGCCGATACACATGGCAATCGCAAAGACTAAGCCAAATTGTTTCGGGAAGGGGCGCAAGAAGGGTGACAACAGGATTGCGAGCCCTAAGAAGCGTATGCCAGCCAAGAAAATAGGCGGGATATCAGCGACCAACCACCGCGTGAGCGGCAGGTTTAGGCCCCATGCGATGCAGCAGGCAAAAAGTAAAAGGAAGTCGGCTGGACGCATGCATGTCTCGTTTCACAGTCAGCAATTTGAGGTCAATGGTTTGCTACACACGGCTTGTGTCAAAATGACTGCACAAGACGTGTTTGCGCGCCCGGTGGACACGCGTTCGAGTTTAGTGATGGAAAAGTGTGTTAGCGGCCCGAAGGGTCCACGCTCCACCCGCGGCCAGTGCGGCGCGCTTCTAACGTCACCACTGCACGGGTCTCAGGCTGGCGGAAGTTTGCGAGCACGGCACCGGCAAAGCCAATCACAAGGCCAGCAATCGCCATGGCCATCACGCCAAAGAAGAGGGCTGAAACAATCAGCAGGCCTGAAACCAAAGCAATCGTGCTTTGAAACATGGCCCGGGCGGTGTGAGACAGTGAACGCATATACAAGAGATTGGCACTGAAAAGCTTAACGTCAAGTGTTTCTACCCAGTTTTATGATCCCGCGGGTGCGTTTTGATAGGCTCTCGACGATTCAGGGCTCGCGCGACCGGACTCACGTGGGGCGGCTGCACGATTTTTTTGCTTTCTGCTTGATTTTATCTGCTCATAGGCGGCGTTGATGGCTGCCGTCTTTTCGTGAGCCGCCTTGATAAACTCTACTGGCGCACCGCGCGCAATGAATTTGTCTGGATGATTCTCTGCGACGCAACGCGTCCACGCCTTGCGGATATCTTCATCGCTGGCCTGAATCGATACCGACAGCATGGTATAAGGGTCTGGCTCCCGATCTGGGAAGTAGGGGGCAGAGAGCCTTGCAAACTCAGTCTCTGTGAAGCCGAACAGCTCTGACACCCGCGTGAGATAGGTCAATTCGCCGTCGGTAATCGCACCGTCTGCCGCTGCAACCGCAAACAGAACGTCCAAGACATCCTCCAGCAGACAGGGCTTGGCCATATAGCGCTTACCAATCCGTCGTGCGTAACCTTCATAGCCATGCACGGTTTCCTGCGCCAACGCGAATAGTTTGTCGAACATCGGTCTTTCGTCAGGCGAAATAGGAAAGGCTGCGCGGAAGGCTGCTGCTTCGTCTAATGTAGACCGGCCATCGGCCCGCGCCATTTTGGCTGCGAGCGCAACCACCGCAGCGGCAAATTCCATATCCCCGGGGTCTGGTGAACATGGGTCAGCTTCGCTTGCTTCCGGCGGAATGTGGTGGAACGCATTGCCAGCGAGATCTAAAAGTCGTTTCCAAAGTGACATGAGTCATCCTTAGCACGGCCTTAGACTTTCATACGACCCCTCGACTAAAATTTTTCCACTTCGATTAACCATAGGGGGCTAGAAATGCCTATTTTTCGGTATTACTGTATGGTTCTGGAAAGGAGAAAGAACCGAATGGACAAGTTTTTGGATCTTGAATGGATGGCTTCGCAAGCTGGCGTACCTGTCAGTTTTTTGATTGGCATTCCTGTTTTCTTTGCTTTTGTTCTTACTCTTGCCTCCATGACGGGAACGAAAGAGCCAGAAAACTATCGGGTAGGGCGCCATATTGAGGCCAAGAGCAACAACACTTGGATTGCACCTATCGGTCTCCTGATCTTTATTGGGATCACTCTCTCGAACTTCGGGCACTATTTCATGCCAAGCTAAGGCAGTTCACGGCGCGAACTATTCGTTAACCTTATTTACTAACCTTATATTTCGAGAGTTCTGCTAAAACGGGTCCATCCTTAGGGGGTAACCGTGTTTAGCGACCTGATCTATGCGTTCAATCAAATGTTTTCCATCCTGCACTTGGCAGCGCTAAGCTGCCCTGCTGGGTTGATTATCGCGATGCATTACATGTCGGAGCGCAAGCCAAAGTTCCAGAAAATCGACTATGATCCGGTCATGCGTAAGATGCACGAATCCGAGGTTCAGCCATCAAAAGCGTTCGCGGGATTTATGACTTTGGTTGGTCTAACCATTGCAGGGGTCAGCTTTTCTTATCTCGCTTGGCCAAGTGAGACCCGTCAACAGGCGCAAGCTGGCTGGCAAATCATCAAAAGCATCACGGATCGATTGTAAGTCGGCCAATCTCGGTGAATTAGAGCCGACTCCCACTTTTCAGTCCCAAAACTGCTAACCCCACTAGACGTGTGTGAATTTCGCACGATATAGCCACGACAGAACAAATTTGTGCGATTTTTGCGCAATGCTGGAGGTGAGCTGATGGACGTCGTCTGGTTTCGCAATCGCATGAAAGAAGTTGGGGCGACCCAAGAAGATATCGGCGCAGCCATTGGGCGCGATCGCTCGGCAGCCAGCCGACTTCTATCCGGGTCTTTGGAGTTCAAGGCCGCCCATGCTGGGCCTTTGGCCTTGGTCCTCAAGACCACACCAAGCGAAATCTTGAAGCGGGCAGGGGTAGAGTTGGAAGCAGGCAGCACAGGGCGTGCCCCGCAACCCCACGCCCGCGTAGAAGCCGCTATCGAAGCCTTCGCCGCTGGCGAGATCATTGTCGTGACCGATGATGACGACCGCGAAAATGAGGGTGATCTGATTGTTGCGGCTAGCCTTTGCACGCCCGAGAAGATGGCTTTCATCGTCCGGCATACGTCCGGTATTGTTTGCGCGCCGCTGACACGCGAAATCGCGCGTAAGTTACGGTTGGACCCAATGGTCGCCAATAATGATGCGCCTTTGTCGACGGCCTTTACGGTCTCGGTTGATGTACGCCATGGTACCACGACGGGGATTTCCGCCGAAGACCGGACCAACACCTGTCGTGCGCTGGCCAACCCAAACATTGGAGCGGCAGACTTTGTGCGCCCCGGCCATGTCTTTCCTCTCGTTGCGCGCGATGGCGGCGTACTCGTGCGAACGGGCCATACAGAGGCCACCGTCGACCTCTGCCGCATGGCTGGTCTTCCAGAAGTTGGCGTCATTTGCGAGATGATGAATGACGACGGCACCGTGATGCGGGGTCCGCAAGTGGCAGCCTTTGCCGCGACCCATAGCCTTAAGCACGTGTCGATTGCCGAAATGATTGCCTATCGGCAGTCACGCGAAAAACTTGTAGAGCGTGTGTCGAGCTTTGTGGTTGAAACAGAAAATGGCCCGGTGCAGGGCTTTGCCTATTCAACCCCTTTTGACCCCGTCCATCACTTAGCCTTCGTCGTTGGCAAAATTGGCGCTGGCGAGGACGTACCGACACGTTTGCACCGCGCTGATGTGGTCAAGGACGTGTTTGGCGGGGCCCCGGCCATCAAAGCAGCGATGGAGACCTTCCGTACCGAAGGCCGCGGCGTGCTGGTCTATTTGCGTGACGGGACCGTCGGCGTACCCTTCCAACAGCATCAAGAGACCGAGTCTGAGACCCGTCGCCTACAAACGTGGCGCGAAGTCGGTGTGGGCGCGCAAATCCTGCGCGACCTGGGAGTCCATTCCATTAAGTTGCTGACCCGCTCGACCCATAAGTTTGCAGGCCTAAGCGGCTTTGGGATTGAGATTTCCGACGTCGACAGCCGCTAGCTTGAATGTGGGCGTTTAGGCTCCCACACCCTCTGGCTTTTCTTGTGCGATACGTTGCGCATTGACATAATCAATCTTGCCCGTGCCCAACAGCGGCACATCCTTGATCTTCATGATCTTTTTTGGAAGTGCCAACTCGGCCGCGCCATTGGCTTTGTACCAAGCCAATAGGTCAGAGCGCTCTGCAAAGTCGCAATCGGTTAGCAAGATAATCTGCTCACCCTTTTTGGGGTCATTTACCGCAACAGCGACATGAAGATTATCCGGCCAGCAGCTGGTGGCGTAATTCTCAACCGCGGTCAGTGATACCATCTCCCCGCCAATCTTAGCAAAGCGCTTCACCCGGCCCTTAATGGTCAGATATCCGTCCTTATCGATCGCGACGACATCTCCGGTATCGTGCCAGCCGCCGGGCAAAGGCTGGATCTCGCCAGGAGCATCCACGCGTACATAGCCGCGCATCAAATTGGGTCCGCGAACATAGAGCCTGCCGCCGCCATCAATGCCGGGGATGCTCTCTAGCTTCCATTCGATGCCGGGAACGAGGCGACCGCACGTGCCCGGGCGGTTATTATGATCTGGCGTATTGACGGCGATGATGGGCGAAGCTTCGGTCGCGCCATAGCCTTCCACAATCGGCACATTGAAGCGCGACAACATCATTTGACGGGTTTCTTCTTTCACCCGTTCTGCCCCACACACGATAAAGCGCAGGCTGTTGAGATCACCTTCGTCCGCTTGGCGGGCATATTGGTTCACAAAGGTGTCGGTCCCAAACAAGATTGTCGACTGGGTTTCGCGCACCATTTTGACGATGTTTTTGGCTTGCAAAGGCGAGGGGAACAGCACGCATTTCATGCCTTGCAAAAGCGGTAGGAAGGTCCCGCCCGTCAGACCAAAGCTATGGAAAATGGGTAGGGGGTTAAAGACGATATCCTCTGGGTTCAAATCAACATGGCCTGCCACTTGTTCGACATTGGCAACCAGATTGGCATGGCTGAGCGCAACACCTTTAGGAATGCCCTCTGTTCCAGAGGTAAACAGCATCACGGCCGTCGAATCAGGATCGGTTTTCACCCTTGCTAAGAAAGGGGCCGTTGCATCGAGGAAGCCACGTGCCTTGTCGAGACTTGTCAGGCTTTCGCGCACATCCTCCAGATAGACAATCTTATAATCTTTCTGAAGGTCTTCGACGAGGCCTCCCAAATTAGCCTGCTCAACAAAGCGCTTTGCCGTTAGGATGGTGCGGATTTTGCCAGCACTACAGGCTGCGCGGATATTTTTGTCGCCTGCCGTAAAGTTCAACATCGCAGGCGTGCGGCCAAAAGCCATGAGACCAAATAGGGCAACCATACCGCCTGCAGAGTTAGCAATAAGAACCCCGACATTCTCGCCAAGCTCGGTCAAAGCGGCGAGTTTACGGCCCAAAACAAAAGAGCCTAGAACCAAACGGTCGTAAGTAAGAGGCGTGCGATCCGCATCTTCTAGAATTTCTTTTTTGCCACCAAAACGACCTCGGGCTTCAACCAAGGCATCAAACACAGTGCGCCGCGTACGGGCAACATCATAAGGGCGAACAGGCATGTTGGGGTCCTAGAATGCGTTTCCAAGTTTACTGGTTTGGGGCGTTTCTCCACCCTGTTTTCGACGGCCAGCTTGGACCCGAAGCTAACCAGATCACACGAGATTGCAATTTGTTTCAGCAATAGCGCGCATTTTGGCGCTCAAATAACCGTGTTTACTGAGTGAACGACTGCCGCGTTTTCAGCATAAATCAGTCACCCACTTGAGATTCAGTCTGATCCCATGTCAGAAGTAACAGATGAAAAACCTAAGCATCTTTCGGGCCTTTTTGATCGCTATTTCGTGTGCGGTTGTGGGCACTCACCCCCTTTCGGCACAAGCTGTTCAACAAACGAAGGGCGACTTTCAAGATAAGTTCCGCCAGCTTGATCCAGAAGATGCGCCAACACCAAACGATTATCGGGCTGCTTCGGGTGCGCCCGGCCATAAATATTGGCAGCAGAAGGTCGACTATAAGATCAACATCAGCCTGGACGAGGCCACCAAGACTCTAAACGGTGGCGCGGACATCACCTATACCAACAACTCGCCCGATACTCTGACGTATCTCTGGCTGATGTTGGACCAGAATGACGTCAAGAAGAACTCGATTGCCGAACTAACCCAGACGACCGATGAAACCGGTCGGATTAGCTTTAATCAGGTACGCCGCGCCCAAGCCATGCGCGCCAGCGAAGGCGGGTTCACCATCACGAAGGTAACCAATCCTGCCGGCGCCGGCCTTATTTTTGACGTCGTAGACACGCTGTTGCGGGTTGATTTGGCAGAACCTTTGATGCCCGGTCAAAGTGTTGCATTCAAAGTTGAGTGGACTTTGCCGATGCGCGATTCCCGCTTGATTGGCGGTCGCAATGGCTATGAGTGTTTTACGAAGGCGGATCAGGATGGCAATTGCATCTTCCTTGCTGCCCAATGGTTCCCACGTGCGGCCGTTTATTCCGATTACGAGGGCTGGCATAACAAAAGCTTCTTGGGTCGGGGTGAATTCACGCTGGAATTCGGCGACTATGATGTGGCCATCACAGTCCCTGCGGACTTTGCCGTTTCTTCAACCGGTGACTTAGTCAACGCCACCGAAATCCTTTCGCCTGCGCAACAAGAGCGTATGGCAAAGGCACGATCCAGCTATCGCGATCCGGTCTATATCGTGACGCCGCAAGAGGCCGCCGCTGCTGAGAAGGCCAAAGCCGCCACCACCAAGACTTGGCGCTTCAAGGCGCAAAATGTGCGCGATTTTGCGTGGGCTGGGTCTCGTAAATTCATCTGGGACGCAATGGCCGTCAAACAGCCGGGCGCGAACGATGTGATGGCGATGAGCTTCTTTCCAAAGGAAGGTGACCCTTTATGGTCGGCCTATTCGACCAAGAGCATTGCGCATACGATCAACGTCTATGGACGTTTGACGTTTGCCTATCCTTATCCAGTCGCGCAATCGGTCAATGGCCCGGTTGGCGGCATGGAATATCCAATGATCACCTTTAACGGACCTCGGCCTGAGAAGGATAGCGCTGGCAATCTCACCTATTCAGACCGTTCCAAATACGGCTTGATCAGTGTGATCATTCACGAAGTTGGCCACATCTGGTTCCCCATGATCGTCAATTCCGACGAACGGCAATGGACTTGGATGGACGAAGGCCTGAATACCTTCCTGCAATATGTGGCCGAGCAAGAATGGTCGGAAGCCTATCCGTCGCGTCGTGGCGACCCGCGCGATATCACGGAATATATGCGGTCCAGCAACCAAGTGCCCATCATGACGCAATCTGACTCGGTTCAGCGTTTGGGCGACAACGCTTATGGCAAACCCGCTACGGCCTTGGTTGTCTTGCGTGAGACGGTCATGGGTCGCGCACGTTTCGACCGGGCGTTTAAGGAATATTCGACGCGCTGGCGCTTTAAGCGGCCAACGCCCTATGACTTCTTCCGCACGATGGAGGAGAGCTCTGGTACAGACCTCGATTGGTTCTGGCGCGCTTGGTTCTATTCTACCGACCATGTCGATATCAGCCTGACCAACGTCCGCGAAGGCACGCTCGACACTCAGAATCCAGATATTGAGTCGGCCCGTCGCATCGCAGAGCGTGATGCCAAGCCGATTGAATTGGGTCAGGTGAACAATAAAGGCATGAAGACCTATGCCGACAATGATCCCTCGGTGTTGGACTATTACGACCGCACCGATCCCCTATCGGCGACCAAAGGTCAAAAGACACGGGCGGCGACAGCCCGCGCAGCTTTAAGCCCAGAAGAGCGGGCCGTCTTGGATGTGAAGGATCGGTTCTATATTTTGAGCTTGGAAAACAAGGGCGGCGCAGTGTCGCCAGTGATTTTGAAATTCACCTTCAAGGATGGAACCAGCGACACGGTCGCCATCCCTGCGGAAATCTGGCGCTATGATGCCCGCAAGGTGAATTGGACCTACATGACGGCTAAGGAAGTTTCCCAAGTCGAACTGGACCCACGCCAAGAAACGGCAGACGTGGATCGGTCCAACAATTACTTCCCAACCCGGATTGAACCCACCCGTTTGGAAGTCTTCAAAGCCTCGCAAGGTCCACGCAATCTGATGCAGGACAATGATCTGGCCGTTAGCCAAGAGTCGACCCAGACCAAGCCTGCGGTTTCGCCAAAGGCCGGGGCTGGCGCTACGGGGGCAGGGGCCGCAACGGGCACCCGTCCCAATCGCTAAGATGAAGCGTTCCGGTGCCGCACTGCTGGGTCTGCTGGCTGTAGCTTTAGTCAGCAGCCCCGCTGTCGCGCACAGAATAGAAGCGGCGCTGAGTGTGGTTGAGGTCAATCCGTCGAGCGGCGTTCTTGAGATTACGCACAGGCTCTACGCCCATGATCTAGAACATGCGCTTGATCTGGGCCCTGTCGGGGTCGGCTATTTCGAAACGCCGGAAGGCCAAGCGGCAATCAAGGCTTATTGTGAGCGTCAATTCTTGATTGCTGACGCACAAGGCAAGGCCATACCGCTTCAATTTGTCGGGGCGGAGGTCTCGGGCGATTTGCTCTATGTCTATTTCGAAGCGGGCCGCTACCCGGGCCGTGAGCTAACCCTTGATTCCAACTTGCTGCAGGACTTCACCGAGGCGCAGGTCAATCAAGTCAATGTGCGCCGGGGCGGCAAGACGGTTTCGGCACGGTTTCAGACCGGCACTGCTGCCAAGCGGATGCGCTTGCCTTAAGAACCCATATCAGCTCTGCGCAATGGGATGGTGTTGGACCTTTCCTTTTTGGGCGAAAGGTCTCATTTAAGGCCTATGGTTACGCTCATCGACACCCAAGCCCAGCGCGCCGCGCGCCACCCCGAAAAGCAAAAACGGCCCGATAGCGTCGTGATGCGCAAGCCTGAGTGGATCCGCGTTCGCGCACCAGGCGGGGAAGTCTATGAACAGACCCGCGCCATCGTGAAAGAAAACCGCCTTGTCACTGTGTGTGAAGAGGCCGGCTGCCCTAATATCGGTGAGTGCTGGAGCAAGAAGCACGCAACCATGATGATCATGGGCGATACCTGCACGCGGGCTTGTTCGTTCTGCAACGTGAAAACCGGCAAGCCTAACGCCCTTGATCTTGAAGAGCCCGCCAATGTCGCAAAGGCGGTTGCGACCATGGGCCTTGAACATGTGGTGATCACCTCTGTCGACCGCGATGATCTGGATGATGGCGGTGCGTCTCACTTTGTTGCCACCATCAACGCCATCCGTGCCGCAACGCCGAACACGACAATTGAAATTCTTACGCCCGATTTCTTGCGCAAGGCAGGGGCCGCCGAAGCCGTGATTGATGCTAAGCCAGACGTGTTCAATCACAACATGGAAACAGTACCGCGGCTTTACCTCTCGATCCGCCCGGGTGCCCGCTATTATGCTTCGCTCCGTCTGCTGGAGCGGGTAAAAGAGCGCGATCCAAGTCAATTCACCAAGTCTGGCCTTATGGTGGGCCTTGGCGAGACCAAAGAAGAAGTCATGCAGGTGATGGATGACATGCGCTCTGCTGGCGTCGACTTCTTGACGATTGGCCAATACCTCCAGCCAACCCGCAAGCATGCCCCTGTCGACCGCTTTGTAACCCCGCAAGAGTTCGAAGCCTATGAGACCATTGCTTTGTCGAAAGGCTTTTTGATTGTCTCTGCCACACCGCTCACCCGGTCCAGCCACCATGCTGGGGAAGATTTTGCGCGTCTGAAAGCTGCGCGTGACGCGCGTCAGGATCACATCGGATCGTGAGCCGGTTTGAGACCATCGAATTAATGCCCTTTGCGCCAGATGATCTCTTGGCGCTGGTTAGCGATGTTCCTGCCTATTCACGCTTTCTGCCCTGGGTAAAGGCGTCACGCATTTCCCAGCTTAAGCAAACGCCACAGGGCCGCTATTTCGTTGGTGAGGCGGTGGTGGGCTATAAGGCTTTTCGGGCGCAATTCTCGACCCATGTCGATGTGGACGAAACCCAGCGCATAGTCACGACCCGCCTGATCCAAGGCCCGTTCCGCTCACTGAAATGTGTCTGGGGTTTTCGACCCAGTGAGTCTGGCACTTTGGTTGATTTGAGTTTGGATTTTGAATTTTCTGAGCCGTTTTTGGCAGAATTACTCCGCGCCAACATGGATAAAGCTGTTTCGAAGCTGATTATGGCCTTCACAGAAGAGGCCAAAAGGCGCTACTCCCAAATAGAATAGAGATGGCCCATTAGGAGAATGCTGCGTGACAGATGCGGTTTTAGATGACCAAGTTCCAGCACCCCCTACTGCGCCTTCACCTCTTATGAAGTCTGTCTCTTGGCTCTATCCGGCCACGACTTTCCTGTCTGCAGCGCTTCTTTTCACCTTACAGCCGCTTTTCGCAAAAATGCTGACCCCGATGATGGGCGGCACGCCAGCGGTCTGGAATACGGCCCTTGTTTTCTACCAAGGCGCGCTCTTGATCGGCTATCTCTATGCCCATTTGATCGCCACGCATCTGCGCCCGCGCCAACAACTGATCGTGCACGCTTGCGTATTGGCGGTAGGGCTTTTGTTCTTGCCGATCCATGTCTCGGGCTTGGTTGGCACCCCCAATGTCGAGAGCCCGGTTGGCTGGACTTTAGGCGCGCTCCTCTTATCGCTAGGTGGGCCAATTATCGCGATTTCGGCAACTGCGCCTTTGATCCAAGCGTGGCGAGCCCGTTTGGGTGATGCGGTTGACCCGTATCGGCTCTATGCGGCTTCTAACTTGGGCAGTTTTGCTGCACTTGCCGCTTTTCCGTTCCTGATTGAGCCGATGATTGGCGCAAAGCTGCAGTCGGTGATTTGGGCGATTGGCTATGTGATCTTGATGATCGCCTTGATCATCTCGATTTATGCGGTACCCGCTAACAGCCAAGCGCCGAAAGAAACCGCCCTGCGCAAGACGACGTGGCTGGAGCGCTTTACGTGGGTGGCCTTTGCAGCCCCGCCTTCTGCCCTTCTGGTAGCGGTTACGACCCATCTAACAACCGATGTGGCTTCCGTGCCGCTGTTGTGGATACCCCCGCTGGCGTTGTTTCTCTTGACCTTCGTCATTGCCTTCTCGGCCATTGGCGACCGGATTGCCGAAGGTGCGGCACCGCTTAAATTCATGGTCGTGTTTCTGTTGGCCGCCATCATGGCCTCAGATGGGGACGGGGGGCTGAGGGGCCTCTTAATCCACTTGGCAGCCTTCTTCATCATTGTACTGTGTTGCCACTTAGAGCTTGCCGTTCGCCGACCAGAGCCAGCGCGCCTTACGGAGTTTTACCTGTGGATGTCGCTCGGCGGTGTTTTGGGTGGGGCAGCAACTGCGCTGTTGGCCCCCATCCTCCTCAACACGACGATTGAATATCATTTGGCATTGGTTGCGGCTTTGGCCGTAGCGCCTTGGCAGCGGGCGGATTTAAAGTGGGCTCTGCCAGCCGTCGTCATCGCCTTGGGTGTTTCCGCCCTCTATCAAAACTCGTTCGACGCCTATTTGTGGCTGGAAGAATATCTGCCCATCAAGGGTGCCGCCGAAGGCACAGAGTCGATGTTCTGGCGTGAGGCTTTGCTAATTGATCGGCCTGAATTTGGAGGCGCAATCCTGTGCTCCATCCTTGCTTTAGCGGCCCTTATGGCGTCACGCTCTGCCGCACTGGTGGCGGCCATTGGCGGCTTAGCGTTGCTGTTGCCGGTGCTGACCGAAGACGGTGAGGGGGTGAAGTTCCGTGAACGGAGCTTCTTTGGCGTCTTGGAGATCGAAGACAGTGGCGAAGCCACAACCGGCTGGCGCTACCTCTCCCACGGGACCACCTTGCACGGCGTGATGAGTTTGGACCCCAATCGCAACCGCGAGCCTATGTCCTATTATTATCGCGAGACGCCCATCGGCTCCTTGTTCGAAGAAGCCACTAACGCCAAACCCACAACGCTTCATGCGGGCGTCATCGGCCTCGGCATGGGTTCGTCTGCCTGCTATGCCAAGCCCGGCCAAAACTGGAAAGTCTTCGAGATCGACCAAGATGTGGTGCGCGCCGCGACCGACCCCAATCTGGTCGGCTTCTTGAACCGCTGTGCCCCAGACGCCAAAATCATCCTAGGCGATGCGCGCCTGCAGATGCAGAGCCAACCCGATAATTGGTTTGATATTCTGTTGGTTGACGCCTTTTCCTCGGACGCCATCCCAACCCACATGATCACGCAAGAGGCCATTGCCTCCTTCATGAAAAAAGTAACACCCGACGGGATCATGATCGTCCACATCTCCAACCGCTATTTGGATCTGGGTCGCATTGTCGCCGATTCAGCGCATAAGCTGGGCTATGTCGCGATGGAAGGTAATCGCGATGGGGCTGAAGATAATCCCAATGCCGACACCAGCGTCCGCGTCATCGTCATCGCCAAAACGCCCGCACGCTTGGCGAAATATTCCTTGCCCATGTGGGAATTAATGATGCCGCGCAAAGAACTTAAGCCGTGGACGGATGATCACACGGATATTCTGCGCGCGATATCGCCGGATGAGTGAGGGGTAACTGGTGTTTCTCCTTCCCCGCGAAGCGGGGGAGGGGGACCATGCGGAGCATGGTGGAGGGGGAGACAGGTAGAAGCCCCCTCCGTCAGCTTCGCTGCCACCTCCCCCGCTTCGCAGGGGAGGACAACTCTAACTAAGCCTCCAACCCATCCTGCAACATGCGCAGCGCGACGCGGACCGCTTCCAGCCGCACTTTTTCGCGGCCAATATCGCCAAACAAATGCTCCTCATGCCGGATTGAGCGGTTTTCACGTGCGCTGGCGAAGTGGACGAGGCCGACGGGTTTCATGCCGGTGCCGCCGCCTGGGCCGGCGATGCCGGTGATGGCGACGCTGAGGTTCGCGCGGCTTTCATGCAGCGCGCCTTCGGCTAAGGCGCGGGCAACGGGTTCAGACACCGCGCCGAAGTCTGCCAATAGGTCGCCCGGTACATGCAACATTTCTTCCTTGGCGCGGTTGGAATAGACGACAAAGCCGCGCTCAAACACGGCGGAAGAGCCTGCGATCTCGGTCAGAAGGGCGGCAACCAGACCGCCCGTACAGCTTTCTGCCGTCGTGATTTTGATGCCGCGCGCTTCAGCATCCCCGATCAGCAGGCGGGCTGCCATTACGAGGTCTTGGGGAAAAATCGACATGGGTGCGATCCTAGGTTTGAGCAGTGCCAAAATCGGCGGGCAGTAGGATGGTAGCAGTAGCTTGAGCGGCGATGCCTTCCGCGCGACCGGTAAAGCCCATGCCTTCGGTCGTCGTGGCTTTGACCGAGACTTGGCTTTCGCGAAGGCCCAGAAGCTGGGCCGTTTTTTGAACCATGGCATCGCGATGTGGCCCGATCTTGGGGCGCTCACAAATGATGGTCAGGTCGACATGATTGATTGTGCCACTAGCAGCCGTCACCATGTTTCCCGCATGGGCCAAGAAAATGCTGGACGCCGCACCCCGCCATTGCGGATCCGTCGGCGGAAAGTGCTTGCCAATATCGCCAGCTGACAAAGCGCCATAGATCGCGTCGGCCAAACAATGCCACGCCACATCGGCGTCAGAATGCCCGGCCAATCCATGCGTGTGCGGCACTTCGACACCGCACAAAGTCACAAAGCTGCCTTCCGCAAACCGGTGCGCATCAAAGCCAGTCCCAATGCGAGGGAGAAGCTGCGGGGTGAGCAGGCGCGTCATACGGTCAAAATCCTCTGGCCAAGTAATTTTCTCAAGCATCGGGCTGCCTGCAACCACTTGGATGGTGGCACCATGTGCTTTGGCAACTGCCACATCGTCCAAGAGCATTTGATCGGGGGGCATGGTCCCATAGGCGGCTTGGATCAGGCTCGCTTTGAAGGCTTGTGGGGTCTGGATGCGCACAAGGCCGTCGCGTGCTTGGGCCTGTTCAACTTGGCCATTTGAGGCCATCCACAAAGCGTCAGCAATCGCGAGACCCGGTGCCGCGCCATCGGCCCCCGCCTCTAACGCGGCGAATAGATTGTCCAAGACAGTCTGGTTAAGTCCCGGCCGCGCCGCGTCATGGATGAAACTGAACAGGGCACCGACGCTTTGGGCTGCGCGCAGACCATTGGCGACCGATTGCGTGCGCGTCTCACCAGCGTCTGCCAGCAGGATCGGTATAGAACCCGCGCACGCTAAAACCCGGTCCCGCATCTCTGGCGCGCAGACGACAACAATCGCACCAAACCGGGGATCGCGGCTGAAGGCTTCCAAGCTCCAGCGCAGAATTGGTTTCCCACCCAGTGACTGAAACTGCTTGGGTAGATTGTCATTCCCTGACCGACCAGCCGACGGAGAAATCTGCTTCGCACGTGTTCCCGTGCCGCCAGCGACAAGGATCGCGACCGCCAAGGTTGGGGAGGATTGGATAGAAGACATGGCAGAACCTTAGCCAGTTTAACGCTGACACTCCAGCTTCTTTGCCCGCGATGGCGTGAACTTGGCGATCCTCTTGAATTTGACCACGGAGCGGATGTCCTACGCCTGTACGCCCAAAAAGATCAATAAATAGGCGAATTGCGCTTAAATATATTGCACTCAGCCTAATGTGAGCTGTGGTTTTGACGTAGTCTGCCATTTATGTAAGCATCATGGTCTAACCAATTGGAAATGCCCGTTTTGGATCGCCTGAAAAATTCCTCCTTATCGGTTGATTATGTCCCCGGTCTCCCATCCGACCGAGAGGGGCAGATTGCGGCTGCTTTTTTGGAGGCTTTGCCTCTGCCTGCCTTGGGCGTTGAAGGGGGCGGCCAGATCATCTTGGCCAATGGGGCAGCGCAGGACATTTTTCTAAAGTCCATTCGTAGCATCAAGGCCAATGGCATCATGGGGCTGTTCAGTGAAGATAGCCCTATTCATGATTTGATCGAGCGAGCACGCACCACCGGATCTCCCGTCAGCGCTCGCGATATGACCCTCCGTGGCCCGAGCTTTGGCGATTTTTCCTGCGACATCACAGCGTCGCCCAGCGAAGACGGCGGCTTCATTGCTTTAGTGGTTCGCCCCAAGGGCCGGGGTCGTGATCTTTCTGAGCGCATGCAGGATATGGCAGGTGCCCGCTCTATGGCAGCCTTGGGCAGAACCTTGGCCCATGAGGTGAAAAATCCTTTGGCGGGGATACGCGGTGCAGCCCAGCTCCTGGTGCGTGACGCAAACCCAGCTGAGCTTGAGTTGGTCAATTTGATCGTGGAAGAGACCGACCGGGTGCGGCGCTTGATTGATCGGATGGAGAGCTTTGGTGCTGATCCCCCAATTGAGTTTGCACCTGTCAATGTACACGCCTCGCTCGAGCGTGTTGCCACTTTGGCTGAAAACGGGTTTGCCCGTGATATCAGCGTCAAGCGTCGCTTTGACCCGTCCTTGCCTGATGCGCTAGGCGATGAAGACCAACTGATCCAAGTGTTCTTAAACCTCGCCAAAAATGCCGCCGAGGCAGCGCAAAGTCGGCCAGAGGGCGCAGAAATCATTTTGGCGACGGCTTATCGTCATGGTGTGCGCATGCGAACGCCTTCGGGTGAAGCCCGCGACTTGCCTTTGGAAATCGCTTTCTACGACAATGGCCGTGGCGTTGCCGAAGATGTGAAAGATTGTTTGTTTGAGCCCTTCGTCTCCACCAAGCCCGCCAGTGGCGGTTTGGGTCTACCCCTGGTGCAAAAGATTGTGAATGCACATGGCGGAGTCGTCGATTTTGAGTCTGAGCCCGGACGGACAGTCTTCCGTGTTCGTTTGCCACTCTCCCACCAACGAACTGGTCCACAAACCAGTCGAAAGAATTAGGACTTAAACATGAGTGTTGCTGGGCGTAATGTTTTGATTGCTGATGATGATGCATCAATCCGCTTGGTGTTATCGCAGGCTCTCGCACGCGAAGGCTATCAGGTCCGCGCGACAGGAAATGCCGCAACCTTATGGAAGTGGATCAAGGAAGGTGAGGGCGATTTAGTCCTTACCGATGTGATGATGCCCGATGGCAATTTGTTCGACTATTTGCCCCGCATGCGGATGGAGCGTCCCAAGCTGCCCATCATTGTCATGAGCGCGCAAAACACGCTTTTGACCGCAGTCTCTGCTGCCGAACATGGGGCCTATGAATATCTACCCAAGCCGTTTGACCTCGATGTGATGGTCGGACTGGTGCGGCGGGCTTTAGAGGGCAAGAAGGATTTCAACGCCTCTAATCAGCAACGCAAAGCGGAAAAGGAAGAACGTCTGCCGCTGATTGGTCGGTCGTTACCGATGCAAGAGGTTTATCGGACATTGTCGCGCGCGGCAGGCTTTGATCTGACGGTATTGATTGAGGGTGAGTCTGGCGTTGGCAAAAAGCTGGTTGCGCGTGTCCTGCATGAATATGGTCGGCGCAAGTCCGGGCCCTTTGTGACCTTAAGCTTGGCGGCCTTAGACCCGCGCAGCCTCGACCAAGCAATCGAAGGCCATAATGGCGTTGGCCTGTTTGCCGAAGCCGCTGGCGGGACCTTATTCTTAGATGGTCTTGCCGATACGCCTATGCCAACTCAAGCGAGACTTGCGCGCATTCTGGCTGACACCAGTGGCCCAAAGTCTGCCATGGGCGATGTACGACTGGTGGCGGCAAGCGACCGAGACCTCAAAGGCCTCGTCATGAATGGTAGCTTCCGGGAAGACCTCTATTACCGCCTGAACGTGGTAACCATTACCGTGCCGCCTTTGCGCGAACGCATGAGCGATGTACCAGACTTGGCGCGGGCATTCTTGGCGCGCGCAACAAAAGATGGGTTAGGGGAGAAGGCGCTCGATAAGTCGGGTGCTGAAGAACTCGAAACGTGGTCATGGCCCGGCAATGTGCGCGAGCTTGAAAATGTTATGCGGCGTATCGCAGCCCTAAGCCCGGACCCGGTGATCGGTGCCGACACCATCCGGCGTGAGCTGTTTCGAGAGCGGAGTCAGCCGATCGTGACAGGTCATGTAGGTCAAGATGATGACCTAGAAACCGTTGCGCGAACGGCGATTTCTAAATTGATCGCACAAGCCTCTGCGACTGGTAAATCTATGACTGACTTGCACGAGAGTGTGATTGCCGCCGTCGAAAGACCTTTGTTTGAGCTAACGCTGCGTGAAACACGGGGTAACCAGATCAAAGCGGCGGATATATTGGGTCTAAACCGCAACACATTGCGCAAGCGCTTGGCCTTGTTGGACATTGATGTGGGGCGCGGCAAAGCCTAACACAGGCTAGACTGTTGCGTTTTAGACACAATTGTGCTTTTCAGGGCACATGAGTTCACAGCAGTCGGTCTCTCAATCCAGCCCCGTTAGCGCCCGCAGCCCGGCTTTCTCCGATGCTGCCCATATCTCCGTTACAGATATGGGAGCCTATGTCGCTGCAATCATTCTGACCTTTATCGGTCTCTTGTTCGCGGTTTCAGGCGGCGATATTGTTGGCCCTGCAAGCTCTTGGATTTTAGCGCTTTTAATCATCAGCGGTCTCTTGATCGCATATCTGTCGGTGCGGGTTGGCAGCCGCGTGTTAGCGCTGCGCAATGCAGGCAAAAAGGCGCAAACCGGCGCGCGCTTGCATTTGCGCTTCGTCATGTTGTTTGCCGCCAATGGCGTGATCCCGGTGATCCTGATTGCGTTGTTTTCCGCCTTGACCATCGGCCAAGGTGTTCAGGCGTGGTTTTCAGAACAAGTGCGTGAGGCCGTGCAAGCCACCCGGATTTTGGGCAACCAATCCGTCGATAAAACCGCAGAAACGACCAAAATCGACATCTCGGCCATGGCCGTCGATCTGAATGCTTCAGCTATCCAGCTCAAGGCCGACCCGCAGGCTTATCGGGACTATCTGGCGCTACAGGCCGACCGTCGTGGTTTTGTGGCTGCTTACGTCTTGAACGCGCAAGGCACCAAGCTCGCTCAAGCGCAGCGCCCGCAAGGGGTTCCAGAATTCATCATGCCCGATGCTGGCGACTTTGCCACCGCGCAGGCCGGCGATGTCTCCATCAATATCGACCCCTCGGCTGTGGTACGCGCACTTTACCGCCTTGACGCCTTTTCAAATTCCTATTTGGCCGTCGTCAGATTGCCAGAGCCCGGGCAGCTTGCCTTGTTTGAGAAAGCCAAGGCCGCAGTTTACGCCTATCAGGTCATTGAAGAGCGCCAAGGCCTGCTGCGCCTTTTGTTCGCGCTAGCTTATCTTGAGATCGTGCTTTTGGTGCTGATCGGGTCTGTCTGGTTGGGACTGGTGTCTGCTGGGCGGATCAGTGCGCCGATTGGCTTATTGGCCGATGCGGCTGAACGTGTCCGGGGCGGGGATATGAGTGCCCGCGTCGCCCAAGTTGGGGGAGGGGATGAAATCTCCGCCTTGGCGACCACCTTCAACAAAATGACGGGCGAGCTTCAGTTCCAGCGTCGCGCATTAGAAGAGGCTGCCGAATACGCCGAAACCCGATCTGTCTTTATCGGGGCGGTTTTGGAAGGCGTTTCGGCTGGTGTTGTCAGTTTGGACGGCACCAATTGTGTCCGCGCCGCCAATGGATCGGCAGGTCGACTTCTTCAGACCCAAGATGATCGCCTTGAGGGCCGTGACTTCTCGGTGATTGCGCCAGAGTTCATGGCCATCGTCGGCAGCGCTCGCCCGCTTCATCCAGCGCAAGGCCAAGCCGAACGACTGGTGGGGGCAGAGACCTTGTTGTTTGACGTCCGCGCGGCATTTGCGGGCGACGATCTGGTGGTGACGTTCGACGATGTGTCGGGCCTTTTGGCGGCCCAACGTCAAGCGGCTTGGAAAGATGTGGCGCGCCGGATTGCGCATGAGATCAAGAACCCATTGACCCCGATCCAATTGTCCGCAGAGCGCCTAAAGCGCAAATATGCTGACGTGATCACCAAGGATCGCGATGTGTTCGTCCGCATGACCGATACGATCGTGCGGCAAGTGACCGACATTGGACGCATGGTCGATGAATTCTCCAGCTATGCGCGTATGCCATCCCCCAAATTTGCGGTCGATGATTTGAGCGAAGCCTTGCGCCAGGCTGTCTTTGCCCAACGGATCGCCAGCCCTGACATCGAAGTTACGAGCACCCTGCCACCCGAACCTGTCCTAGTTTCGATGGACACCCGCCTGTTGATTCAAGCGTTTGCCAATATTTTGAAGAATGCGGGTGAGGGGATTGCGACCCGTCGGGCGCGCGAGGAAACCGATATCGTGGGTCAAATTGAAGTCAGCCTTCACCTCAATGAAAAGATGGCTTGGATCGAAGTCGTCGATAATGGCATTGGCTTCCCGGTCCATGATCGTCGGCGACTGCTGGAGCCCTATATGACCACCCGCGCAAAAGGGACGGGGCTAGGCCTCGCCATCGTCGCGCGTGTGATGGAAGAACATGGCGGCAAACTCGAACTTGCCGACCGAACTGACGGCCAGAACGGCGCTCGGGTTTTGATGAACCTGCCGGTGCATATGGCCGACAATGCCGCAAGCACCCCCGACATAAACACATCCCAACAAGAGCGCTTAAGCTCGGAGTCTCCCCATGGCAGCTGAAATTCTCATCGTTGACGATGAAGCCGATATTCGTGATTTGGTTGGCGGCATTTTAGAAGACGAAGGCTATGTCGTTCGCTATGCCGCTGATTCAGACGGAGCGTTAGATGCCTTTCGTACCCGGCGCCCTGATCTGGTCGTCTTGGACGTTTGGTTGCAAGGCAGCCGCCTCGATGGGCTAGAAATCCTGTCGGTCGTGCAAGGCATAGACCCAACCATCCCCATCGTTCTGATCTCTGGTCATGGCACGATCGAAACCGCTGTCAGTGCGCTTAAGCGCGGGGCGTTTGACTTTATTGAGAAGCCGTTCAAGTCCGACCGATTGATCTTGATCATCAGCCGCGCGCTCGAAAGCGCACGTTTGCGGCGCGAAAACATGGCGCTGCGCGCCCGCGCTGTGGCGGGTGATGAGTTGATCGGCGAAAGCACAGTCATGCTTCAATTGCGCTCAGCCATTGAGAAAATCGCGCCGATGAACAGTCGCGTGTTGATCACGGGCCCGTCTGGCTCTGGCAAGGAAGTCATCGCGCGGGCCTTGCACGCAGGCTCTCAGCGCGCGGATGGGCCGTTCGTTGTCATCTCGGCAGCTGCCATTGCGCCAGAGCGTATGGAATCAGAGCTCTTCGGCGAAGAAACCAGCGAGGGTCGCCCCACCAAGATCGGGGTGTTTGAGCACGCCCATAACGGCACCCTATTGCTCGACGAAATCGCCGAAATGCCGATGGAAACGCAGTCCAAGATCCTGCGCGTATTGGTAGAACAACGCTTCCGGCGCTTAGGCGGCAGTAGCGATGTGTCGGTCAATGTGCGGGTGATTTCCTCGACTGCGCGGGATTTACGAGAAGCCATTAGCTTGGGTCGCTTCCGCGAAGACCTCTACCACCGCCTCAATGTCGTGCCCATCCGCTCGCCCGCCTTGGCGGAACGACGCGATGATGTGCCCCGCTTGGTAGAGCACTTCTCTAAACGTGTCGCCGAAGCCAATGGTGTTGCCCAGCGCCATTTTGGACCCGAAGCACTGGCGGCCATGCAGGCGGCGAGCTGGCCGGGCAATGTCCGCGAATTGCGGAATTTGGTGGAACGCATGCTGATCTTGGCTTCTGGCGATTCAAGTGAGCCGATTGATGCGGCCGCGCTGGCGCTAGACGGCGTTGGCGTTGGCGAATTGGCCGACCGAACGGGCCTGCATCAATTGGTATCCCTGCCGCTTCGCGAAGCACGCGAATTGTTTGAGCGAGAATATCTGGCAGCTCAAATTACGCGCTTTGGTGGCAACATCTCGCGAACCGCGTCATTCATTGGGATGGAACGGTCGGCTTTGCACCGCAAACTTAAAAGCCTCGGTGTTGAAGGCACCCGCGGCTTCGATTTGGAGGGTTAAAAGTGCCAAGAATTGCCTATGTCGATGGCCAATTTGTGCGCCATGGTGAAGCCTCGATCCATGTTGAAGATCGGGGTCTGCAATTTGGCGATGCCGTCTATGAAGTCTGGGCGGTTCGTAACGGCATCTTGTTTGATTCAGAAGGCCATCTCGCACGGCTCGCACGTTCTCTCGCGGCCTTACAAATCAAGGCACCTATGGGCAATGCCAGCCTGATGGTGATCATACGGGAACTGATGGCGCGAAATAAGCTGAAGGATGGCTTGGTGTATCTGCAGGTTTCCCGTGGCGTGGCACGTCGGGATCATCCATTTCCTGCCCATTCGCGTCCGAGCATTATCTTGACGGCACGGCCTATGAACATGGTCCAAGCGGATGCGCGCGCGGCCAAAGGAATTCAGGTTCAAACTTGCCCAGACAATCGCTGGGGCAGGGTGGACATCAAAACCGTCAATCTCTTGCCTAATGTTCTGGCGAAACAAGCCGCCCTCGAAGCGGGCTTTGCTGATGCTTGGTTTGTCGATTCTGAAGACATGGTTACTGAAGGTACTGCACAGAACGCTTGGATTGTTGATTCTGAGGGTCTGTTACGAACGCGTCCTGCAACTCATGCCATTTTGCGTGGGATTACGCGCGACACGATCATCAAGACTGCGCAAAAACTAGGCTTTGCCTTTGAAGAAAAAGCCTTTTCCCGAAACGAGGCATTATCTGCGCAAGAAGCCTTCATTACTTCGGCTACCAGCTTTGTGACCCCGGTGATTGGGCTGGATGGCCACCAAATTGGCGATGGCACACCGGGTTCAATTGCACGGAAACTGCGGGAAACCTATCTTTCTCAACAAACATCAGTAAAAAAGCCTTAGACAGCATCCTTCTGGATTGAAATTTCAGAGAAGGACTGCCTAATGAGGAACTCAGGTGACGAGGTGCGTCATCCAAGAAAAGACAGGGCTAACAATGTCTGCCGACAAAAAACAGAATCTTCAGGACACATTTTTAAACGCAGTCCGCAAATCCCGCACGCCACTGACGATATTTTTGGTGAATGGCGTGAAACTTCAAGGCGTGGTCACTTGGTTTGACAATTTTTGTGTGTTGTTGCGCCGCGACGGTCAGGTTCAATTGGTTTATAAGCATGCCATCTCGACCATCATGCCCGGCGCGCCGGTCCAGATGTTTGAGGGCGATCCTGCGGACCTCGACTAAGTCTTTCTTGTCATTGAACGTCTTCAGGCTCATGCTGTCGCCGCCACAGATGGTCTGTGGTCGCGCAAAAGAGCTAGGATAATTGCATTTGATCGATCGTCAGGCGCCCGTGCAGCGGGCCTTGGTCATCCACCCGTTACGAAGCGACGCTTCTGCCAGTCGTGACCCTGAATTGCGGCTGATCGAGGCCTGTGGCCTTGCTGAAGCGCTTGACCTTGAAGTCGCTGACGCACGACTTGAACCCTTGCGTCAGGTCCGACCCGGTGCCTATTTCGGGACCGGCAAGATTGAAGAACTCAAAGCGCATTGTGAAGAGCTGAAAGTCGAGGTTTTGATCCTCGATGATCAGATGTCGCCCGTGCAGCAACGCAATCTTGAAAAAGAGCTTCAGGTCAAAGTCGTCGACCGGACAGGGCTAATCCTTGAAATCTTTGCGCGCCGTGCGCGAACGAGAGAAGGGCGGCTGCAGGTCGAATTGGCGCGCCTCAGCTATGAAAAGTCGCGTTTGGTTAAAACCTGGACCCACTTGGAACGCCAGCGTGGTGGCACCGGCAAGACTGGCGGCCCCGGTGAACGGCAAATCGAGCTTGATCGCCGCATGATCGCGGACAAAATCCTCAAACTAAAGAAAGAACTTGAAGAGGTTAAGCGCACCCGCGCCCTGCAGAGGGCCAGCCGGAAACGCGTGCCCTATCCGGTCATCGCCTTGGTTGGCTATACCAATGCCGGAAAGTCGACCTTGTTCAATAGAGCGGCCTCTGCTGACGTCTTGGCCAAAGACATGCCCTTTGCGACCTTGGATACCACCTTGCGCGCTGTCCGGACCCCAACAGGTCGCGATGTGATCTTGTCGGATACCGTGGGCTTCATCACAGACCTGCCGACAGAATTGGTCGCCGCCTTCCGGGCAACCTTGGAAGAGGTCGCTCAAGCAGACCTTCTGGTGCATGTGCGCGATATTGCGCACGCGGAAAGCGATAATCAGCGTCGCGACGTGGAGCTGGTGTTAGATCGCGTGTTGTCAGAGCATGAAAGCCGTCCGCCGTTGATCGAAGCGTGGAACAAAATTGACGCTCTCGATGAGGATGGGGCCGCTTTTGTTCGAGCACGTGCCGCTGCGTCTGGTCTGGATGGCACGGCGCAGGGCCTATGTGTGTCAGCTTTGACAGGGGAAGGGGTCAAGGACCTCTTTGCTTTGATTGATTCAGAGTTGGCGCTTGATGCCCGGCCGGTAGATTTGGTGATTGGCCCCGATCAAGGTGCGGCCCGGGCTTGGTTGTTCCGAAAAGGTGCCGTTCGACATGAAGAGACCGACGAGCAGGGCTTTACCCATCTGAAGGTCCGCCTCACCGCCGAAGATGCTGCGCGCTTTGTAGCGCAATGGCCGCAAATCTTGTCAGAGGTTCCGTTCGTGGCGCTTGGCGAGGTTCCAGAGCCCGTCCATTTCCTCGAGGCTTGAGGTTTCAGGGCTTTTTCCGTCACGTTGGAGGGCCTCTTCAATCCAACGGAAACGGCGCTCAAACTTTGCATTGGCAGAGCGCAGCGCGACTTCTGGATCGACTTTCGCTTTGCGGGCAAGGTTTGCCAACACAAACAAGACATCACCGATTTCTTCTTCGATATGGGCCTGATCGCCTTCGGCAATTGCTTCTTGGGTTTCACCAATTTCTTCGGTGAGCTTTTCGAAAACCTCATCCAAGCTTGGCCAATCAAAGCCGACACGAGCTGCGCGTTTGGTGAGCTTTTCTGCGCGCATCAAAGCGGGCAAAGCTAAGGGAATGTCGGCCAAGAGACTGGGGTCGTTAGCGAGTTTAGCGGCACGCTCTTTTGCTTTCATAACCTCCCAATTCTGGGTCTGCTGCTCGGCGGTCTCGATTGCTTGTGTGCCAAAGACATGGGGGTGTCGGGCTTCCATCTTGTCTGATAGGCCTTGGACGACTTCATTGAAATCAAAGGCACCCTGTTCTTCAGCCATCCGGGCGTGGAAGACGACTTGAAACAAGAGGTCACCCAATTCTTCTTTCAACGAGACCAAATTGCCCTGCGCAATGGCATCGGCCACTTCATACGCTTCCTCGATTGTATAAGGCGCGATGGTGGCAAAGCTCTGCTCTAGGTCCCACGGACAGCCCGTTTCAGGGGTGCGCAGGGCCGCCATAATGTCGAGGAGGCGGTTGATAGGGGAGGGTTCGGTCATGCCCCTCTATGATCCGATTCTAGCCTTGCAGAGATGCTTCTTCGTCTAGGTTCCGCTTGGCAGCAATCGCGGCCTGAAGCTCTGCCGTGCGTTTGGCATCGATGGGATATTTCACGAGCAACAAGGCACCCAACAAATTGACCAGCACGGGCAGGCCAATGAAGAGAAGCGTTAGGCCAGTTAAGGCCTCGGGCGTATTGCCAGCGCCGATTTTGGAATTGAAGCCAAACAGACCCAGCCCGACATACGTGACCCCTACGGCTAAAGCATAGCCAGCCTTACCCGTCAGCGTCACAAACGCATAGAGCAGGCCTGTCCGGTCTTGCCCGGTTTCCAACAAGTCCTCGTCACCAATGTCGGCCATCATGGCGCGAAGCAGATAGGCGCCAGACGTATACACAATACCCGCTGCTGCCATGCCGATGGCGGCCGCGACGAAATTATTCTCCGGCAGATACATGATCAATGGCTGGCTCGCGGCGGCATAGAGACACGCACAAATGAGTGAGACATGCTTGCCCCAGCGGCGTGCAATGAGGGTCCAAAGCGGCGCGCCGATCAGGCCCGCGATAAAATAGATCAGCAACAAGGCTGCCGCCAAGCCGCCATAGCCCTTGACCGCATCAAAGTAGAAGAGGAACAGCCCACCTGTTACGCCAGAGCCAAACATCAAAAGAAGATCGCATAGCAATAAACGCCGACACGCATCTGATTTAAAAAGTGAAACAATGTCTTTGAGACTGGTCCTTTTGGCAGAAGCCTTGGGTGATTCTTCCTTGGCAAAGCCAGCGGCTAGCAAGGCGGTCAGGGGCATAAGGATCACGATGAACCACCCCATACCTTGCACACCACTGGCCGCTGAACCACCCTGCGAATGGATCAAGACGGGGATCATCAGCACCATCAGCATGCCCAAAACGTTGCCCGCCTGCCAGAAAACGAAGACGCGCGACCGCTCATGATAATTATCGCTCAACGTTGCACCCAACGACATTTGCGACAGTGAGCCCATGGAGAAGCCCACATAGGTGAAGAATAGCCAGAAGCCCAAATAGGCGGCATCGGCGCCGGGCTTTGCCATAAAGAGGAAGTAGGACCCAACCATAATGACCGGAATGGACATCACAAGCCATGGCGAAAACCTGCCGACGCGCGTGCGTGTTTGGTCCATGGCGAGGCCGATGCTGACATCGACCCCAATGTCGAGAATGCGCGCCAGCATAAAGAGAAGGCCTACAACCCCAATCTCAAGGCCAACATAGCCCGCATAATGGGGTGGCAATTGAACGACCAAGGGCAGGCCGAGCGCGGCGAGAGGTAGGCTGGGTGCTGAAAAAGCAAGAATTCGAGACAAAGCGACTTTTGAGCCCGTTTTATTGGACTTTTCGAGATCGGTCGCCATGTTTCCTCCAGTGGCCCTTGTTACGTCAGGCTCATCCTTTTGACCTTGTCACCCTTTAACTCAAACGCCAAGCCCTTTTGCCAACTACTTGGAACCAAAGCAGTTACCGCTTAGGTAAGGCGAGGGCGGAGGTGATCGCCTGAGATAGCTCTGCCGACTGAGGCGTGACGGCGGAGGCAAACGCCGCCACGGGGCGGCCATCTTTCCCGATCAAGATCTTATGGAAGTTCCACTTCGGCTCAGCTTTTGGCCCTAACACGCTCACTGCATTGCGATAAAATGGATGCGCGCCAGGTCCACGAACCGTGTATTTGGCAGCCATCGGGAAGGTGACGCCATAATTAAGCTCACAGAATTTCTTGATTTCAGTCGCACTGCCGGGCTCTTGCCCACCAAAGTCATTCGAGGGCACACCCACAATGACCAGGCCTTCACGTTGGCGTGATTTCCACAGGGTCTCTAAGCCTGCATATTGACCGGTATAGCCGCATTGCGACGCAGTATTGACCACAAGCACGACCTTGCCGCGGTAATCGGCAAGATTGACTTGGCCACCCATCAGGCCCTCAAACAAATCAGGTGAAGACATGGCAACGGCTTTCTTTGGGTGAGGTGCAGCTCTTTGCTTTTGGGGTGCTGATTGACTGGCTGCCGCAACGGCTATCACAAGCGCTGCACCAATCACGCCTGATAAGGCTAAGACTAAGATCTTCATACTCCACCTCCCGATGCCCGTTTAATGCACTGTTATTACGACTGTTATAGGAAGGAGCTGACGATGTGAAACAAGGTCAGCATGATCAAGCTCAACGTCGCCAACATCTGAACCACGAAACCTAGCGAACGGGTCTTTGGATCTGCGACATAGGCCACCATGTAGATGATCCGCCCGACGATCCAGACAAGACCCAAGCCTGCTGCAACCACATCTGAATGCCAAACAGCCCCGAGCCATAAGGCGGGCAAGAACATAGCCAGCCATTCCAGCGTATTCATTTGAACCCGAAAATGGCGCTCAAAAATCGGATCACCAGATGTCGCAGGGGCGGGAACGTTGTAAGTGCCGCGGGCTTTGGCGACCCGCAATCCCATGACGAAAAAGAGGATGACCGCACCAAGCGTGACCAAGCTGGTTAGGGGTAACGTCAACATAGGCGATCCAATTCTGTTGGAAGCAAGCGAAGGATTAGACCTAGGCCGATGAGGGGGCATTGGTCTAGGTCAAGGGCTTGCGGCGACCGTTTGACGTATCCGATATTAATTTCGCATAATATATGTTATGGGACAAAATTCATAATGGGTCGGCATGAAACTTAGCCCTGAGCCCAGCTTTGACTGCGACAGCTGCGGGCTGATTTACGAACATTAATCGCAACTCTGGGCCTCTCGTGATGCTTAACCTTACCTCCACAGTCCTGCGCCAAAATCGCCGTTAAGACTTAGACTTGGCCAAACCTTAATGCGTTAACGTCTGACTGGATATTGTTAGCTGCCTTTACACAGCCAATCGCCGTATATCCGGCTGCATTGCCCATAATGATTCACGGGTTTGAAACACCCAATCGGCTAGAAGCGTGTGCCTGTCTTCGAACCTTGCGCGTTGGACCAGGTGATTGAAGAACAGGACCGACTATGAGCACCCATCCCCTACCCGCCCTCGAGATCAAATCGCTAACGAAACGGTTTGGCACCAAGACCGCCGTGTCGGACTTTAACCTGACGCTGGCGCCGGGTTCATTCTACGGGCTTTTGGGTGCCAATGGGGCTGGTAAGACCACGACAATGCGGATGATCGCCGGGCTGCTGCAGGCCGATGAAGGCAGTATTTGTGTGTTTGGTCATGATGTGTCGAAAGACCCAAAGGCGGTTAAATCCATCACTGCTTGGCTCCCAGATGAGCCTTTGCTCTATGACAAGCTGACACCACTTGAGTATTTGGAATTCATCGCAGGCCTCTGGTCGGTTGAAGGCAGTTTGGCGGAAAAGCGCGCCGAGGAATTACTGCGCTGGATGGATTTATGGGAAGAGCGCGACAAGCGGTGCGAGACCTTCTCACGCGGCATGAAACAAAAGACCGCCTTGGCGGGCGCGCTGCTCCATGATCCCAAACTTCTTTTGCTTGACGAGCCATTTTCCGGCCTCGATGCGGCGGTCGCCCGCCAGGTCAAGGAATTGTTGGTCGAAAAGACCAAAGAAGGTGCGACCATTGTTCTTACAACCCATGTGATGGAAATCGCTGAGCGTTTGGCCGAGCGGGTTGGCATCTTCCACCGCGGCCGCTTGTTGGCCGATGGATCCTTGTCAGACTTGCGCGCCCAAGCTGGGCAAACCGATGGCAGTTTGGAAGACATCTTCATTCAACTGGTGGATGACGCCTCGGTAGGAAGCCCAGCATGATGCTCGATCGCCTTTTCGTGCCCGGCAGCATCCTTTGGCTTGCCCGCCATCAAATTCGTCTGTCATGGCGGCTTGGTAGACTTGGCAAAAAAATGCCCAGTTGGGTAAAGCCGGTTTTTACGATCCTGTTTGTAGCTTTCCTAAGCTTTAGTATGGGTTATGGGATCGCAAAGACCTTTGAGGCCGCCGCTGGCGATTACAAACAGATCAGCTCACTTGCTGGGGCCGTCATCCTTACCTTGATGATCTCTGGCATTTCGATGAATTTGATGGGGTCGTTTATGACGATTACGGAGAAGGGGGATTTAGACCTCCTGCTCTCCTCCCCTATTCCGCCGCATCGCTTTGTGGCCGCGCGTCTGATTTCGTCAGCTTGGCGCGGCTTTTGTATTTATGCGGGGTTTGCAACGATCTTTTTCGGCGCTTCCATTGTGATGATCTCACCGATGTTTGCCTCAATCTACGTTGTGGTTGCCGGTTTCGCGATTCTCGATGCCGCCCTCACCTACATGATCGCACGGCAAGCCTTGTTATGGTTTGGCTTAAGAAACGGTCGCCGCGCGACCATCACCCTCGGCGCTGTTGGCGTTATGGTTGGCCTTATTGGCTATCAAATGGTGTCTAGCTCCGGCAGTCTCGGTCGATTAGCCGCCAAGGCGGACGATCCCAATGCCATTCTCGTTCTGCTCCATGATTGGATCGTCCAGCTCACCTCAAACCTCAGTTGGTTGGGCGGCACCATTTTAGGCGATTGGCTGGGTGCGCTTGTTTTCCTCGTCGCAGGGGCAGTGGTCTCCGCTGCGGTCCTGCATTTTGCAGGCAAGCGCTACGATCAAGATGTCGCATTTCTCAATGGCCAAAATGATCATGCGCCGCACAAAGCGCGCAAAGCGCATGCCCAACAATTCCGCCGCCCAGCCCTCGTTATGGTGTTCCACAAGGAATGGTTGAGCCTGACGCGTGACCCGTTATTTGTCAGTCAATTGATTGTGCCTCTTTTCACCATGGTGCCCTTTTTGGGCTTTGTGTGGAACGCTATGACCAACCCACAGGAACAAAGCGAGATGGCACCCATTATGGGAGCGATGTTCGCGGCCATCACCGTGTTCAACGTGACCATGCTGACTTCCAGCCTTGCGTGGCTGACAGCCTCTGTCGAAGAAGCTCGCGACTTGTTACAGGCCAGCCCCTTGGACCCTAAAATCATTCTGCAAGGCAAGGTTTTGGCGGCCAGTGGTCCAGCTATCATAGAGCTTTTCATCGTAGCTGCCCTCGTTGCTTGGGCTTGGCCAGTCGCCGCTCTGACCATCTTGGTGATGGGAACAGCAACCTGTGCGGGGGCTTGCGTAATCGAATTTTCGCGCCCGCGGCCAACCAAGCGGCCAAAAATGACTCAACGGCCCGATCGCTCCTTAGTCACCGTCCTTTTTGGCCTAGGCCTTGGGATCCTTTGGGCTTGTGCTGCCGGTCTCGCTGCCGCTAATATCCTGTGGTGGTTATTGCCCGCAGCCTTGGCAATCACCATGTCTTATGTGGCATGGGCAACCCGTCCACGTGACCTTAGCTCTATTCCGGTGTCGCAGCCCTTGGTTGCCGTCTCTGTTGGCAGTCCTGGCGGCCCTTGGCAAAGAGTGGATCAGACTTAATCTCTATGGCAGATAAACAGCCTGTGACGACCCTTATGCAAGAAGACCCGGCCATCGCTTATCGGCGTATGAAGCGCGTGGCCACCGGGCTGTTCATCGGGATGACGCTATTGTTCGTTGTCACCAAATATTTTGAAGCTTCCAGCCCAATCCTGCCCTTTGTCCGCGCCTTTGCCGAGGCAGCTATGGTCGGCGCGCTGGCAGACTGGTTTGCCGTGACCGCCCTCTTCCGCAGGCCCTTGGGTTTGCCCATCCCCCATACCGCTATTGTGCCAAGGTCTAAGGATCGGATTGGCGCAGGATTGGGCCGCTTTATCTCGCGTAACTTCCTGCAACCTGATCAAGTTCAGCGGCGCTTGAAGGATCTGGACCTTGCCGGCAATACAGCCGCTTGGCTAACCGAAGGTGACCGCGCACGCCGCGTCGCGCAAGGCATCGCCGGGGCCGTCCCACGTATTTTGGGCCTGTTAAACGAGGGCAAGATCGCCACCTGGCTGCAGACAACGCTGACAGAGCGGCTGCGCAATGCCGATATCGCGCACCTATTGGCTGAGGGCTTAGACATTTTGATCAAGGGCGGCCGGCACAAGGCCATCGTTGATCTGATTATCTTCCATGCCGACCTTGCGATCCATTCGGAAGAAAACATGTTCCGCACACGGGTGTCGGATAAAATGGACTGGCTGCCCAAGCTGTTCTCGGTCGATGCCGCCGCCTCAGACGCGTTGCTGACCGCGATCAAGGACACGCTGAAAGACGCGGCAAAGGACCCCAATCACTCCATTCGCACCCGCATCGACGAAGCGTTGTCCCATCTGGCGCGCGACCTACGTCATGACCCAAACTTGCGCGATCAACTCCAGCGCTGGGTGCGTGAAGTGTCGGATCATCAAGTCGTGCGCACCTATGTGACCAATGTCTGGAGTGACCTGAAAAAGACCCTGCGCGAGCAATCACCCGAAGAAACCGACCGCCTCAGCAATGCCATTGCAGCTGGCCTAGAGGACTTGGCCCGCGCGATTGAGCGCGATGACGAGCTTCGTGAAAGCCTAAACCAGCGCCTGAAATCTTGGGCGGTTGAGCTTGCCGACGCCCAAGGCGCTGGTGTCGGCACCATGGTGGCAGAGACCATCCAAGGCTGGGATGCCCGCACCGTCGTCGACCAAATTGAAGCCGCCGTGGGCCGAGACCTGCAATATATCCGCATCAGCGGCACTGTCATTGGCGGCCTGGCAGGCCTGACGATCCACACGATTTCGATTTGGTTGTTTCCGGTGAAGTAGTGTGCGGGACGCTCAAACTCGAGCAAAGGTGCATCTCAGCTAGTCATCAAACGACAATGTCATCGTTAAGCCAGCCAAAAAGTCGCTGAAGTCCGCTGCCAAGAATTTCAAATAATGTTCTCGCTCGAAACCAGCATCGCCGGCAAAGTAGTAAATGCCCGAAAATTTGGAATTTATACTACCAATACAGAATCTGTTTCCCGCTTCATCTTCAGCAAAGGCTAAAAGTCTAGGCGGGAAATCAGGTAGATCTTCCAAATCCCAAACATATTGGGTTTTACGATATTCTATAATCTCAGAAATGCTGTAGATCTTCCAGAGCCGATATGCACCGTCAACAAACAAATCGGGCTCAGGTTTTCCGCCATTTTGGCTTTCGTAAAAGCTAAGAAAGTCAGCTGGCATCTTCAAAAGCACAGATTTAAGGAGCTCTTCCCAATCAGCATGGGGAGTTGGCGTTCCCTCGGTACCTTTTCGGTATCTGATTACGTGTGCTTTCTCCTTATTTGTCATCTAGCCCCCTTCCGGCTGATTATCGTCGCCTCACGTTAGATCTCAACCTCAACCACCATCCCATCCACCGCCGGCACGATGTGTTCGGGCAAGCTCGCAGCCAAAGCTGCGTAGTCCAAATCAATATGCATATTCGTGAGGATCGCTCGCTTTGGCTGGATTTCCGCGATCCACTCTAGGCTCAGTTCCAAGTGTGCATGGCTTGGGTGGGGCGTGTGGCGGAGTGCGTCAACGATGAAGAGGTCTGCGCCCTTGCAGGCTTCCAAGCTTGCTTTGGGTAGGATTTTGCAATCATTGCAATAAGCGACGGGGCCGAAGCGAAAGCCGAGGCTGTCAATTTCACCATGATTTTGCGCGAGGATTTGGAAATCTAATGCGCCAATTGGGCCTTGGACAGTCAGGGTTTGCCCCGGCAAGGGCATGTCGTGCGCATCTAACAAGGCGGGATAGTGACTACCGGGCGGGGTCTCAAAAATATAGCCAAAACGGCGGACCAGATTTTCCCGCGTGAAGGCGTCCATAAAGGTCGGGATGCGCTTGCGCTGATGATAGACAATGGCGCGAAGGTCATCGATGCCATGGCTCTGGTCGGCGTGGTCGTGGGTGTAGAGCAGCGCGTCGACATGGCTGACCTTGGCCGCCAGAAGTTGGGTGCGGAGGTCAGGCGAGGTGTCGATCAAAATGACTGTCGACGTCTCGTGGCTATAGGTGCCTTGATAGGCCTCAACCAATAGGCTGCATCGCGTGCGATAATTGCGCGGATCGTCTGGATCACAAGCCCCCCACTCCCCCCCCACGCGTGGCACGCCACCCGAAGAACCGCAGCCTAGAATGGTGACCCGAAGATGGGTTGCTTTGGCTTGGGTCATAGGACCGCCTTATCGAACAAAGCGAAGAAGTTCCGGTCGGCAAGGTCTGCAAACGCGCTCGCTTCAATTCCATAAAAATCAGCGAGATATTGGCTAACATGGGGCAAAAAGGCTGGCTCGTTCCTGCGGCCCCGCATGGGGATGGGCGCAAGATAGGGGCAATCGGTCTCAATCAAAACGCGGTCCAAGGGCACAAGACGGGCGGCTTCGCGTACGTCTGTCGCATTCTTAAACGTCGCAATGCCGGAAAATGACACATAGGCCCCTAGGTTTAAGCCACGCTGTAACAGGTCTAGCCCGCTGGTATAGCAATGGAGCAAGATCTTGAAGGTGCCCTTGCCCATCTCCTCTTCCAAGATCGTGACCGTCAGTTCATCGGCTTGGCGTGTATGGACGATGAGGGGCAAGCCTGTCTCACGTGCAGCCTGAATATGTGTGCGAAACACCGCAACTTGGGCAGCCTCTGCGCTATAGCCATAATGGAAATCTAGGCCCGTTTCGCCAATGCCAATCGCTTTTGGATTCGCGCTTGCGGTGACGAGCTGGGCAACCGTTAAGTCTTGATGATCATCGGCATAATGGGGATGCACCCCCACGCTGTGCCAGACGTTGGCGCGTGGGGCAGAGATGGCCTCGATAGCAGGCAGCGAGGCCATCTTGTCGCAAATGGTCAGCATGGCGTGCACGCCAGCCTCTGCGGCGCGCTCTAGGACCGCGTCGAAATCTTCGGCGAAGGATTCGTGGTGCAAATTGACGTGGCTATCGATCATGACGCTTCTCTAATGGATCGGTGCCAAGTCTGCACGGATGGCACGCAGCGCCTCTAATGTCGCTAAACTGCGGTCAAGATTCAGGGCCTCGACCTTGGTTCGCACCCCGCGCACATGGCTCCACGCCTTTGCGGCACCATCCGTGCCCGCCCCTGCCGCAAGGCGCGCCAGCAGCACGCTTTCGCCCGGCTCAATCTCAGAAATTTCAATACCAAGCCCGGCCCGGCCAGCACGCGCCAGCCAGTCTTCCATCATATCAAACACCGCGTGAAAGCGGTCCGCATCGCTGCAGGCATCGGCCAAGGCCAAAGCTTCATCCAGAGGCGCACGCGGCAGGCCGGATAAATGGCGCGACAATGAGCCATAAAGTTTCGCTGCTCCCAAGGCCGCTAGGGCTCGCGCGCGACCGGGTCGCCCCGCTCCTAAAGCCCGCGTGGTAGCATCAATATCGGGCAATGCCTTAGCCATGGCCTCTTCGGAGAGACAGGATAGGTCTAGCCTGCGACAGCGCGACCGCAGGGTCGGCAATAATCGACCGGGTGCATGGGCCAGCAAGATCAAGGTCCCGCCCGGCGGTGGTTCTTCAAGCGTCTTCAAAAGCGCATTAGCAGCGTTTGAGCTCATGTCGTCGGCACAATCGACGATGCCAACCCGGGCGCCGCCTGCCCCGTCTGCCGTCATGGTGAAGAATTGGGTGAGGTCACGAATGGCAGCAACCGTAACATCGCGCTTGATCTCGCCCTTTTCAGGGTCAAGACGCGTGGCTGTGCGCAAGTCTGCGTGAGAGCCTTGGGCGATCTTGCGGCTGACGACAGCATCAGCCGCACTTGCCAGTGGGCTGGACGGATCCGGGGCTGCGCCTAATATTCTGCGCGCAAACCGATAAGCCAAGGTAGCCTTGCCGACGCCCTTAGGCCCCGTGATCAGCCAAGCATGGTGCGAGCGCCCGCCTGAAAGACTGGCTGCCAATTCTGCTTCAGCGGCCTCATGGCCAAAAAGCTCAAACACCGCACGAGGGTGGGGTGAGCCGGGCTCTTGGTCTGGACCAGGTGTCTCATCACTCATGACAGGCCCAAGCGCTTAACCAACAGGGTCCAAGCCGCTTGCGCCAATACATCTGGTGTCACCGACGCATCCAAAACGCAACAGCGCTCTGGGAATCTCTCGGCAAGTTCCAGATAGGCCGCACGCAGCGCGGTATGAAACGCAAAGGCCTTGCCCTCAAACCGATCTTCGGTGCCCCGACGCGCTGCTGCGCGCTTCAGGCCGATGGCTGGGTCAATGTCGAGGATAAGCGTTAGATCAGGCTGGGTTTGTCCAACAATCAAGGCATCAAGGGCCTCAACGGCCTCGCGCCCTGCCCCGCCCGCTTGGCCTTGATAGGTGCGGGTAGAATCCGAAAATCGGTCACAGAGCACAATCGCTCCGCGCTTTAAGGCTGGACGGATCAGGCGTTCTAGATGGTCTTCGCGCGCTGCGAAAAACAGACACAACTCTGACAGAGCCGTCCAGCGATCGGCTGCCCCAGTCACCAACAGGGCTCGAATGGCCTCCGCACCCGGGGTTCCGCCAGGCTCTCGCGTTAGGACGACCTCGTGGCCAGAAGTTTCCAGCCGCGCCTTAAGCGCGGTCAGCAAGGTGGTCTTCCCTGCCCCCTCGCCGCCTTCCAAAGTGATGAAATGGCCGCCCGTCATGCTTCAAGACCCATCTGCTCTCATGGTGCAGACAGAAGTGACCCGCCCGCCCGCTCTAAGCAAGGGCCTTGATGCAGTCTGTGTCGGTCTTTAGTTGCGTGACGCCATAACATGAGCACCACTGACGCCCAGCCCTGACACCGATTCCGCCAACGCACTGGCTTCGGTTTGATTTTCCAGCGGTCCAATCAAGATCCGATACAGGCTGGCACCTGCGGCCGTTTGGGTTTCCACGATTTGCGCAGGGCCCACATCCGATACGCGGCTCAATGCACGCTCAGCATTTGCCCGACGCGAGAAAGCGCCCGCCTGCACATATAGGCCTGAAACTACATCGTCGGAATTTACCCGGGTGGGCTTCGCCGGCGCAGTCGGCTTTGGTTCAGCTACACGAGGAAGACTTGCGGTCTGGACGGGCTGTGGCGCGGGCTTCGTCCATTTCTTCTCTTCACTTGGTGCTGTGAGATTAGCCGTCGTCACCAACGGTTCAGGATCAGCGGGGCCAATAAAGCGCACCCGCACTTGTGTGGAGCCCTGATCGCGAAAGCCCAACAGCGTTGCCCCACGCGCTGAAAGATCAATCAAACGATCGGATACAAACGGACCCCGATCATTGACCCGCACCACCATCGAGCGGCCATTGGTCAAATTGGTCACTTCGACAAGGCTTGGGATTGGCAATGTAGGATGGGCTGCACTGACGATATTCATGTCGAACAATTCGCCATTAGCCGTCGGCTTGCCATGGAAATCGCGCCCATACCAAGAGGCAGTCCCCGTTTCATTATAGTTTGGCTCGTGGGTTGGAATGTACCACGTGCCATTAACCTGATAGGGCGCGCCAATCTTTTGGAAGGATGGCACATCTGACGGCCGCACAGCTGGAGCAGGCTCTGGCTCAGACGCACGAATAGAAATTGGTGTTGCACGCATCGGGCGGTCCGCCGGAGCTGCCTCTTTGGTTGCCCGGGTTGTTACAGGCGGCAGTGAAGCCATCTGAACCCGCTCAATCGGTGCGCCTTGGTTGGAGGTCGCAGGACTAGGCTTGGTCGCAATGGTCGTTGGTTTTGGCGCCACAATGGCGACCTTACGAACGGGCTTAGCACTCGAGACAACTTCGGTAGACGCAGCTTCGCTATTGATGGTGGTGGTCAATGGACGGACATTAGGCGCAGCAGCTGCAGGATGAGCTGCAAATCCGGCTGCTAATAAGAGTGCGCTGGTCCAGAGTGGACCCACTACACCCAAATCAATAATTCTATATTTAAAACAATGCGTAAGTACTTGTATCTTCTGTGCCGAATTCCGGACCATTTTATGTCCCACCATATTGGACTGCAGTAGTTTCTGCAGACATTCTTCCCGCGCCGGTTGATCCGACTGCGGGTTGCACTCTACAAGAGAGGTTTGAAATCAACGCTTGGAAATTAGGTCGAATTTTATCGATCTTGCATTTTTTTCAGGCGTGACGTCAAAAAGCGGACAGGTGGCCGAGTGGTTTAAGGCAGCGGTCTTGAAAACCGCCGTAGGTGGAAGCCTACCGTGGGTTCGAATCCCACCCTGTCCGCCATCCCCCTATTTTTCCCAGTTTCACCTTATTTCAGCTTGTCGCAAAATCCCTTGTAAATTCGGGGTTTTGTGTCTATATTTGCTTCAGCTTGTTTCAGGCAAACGCAACACAATGCAGACTTAGTGTGGGGTATTTTGTGGGGGGTTGAATTCCACTTGCCTCAATACCCCACAAACCGGGGATCGCAATGACAGAGAAAAAGAGAGCCCAAGGGGTAAACCTTCTCAAAGATAAGCAGGTAAAGACCCTGCCCCCCGGCAAGCATTGCGATGGCGGTGGGCTCTACCTGATTGTCGATTCTTCAGGCGCGCGACGGTGGCAGGCCCACTTCACGGCCGGGGGGAAGCGCCGGGAGATGGGCTTAGGCGGTGTCCAAGGGCTGTCCTTAGCTGATGCTCGGGAGAAAATGCGGGAGATTAAGGCCCAGATTGCATCTGGGATTGACCCTATTGCCGATAAAGAGGCCAAAAAGGCCGCAGCTTCCCAAGCCAAGATCGAGGGGCAAACCTTTGGCAGCTTTGCAGATCACTGGCTCGAGACCTATCACGCACCCTCTTTGACCAATGCCAAGAGTGCAGATCAATGGCGGATGACCCTGAAAGTCTATGCTGCATCCATCCGGGAAAAGCCTATCGGGGCTATCGAGACAGACGATATTCTCAAAGTCTTGAAGCCTATTTGGCAGGAGAAGCCGGAAACCGCTCGCCGTCTAAGGGGACGGCTTGAGAAAATTTTGGATGCAGCCACTACAGCTGGGGCTCGAGGCAATACCGCAAACCCGGCGAGACTAAAGGGGCACTTAGAATTTATCCTTCCAAGAACCAAGAAGCTAACTCGCGGCCATCATGCGGCCATGAATTATAAAGACCTCCCCGCTTTCATGATTGAGTTGGGCAAACGAGAGGCCTTTAGCGCTCGCGCTCTTGCCTTCATCATCTTGACCGCATGTCGCGCTGGGGAAGCCCTTGGAGCCCGTTGGAGTGAAGTGGATTTGGACAAAGCGCTTTGGAAGGTCCCGGCCCACCGCATGAAGGCAAAAAAGGAACACAGTGTTCCATTGTCCAAGGCCGCTTTGACGATCCTTCGCGCCCTGGAGCCCTTGGCCGGGGGCGACCAAGAGGCCTTTTTGTTCCCCGGCCAGACAAAAAGACCATTGACCCTTACAAGTATCGACAAAGTGCGGGAGCGGATGGGGGTTGCTGATGTAACCACGCATGGCTTTCGTTCAAGCTTTCGGGATTGGGCAGGCAATGAAATAAATGCCGCTCGTGAAGTCGCGGAAGAATGCTTGGCCCATGCCGTGGGTAATGCGGTGGAGCAATCCTATCGGCGCTTAGAAGCCATCGAAAAGCGCCGGGACCTCTTGGAGCAATGGGCTAACTTCTGCATGGGTGTGGGTGGGGCAAAAGTCATCCGTCTGACCCCTAAGGTCCGGGCCTGATGGTTGACCAAAATCGCGCGAATTAGCCCCTGCACCCAAGGGGTCTAACGCGCCGTTTCCCTACTGCCCTAATTTATACGGGAACACGGGAACACGGGAACACGGCCACCTAACAAATTGAATATGAAAAACAATCCTGTTCTCAATCATGTTCCCATTGCGGTGGGTGTTCCCGCGCCATCCGTCTCGACTCCAAGGTCTCGACCTGATGGTTGACCAAAAACGCGCGAATTATTCCCCTGCATCCCAAGGGATCAATCGCGGGATTTGAACAAAGAACCATCGGTCATGTGGGTAAATTAGGTGTGCAAAATGGAAGGCCACCGCAAACGGGATTGTGAATTAGACGAATCCACAATTGATGATTTTTAGAAAAAACTTGAAACATCCCCGGCGAAGCGCAGCGTGTGGATAAATCAAAAAAGGCATTTTAATCAAATTGATAAAAAGGCTGGATTTCGGGGCTTAGCCATTCGTGGCGTGTTGCTCTAAACCCATTCTCGGATTCGTCATTGAAAGCTAAAAATGAATATCCCATAACCAGTCATGCCGTGTCTTATCGGTGGTAATGGGTTGATAGTTTGTCAACTCGTTTTGAATGCAGAAAGCGCGCGGGGAAGGTGTTGTTTTTGCCGACACGCACCAACCCCGCTTCCAAAAGCGAATTATCAATAATGCGCTTCTGTCGTTGCCATGGTTAGTGGGCATCTGGAAAAGGTGCAAGCGAAAATGTGACCAATTTGGCTAGACCCTTGGATGGGGGCGACCTGAAGCGATACAGCAAAGGTAAACCCATGTCTGAATCTAAATTGCTTTCAATTCCAGAGGCGGCTTCCCAAATCGGGCTCTCAAGGTCATCCCTATACCGGGCCGTAAATAGCGGTGCTTTGCCGTTGGTAAAGATCGGCGGGCGCTCGCTAATTGACCCTAAAGACCTAGATGCTTTGGTTGAAGCCTCAAAGCGCACAATCGCGGCCTAATGACCCAAAAAGAAAACCCGGCAGCGCAGGCAGGCGCTAACCGGGCGGGTGGTGGATTCCAGCGGGATGCAGGACGCCATCATAATAGCGCACGCGGGCTTGATTTGCAACGCTTTCCCGACATTGTGCGGGCCGTTTTGGGTGAGCCTAATAAGGCTATGAGCACCAAGACCGCTTGGCGATATGGCGGCAAAGGTGGCCTATCCATTGATCTAGCTAAGGGCGTTTGGTTTGACCACAAAAGCGGGGAAAATGGGGGTGCCCTTGCCCTTGTTGTTCACGGTGGGCTGGCCGCAACGCTTGCCGACGCCGCGCAATGGCTGCGAGATCAAGGCTATCTATCAGCCGATCACCCCACCGATTCGCACGCAGTCGCACCGTCACCCGCCCCTGCATCCCATAACCCAATCGAAGGGCTTAAAGACGAAGCCATGAAGCACCGCATGAAGCGCGGGGCCGCGCGTCGGATATGGCTAAGCGGCAAGCCGATTATAGGCACAATCGCGCAAACCTATCTAACCGGACGTGCAATTCCAGTTAGCGCTTTTGAGCATTGCGGGGATCTTCGATTTGTTTCTACTTGCCCTTTGCATCCCTATGGGCGTGGCACAACGCACCACCCCGCCCTCTTGGCGCGCGTGGTTGATCGCACGGGCAAAGCGGTGGGCCTGCATGTCACCTATCTTGCACCCGATGGCAGTGGAAAAGCAGCCATTGACGTTCCCCGCAAACTTATAGGGGCGGGCTTTGGTGGCGCATGTGTGCGACTTGGAACGGGTTCGTGCGTGGTTATCGCAGAAGGGATTGAGAGCGCACTATCGGCTGGCCTTGCGCTTGGCCTATCCCCTATTGCGGCCCTGTCAGCCGGCGGCGTTAAGTCCTGGCACAAGTTTGACGGGGTACGCGAAGTCACCTTTGCACCCGATCAAGACAAGTCAGAGATCGGCATGGCAAGCGCGCGCGCAGCTGCGCACCGCCTTTATTGTGAGGGCGTCAAAGTCGCGGGCTTTGCAATTCCACCCGGTGGCGTAAACGACTGGAACGACGCGGCCAACGCTGGGCTATTAGACCAAGATGGGGGTGCATCATGACCAAAAAGAAAGCGCGGCCGGGAACGTTTGAACCGTTCAATCCGAATGCTGATAGCATGGCCGCAACAATCGCCACCGCTTCCAATGACGATTGGTCTTTCCCCTACAAGATGTTTGCCGATGGCCTCTATTTGGTGAACGAGGATGGCGAAAAGCAAGGCTTCCTATCGCCACCGTTTGAAGTCATTGGCCAATGTCGCGACGGGGCAGGCAATGGATGGGGGCTTATAATTAGGTTTTGTGACCCCGACGGGCGCGAAAAAACAATCATCATTCCCCGTGCTGATTTGTGCAATGATCGCGGGGAAGCCCTAACTATGCTGGCCAGCGCGGGCCTTCACTATCCACCCGGCAACGCACGACGGCTTAAAACCGCATTGGCTGGGCTTAAACCCGCTGGGCGGGTGACATTAGTTGAACAGTCGGGATGGGTAACACCGGGTGGTGACTATGTGCTTGGCAATATCGCAATTGTGAGGCCACCCACCGACGGCACCACCGCGCCGCTCTATCATCGCACGGGGGACACGCCACCGCTCTTGGTGACTGGCACCTTAGAAGGATGGCGCGAACATGTCAGCCTGCCCTGCATCGGCAATAGTCGCTTGAATATCGCCATGTGCGTTGCGTTTACGGGGCCGCTTTTGGCTTTGATCGGTGCGGACGGCTTTGGCGTTCATTTGCGGGGCATATCATCAAGCGGCAAATCCACGGCCCTTATAGCTGCATCCTCTGTTGCAGGCGTTGGGGTTGGCACATGGCGCGCAACGGGCAACGGCCTTGAAAGCACCGCCTTAATCGCAAATGATGGCCTGTTGATCCTTGATGAATTGGCAGAAGTGTCAGCATTTGAAGCCGCACCCGTGGTTTATATGCTGGGCAATGGGCAAGGTAAAGCCCGCGCAAACCGCCTTGGTGAAGCTGGTAAGCGCAAAAAATGGCTGATAGCCATGCTATCGAGTGGCGAGATTAGCCTTGCCCAAAAGATCGCGGAATCAAACCCGCGCGCCACGTCAAAAGCTGGGCAAGAGGTCCGCTTGATCGATATAGAAGCCGACGCGGGCAAAGGCTTTGGGCTATTTGAGACTATGCCCGGTGGCATAAAGCCGGGGGACTTCTCTGATAGTTTGAAGGCCAGCGCTAAGGCACATTCTGGCCATGCCATGCGGCCCTTTATCCAAGCCCTGCAAAGTGACCAAGGCCACCGCGCGCGGGCGCTACATGCCCAAATCCACAAAGCCTTTGCCAGCCAATGGCCAGATATAGACGGGCAAGCAAGCCGCGTGCGAGATCGGTTCGCCATGATCGCCACCGCCGGGGAATATGCCAGTGAGGTCGGGGTAACGGGCTGGCCAGCGGGTGAGGCCACCAAGGCCGCAAAGACTTGCTTTTCCGCTTGGCAAGAACCCCGTGCGGTGGGCAACCATGAATCACGCACTGCGATAGAGGCGGTGCGCGGTATTATTCAAATTCATGGCGCGAGTAGGTTCCAAGTCGGTGATGAAGATGCAGAACGTCCAATCCCCTTGGTATTGGGCTATGTTCGTGAGATTGAGGGAAGCCGCCACTTTTGTTTCCTTATCGAACCATGGAAACGCGACGTTATGTTGGGGCAGGATCCAAGGTCGGGCGCACGCTATCTTCACCAAATGGGCTTTTTGTCCACCGACAAAGACAGATTAACAAAGAAAATACGCACAAAGTCAGGGCCTCAAAACACATATGCCGTCAAGGAAACAATCTTGGAAGGCGACGACCTATGAGCGCCGCTTCTGAAGCCCATGTTCCTCCATGGCTCTTAGAGTTGTTCCCGGCCCTAGATGAACCAACAGACCCCACCGCTTATGAAGAAAGGGTTGGCCGGATGGTCTATGGCGGTGGCTTGCCTGAATCCTGGGTGCGCGGTGGGCTTGCCGACCTTCAAGGCGGGGATTGGCAGGATAGGGTTTTGCTATTCTCAGACCGCTATGCGCAGGCCCTAGCGTCAAATTGCTGGGAACTTGGCGACCTATTTCCACCGGATGAAATAAAGGCTCCACAACCTCAATTGCGGGGCTTGGGGTGGGCGATTATTGACGCGCTCGAGGCAGGCGGGCGGATTGCGGGGGTTGTTGTGTCCCAGATCGTGTTTATCGATGGCAAGGGGAAGCGAACCGCAATCACTAAGCCCGGCCAAGCACGAACGCTGCTCCCTACTGCAATTGGACTTTGCTAAAATCGTCCCCTTCGCGTGGAAGATTGACATCCCACCCGCGCTAGAGATTTGGATGGATGGCAATCTGTTCGCCAATTTCAACTAAAAGAGGGTGTGAATTGTTTGACACAGGAACAGAAAGCTATAAAACATTTCGTGGATTTTGGAGGATTTAAAGGTGCCAAAGATAGGCCAAATCGAGGTTACACCCGAGCAATTTGTAGGTTTCGACACCGACAGGAAATGGGCCACAGGCGCGCAGGCGTTTTCAACCCCGGATTTTACAATAATGGTCTTTAGAGATCAGCTGAATCTTCAAAGCGACGACGGCTCGGCAGATCAGTCCTTAGTTAAAAACGTTGTTAGTGTGGCGATGCCGACAGCGGTTGCGCTTGAATTTCAGCGATTGCTGGCAGCACAGTTTGAAAACCTTGGGCTAAAGTAATGACTTCTGCGCCGAAAAGTGAAGCAAAATTTGGATACAATATCGCTATACCCGCAGCAACGCTCGCGGCATTTAGTGTTGCGCCGTTTACGGTCAGTCAATCGCCTTCTGATAACTCACAAACCATCATGACCAATCAACAATCAACCAGCGTCAATCCGGGAGCGGCCGCCGGCCAAAGTCAGCCTTCGGTTGACTGGTTGAAGCACGTTGAACAAACCACTGATCTAAAGATTAAATTGGTCGAGGCTGAGATAGACAATAAATTTGAAAGACTGATTTCAAAGATTGATAAAGTCGCTTCAAGCGTGGAAGTTTCTCATAAGGCCCTGACACAAGAAGTAGCGGCGGTGAATTCCAACTTTGCTGAATTAAAGACCCAAGTTTCCGGTGTTAGCTCAGAGGCCAGAGGGGCGAATAGGACAGTTGTTGCTACCATCGTAACAACTGGAGTGGCAATTGTGGCCTTAACCGTTGCAATTGCTGGGTTTGGAGCGCAAGTGCTTGATTTGGCTCAAGGCCTGTTTTCAGCCGGTGCTGCTACAAAAAAATAACTCCCGTAGACCTCAAGGCCCTCCCCACCGCTAAAAGGGGGAACGATTCGAAAAAGTGGTAGATTGTTGACGGGTGTCACCGTGTCACCCCCCCATGCTCGCAAGAGGCCTTCAGGCTTCCAAGCTTTCTTGATCGATCACAGCTTTGACCCGGACCCCAGACCCTTGCCCTGCATCCTCTAAGAAAGTGACGCCGCGAGCCTCTAGGGCGGACTTAATTCTGGCCATTGTTCCAGATTGAAGGCCTCCCCTGTCCTTTTCAAACCTGACTAAGGTCGCGGATGCGCAGTCAGCAATATCTGCTAGGTCAAGCACTCGAAGGTTAAGGGCAGCGCGCGCCATCCTTATTTGTTGCGGTTCAATCATTTTCAGCATCCCATGTTGAAAAGTTAGCATGACGTGTTGACATACATAGCATGTCAAGCTACATAGTTAGCATGCAGTGCTAACAAAGCAACACGGAAAGCTAACATGACCATTACCAACAACACCCGCTCCGCTATCATGAAGGCAGCTTGGACCATCGTTCGCCAAGATGGCCGCACCTTAGCTGACGCTTTGCGCCGCGCTTGGAATTGGATGAAGCGCAAGTTGGGCTTGGTGGTTGCACTTGTCACCGCAGGCCGTGCGGCTGGGCAGAAGAAGGATTTAGGGGCTGGCTGGGCTAAGCCTGTCCCTGTCATGACTTCCAACGGCGCGCGCGTCGTTTGGAACATCGGGGGAGGTTCCTACCGCTCGCGCGGTCACATGGGTTGGATCGGCCGGTAATTCAAAAGGAAGGAAACAAAATGTGCAAATTGGAAGTGCAAAAGACTTGGCAGCTGTCAGAGGTTAGTGACCTCTTCTATGAAGAGATAGTGCCATCTATCGACCGTATTAAGGCATTGGCTCGCGCGGCAATGGTCTGTTCAATTTATCATGAAGAGGGTGGCAACGTCGCTGATTTAAATGCAATCGAGGTGCTAACCGATTATATCAGGGTAGAATGTGACAAAGTACGCGGGCTAGAGCAACGGGTCATGAATGGTCCGGTTAGTCTTATTGATGCCACCTTGGCTCAGGAGCCAGAGCAAGCCACGGGTTGATTGCGGCCAACCAAATCCTTAATCATTCCCTCCCGGCCTGCCCCTATGTGGGTGGGCCGTTTGCTTTTGGCCGGATGGCGCGGGAACACCCACCGCAATGGGAACGTGGTTGGGAACAGAAATATCATTCATATTCATATTGTTAGGTGGCCGTGTTCCCGCGTTCCCGTGTTCCCGCATAAATTAGGGCAGTAGGGAAATGGCGCGTTAGACCCCTTGGGTGCAGGGTATATTTCGCGCGATTTTTGCCCCCTCAAAGCAATTCTAGGCAAGCCGTGGGCTAGTCAAATGGGTTGCTGACTGACACCCTTTTCAAGGTGGGGCTAGATCCCCTGAAAAGGGCGGGTCCTTTTCAGGGCATAAGTAAAGCGGTGGTGCAAAGGTCCCGAAGGGTCACTAGTTTGAAGTGACCAAATTTTGGTTGACTGGTTGACCACCATTTGGACGCGTCTCTTCAAGGGGGGGGGGTGGGGTCAAGCCAAAGCTTGCTCTGACGGGACCGACTGGGGGAGTGAAAAAATAGTTGGCGCAAGTTTTCCAATAACTTTTTTTGGTGGTCGATTGGGTGGTTTGTAAAGGGTGCATATTCTGCACCCTTTAATGTGGTCCAGAGACCGACTTATCCTGCATCCTTAGGCTGTTCGTTTGTCATATGTAGCAGTGGTTTTACCCCTAGCGCAGATCAAGTGTGGGGTATTTTGTGGGGTAGTTTTTCTAAATCTCAATATTATCCAATAAAATCAATACCAGTCACTCGGACACCCTGTCCGCCATTTTGAAATTTCCAGAATTTGATAAGTATGTAGAAATATTCATTGGAGGGGCTCATGGGACTTACGATCGGCGTAGGCATTCTAGCACGTGAAGCGCGAGACAATGTTGAAGAAGTCGAAGTCTTCAAAGAAGTCTATCACTCACTGAATGAAGTGCTAGCAGAGGCAGGCATCCTTCCCCATCATGAACCTTTAGACATCCCCGAAAGCGACTCTTTTGAGGCCCAGATTTTGGGCTATACCGGACTGCATGCCATCAGGCGACTTGCAGCATACTATGTTTGCGAAGGTCGCCTGCCACCGCCAGGGGCATTTGATCGATTGGCTGAAGACCCTGTAACAGAGTTGTTTTACCAACAAATTCAAAAAAGCTTAGCCGCTCAAGAAGACAATTTCGAATTGCCCTTGTCGGCCGGTAAACTGGCAACTTCTTCATTCCAACATCTGCTGTTGCATTCCGATTGCGAGGGCTTTTATCTGCCGACAGACTTCGAGCATGTAATCTTTGACAATGCGAAGCCTCAGCGCGAAGGCATTGGCGGGATGATTGGGTCAGCTCCTCGCTTACTCAAGGAATGCCTAGTTCTAGCGCAACTGATCAATCTTCCGTTGGACCTAGATATTGAAAGTGAGGAAATGTGGGAAGCTGCAGACGATCCGCCTTCTGAAGGAGAGCTGTGGCAGATTTACGGGATCGAGGCCTTTGGCATTGCAAGGCTAATTCGTGGCTGTGAAGCCGCCATCAAGCAGAAGGCAGTCCTTGCTTTCGGCTAGACGGCCTATCCACCCCCACCCCACTTGACCCATTCCCCACAACACCGGATACATTCAGATAACAAAAGCGCGCATATAAAAAGCGCGCAATCAAACAATTCAGGGGGGCGATATGCACTATCAAGAACTCAAGCAAGCTTGGACCGAACTGACTTCGGCCGGGCAACCTTTCGAGATCGAAGAGATTGAGGTGCGTGGCAGCCACATTCGCAGTTATAAGCACGCCCCGCCCAATGTCCGTGCGGTCTGGCTGTCGACTGTAGCTTTTAGCGACCGGGATTATTTGGTGTACCAAGACGAGCGCATCACCTATGGCCAAGCGCATGAGAAGGTGAATGCCATTACCGCTTGGCTTTGGGGCCAAGGGGTGCGGCGGGGTGACCGGGTTGCCGTGGCGATGCGCAACTATCCTGAATGGATGCTGCTCTATTGGGCTTGTGTCTCGATTGGTGTGGCATGCGTTGGCATGAATGCTTGGTGGATCACCGATGAGCTGGAATATGGCCTGAAGGATTCGGGCCCTAAGGTGTTGTTTTGCGATGCTGAGCGCTTGGCCCGGGTGATGGAGCGGCCGGATATGGCTGCGGGCATTACGCTTGTGGGCGTGCGCTGCGACACACTCCCGGCTGGAGTGGTGCCCTATGAAGAGGTAATCGCTGGCGGCGGCGCGATGCCCGACGTAGACATTGATCCAGATGATGATGCCTGCATCTTCTATACGTCCGGCACCACGGGTTTCCCAAAAGGCGCGCAATTGACCCATCGCGGCTGCGTCGCCAATCTGATGAATATGAGTTTCTCGGGCCAAGTCCAAGGCCTCGCCACCCTGCGCGCCAATGGCATTGACCCCGCCAGCGTACCGGCACCTAATCCGCCGGTTGGCCTGATCACAACGCCCTTGTTCCATGTGACCGCCAATAATTGCGCCGCCTATGTTGCCACGGCGAGCGGTGGCACCATGGTCTTGATGTATAAGTGGGATGCGGGTGAAGCGCTGCGCCTGATTGAGACCGAAAAGGTGACGGCGATGAGTGGCGTGCCAACCATGGCGCGCGAAGTCATCACGCACCCCGATTTTGCCACGACCGATACGTCTAGCCTGTTGACGCTGGGCGGTGGCGGGGCGCAACTCCAGCCTGATCTTGTCGCCAAGATTGATGCGTCCGTCCCCACGGCGAGGCCCAATACTGGCTATGGCATGACCGAAACCTGCGGAATCATCACCGCTGTCAGTGCCGACTTCTTCGTCGACAAGCCCGCCAGCTGCGGCCCCGCCATGCCGACCTTTGAAGCCCGCTGCGTCGATGACAATGGCAACTTCTTGCCAGTCGGCGAGATGGGTGAGCTGTGGGTCAAGGGCGCGCCGGTCATAAAGGGTTATCTCAACCGACCCGATGCGACCAAGGAAAGCATTACAGACGGCTGGCTCCACACAGGCGATGTGGCGCGTATTGATGAGGATGGCTTCATTTTCTTGGTGGACCGCAAGAAGGACATGGTTTTGCGCGGTGGCGAAAATGTCTATTGCGTTGAGGTTGAAGCCGTCGCCTATCGCCATCCCGCCGTGGCCGAATGCTGTGTGTTCGGCGTGCCAGACGACCGCTTAGGCGAAGAAGTGGGTGCCGCCATTCTGGTCCGCCCCGACGCCAGCCTAACTGGCCAAGAATTGCGCGAGCATTGTCTAGCCCTGATGGCGAAGCACAAAGTGCCCCGCTATGTCTGGTTCTTGAGCGAAGCCATCCCCCGCAATGCGTCAGGCAAGTTCTTGAAGCGAGCGTTGCGCGACAGCTTGAAGGTGGATGACGCGCATTAGGGCCAAGCCCCTCACCGCTTCTTCTTGGCCTTGGGCGCAGACTTTGCCGCTGGCTTTGGCTTAGGAGGTGGTGGCGGATCGGTGCGGATGGCGGTCACTACAATTGGCACCACGGGGGCCTTACCGGGGAATGGGCCGCCTGTGGGCGCGCGCTCCACTTTCGCCATAGCCTCCACCACTTCCCACCCGGCGGTCACTCGGCCAAAGACGGCATAGCCAGTTGTGTTGGGTGGGGCCTTGGGATCGGCATTCAAGGACGGATTATCGGCCAAGTCGAAATAGAAGCTGGAATGACCTGAATTGAGCGCATCGCCACGTGCGAGCGCGACAGCACCCTTCGCGTGCTTATTGGTCGCTGTTTCCAGCTCAACAGGGCTCAGGGGTGGATAGCGGCCTTTGAACTGGGCATCCAAGTCGCCGATCTGAATGATAAAGCCCGGCTCGATCCGAAAGAAAGACGCCCCGATGAAGTGATTGGTCTGAAACATCTTCAGCATGTGGGCGCTGGTCTTGGGGGCACCCACTGGGTCCAGCGTGATCTCAATCTCGCCCATGGATGTGGTGAGGAAGACTTTCGGGGCTGGCGTCACGACAGGCACAACGGCCAAGGGTGCTGCAGGTTGTGCTGGCGTCTGAGCGAGGGCGGTTCCGGCGAAAGCCAAGCCTGCGAGCGTTGCGAAAAAAGTACGACGGATCACTTTAAGGTCCCTTCTTTCTAACACGCAGAAAACCTAACTCGCGGTCTCGCTAAACAACTCCCGCCCGATCAACCAGCGGCGGATTTCGCTGGTGCCAGCGCCGATTTCATAGAGTTTGGCATCGCGCAAAAGACGGCCTGTGGCATAATCATTGATATAGCCATTGCCGCCCAAGCACTGAATGGCCTCTAAAGCCATCCAGGTCGCCTTCTCAGCGGCATAGAGGATTGCACCAGCCGCGTCCTTGCGCGTGGTTAGACCACGGTCACAGGCCTTTGCCACGGCATAGACATAGGCCCGCGTAGTCGAGAGCGTGACATACATGTCGGCAATCTTGCCTTGCATCAGTTGGAACTCGCCAATGGCTTGGCCAAATTGTTTGCGTTCATGGATGTATGGAAGAACCACATCGAGGCAGGCTTGCATGATGCCAATCGGGCCAGAGGCCAGAACCGCGCGCTCATAATCAAGCCCAGACATCAGAACTTGTGCGCCCTTGTTCAGGGGCCCCATCAGATTTTCTTCCGGCACTTCGCAATCTTCAAACACGAGCTCTCCGGTTGGCGAGCCACGCATCCCGAGCTTGTCGAGGCTTTGCGCAACTGAGAAGCCCTTAAAGTCTTTCTCGATCAAGAAGGCACTAATTCCGCGTGAGGCTGCTTCAGGCTCAGTCTTGGCATAGACGATCAAAGTATCGGCGTGTTTGGCATTGGTGATCCAGAACTTGCCACCATTGAGGACATAGCGGTCGCCCTTCTTATCGGCCCGCAAGCGCATCGAGACCACATCTGAGCCTGAGCCACTTTCCGACATGGCCAATGCACCAACATGTTGCCCTGAAATCAGCTTGGGCAGATAGCGCGCCTTTTGCTCTGCTGTGCCCCAGCGCCGCAATTGGTTCACACACAGATTGGAGTGCGCCCCATAGGATAAGCCAACCGAGGCAGAAGCGCGGCTGATTTCTTCCATCGCTACAACATGTTCAAGATAGCCAAGGCCAGAGCCGCCATCGGCCTCGTCCACTGTTATGCCCAATAGACCAAGGTCGCCCAGTTTTGGCCAAAGGTCGCGCGGGAATTCGTCGCTGCGGTCAATCTCTGCGGCACGTGGCGCGATCTCCGCGGCGGCAAAGCGTTCGACGGTTTCACGAATGGCGTCGGCTGTCTCGCCGAGGTCGAAATCGAGGCTGGGATAGGAGTTTCTAAGCATGGCTTACCATGCGCGAGCCTGCCTTCGAGTGCAAGCAAAAGGGTAAGCGCTTAGGGCAGTAACGCTGTCTCGTCGCCGCTTTCTTGGCCACGCGCCAAGAACACCGCAGAGGTCCCAACCGCGACAAATCCAAAGGCTGCCGAGAAGATCGCCAAGAGCTGCTGTAGGGTGATGTTCTTCGTCTCAGGTTCTGGCGTTAGCGCGCCCAAAAGATGGGCGAACCATAAGCCGCCAGCCATAAAGACGGCCCCAACTGCCAACATAACCCAGGTCAGCACCCCGGTCGATCCAGTTGGCTCAAGCACGGCGGGACGTGCGATTTCGACACCCCCTGGGGCCAATGCCTCAGATGCTGGTTCGAGTTCTGGAGCCCAAGGCTTTAATGTGCGCAGCCCATCATTGGCAGGCACGCGCTGGCTTTGATCCAATTGATTAGCCGCGATACCATCTTCATTTGGGAATGGAACTAAGACCGGATCAGCCAACACGACTGGGGCTTCATTGCTCTGTTCTGTTTCTAGTTCAGCAGAATTTAAAGCGTCGGGCTCTTCAAGGGCCACCTCTGCCTTCAGTTCAGGCGATGGGATCGCTTCTGTAAGCACTTTTACAGGCTCGGGCATCTCAGCTTTAGGAGGCTCAGATAGCGAACTCGGCGAGGGGTCAGTTGCAATCGTAGCGCCATCTGCGCCGACGCCAAAAGCCACATCGCGCGGATCAGAGGCATGAGATAATAACGCTGCCGTATAATCAATTTCTGGGCTCAAAACTGAGCTTGGCGCGGCGGGGCGCGGACCTAAAGGTTCTAGGAACAGAGCAGCCTCAGCGGCCCTGCGCCGAACCAATGCATCAATCACCAAAACGCGACCATTTACCCGAGCCCGACGCCACGCATGCATGGCGAGGGCGGCAGCAATGGGCTGGCCTTGGTTCAAATAGCGCAGCACATCGCAGGTCGCGAAGTTAGAGACGCCAATGTTGAAGGCAAACGACACCAAAGCGTCGAATTGATTTTGATTTAAGGGGGTTAAAGCCGACTGGCGCACCATATCTTCGACGGGACGTAAGTCCCAACGCAGCAAGTCTTCCGCTTCCGCGCGCGAGACCGACAGGCCCTCACGTGCTGTAGCGACATGGCCAAAGCCCAGCGTCCACCGCCCGTCGGGGGTTTTAGCCGCACGTGCACGGAAGCCTTCAAAGCTGGCTATCAGGTCCAATGCAGCGCGAGACGCAGTGAGTCTGGACATTTTTCGTTCCAAAAAGAGACGGATTCCGCCCGATGAGACTGGCTCTGCAGGATTGATGCCGTTTTTGTCCACAAAGGCTGCTCGACAAGCGGGAGGCAATCCTGCACCTTTCAGTCATCGAGACACGACACATCAAGCAAGGATCAGACCATGTTGGGCAAGCAAACGAGCCTTTTTCAGCGCGCTTTGGGGATTGGGGCGCTGGCTCTCTTGGTTTGTGCTGGCCCGGTTCGGGCGCAGTCTACGCCACCTGCGCCGACAAAACCTTGGAGCGCCTTGACCAGTGCTGAGCTGATCAGTGCAGCACCAAAAGAGGCTTGGACCAAACTTGATCAAAGTCGCTTGCTCTATCTCTATTTCGAGCCAACCCAAGCAGGCGCGCAGACACCTGCCCGAGTGATCATTTTGCTGGCCCCAGACTTTGCGCCCAATCATGTGCTGGCCCTGAATGAATTGCTGGCTAAGAGCTTCTTCAACGGCCGTGACATTGTTCGGAGCCAAGACAATTACGTCGTCCAATGGGGCGATGGTGCGGCTGCAACCGCACAAGGCCTGACCGGGGGGCGGATGGTTGCAGAGTTTGACCGAACCTATGGTACCGAGTTCAAGCCGTTTGAACTCAAGGACGGCGACGTCTATGCGCCAAAAGTTGGCTTCTGGCGCAATTGGCCAGTGGCATGGGACCCGAAGGCCAAGCGTTATTGGTTGCCCCATTGCTATGGCATGGTGGGGGCAGGAAGGGACGAAGCAGCCGATTCAGGTGGCCCTGCTGAACTCTACGCCGTCAATGGCCACAGCCCACGCGCGCTAGACCGCAACGTCACCCTTCTGGGCCGGGTCGTCGATGGCATGGATCACTTTGCGACTTTGCCGCGCGGCAGTGAGGCGATGGGCTTTTACGCCTCTGGTCAATCTAAGCCAAAGATCATCAAAGCAGAATTAGGTTCCAGACTGCCTGCTTCAGAGCAAGTAACCCTAGAGGCCTTGCGTACTGATCACGCCATTTATGCTGAAGTCCTTGAAAGCCGCAGGAACCGCCGCGATAGCTGGACCAAGTTTAAGGCAGGCAAGCTAGAGCTGTGCAACGCACCCCTGCCCGTGCGGATCGCCGCTAAAGAATAATCAGCGTCGCAAGGCCTAAGAACGCCACAAAACCCACCATATCGGTAACAAAGGTGACAAGCACGCCGGAGGAAACAGCCGGATCTTGGCCCAATCGCTTAAGCGTTAGTGGGATCAAAATGCCGGCAAGGCCTGCAACCGACAGATTCAGCAAAATCGCCAAAGCAATGGTCACGGATAACAGGACGCTTTGGAACCAAATCAAGGCCACACTCGACAAGAGCAAAGCAAACACCGCCCCATTGACCACGCCTGTAATCACCTCACGCAGGATGATCCGGCCCGAATTGCCCGGTGTAAGCTCTCTCGCCGCCAGTGCACGAACGGCAACCGCAACGGTTTGGGTACCTGCATTGCCGCCCATGGAGGCGACCATTGGCATCATCACGGCAAGGGCGACGATCTTTTCAATGGATGCTTCAAACTTGCTGATGAGGAAAGACGCCATCAAGGCCGTGACCAAATTGATCACCAGCCAAGGCAAACGCGACTTAACCGACGCCCAAACCGAGTCGGCGGTTGAGGCATCGCGCACACCGGCCAGTGCCAACAAGTCTTCCTCGTTTTCGTCCTGAATAACCCGCACGATGTCGTCGACCGTGATCATGCCTGTGAGGCGACCGCTGCGATCGACCACGGGTGCGGAGATCAAATGGTATTTTTGGAAGGCGTGCGCCACGACTTCTTGGTCGGTCTCTGGATCGACAATGATCTCAGGCACTTCCATCAGGTCTTGCAGCAGCATTGTGCGCTTGGCCCGCATCAGCTTGGAGACCGGGATAGCGCCAATCGGCCGCATCGCAGGGCTAACGACATAGATATCGAAAAAGAGATCGGGCAGGTCCTCGCCCGTCTTGCGCATGAAGTCGATGGTTTGCCCGACATCCCAATGCTGTGGGGCGGCCACAAACTCCCGCTGCATCAGACGGCCAGCGGTTTCCTCATCAAACGACAGGGCGCCTTCAACAGCCACGCGGACATCATCAGAGGCCGCAGCCAACACTTCAGCGCGGTCCTCATCATCCAGTTCGGCCACAATCGCGGCGGCGTCATCGGTATCGAGATCATCTAGCTTTTGCGCCAGCTTGCTTGCGGGGATGAATTCCAGCGCAAATTCGCGCAATTCATCTTCGAGTTCGGCATAGACTTCCGCGTCAAGGTCTTCACCAATCAGCGTGAAAATCGTCCGCGCGGTTTCTTTTGGTGCGTTTTGCAGAAGCTCTGCCACGTCGGCAGGGTGCATTGGCAATAACAGACGGCGTAGCAACGGCCCGTCATGATCGCCAGCAGCCCCGATCACCTTAACGGTAATCAGGCGGTCTGGCCCATGATCATTATTAGTGGGGTCGACCCCCAGGGCTTGTAGATCGTCCATGACTATCACTTTCCGTCATGTCGTTAGCCCCTAAGTTTGCTTGCCTGTATCATCTTGCTGGTAGCAGATACAGGCAATAAAGCCATCTTTCCGTTGGTGTGCCCAAGAGGACTCGAACCTCCACGGGTCTCCCCACTAGCACCTCAAGCTAGCGCGTCTACCAGTTCCGCCATGAGCACGTTCCGGAAAGAGC
>VYLK01000069.1_pt1 | contig 54809 bp, 47 predicted proteins | sample 5114321 | NCBI WGS metagenome assembly VYLK01 (sample SAMN12291792, study PRJNA351875) | freshwater metagenome | isolation source: freshwater lake | place: USA: Michigan, MSU2 Lake | collected 2011-08-16
AGCAAGACTAGCTTTGCAAAACTAGGCTGTACAAGGATTGTACAACGATTTTTCGTGGGATACTGAAAAGCATAGACATTATTAATAATAATTGTCAATAGTCACCTCGGTCATGAGGCTCAAAGCCTTACTGGACAAGGCATCGACGCACCTCAACGAAAACTCTAGATTTTCAGCCATTTTGTCTAACCCGCGAAAAATGTTGATAACTGATCACTGATCACTGATAACTGATCACTGTTCCTATGGACTAATACCCGCAGATTTAAGGGCTTTGTCCATTAAAATTACATGGGTACTGCTTTCCTGTCCCTCATTGTCAGGACGACGCTGAATATAACTGCCATCGGATTGTAATTCCCATGCTTGTCGGTTATCTGACAACATAATCCCGAGAATTTCTTCCAGTTCCTTGGCGATCGCTGGTTCATCGATGGGTGTCACTGCTTCCACGCGACGAGTCAGGTTCCGCGACATCCAATCGGCGCTACCAATATACACCTCCTCCTGACCACCATTGTAAAAGTAAAAAATGCGGGAATGTTCCAAAAAGCGGCCGATAATGCTAATTACTCGGATATTTTCGCTTATTTCTGGCAATCCGGGCCGTAAACAACAGATGCCGCGAATAATTAAGTCAATCTGCACACCGGCACGAGAAGCGGCGTATAAAGCTTCTATAATCGGTTTATCGACAATAGAGTTCATTTTTGCCACAATGCGCCCCGTACCGCCATTTTTACAGTTTTTGGCCTCGCGATCGATCATTGCTAACATCCGTTTTCGCAAACTCACCGGAGCAATTAAAAGTTTGCGGTAGGATTGCTGACGGGAGTATCCGGTCAGAAAGTTAAATAAATCGGTGATATCTGCCCCCAAATCCTCGCGACAGCTAAGTAAGCCCAAATCAGTGTATAATTTAGCCGTTTTTGGGTTATAATTGCCCGTGCCAATATGGAAATAACGACGGATTTTATCCCCTTCTTTTCTGACCACGAGAACCACTTTCGTGTGGGTTTTTAGACCAACTAAGCCATAAACAACGTGAACTCCGGCTTGTTCGAGCTTTTTCGCCCAACTAATGTTATTTTCCTCATCAAAGCGAGCTTTTAGTTCCACTAACGCCGCTACCTGTTTCCCATTTTCCGCCGCTGCAATCAGGGAATTGACAATCGGGGAATCTCCGGAAGTACGATACAAGGTCATTTTAATCGCTAAAACATGGGCATCATGGGCAGCCTGGGCGATAAACTGTTGTACTGAGGCACTAAAGGAATGGTAAGGGTGATGAACGAGAATATCGTTATTGCGAATTAAAGTAAAAATATCTTCGCCATCCTGTTCTAGGATACCGTCTTCGTTACCGTCAACTATTTCTCGCAATCCCTGTAAAACCGGTGGGGTGACAGGATTCCACGGCGGATCTTTCAGTTCGGGACAGGGTAAAGACAGAAAATAAAATAAATCTTTGTGTCCCAGCAGTCCATCCACATCGTAAACATCGATCTCCTCAAGTCCCAGATCGCGCATGATCCGGTCTTTAATATTGCTAGGAGTAGAACTGTGAATTTCCAGACGTACTGCCGATTTACCGATGCGGCGCTTGCGTACTTCTTCCTCGATCGCTAATAATAAATCATCGGCCTCATCTTCTTCGACGGAGATGTCAGCATTGCGCGTCACCCGAAAAGGATAACATTCTTGAATGATCATGCCGGGGAAAAGTGCCTCTAAATTGTGCATTACCACCTGTTCAAGGGGTACTCCCGTCCAAATCGAAGCTTTTCCGTCTTGGTGGCGTAATTCCTTGGATAATGCCAGAAAACGGGGGAAAACCTGCGGCACTTTCACCCTGGCAAATAGTTCTTTATCGGTGTCGGGATCGCGAACGACTACGGCTAAATTGAGACTAAGATTAGAAATATAGGGAAAAGGATGACTAGGATCCACCGCTAGGGGAGTTAAAACGGGGAAAATATTTTGTTCAAAGTAATCATGGAGATAATTGCGCTGTTCTTGATGTAAATCTACATAGTTAATCAGATGAATTCCCTGTTCCACTAAGAGATTTTTTAGGGTGTGTTCAAAAAGACGATCCTGCTGTTGTACAAGGGGACGCAGACGTTTACTGATCTCGGTTAGCTGTTCCGAGGCAGTCCGGCCATCGGCACTTAAAACGGCTACATTTGCCTCTACCTGTTGTTTAAGCACTGCCACCCGTACCATAAAAAATTCGTCGAGATTGGCACAAAAAATGGCGGTAAATTTTAATCTTTCCAGTAGGGGAGTCCGAGGATCAAGTGCCTCATAAAGCACGCGACGATTAAATTCTAACCAGCTTAATTCTCGGTTAAAGTAATATTGCGAATCTTTAAGATCGATTTCAGAAGTTACGGTAGAAGCTTTAGCCATAGAGTCTAATACCTAAATAATAGATTAAACAGTTAGTAAGAAGCCACTCAAGTCTAAATTTGACTATTTTGGGCGTTTTTTTAGGCTAGAATGCCCCAGATTAACCAAAGTTACCCCGATTATCTTGGATGCTAGTCCTACTGATTCTAGCCTGACCGGGGAAAAAATCAATTTATTAACAGGTTAAGAAATCAGTCCCGACCGATTAAGGTTAAATTAATCTTTCGGTGAAATTAGAGTGCCAGTAAGAACAATAGGCATGATTTGCTGAGAATATTGTTTTTAAAGCCCAGCTTTGATTATAGCACAAAGTCGAGCCGCTCTGACTTGTTAAATATATCATCTCCAAGTTCAGGCAATAAACCGAATCAGAATATTTGATAAGGATGATGATTAGATTGCCAATTAATCATTAGTGTATATAGGGCTTGCTGAAAAAGTACGGGCGAAGCATTCGGATAGAAAATCTCCGGTTTCACCGATAAATTATTGCCCGAATGCTTCGCCCCTACAGGACGCGGGCCGATGAAGTGCCTACATTTCACATTTATTCAGCAAGCCCTAATTAATTCGTCAATATTTATTGACAGCTTCTCTTTGTCAATAAACTTACCAAACTTTAATCCTTCAAACTTTAAATCCAACTTATTTCTAAGAGATAGCAATCTTAATTTACCAATTTCCTGCCCTAACTTTAGTAAAGTTTCTCTAATATCTTTGGAAAAAGCTGCAATTTTTTCTTCACTTCCTCGTTCTTTTAATAATTTATCGAAAGCAGCAGATTTAATTAACATCATTTCCAAATCATGTTCATCGGTTAAAAAGAGATTATTACTGTCGGGAATTTGCTGTTCTATTCTTGAAAAATCCGCATCTATAACAGCAAAAACTCGGCAAAAATTTTCTTTTTCTAAGATGGATAATGCTTTGATAGCATTATTTTTACCAGAGGCAATTGTGATCCTAACCTCTTGCTTGTTTACTAATCGCTCATAAATAAGTTTATCGCTATGACCTTCAACAATTAAAAAAACTCCCTCATGATCGCTGCGTAGTAAACGAATGCTATTAGCAATTCTGTCAGGTGTTATCTGTTCTCTCATCTTTGCTTTTTTGCTTTGGTTTCTCTAATTCAACTGTCAAATCCCAACGATCATTAATAATATCAGGAGAATGGGTAGCCATCAAAATATCTAACTCGGAAAGTTTTGTGATTTCCTGTAAGTATTTTAAAAATTCCTGCTGCCATGAAATATGAAGTGACATTTCTGGTTCATCAATTAAGATCAAAGTATTAGGTTTAACTTTAAATAACAATTCATATAAAATTACTAATTCGTGCTGTTCCCCAGAAGATAAATCTGTTGGTGATAAAACCTCCCCTTCTTGGGTAGTGAAGATAAACCCTTTACTTTGATCAATAGTAACACTTTTGAAAGAATATTTTTTATTAATTATATTTTTAAATAGCTCTACTTTCGGATAAATGTCATTGAATACATTGAGCTTTTTATCTACATCCTCAATATAAACCGATAATAACTTTCTGGTGCTATCATCAATACTATCTTTAACTTGAAAGTTAGAATCTTCATCTTTTTTCAATAGTCCTGCACTAATTAATTGATTTCTTTCCCTTTCAAGTTGATCAATTTTTTCCCTTAGTTGATCATCGGTCAATGATGCCTTTTTTTGTACAACTCGCGCTGGAAAGGTTCGGTCTAAAGTTTGAGATAGTTGTCCATACTCTGCTAATTTAGTTTGAATATTTTCTGCTAAATCTTCAGAATAGCTGGCCACAGAGTACAATGTCATCGGCCTCCTTATAGTTCTGCCATTTTTGGCACTATTGGCAATATCTAATAGACGTTGTGATTCAATAAAACGAACATTAATAGAGTCTATAATTTTCTTTAACCAATCAGGATATTCTTCCTGGGATTGCTTGGGTAAATATTCTCCAAATCGTTCATAAATATCTTCTAGATACAGAATTTCTTTTGTGGGGGTATAGAGCCATGTTTCTGATCCAACTCTATCTAAATCGGGTATGAAATTATCTATCATACCGAGAGGGAAAGAGATTGTTTTCCCGTCTGGTGAATCAGGAGAAAAAGTCGGTTCTTCTTTTTGATCGGAGGAAGTAAAATTAAAAATAATCTTTGGTCTTGCATTACTTTTTTTATTCCTACTGGTGGAAAGTTTGAGAATATCCACAAAGCTTTTATCGTCAAAAGTTATAGTAAATTTTTGAAAAGGAATAGCTCTTATCTCTGAATACTTTGAGTTAAAAAAACCATTGACTAATCGCAGTATTGAGGTTTTCCCAAAGCCATTTTTACCATGAATAATAGTTATTCTTTCCTGCATATTGAGATTAATTGTATGGTCAAATATGCCAAAAAGATGCTTAACTGTAATTTGTTTAATTCTCATACCAGCTTAATTCTCGGTTAAAGTAATATTGCGAATCTTTAAGATCGATTTCGGAAGTTACGGTAGAAGCTTTAGCCATAGAGTCTAATAAGTAGTCGTGCAAAATTAATTTCCCAGTGAAGATAGGCAAGAGGCAATAGGCAAGAGGCAAAAGCTTCATCGAAATGTGTCAGCAATTCTCATTTTAAGGTTTCATGACATTAAAACCCTTGCACCTAGAGGGGTTAATAATTCTTAACGAATCTCTAGATCGCTGAAACAACGCAAAATCGTTTCAAAATTTAGGTACTTATCCAAATAATAGATTAAACAGTTTGAGAGTTCAAAAATGGGAAAAATAGGGATGAAGTTGCCTAAAATCTCTGTATGCTTAGTTCTCCTGACTACTGGCTCCTTACTCTGAGGTTTACTGGTCACTGATTACTGATTAGAGAATACCCGCGTTAGAAAGACCGAGAACCAGTCCCGCACCGAGAATATGGCCAAAACTCATGGTAGCCAATAATTCCGGCAGACCGAAGCTTTTTTTCGAGGCTAACTGCGGCAAGGGTAAAGCAGGGCCGGCCCCGGTATTTTGGATGGCAAAATAACCGATAACGAAGGCTACTAGGTTAGCTAAGGTCATGGTAATGCCGACGGATAAATTCCAGGGAATGGTTTGAACGGTGGCTAAAAGTAAGGCGGAAGGGATCATTGGCGCTCCAGTCTTGATAAAATTTTGTTAACCACAGGGCATTATAAAAAGCTCTTGACCCGAAACTGCTTTTTGTTTGAATACTTAACAGTTTTTGTAACGTTTTGCGAATAAGATTAAATGCGAATTAAAATTTGCGGCATTACCCAACCAGACCAAGGACAAGCGATCGCCAATTTAGGAGCTACGGCCTTAGGTTTTATCCTCGTACCGAGTTCGCCTCGTTACGTCAAAATCGAGCAAATTAACGCTATTATCGCCGCAATACCCGACAAAATCGATTTTATTGGGGTTTTTGCCGACGAGCAACCGGAAATTATTCAGCAAATAATTTTTAAAACCCCCTTGACAAGTGTGCAGTTACATGGTAAGGAATCTCCCGAATATTGCCAAAGGTTGCGGCAATTATTACCCGACCGGGAAATTATCAAAGCTTTGCGGATTAAAGACAGAGAAAGTTGGGAAAAGTCGGCAATTTACTTCAATAGCGTCGATACTTTACTTTTAGATGCCTACCATCCCCAATTGCTCGGCGGTACGGGATATACCTTAGACTGGCAAGCCTTAGCCAGTTTTTCGCCCCCCTTGCCCTGGTTTCTCGCCGGAGGACTCAACCCCGATAATATTAGTGAAGCTTTAACTCGGCTGCACCCCGATGGCATTGATGTCTCTAGCGGCGTTGAGCGATCGCCTGGTGATAAAGACCTGAAAAAAGTCGCCCTCTTGTTAGAGCGACTGCAAAAATCCAGTAATCACTGATCAGTTAGAAGGTTTTGGGTGTTGGGGTTTTAGTTGAAATTTCCCCATTCCCCCATTTCCCTGACTAGAAGAAATTAGGTTTATGACGGATCAGGTTAAGATACTCCTCGCGGGTTTTCTGCTCGTCTTGGAAGACTCCTAACATGGCGCTGGTGACGGTCCAGGATCCCGGTTTCTGCACCCCGCGCATCACCATGCACATATGGGTTGCTTCCATGACGACTGCAACCCCTTGGGGGTCGAGAATTTCTTGAATCGCTTCGGCAATCTGACGGGTGAGGCGCTCTTGGACCTGTAAACGACGGGAATACATTTCCACAATGCGAGCTAATTTACTTAATCCGACCACCTTTTGGTTAGGAATATAGGCAACGTGGGCCCGCCCCATGAAGGGTAACATATGATGTTCACAGAGACTAAAGAAGTCAATATCGCGCACTAATACCATCTCATTATGACCTTCATCGAAGATCGCACCATTAACGAGGGTTTCTAGGGATTGTTGATAGCCCTGGGTGAGAAACTGCATCGCTTCGGCCACCCGTTTGGGGGTTTTTAATAAACCTTCTCTTTCGGGATCTTCCCCCACCGAGATCAGGATATTTCTGACCGCATCCATCATCTGTTCTTTGTTTTCGTCAGAAGTTGGATGAATTTGAGCGGTTTTGCCATTGTGGGTGTTGCGATCGGGGCGAGAGGTCACGCGTGCTTGGATAGCGTCGGTTAGATTACTGTTTAAACCGTTAGAAGAAGCTATGGTCATAATGAGGATGCCTGTAGGCGAATTGATTGATAAATAGAAGTATTTCGGGTTATAATGCCCCCGCACTGGGCATAATGGTCATCGTTTCCACTACAGCCTGTTTAGGCAGTAACACCGCTTGCAGAATGGCCTGAGCGATGATATCCGGGGTTAACATGGCCGAGCGATCGAAATCTGCTTTGACGCTATCGCTGTCCCAGATGGGAGTATTGACAGCACCGGGGGTGATAATCGTGACGCGAATGGCGTTGGCCCGCTCCTCGATCGCTAAAATGCGAGAAAATGCCACTAATCCAGCTTTGCTGACACTATAGGCCCCCCAATCAGGAAAAAAATTATCGGCGGCGATCGAGGAAACGTTAATGATCGTGCCTCCTCCCTGTTGACGCATGGCAGGTAAAATCCCCTGCACGCACTGGTAAACACTGGTTAAATTCAGGTCGATCACCCGCTGCCAGTCTGACAAAGGTGTGTCAGCTAAGGGATTTGTGTAACCCATGCCAGCATTATTGATCAGGATATCGATCGGTCCGGATTCTTGGGCGATTTTAGCGATACTAGGGGCTACTTCCGGGATATCTGCCAAATCTAAGGGGTAAGCTTGGGCTGATACGCCTAAATCTGCCGCCATTGCCGCCACGGCTGCCAATTTTTGCTGATTGCGACCGATTAGAACCAGATTAATTCCCGCCTTGGCGAAAGCGAGGGCGGTTTCTTTGCCGATGCCGCTACTGGCTCCGGTGATCAGCGCTCGCTGTTGACGAATAACAGAGTTCATGGTATAATCTGAAATCTCTTAATTCCGGGTAGTTAGGGCAAAATTTTGGCGGTTAGGGGAACCCTAGAAAAGTTTAAGGCAGTTGGGTTGGATCGGAGCAATTTTTCTCGCACCAAAATTGCCGCGTCCACCTGGGGTGGGGGGAAGCATTGACTATCGGGTAGGTTCAAGATTAAGAATCGTTACAAAATTTTACCTAGCTAATTATAGCACCGTTAAGTCAGGGATCACTAATTTTTGTGTATATTCAGATATCTAACCAGCGAGGGGAAAAAGCGGACTGGTTGGCGAGAATTCTTGAGGCTGTCTTTGCCCGAAACTCCCTCCCCCCGCGCTGAAAACTACTCACCGGAGGAGATGGCAGCGGTGGGTTGAGTGCGATTGACAATCACCACTCGATCGCCGACAACGGGACTTCTAGCGAGGAGAATTCCCTCGTTATCCTTCATTTCCAAGCGCCGAAAATCGAGATTTTGGCAACGTTGAAAAACCGAATTAGCCAATTTATCCTGTTGTGATGCCTCGAGACTATACCAATTATCGCCCAAAATAACTACTAGACGACTAGCCAAAAAGTCCGCTTCTACGGTAGAAATAATCCCGGCGGGATAACGAGTAGTTAAATCGGTAATTTCCTCTTGAATGGCTGCGACTAAACTTTGTTCGGGAGTTAATCGCGGTTTTGCTTTAGTAATCGGGACGGGAATCGGTGCCTCTGGTGCGGTTAATTCTGGAGGAGTTTCGATAATTTCCTCGGCAGCCGGTGGGGGACTAGAGATAACTTCGGGCGTATTTTCGGCAATTTCGGCTGGATTTTTCGGTAAACTGATCACGGCTACTAAGAGGATAGTGACTAAACTTCCTGTTAACAAGCCGGTGATTAACCAATCGGGAATTTTTTCGCCAATTCCCCCGGGCAAAAGTCGGCGGATTTTGTTCAAAATCGCGGTCCACCACCCTTCCACCTGCTCGAAATCTGGTAAAATATCGTCAATTCCCTCCGCTGCTTCGATGGGAGAATCTGGGGTTAAACTTTGCTCAACTTCTGCGAATTCGTCTGGTTTTAAAGCAGCGGCTAACTGTTGCGTTGAGTTAAGAAGATTATCAACAGCAACTTTTGGGGGTAACACTATCCCCGTTCCCGTGTTAAGTTGGGAAACGATCGAATTTAACTGCTCGATCGCCTCTTGTAGTCGGATCACCGTTTCTGCTTGGCTGAAATTCTCTCGCTCATTTGGTTGAGTCATAATCTTTCTTAACTCGCTGCCATTCTTTTTCAAAATATCATTCTATGCGTCGTTTTCTCAGTTTTTTAACCAGTATTTTCCTTGTCTTCCTGACTGCTTGTGGTAGTGTCACTCCCCCGCAGGAATTTGCCCCTGACGGAGAAATCGTCACCAAAGCCCTTTTATTACAATTTCGTCACACATCCGATCGCCTTAGTCAATCTTTACAGATCGATCAGCCGCCGGTAAAAATTGCTAAAATCAATGTCACCAGTCTGGAAACGATTTATGTGGGCAATTTACCCGCTTATCACTTGCAGGGAGATTACGATCTAACTCTACAATTGCCCCATCAAAAAGATACCAAACAACACAACAATTTTGATCTTTATTTACAAAGACAGATCGAGGGGAAAACTTGGCGTTTACTGGAAGAAGTTGCCTCCCAATGGCGCAGCTATTTAGTGAAATAAGCGGAAAAAGCCTGGGTATTTTGCTATAGTCTATGATCATCAGCAATGACAATCCTCAAAGGGAAAATTTAGCGATTATGATTACCTGTCCTCGTTGTCAGCACAAGGTCGATAGTCAAGCCTTACAATGTCCCTACTGTTCTAATATTTTAAAGGCCTATGGTCATCCCGGCATGACCCTGCATCAAGCTGTCACCGGCAAGTTTTTGTGTGAAACTTGTCTCTACCATGGCGATGATAGCTGTAATTTTCCCCAACGTCCCTACGCTACCAGCTGCACTTTATACAAAAATAGCCAAATAATAGCCGAAAAAATTCCTCTTCTCCCTCTCCCTAGGGTGTTGAAAAATTGGTGTCTCAGGAATAAGGGATTATTGCTATTATTAACTCTGATTTTGGGCAGTATTGCTTTGGCTTTTATAAACTCACGTCGTTAATTTTTTTGCTGGCGATCAAGCCTTGATATAGATCTAGATCAAACCAGAAAGTTGTGCCAATTCCCACTTCACTGATCAAATGAATTTGACTATAGTGTTTTTCGATAATATTTTTGACAATCGATAATCCTAATCCCGTCCCTTCTAGGGTATGAACGCGATTTTCTACCCGATAGAAGCGATCAAATATGGCACTTTGATCCTCGGCATCGATGCCAATACCAGTATCGGATACTTCCACGCGAATTTTGACAGTTTCTTGGGGATTATCTCTGCTTATTTTATAGGCACGAATCACCACTTTACCGCCAGCAGGAGTAAATTTTAGGGAGTTACCGACTAGATTAGTTAATACCTGTAAAAGTAGATCATAATGGCCTAAAATTGGTAGTAAATTGGCTTCTATTTCCGAGCTTAATTCTAGTCCTTTATCCCTAGCATTGAGTTGATATGATCTCAGGGTTTGTTCGATTAATTGTCCGATATCGAGCGCATCTAAGTTATAGTTACGGGAGGATTCTAACCTAGAAAGATCGAGAACATCATTAACTAAACGAGTTAAGCGATCGGTTTCATGATTGGCGGTTTCTAAAAACTCTCTTTTTTCTGTATCGCTGAGATCCTCACCAAATTCTGTCAGGGTTTCAATAAAAGATTTGATGTTAAATAAAGGGGTTCTTAACTCATGGGAAACATTGCTAATAAATTGACTTTTTGCCTCATTTAATTCTGTTTCTCTGGTGATATCCTGTAGCGTCATAGCAATTCCCCGAACATTCTCCCGGTACTGATCGAATACCTGAGTTAACAAAATGCGAATTGTGCAGGGTTTCGGGTAAGTTAAAGATAATCTAAATTCCGCTGGGGCATAGTTATTATTTTCCTGATTAATAACAGCATTTTTCTGATTTTGATTAGCGGATTCTTCTGGTTGGAGGGTTTCTCCTGCCGCAATTTGATAGAGGGGTTTAGTTAGTTTAACCGTTAACTCAGAAGGAAAAAGATGTAGAACATTTTGTCCGATAATTTCCTGATCTTCCCAGCCAAATATTTCCCGAGCTGCGGGATTAATTAATAATAATTGAAAGTTAGTATCTAAAAGAATTGCTCCATCAGCAATAGTGGACATTAACGTATCTAGTTTGGCTTTTTCGGCGGTCATTTCTTCGATATTTTGTTCCTCGTATCGCTCCAATTTTTCCGCCATTTCATTAAAACTGAGAATTAATTCCCCTAACTCTCCTCCCAGGGGTAAATCAACGCGCTGCTTAAAATTTCCCGCTGCAATATTTTTTACCCCGACTAATAACTCCTTGATCGGTTTGGTGATAGTTAAAGCATTAAAAACTGCCCCGAGAATCACCATAGCCCAAATCGAGACAAAAACGGCAATAGTAACATCACGGGTTAGATTAGAAGAAGCCACCACAATAGCGTTAGGATTGATCCCGATCGCCAATACTCCCAAATATTTGCCTTCATGATTTAAGGGAACAAAGACATCGGTTACTTCACCGTCGGGGGTTTTATGCTGACGGATGAGGGGAGTTTCCCCATTTTCGCCATAATTTTCCGGTAATTGAATGCGACGCTCGATCGTCAGGGAGTTCTTAACTTCGGCGGTAGAATAGGGAATACCGAAAAATATTTCACCCTCCTCGTTAGCGTAGATCAAATAACGAACACTAGAGGTACTACTATAAAAACGGGCTGAAAAACGGGCTAAATCGGTTAAATTGTCCTCAGCGATGAGGGGGGAGACATTCGCGGCTAATAACAGCCCTAAATCCCGGCCAAAACGGGTATCATTGAGACGCACATCCTGCTGGATCGTGTTAACCGCCCAAAAGGTTAAACCACTCATCAACAAAGAAACGGCTAAAGTAGCCGCAGCCATTAATTTAGTTTGGAGGGTGAATTCGGACCACCAACGGGCGATCGCTTCTCGGAGAATGGGCAGGAAATTAAACACGGTTAGGCAGCATTAATCTGTATTCTTGACGACTCTATCGCTCAAATCGCGGGTTAACATGATCATCTTAACTCATTATTAAGCTGGTAGCGGTTAAACCGGCACTCATCAAAGCCTAAGTCTCCGAGAAAGTTAAGAAATGCCCAAAAGCGCCAATAGTTCTAATTTTAGCTACCCCCGGTACTTCTGTGGTGTAAATACTGAACACACCTAGATTTTGCCGTTGACTAGAGGTTTCGATCGCTGGTTTTAAGATTTGATTTTTGATCACATTTCTGGCTGCCACCGGCAAAGAATCGATCGAGTCACAGAGACTGATTTTCTCGCAAGCGATTTTGTCGGCATGAGCGAGGAGTTTTTCGGCGGCGTATTCGCTGTAAAGTTCTTGGGGGGGATTGGTAAATCCCATCACCCCCGCTACCACCCCTAGTGCGATCGCTGCCTTGAAGAAATTACCCCCCATAGCTACTTAGCTCCTTGATTTTGTCTTCTCACTCTAATTTTGACAAGACATTTCCGATCTGGCTAGGGAGTGGTGTTAATTTCTTAAACCAATACCTGGCGCATAGCACTCTAGTACATTTCCTGTGAGACTGCAACTAACTAACAGATAATCACAGTGAGAACAGGCGGTGCTAACGAGATGGTGTTCTAAAATATGCTGTCTTTCGGCAAAATTTCCACAATTAGGACAGCGTACTTGTTGCAGGGTGATCATAGCAAACCTCATTAATTAGTTATCTTTTGTATATAAAGCTAGTTTTTCTTGATCCCAATCGCTTTAAGCCTATTTTTTCCTTGATCCCCATTATGAACTCGATCATCTGATCTGGCTAGTAATTTTTACTAAACTTTGCAATTTTTCTTGAAAAATTTAATAATTTCTTCCTAGGGTTTTTTACCGTGATCGGATATGCGTCGGTAATTTTGGCGAAGAGAAAGCCAGAAAGCGACTTTTAAACTGCCGATCCCTTACTGCTATAATTACGGCTGAGATTATTGATTATCCTATGAAGTACGCTCTGGTTCACGAGTGGTTAACCCCAAAAGCGACGGGGGGATCGGAATTAGTGGTTAGGGAGATTTTACAATGTCTAGAGGCGGATTTATACGCTTTGATCGATTTTGAGTCCACTAATCCCGATAGTTATCTTTATGGTCGCTCGATCGGGACAACTTTTCTGCAAAATTTCCCGAAAGCGAGAAATGGCGTACAAAAATACTTACCTTTTCTTGCCTTGGCGATCGAGCAGTTAAATTTAGAGGATTATGATGTAATTTTATCCTCCTCCCATTGTGTGGCTAAAGGGGTGTTAATTCGACCGGATCAGGTTCACATTTGTTATTGTCACACTCCGATGCGTTATGCTTGGGATTTAACTTTTGACTATCTGGCTAATAGTAAGTTAGGACGGGGATTACCCGGTATTTTCACCCGTTATCTTTTGCATGGTTTGCGTCAGTGGGATGTGATTTCTGCTAATCGTGTGGACTATTTTCTGGCTAATTCCCACCACACCGCTAGACGAATTTGGCGCTGTTATCGACGGGAGGCAAAAGTTATTTATCCTCCCGTACAAATCGAGCGTTTTCCCTACCAAGAGAAAAAGGAAGATTTTTATTTAGTCGTCTCTCGTTTGGTTAGTTATAAAAAAGTCCCTTTAATTGTGGAAGCGTTTAATCAATTGGGATTACCCCTAGTGGTTATTGGAGATGGTCCCCAGATGGCTTTAATTCGACAGTTAGCAAAGGATAATATTCAGATTTTAGGTGCGGTTTCTGATCGAATAGTAGCAGAATATATGTCGAAAGCAAAAGCGTTTATTTATGCTGCTTGTGAAGATTTTGGTATTGCTTTAGTGGAAGCGCAAGCTTGTGGTACTCCCGTGATTGCATTTGCTGCCGGAGGTGCTTTAGAAACCGTGCGGGATTTGCGGGAAAATCCTCCCCAGGGAACAGGATTACTTTTTGGGGAACAAAATCCCCAATCTTTGGTAGAAGCAGTTAAATATTTTGTGGATCAGGGTGATAGAATTGCTCCAGAAAGTTGTCGGCAACAGGCTAATAGATTTACCCCTGAAATCTTTCAAAGTAACTATAGTTTATTTGTCGAGGAACATTCAATGTATAAAAGTTATTGCTAAGTTTAATTGGATCAGTTATCTTAATAGAGAGCTACGAGGTTTTCATTTTAGGGAGTCAGTCATCGGTTGTTGATAACAAATTAGGTTATACTTTATTTTGATGAGAAACGCTGTAAAAGAGGGCGAAGGCAATTCGCCCCTACAATATTTTGATGAGAAACGCTGTAAAAGAGGGCGAAGGCAATTCGCCCCTACAATATTTTGATGGCAAATGCAATTCGCCCCTACAATAATATCATTTCCTCAATGTTGGGAGTGTATCACCTGCGCTCAAAATGTAATATTATGGATATTTCTCGAAAGTAGATATCTAGCCAACGCTGATAGCTTACCGTGGTGATTGTGATAACAGAAAAGCGAGGATTATAGCCGTGCCTTGGAATCGAGTTAATCAATGGGTAGAAAGACGCTCTTTAGGGTCCCTAGAATCAGCTTATCAGAGAGCGCTGAAAATTAAAGCGATCGAAGATAAACATTTTGGGGGACAAAAAATTTCCCCGGCTGCCGTGGGAGGAAAAAGTGTTTATGATTACTTTCAAAGTACCCTAGAGCGAGAATTGTTCCAGATACGTTTCGATTTAACTCAAGTGCGTCTGGGCAATTTTCTTAACCCGCAAACTAACCCAGAAAATAATAACATCCTAGAGACTTTAAAGGCGATCGAGGATATTATCGGTAAATATCGCCTAGATTTAGGGGAATTGCTGCCCCCATTACCGAATAATCAAACCCCAAATCTGCCTAATACCAATCTCACCAGTGATACCCCCAAGGATAAAAATAACCAGATAATTTCTCCTGCAACCAGTAATAAATTTTTTAACTTCCAGCAAGAATTAACCCCCGAATACGAACAAACTGTCATCAAACAACTCCGTACCCTGCGACAGCAGCAGCGCATCGCTATTCGTTTTATCCTGATTATTATTTTAGTTCCTCTCTCCGTACAGGTTATCAGTAGAAACTTTATTTTTAGCCCTGTTTTAAACTATTTGGGTGTGGATAGAGCGAAAATATCAGAAGTTTATATTTCTCAGGAAATTGGCGAAAAATATCTCACGGAATTTGCTAGACTTCAGGAAATTGAAGAAATCAAGCACGTTTTAGGAGTAGCAAAAGTAGGGCAAGAATCAGAAGAAACCTTTCGGGAACAGGTGCAAGAATTATTCAGAGAAGCGGGTTATGAAAGTCAAGATGGTTGGAAAAACTTGCTCTCCGATATTACTGGAGTAATAGCCTTTATTGCGATCCTAATTTTTGGTCGTCAACAATTGGCGATTACGCGAGCCTATGTTAGTCGTTATTTTCTCAGCTTAAATGATATCACCAAAGCCTTTATTTTTATCCTCTTTACCGATATATTTGTCGGGTTTCACTCGGCGGAGGGTTGGACGGTAATCTTAGAAACTTTGTTCCGGCACTTTGGTTGGCGCGAGAATATTACATTTATTAGCTTGTTTGTGGCCACTGTTCCCGTTATCCTAGATACCATCTTTAAACTATTAATATTTAATTATCTGACTCGTAAATCTCCCACCGCCGCAACTATCCTAGAAAAAATGAACCAGTAACGCCCTATGATCCTCAGTATTGCCGATACTTTCATTAAAAGACCCGTTCTGACCACAGTTTGCTCGATTTTAATCGTGTTGATCGGGGCGATCGCTATTCCCTTTTTACCCCTAGAAAAACTGCCCCAGTTGGCATTTATTCAGGTAGCGGTAAATGCCAACTATTTGGGAACCGATGCCAAAACCGTACAGGATAACGTTACCACGGTACTCGATCGCCAGATTAACGGGACAGAACAGATTGTTTATATGCAGTCCCAGAGTACCAACACCGGACAAAGTACGGTGAATGTCTTTTTCCCGGTGGAAATGGATCGGAACATTGCCCAAGTCTTGGTACAAAACCGCGTCAGTACCGCCGCCGCTAGTTTACCGGAAGAAGTGAACCGGCAGGGGGTAACTACCAATACCCAATCCCCCAGCGTTACCCTTGCCTACGGGATTTCCGCCAAACCGGACGAAAAGGGCAATTACCCCTACGATACGGTCTTTTTAAGTAACTTTGTCGATCGAGTCATCGATGCCGAGATTCGCCGGATCGAGGGGGTTGGTAGTACAACCATCATCGGGGAGAGGGAATACGCCCTGCGTTTTTGGCTTAATCCCGATGCTTTAGCCGCTAGGGGTGTATCGGCGAACGAAGTAGTACAGGCAATCCGAGAACAGAATATTCAGGTGGGTGCGGGGACAATTGGCGGTGATCCCAGTCCCGAAGAGCAGCAATTCCAGATCGCCATTCGCGCCGTTGGTAGGGTTGCCACCGGAGAGGAAGCGGAAAATATTGTCGTCAAAGTCGGGGAAAATGGCGATTTAATCCGCATTAAAGACGTAGGACGGGCAGAAATCGGAGCCGAAAACTACAGTACCGCCGCCTATTTCGACAAATCCCCCGCCGTCGTCTATATCGTCTATCAGCTACCCGGTTCCAACGCTTGGAATACTGCCAAACTGGTAAAAGAGAAAATGGCGGAACTAGAACCAAGTTTCCCCCCGGGGTTAAATATCGCCATTACCCTCGATAATACCGCCTTTGTCGCCGCCTCCCTCGAAGAAGCCGTTGGCACTCTGGTGGAGGCGATTTTACTGGTTATTCTAGTCATTTTTATCTTCCTTCAGGATTGGCGCACCACGATCATTCCGGCGATCGCTATTCCCGTATCTTTGATCGGAACCATGGCCGTCGCCCTCGCTTTAGGCTATTCTCTCAATAACCTCTCCTTGTTTGCCGTCATTCTAGCCACCGGGTTAGTGGTGGACGACGGGATCGTGGTTGTAGAGGCGGTATCGGAAAAATTACGACAGGGAATGCGGCCATTTCAAGCTGCCCTCGATGCCATGGGTGAGTTAACCTCGGCGGTAATTGCTAGTTCTCTTGTACTATTTGCGGTTTTTATTCCCGTCACCTTCTTCCCGGGTACGGTGGGGATCGTTTATCGACAATTTGCCGTGATCATCTCCGCTTCAATTCTGATCTCCACCTTTAACGCCCTCAGTTTTTCCCCCACCATGTCGGCGATTATCATGAAACCGCCCCAAGCCACCCGCGGACCCTTGGGACTGTTTTTCGAGGGCTTTAATCGGGGTTTCAACGCAGTTAAAGAAGGTTATCGACGCTCGATCGAATTTCTGATCCGAGTTCGGTTTCTAGTCTTACCCTTCTTTGTTGCCGCCCTCTTTCTCACAGCTTGGAGTTACAACACCACTCCCCAGGGTTTTATCCCCGAAGAAGACCAAGGTTATGCCTTCGTTTTAGTGCAAGCGCCCCCCGGGGTTTCCCTGCGCTACACCGACCGAGTTATCCGTCAGATTAACGAAGAAATTCTCGCCGGTATCGAAGAAGTGGAACACTTTGTCGGTATGGCGGGCTTTAGTTTTGCCGGAAGTGGCAGCAACCAAGGGCTATTTTTTGTCAAGTTAAAAGAATGGTCGGAACGGCCCGGGGAAGATAAGTCAGTTTTCGGGGTTCTCAGGAAAATTAACCGAGAATTAGCTACTAAAATCCGAGATGCTCGCGCTTTCGCCGTTAATGCGCCCCCGGTGGATGGATTAAGTTCTACCGGCGGTTTCGAGTTATTTATCCAAAACCGCGCTTCTTTCCCCATGGACGCTTTGATTGCCAACGCTAATAACGTCATGGCCGAAGCCCGAAAAAGACCGGAATTATCGGGAATTTTCACCCAATTTACCACCGACACGCCGATGCTGGAACTTTCCATCAATCGCAACCAGCTACAGGCGCAAAACGTCGATATGCAGGCGGTTTTCGGTACCCTGCAAACCTATCTCGGTTCCAACTTCGTTAACCAATTCGTCCTAGGCGATCGCTTGTATCGAGTCTTTGCCCAAGCAGAAGCGGATTATCGTTCTAATCCCGAAGATATTAACCGTCTTTACGTCCGTTCCCGTACGGGGGCCAATATTCCCCTATCGGGTTTAGTTAGCGTCAAACGCTTCACCTATCCACCGATTATCACTAACTTTAACCTCTATCCCTCGATTAACGTTCAGGGTAGTCCCGCCCCCGGTTTTAGTACGGGACAGGCGATCGCAGTGATGGAAGATGTTTGTCGGAAAGTCCTGCAGCCCGGTTTCGGTTACGCTTGGACAGGTACGGCTTTCCAAGAAAAAACTTCCGCCGGGGCTGCCCCAATTATCTTCGGATTAGCCTTTATCGTGGTTTTCCTAGTACTCGCAGCCCAGTACGAAAGCTATATCGACCCCATTATCATCATGATTACCGTTCCCCTAGCGATCCTAGGTGCCATGGGGGCCTTACTGTTGCGGGCGAATTTCCTACAAGTGGGTAGTCTCTTCCCGACGGTGAATAATAATATCTATGCTCAGGTGGCTTTGGTCATGTTGATCGGTTTAGCGGCTAAAAATGCGATTTTAATCGTGGAATTCGCTAACCAGTCCCGTACTTTGGGTTTAAGTATTCCCGAGGCGGCAGCCCGGGCCTCGACGGAACGCTTAAGACCAATTCTGATGACGGCTATTTCCGGTTTAGTCGGTTTCTTGCCCTTGGTTATCGCTTCTGGCGCCGGAGCGATGAGTCGTTGGTCCCTGGGAACTGCAATCCTAGGCGGTTATCTGATTTCCACGGTGTTGAGTTTATTTCTTGTCCCGGTTTTGTATGTGCTGATCAAACAGTTCGAGGCCCAATTCCTCTCCTCGAAACCCCCGAAAAGTGGCGGTTCTGGCGGCAAAAAAAACCCTTCTCTCGATGGGGAAAGGAATACATCAGAAACCCCCATAGAAGAAGGGGCCATTTCCTCTTTGAAAATCTCTCCTCAGTCCCCGAATGACTAGGGTGTTAGGAGACTTTTTCAGTGATAACTGATAACTGATAACTGAAAATAATGAGTCTAGAATCTACTGCTAACGAGGCGATCGCTCATAACTTAGAGCAATTCCTGCTAGTTTTGACCATTTCCTTGAGTGTCGCCACTTTATCGAGAACCGTTGCCTTCCTCCGCAAAATTCCCTACACCCTGCTGTTAGTTATTGTCGGCATGGGTTTAGCTTTTTTAGATTTGCGTTTGGTCAATCTTTCCCCGGAATTAATTCTGGAAATTTTTCTGCCTCCCCTCCTTTTTGAAGCCGCTTGGAATATTCCCTGGGCTAAATTAAAGGAATATTGGGTTACTATCGTCCTTTTTGCCGTTATCGGGGTGATTATCTCCGTTTTGGGAGTCGCCTATCCCCTACATATCTTTGCTAATTTACCCCTATCGATCGCTTTTCTGTTGGGTGCTGCCCTAGCTGCCACCGATCCCGTCTCTGTGATTGCCCTATTTAAAGAATTGGGGGCCAGTAAAAAACTAACGATCCTGATGGAAGGGGAAAGTCTCTTTAATGATGGGGTCGCTGTGGTCGCTTTCGTCCTCTTGGTGGGGATTCCCTTAGGAGTCGATACCTTTTCCGTCCCCGTTACGATCGCTCGTTTCTGCACCTTTGTGGGGATTGGCATCGGTGTGGGTTGCGTGATCGGTTTCGGCATTTCCTACCTTACCCAACGCTTCGATCTGCCTTTTGTGGAACAGTCTCTCACCCTCGTTTCTGCCTATGGAACCTATCTCGTCACGGAAAAATTGGGCGGATCCGGTGTGATTGGGGTGGTAATTGTCGGGATTATTCTCGGTAATCTCGGTTCGCGCATTGGTATGAGTCCGCGCACGCGCCTGGTAGTTAGCGAATTTTGGGAATTTATCGCCTTTTTTGTCAATTCCATCATCTTTTTACTGATCGGCGATCAAACCCGTTTTGAGAGTCTCGGCAGTCACTTAACCGGGATTTTAATAGCGATCGCTGCTATGGTGGTTTCCCGTCTGTTCTCAATTTTTGGACTAGGGGGAATTAGTAACCTAATTACGGGTAATAAGATCAGTTTCAAGGAAAGAACGGTGTTATGGTGGGGAGGATTGCGCGGTTCGGTTTCGATCGCCCTAGCGTTAAGTGTTCCCACGTCTATCCCCTACCGTCAAGAAATTATTGACGTGGTTTTTGGGGTGGTTTTATTTACTTTATTGGTGCAAGGATTATCTATACAATGGCTATTAAATGCCCTCAATCTTATCGGTGATCAACCAATTCGCACCGAATATTCGGCCTTAATTGCTCGTCAAATTGCTTTAACTAGGGTGTCTAATTATCTACAACAACCAGAACGTTTTCCCGATATCGATCCCGAATTTTATCGCTATAAAAAAACTCTGGTGGAAGGACAATTAAAGTCCTTGGGCGATCAGTTGCAAAAATTACTAGAGGAACACCCACAATTAAAAGATGTGGTAGCCGAACAATTTCAAGATACTTTACTTGATATCGAAGCTAATACCTACGCAGAATTAATTCGAGCTGGTCGTTTAAATGAAAATCTCGTTCCCCTTTTAGTGGAGGTAGAAGAAGAAAAAGAGATGGTTTAATGATCAAGGGCTGCATCTCCTATAGGTGACTTTCTGTCACCTATAGGTGAGCAGTAGAAGTTATTAAAAGAGCGCGAAGGCAATTCGCCCCGATAATAATATTATCGCACCAATGGTAGGGGCGCATCGCGTGCGCCCAAATCTAATATAGATATTTCGACAAAATTGAGATGCAGCCTCATCAAGTCATGGAAAATCAAAGAATTTTTGCTAAAAATTGCTGAGTTCGATCGGATTGAGGATGATTAAAAAATTCTGCTGGGGGAGCAATTTCCAAAATTAAACCCTGATCCATAAATACCACTCGATCGGCCACTTCTCGCGCGAATCCTACCTCGTGGGTGACACAAACCATGGTCATCCCCGATTTGGCTAAACTTTGCATCGTTTCCAAGACTTCTCGCACCATTTCTGGGTCTAAAGCTGAGGTGGGTTCATCGAATAACATCACCTTCGGCTGCATGGCCAAAGCGCGAACGATTGCCACCCGCTGCTGTTGTCCTCCCGATAACTGGGGGGGATATTTAAGCGCTTGTTCGAGAATACCAACTTTTTCGAGGAGTTTTCTCGCTATTTCCTCCGCTTGCGCTTTTTTCCAACCGCGCACCCACATTGGTCCGAGGGTGACATTATCTAATACCGTCAGATGGGGAAAGAGGTTAAATTGTTGAAAAACCATCCCGACTTCCTGACGGATTGCCTCGATATTTTTCAGGTTGTGGGAAACAGTTATCCCGTCAATAATAATGCGACCTTTTTGATAGGATTCCAACCCGTTAAAAGTGCGAATAAAGGTGGATTTTCCTGAACCGGACGGCCCCATAATCACGACAACTTCCTGTTTATTAACGGTGAGATTGACTCCCCGTAAAGCATGAAAGCGGTTATCATACCATTTTTCCACCGCTTCGGCAATTATAATCGGTTCACTGTTGTGAGAGTCCATATTTTTGAGAGTTTATTGATTATCTGTATCGGGAAACCACTGTTTCTCAAGAATTTGTCTCAGAGAGTAGGGACAAATTATCGGTAAATTTTTTAATCCTGTCTTTTTTTCGGCAATTAAGCGAGCGTTTTCATAGATATTTTCTAACTCTAGTTCTAGAAATTTGCTTAAATCGGTGGTGAGCTTATCTTCTAATTGTACTCGAAAAGTGATCATCTCTGCCGCCCAATGATTACTATTTCTTTCTCTTTCTGTCGTCCAAAATTGATAGAGTAACAGCTGGATTATTATTTGTAAACTTAAACTTTTAACAGCAGTTTTTTCCCTTCGTCCCCAAGCTGCCAACTCCTCGATTAAATGTTCGTAATCTAACTGATCTAACTGACGATTTTTCAATAACTCGATCGTCTCGCTTAACCAGCGATCATACTCCCGTTCATAAAGCTGTTCTAAAGCAAGCATTGTTTTTGACAAAATGGAGACATGATTAAAAATAACCCGTATCTAGGAATGATAGCATAAAAGATGCAGTTGATTAGTGTAAATATTTTTGAATTAATGATGATGACAGTCAAAAATGCTTGACCCTGATGTAAAAAAAAGGTTAAATTATGGTTAGTCTGAGAAGATAACCCACACATCCTAGATAATGAGGCTATCATGGAAATCGATAAACTCAAAGAAATTGCTCAAAAAGTTGAAACCTCTCGTTCTCAAATCCAAAACGAACAGGCAACCAAAACAGCTTTTATTATGCCTTTTTTGCAAGCATGGGGTTACGATGTATTCAATCCCATGGAAGTTCACCCCGAATATAGTGCCGATTTAACTGGATTAAAAGGGGAAAAAGTAGATTATGCTATTTGTTTGGACAATCAACCGATTATTTTGATGGAATGTAAAAGCTGTCATCAAAATCTTGAGCATCCTAAACATAGTTCTCAACTGCATCGATATTTTAACGCAACTGGAGCTAACTTTGGAGTTTTAACTAATGGGATTATCTATCGGTTTTATACGGATATCGTCAAGGATAATATCATGGACGATAAGCCATTTTTTGAGTTTAACATCCTCGACTTTGACGAATCTTCTGTTAACGAATTAAAACGATTTTCTAAATCTAGCACTAGCACATCTGACTTCAATTCTGGCAAAATAAAAGAGGCTGCTCGCAATTTATTGTACACCAAAGAAGTTAAAAAAGTGATTGCCCAGCAATTAAATGATCCTTCCCCCGAATTTGTTAAGTTTTTTGTTAGTCATGTGTATTCTGGGGTGAGAACTGCATCGGTTGTCGAAAAATTCAAAGAAATTATTAAGCGTTCTCTCAAAGAGTATATCAATGATATCATCAAAGAAAAATTTGAGGAAGTTTTAGGAAAAGAACCCGAACCAAATCCTGCTGATACACCACCAGCAGACGGTACTCCACCAGTAGAACCAGGGGAACCTGGAATTAATCCCGAAAAACTGGAAGTATTTTACATTATTAAATCAATTCTACGGGAAGAAATCAATACCGCACGCATTCAATTCAAAGACACTAGAAGTTATTTTGGTATCAACTTAGATGGAAAAGTAACCAAAACAGTCTGTCGTCTGCGCTTCAATGAAAAAACTGGCAAGAAATCAATCAGTATTCCCGATAACGTCGAAACTGGTAAAGAAGCAACCACCAATATAGACAGTCTTGATGAAATTTATGGAGTCGCTGAATTTCTGAAATCTCGTATCCGCTATCTGACTCAAGATACTTATAAAAGCAAGTCAGAAAAAACAGAAAGTATTTAAAATAATTATCCCCTATCTCTTTAATGACCGCACTATTTCTGATGATTGGTGGATTAGCGAGCAAACTTCAACACAAATACCATCACTACAAAATCTCTTAACATTCCTGAAACAACTCCTCAAAATAGAGTCGATATAATTATATTCATCTGCTGAAAACTTGCTTGGGTAGTTATACTAAATCCGTTGAGTATAGGCTACATATCAGGAGAGGCAAAAGGAGGAATAAATAATCAGTATTTAATAGCCGGATTTAGTGTCATACTAAATCCGTTGAGTAACGCACAGAAAACGGGTTTCTCCGAGAAACCCGTTTTCTACTCATGCAAAAGGCAAAACGGAGAATAAATAATCAGTTTTTAATAACTGGATTTAGTATCACAACTAAAGACAAGTGGTATAAGTAGCTGGTTATAATTAAATTGAAGATATATCCTCCCTTAATCCCCCCTTGATAAGGGGGGAACTGATCATTTTTAACACCGACCTACTACTTAACTTAAGTGTGTCAAAGCTTAGAAAAAAAGCGAACTTCTCTAGGGAGAAATTCGCCTTAATTTCCAGAAATTCTGAATTTAGCCAAAAATTAATTAGGCACGAGCTTCGAGACGACCGTAGAAAATGCCGCGAATTTTCACTTCTTCAGCATCTTTTGCGCCTAAATCGGTGTCGGAAGGCTGTTCACTTTCAAAAACACCAGCAAACTCGCCGGTAGAAGCGTCAACTTTAGTTACCTGTAAAGACATAGTACCTTTACCTAGTTCCGTCGCTTTGACGTTAGCACGCTGGAAATCTTGACTATCAGCACTAGCGGGTAAAGCGACAGCATTATCATAACCCGTCACCACACCCCGACCTTTGGGATCTAAGAAACCAGCGCCACGATAGGAGGGAACTTTAAATTCGCCTTCAAAATCCGTGGAACTGTTGATAGAGTTAAAGCCGGCTTCGGTTTTGCCAGTGAAACCTTTAATGGTAAAGAAGAGGGGAACTCTTTCACCTCCGGGTAATTGTACGGTAATGGGTTGGAAATCGATACCGTCTTCTTCCTTGAGGGTTAAAACACCGTCTTCGCCTACGGTTAAGGTCGCTGTCATCTGTTCTAAACTGGTGGTATCTCTGGTTAAGAGTTTACCCGGGATAAAAGTGGCTGCTTCCCGCTTATTAATGGGTTCACCCTTGACAAAATATTCTTGGGGTTCCAAGCACAAATCTGTCACTACATAACTTTCGCCGCTTTCTAAGGGGAGAGTCCCCCGGGTAAACTCAGAAATCTGCGGACATTTGTTAGCTAATCCAGTGTTTAAAATTTCATCATAGGTTAGCTCGTTTCTATTCAGGACGGCATTAGGCGCGTCGCTACAAGCTGTCAACACCCCTAAGCACAAGGCTAAAAAGGCAACTAACAAGGCACGAAATCTCATCTATGTCAACCTCTCTTTGTCAATCTTTACAATTACTACCCTTGATCCATAGCCTGATGAATTATCGAATCGGTTGCGCCAATTCACCGAAACTCAGTTTATCAAAGATCCGTGACCATTGAGAAGATGGGAGACAGGGAGAAGGGAGAGGAGAGGCAATAGGCAATAGGCAATAGGCAATAGGCAATAGGCAATAGGCAATAGACAATAGGTAATAGGCAGCTTTGTTCTCCCCACACCCTCTTTCAAGTCAGCAGGCTCCAAGTAACTGATAGCTGATGACTGATATGATCAGTGTGACTGTTTTCAGATGCAGAAATTTCGATGAATAGCCGATTGCCGGGAGATAATAGCCAATTAGATAGCCAACTACATTCCCTTGTAACGACGGTGACGGCGATCGCCGAAGAACAGCAGGGAGATTGTAACGGTTTGTTAAGGTTGCTGCGAACTTTAGAAAATTTACATCGGCAAATTCGCGAGCAGATGTTCGAGCCATCTTTACCCAATACCCGTAAGGACTTATACGGATTACTCCGGGATATCGAGGAAACTGGGGGATGGCCCTATATAGAACGGATGAAGTTACAAATGTTAATGGAAAAATTATTAGCCAGTGAAGTCGGTACGCTCGATCCGGCGGCAAAAACCGATGATCGGGAAAAATGAGTGTCCAGAGAGTACGGAGCGGGTTACAGTATTGAAAAAATGGATATTTAGGGGTAAATCATGACCACCGTGAACCCGATTAAATTTGGAACCGATGGCTGGCGCGGGATTATCGCCGCCGATTTTACTTTCGATCGAGTTGCTCTGCTCGCTCCCTTGGCGGCTCAGGTTTTAGCGGATAATTATGGTCAGATCACGGGTTCGCGGACGATAATCGTCGGCTATGATCGGCGGTTTATGGCGGAGGATTTTGCTCAAACTGCGGCGGAATCGCTGCAAAAAGCAGGTTTTGATGTGCTTCTCTCCCAATCCTACGCTCCCACTCCCGCTTTTAGTTGGGCAGCTCGCTCAGAAAATGCTCTCGGTGCGATCGTGTTAACCGCCAGTCATAACCCAGCTAAATATCTCGGTTTGAAGGTTAAAGGTTATTTTGGTGGTTCTGTCTCGCCAGAAATTACCCAACAAATTGAAGCTTTATTGTCTAATCCGCCGCAATTTAAGGCCAAGTCGGGTAAAGTAAGCACTTTTGAGCCTTGGTCTGGTTATTGTCAAGGTTTACGCCAAAAAGTTAATATTGCCGCTATTGCCGAGGCGATCGAATCGGGACAACTAAAAGTTTATTCCGATGTCATGCACGGTGCGGCGGCTACCGGTTTAGAGCGTCTTTTGGGGGTGGGGATCACGGAATTACGCGGCAATCGCGATCCTTTGTTCGGTGGCGGCTCTCCGGAACCTTTACCGAGAAATTTGACGGAAATCATCGATAAACTGGCTCACAGCGCAAAATTAGCCCCTTTGCGAGTAGGTTTGGTCTTCGATGGGGATAGCGATCGAGTGGCGGCGATCGATGGTCAGGGGAATTTTTTAAGCACCCAAAATCTCATCCCGATTTTAATCGAGCATTTAGCCGGCAAAAAGGGAATGAGAGGGGAAATTGTGAAAACGGTGAGCGGTTCCGATTTAATCCCCAAATTAGCCAGTTTATACGGTTTATCGGTCTTTGAAACTCCGATCGGTTATAAGTATATCGCCGATCGAATGTTGACCACTCCTGTGTTAATTGGTGGGGAAGAGTCGGGGGGTGTCGGTTATGGTACTCACATTCCCGAACGGGATGCTTTATTATCAGCTTTATACGTTTTGGAAGCAGTGGTAGAATCGGGCCAAGATTTAAGCGATCTTTACGCGCAATTACAGGATAAAACCGGTTTTCATTCTCAGTATGATCGCATTGATTTACCCCTGGCTAATATGGAAGCTCGCGATCAGTTAATTACTGCTTTGGATCAGGAACCCTTAAGGGAAATTGCTGGTAAACAAGTGACTGATTGTAATCCCATAGACGGTTATAAATTCCGTTTAGAAGATGGCAGTTGGTTGTTAATTCGCTTTAGTGGTACAGAACCGGTTTTGCGTCTCTACTGTGAATCTTCAACCCTCGATCGAGTTCAGGAAATTCTCGCCTGGGCCAAATCTTGGGCTACCTATATCTAATAGAAAAAGGGTTTCAAGAAACCCTTTTTCTATTCTATTATTTTTTAACGCATTCAATAATACAAATATCCTCTTGAGTCGGAATAATTCGATTTAATTTTAGTCCCGCTTGACTCAACAATTCCTCAAATTCCTCTGCGGTTCTTTCCTTACCTCCCGGACACATAACTAACATATTTATGTCTAACATTTTAGCAGCCGAAGGATTATTACCCGAAGGAACAACCATTTCCAAGACTAAAACTTTCCCATTGCTATCTAAAGCTTGACAACAGTTTTTCAAAATAGCAATCGCTCGTCGATCATCCCAATCATGAATAATATGTTTTAATAAATAGCCATCTCCTCCCAGAGGTACGGATTCAAAAAAATTACCGCCAACGGGTTGACAACGATGGAGAATACCGTGTTTTTCTAAAGTCGGTTGACAATGGGAAATTACATATTCTTCATCAAAAAGAATTCCTTTGAGGTGGGGATATTGCTCTAGGATTGTCCCCAACATCTCACCGTATCCCCCACCCACATCTACTAGGGTTTGAAATTCCGAGAAATTATACACAGCTAAAATAGCCTTCTCCTCCGAAAAAGAAAAACTATTCATCGACTGTTCAAAAATCTCTGCATCTAGCGGATGGGTTTGAAAATATTCAAAGACTCCCATCCCAAAGACATCATCAAAGGATGGTTGTCCCGTTTTAATACTATGTAACACATTTCCCCAGGCTTGATAATGGGGGGCTTCTCCTAACATAATTGCTGTTGCTTTTACTGACCGGGGATGGTCACTAGATAAATGTTCGGCTAAGGGAGTTAGTATAAACTGTTGAGATTCAGTTTCTTGAAAAATTCCTACACTAGCTAATGCTCGCATCAGTCGGTATAAAGCAGCAGGATTAGTCTCAGTTAGGGAGGCCAACTCTTGACAAGATTTCGCTCCTTTGCTTAAATGCTCGGCTAGACTTAATTTAGCCGCAGCATAGATGGCCTGAGATAGCCAATAACCCGAAACCATTTGGGTTAATTGAAGATGAAGAGGGAGTTCAGGTAAGGACATAAGCAACTTTTGTGGGAATATAATTAAACATTACCATTAATTTCTCAGCGCGAGTAGAGATAGAAAAATGGTTTTAAATGAATTGTAGGGCTAATTCCGGAATTAGCCCTACAATAATTTTCTATTCAATTAATTTCTAAGCGCGAGTAGAGAGACATTGCCTATTCTTCCTGCAAACTGTGTCACCTTGTTGTTTCCATTCAATTAATTTCTCTAGCGTGAGTAGAGAGTTCATACTCTTAATATATCCGATAATCGCATAGTTGTCAAGTTTCCATTCAATTAATTTCTAAGCGCGAGTAGAGATAGAAAAATAGTTTTAACTAAAATGTAGGGCTAATTCTGGAATTAGCCCTACAATAATTTTCCATTAAATTAATTTCTAAGTGCGAGTAGAGAGAAAAGCCTCTAAATACCGGTTCGGCCTCGACCTTATCTTTCCATTCAACTAATTTCTAAGCACAAGCAGAGAGTCAGGCAGTTGAAAACTTGAAGTCGGGAGAATCCATTTGTTTCCATTCAACTAATTTCTTCAGTGAGTATAGAGATGGGGTTAATGTAACATCCCTATAAATATCTGTCAAGTTGCCATTCAATCATCCTATAAAGTCGCCCTAAAAGGGCGAGGCTTTAAACCCAATTTTTGGGTAAATCAGCCATATAAACCGCCAAAATCTCCAGCCTGTGGTATGTCGAGGGATTTTACAGGATAAAGAGTTTGCATAGACAAAAAACTATCTAAATATAATAATCATAGAAAAAAATCTATACCAAGAGAAACTCAGACAGGATAAGCTTTTGAAGCATTTTACTAAAAATGTTTTAAATACCCTGTTATCTTCAAGGATTACTGGGGCATATTAAGTATAACGAGAACATCAATCAGCAACAAGTTGAGGCGTTTGTGGCTCTGGGATACTGGCAAGCGAAAATCTGGGGATTACTACGAAATCCCGTCTTGAAAGCACTGCATAGCAACTCAGGACGGGGTGGCAACAGCTTTTGGAGAGATTTAGAAGTAATGAAGTTGTGGGGAAAATATAACCCCGGAGAATCGACTAAAAAAATTCTTAAACAAATCAAACTAGCTGACTATATCACCTCGGCCAGTGATCGAGCGGCGATCTCTAGCTTAACCCAATTCGTTAACTACGATCAACAAACAGGACTAGAATTGCGTCATCTCCTTTCTGGAGAACCTTTAGATCTCAAATTAGCTAACACAACCCATCAGAAAATCGCTTCTAACCGCACGGATTACTTAAAAGAACAGGAAACCCGACTATTTAACCAAATTCCCGCCAGACTACGCACAGGAATCTCAGAAAACGAAGCTAAAGAACTATTTTGGTGGTTATGGCGCTGTCTTCCCCAAGCAGCGGCGAAATTACTCGATGACGAAAATCTGCTCCTAATGCCCGCCGAAACCAGAATACCGGACGGATCGATCTGGAGTCATGCCAGTTTAACGGCGGCCATTGCCGGGACCCTAGCGGGATATGATCTCACCTCCGAAGATGTGGTCAATAAATGGCCGACAGGAAAACAATTATCCCACCCTTATCTCGTTAGTTTCAGCTTTTCCCCAGTCAAAGAACTAATCAAAGCCAGCCGCAAAATGGGCGATTTTTGGGCAGGTTCTTGGATTCTGCACTATTTATCCGCTAAAGTCTGCTGGCAACTGGCCCAACAATACGGCCCGGATAGTTTGATCTATCCCTCTCTCTACGCACAACCCTTAATCGATCAATGGTTATTAGAAAAATACCCCGATTTTGGCTCCTGGATCGACCCACCGGGCGATCAACAATTACTAACCGCTGGATTTCCCCACATTATTATCCTCGTCTTGCCCAAAGATAAGGTGGCAGCGGCCATGCAAACCGCTAAATCTAGTTTATTAAAACAATGGAAAGAAATTAGTCGGCAAGTTTTCGAGGAATTGGCAAAACGTCACTGGATGCCCAAATTAAAAGAAAATAGTCGTACTTGGGACAGTTGGTTAAATGCCCAATGGCAAACCTATTATGTGGGGGTTCCCATCGGTAGAGAAGACCAACCCCTCATCAGTGGCGAAATTTACCAAGAAAACGAAAATAGCGACGAAAATCAAGCCGAAGACCCAGAAAAAGTGCAAAGCTGGCCAGATAAACAAAACGAAATTTATAATCTCTACGATAAAAAAGCTCTATTTTTAGAAAAAGAGCAGGAATTTCTGCAAAAAGCCGGAGAATTACGTCTTCAGAACTGGAAAAAATATCCTTTTAGTTCTAATGTTGGTTCTTGGTGGAGTAGTGCTTTCGATCAAAACCGTTCGGCCCTTGCTGCCGTCAAAAATGCCCGCGATTGGCAGATTCCCACCGCTTTCGGTCCCCGTTCCACCATTTCTGGACTTGGCCCCGTCGTCCATCCCGATGGTGACAATGATTGGATAACTGAAGGTCAAATACAAAAATACTGGCAACGAAATGCCGGATTATTCGATGGTATCGAACAACTCAACGCCACCGAAACCGTTAAACGCGGATTACACCTAATCCTGCCAAAACTCTTAAAAAATAGCGACCAAAAGCGTCTAGATGCCGCTTATCCCGATTTAACTGTGGGAGTCGCCGGTTATCTCAAAACAGGCGGTGATCTAGACTATTTCCATCGAGTTTGTCGCATCATCTCCCGCAAGCTAAGAGAAGACGGTAAAAAGATTCCCGCAGCACTTACCAAACCCTGGGGAATCCCCTACATTGACAATCACATCGAACCGGAATATAAACGTTATCACCCTCGATTTCTCAATGCGGGATGGTTAGTAGAAGAACTGGATATCTCCGGTGAAGAAGTGGCTAATTATCGCCATCAATTAAGCCAATTAATTGACCAAAACTATCCCAACAATAACCCGGCTGATTGGTATGTTATCGCCGCAGGAGATGGTGACGGAATGGGGGAATGGTTAAAAGGTCAAAAAATGAAACCCTATCGAGAATATATCCCTAAGTCACTTCATCAATACGCCGATCATCCCCCGACTGAAACCGATACCCTAGAAAAAGAAGTACAAAAAGCTTTTGCCGATTTTGTCACCCTCGATAAACCCATGGGACCATCTACCCATAGCGCCCTCAGTCGCGCCCTTTTAGACTTCTCTAATCAACTCGTTCCCTATCTCACCGAACAGCGTTATGCTGGACGCTTAATCTATGGTGGTGGTGATGATATTCTTGCCTATACTAATCTCTGGGAATGGGATAAATGGTTATGGGATATCCGGCAATGTTTTAAGGGAGAAAAAGACCCTCAGAAGGAATTTAATAACGCTGGTGACTATTGGCAATGGGAAGGCGAAAAACCTCCCGAAAATCTCGCCAAACGTCCCCTATTTACTATGGGAAAGCAGGCGACTATTAGTTTCGGTATTGTCATCGCTCACCATTCTGTCCCCCTCGCTATCGCCCTAGAAAATCTCTGGGAAGCCGAGAAAAAAGCCAAGGAACACGCCTATAAAAGCTTTGAGGGCAAAAAAGTCAAAAAAGACGCTGTACAAGTGCGCGTTCTCTACGGCAACGGAAACATTCTAAAATCTACGGCTAAGTTTGATGTTTTTCATCAATGGCAACAACTCTTAGAATTGAATTTAGATGCCAGTATCTTTGAACAAGCTGCGACAATTTGGGAACAACATCCCGCACCAGTACAAGAAGCGATTTTTCCATGGACAAAAGCCTTCTGTAGCCGTCGGGAGAACTTATCAGAAAAACAAAAAGAGCAGATTCAAAAAGAACTTGTCAACTTTCTAGATAGCCTTTGGCAAACTACAGAAAACACACCAGAAGTTCTTAATGAAGCTATCAACAATTGGCTTAAACTAGCAGCTTTTATGACTCGAAAAAGAGAGATTAAGATCGGAGATTCCCTTTCATGTATTGGTACACAATCACTCCCCTAGATGTTCTTCTACTACGCGATGCCAAACCCTTTAGCTACAAGGAAACAGCCTGGGCGGGAAGTACATTTCCCCCCAACGGTTACACGATCGCTGGGGCTTTAAGTGCTTTACTGGATCGCTCTAAAAATGGCTATTTTAGAATCACCGGTCCATTCCTATCTTTTGCCGGAGATACTCTATATTTACCCCGTCCTTTAGGATTCGCCAATTCTGATCCATTAATTCCTATTTCTTGGAGTGATAATTTAACGATTTCAGAAAACCATATATTTTGGGATCGATTGAAACCCGCCCCTTTAGCTAAGACTAAACTTCGCACAAATTGCCAAAGTCGAGAAAATGAAGAGGAAGAAGAGAACGAAAGTAAATATCGTCAGTATCTACCTTTTGAAGTTATTCTCGATTATTTAAAAACAGGAGCGATCGATCCCTCTCAATGGTTAGTCAAGCACGAAGGAGAAGATAAACCCTGGCGAGAAGAAATTCGTTCCCATAACGCCATGGAACTAGGAAGCAAACGGGTAAAAGATGCCGATGGATACTTTGTAGAAAAAGCGATCCGAATGCTACCCGGTTGGAGTATAGCGATCGGAATTGATGTTGATATTCCCACTCCCACAACTTTACGGTTAGGAGGAGAAGGACACCGAGTTATACTGGAAAAATGTGATGATTTAGGTCAACAATGGCAACAATTAAAACAACAATCTGAGGAGAACTTTAAACAAAGAAAAAAAGCGATCGCTTATCTCGTTACCCCCGGTATTTTTGAACGCCGTCACGATAATAATCAAGCCATTTGTCGCTCTTGGCCCTGGGAATGGAAACTCGCCCATACTGTTAATAGTAATCAGAAACCTGGACATTTAGTCAGTGTCGCAACCGATCGAGCTATCCCGATCAGTTGCCGCATTCAATCAAAAGAAAATACTAGCATTCCCGCCCCCCAAGTCTTCGCCGCCCCCCCGGGTAGTCAATACTATTTAAATCAACCCGAGCGCTTATTTCAAGATCGGCCCGATAGTCCCGAATATCACCAACGCTGGCGCAAATTAGGCTACTCAGAATTACTTTGGATAAACTATAAGGAGAATAGTTAATCTACAGGATCGAGATAGAAGTGCTGAAAATTGCGTTAATGATTCTGATGACAAGCAATCAAAATGGTCATTATCTCACTTAAATAGAGACTTTTAGCTCTCTTAGGTTTGGTGGGTAAAATGTATTCTAAGATACAGTCTTGCTGGCGAGGGAGTGGAAGGAACCACTCCAGACACAGAGGACACAAAGATTGATCGCTTCTATAGTTAAGTTAAACTGATCAAACAAAGAATAAGAGAGCCGACTTTTTGCCCTTACTCGTTTGATTACTCCATGATGCCATAACTTCTGGGGCCAATGCCCTTGAAACTGGTGACAGAAATCATCTACAGGATAAAATAAAGGCTCTAGACTAAATATAGGACAGGTTATCGGAATTTTAGGTTACTTTCAGCTTACTACCCGTCCTTTTCCTTATGCTGAACTCAGGTTAATTAATCATGAACTTAATTCACTTTTATCTACTTTCTCCCCTACACACCGGAGGGATGACTCAAGAAGGGAATCTAGTGGGTATTGCTCGTGAATCCCATACCACTTTACCATATATTCCCTCCAGTACAATTCGCGGGAAAATCCGTTCTTTAGCTACCGAAGAAACCCTAAAATTTAAGTTATTCGGTAATGAAATCGATCGAGATGCAGAAAACTTGTTACAGGGAGACATCTGGATAGGAGATGGCTCGATTCTCTGGTTGCCCATCTCTTCTCTAAGTCACGGTGTCGTCTGGATCACTTCGCCTTTACTTCTCCGTCGTTGGACAAGATTAACTAATCCTCGTCTGACAATTCCCCCCGAATATAGCTGTAGTTTTAAAAGGACTAATAGGAACGTCTATCTCAAGGATGCCATTCTCAAAGATAATGATCTAAAAGACTGGTCAAATTGGCCAAGTTTTATTCCCCAAAACCCTGTCAGCAGTGGCATTAATCAAGTCTTAGTATTACCCGATCAGCATTGCACGACTCTCATTCAAATGAGTTTATGGCGACAAGTTAAAATTAAATTAGATGAGCATAAATCCGTCGATGGTGGACTTCGTTATGAAGAAGCTATTCCCCCCGATACCTTAATGTATTTTCCTTGGGGTGTCACCTCTCAAGCTAATCAAACTAAACAACAATCCCAAGCTGATTTTAAACGGTTATTAGCAAATAATGACATTATTCAAATCGGTGGACAGGAAAGTTTAGGACGCGGTTTTGTGCAACAATTGTAGAGGTAATTTATGACCGATAATCTTGCCCTAGCTAAATGGTCAGTGGTCGATTATCATCGCATGATTGCGGCGGGAATTTTAATCGATCGGCGTGTAGAATTACTGAATGGAGATATTCTCGAAATAAGTCCAGAAAGCCCCTTACACAAAGACAGTGGAGAAGGATTAGCTAACTTTCTCCGTCAACGTCTCAAGGATAAAGCATGGGTAAGAGAAGTTGGACCCATTACCCTAGAAAACTCAGAACCTGAACCCGATATCGCTGTAGTTTTTCCCCCTCGTTCTCGCTATCGAGATCATCATCCCTATGCTGATGAAATTTTTTGGTTAATCGAAATTTCCGACTCAACTCTCAGCAAAGACTTAACCGATAAAAAACGCATCTATGCCCAAGCTGGTATTACAGAATATTGGGTAGTTGCTATCAAAGATCGAGAGATTTATGTTTTCCGTCAACCGATAAATTCTGATTATCAATATCAAGAAAAATTTAGTACAGGAACTTTATCCGCTGCCGCATTTCCCGATATTGTTATCTCTATTGATGCCCTTTGGTCAGGTAATATTTTTTAACTTTTGGAGCCAAAATAACCGTGACATTCGACCCTAGAACGATTAGCAATCACGTATTCACTGCCTTACAAGAATTGTACTTAAATACCAGTGATGATAGTCGCCGCAAAGAACAAAAAAGACAAGCTCTTGAACTTTATACCTATCTTTCGACTTGGGGAATGATGCGCCTAAAAGCTGAGGAAACTACCCTAAATCAAGAAGGAAAAAAACAGGTGTTTAAAAAGTATTTTCAATGCCTAGAAGAGTTATCTCAAATAAATAATCTTTCTAATTCTCAAGGATTAACTACTCTTAAGGATTTATCTACCGATGATTATCTAGGATTAACGGGTTTAGGCTTGGAAATCGCCCAAGAATTTAGCTTCTGGGCTAATGCCATCTATTCCGATGTGGAAAGTGGGGACTAACTCAGGCCAATTTTCACCACAGTTTTTATAATTCATTGAACTAGAAAGGAAATTATAATTATTATGTCCCATAGCCCCTTACAACGCCCTAATCGCCTCCAAAAACCCACCCTAAAAAATCCGGCTATACAGCAGCAAAATAACCACCAACCCCCCAAAAAGCCTCCTAGTGGCGGCGGCGGCGGCAATAATAATCCTCCTCAACCCTCACCCTGGTTAAACCCCGAAAACGAACCTCAACCCGACCAATCAGCCAGTTTTGTCGAATATCTCCGTTGGATGCGTGCTGCCGACTATCCACACAAAGATGCGACTAAAACCCAAATTCTGCAAACAGCCCAAGAAAATGCTAACTATACTCAGCGTCTTGACCAACTCAATCAACGTACCCAACTATTAGCAAAAGACGGAATCACTTTTCAAGTCCAATCCACTTGGCGTATTCGTGTCAGTGGTCATCGCGGACCGGAAAGTATTCTTTTACCTGCTTTTGATGCCCTTGGAATGCCCTATATTCCATCTAGTACCTTGCGCGGTGTTGCCAGAACCCAAGCTATCCGAGAAATCATGGCGGCAAATAATCTGGAATGGAAAGAAGCTGTAGAAAAAACTGCTCCCTATTTTGGCGATATAAACGCCAAAGAGAAAAAAAATACAACGGGTAAAGTTATCTTTTTTGATGCCTATCCTTTACCGACTAAAAACGGGGGGTTAGAAATGGACATGGCTAATAATATTTGGTCATGGAAAGATGATTCTAGGCAATATTCTCCTAACCCTAATCCTTTTTTATCTCTCAAAGAACCAACTTTTTTAATTGGTTTACGTCTAGCTAGTAACTGTGGGGATAAAAAGATACTTGAACAGGTAAGACAGTGGCTTAATAAAGGGCTACAGCTTGGCATAGGTTCACAAGTAAATAGTGGTTACGGTGAATTAAAGCCAATCAATGATAACATTCATCCTGATAATAATAAAAATGACGACGATTCGGGGTTTTATCGATTGGATTTCGAGCTAGACGGTCAATTAATTCATGGTTATCAACGATTCACCCAATGGCAATGGAATCACCGACGCAATGAATGGCAAATGCGGAGCGCACCCGTCGCAGAAGTTCGTCCGACAGCCTTTAAATCGATGCTGCGATACTGGTTTCGTGTTTTGGCCTCTGGAGTTTTACCTATTAACGAAGTTCAAAAGATTGAAGCTGAATTATTTGGAGGTATTAATCCTAAAAAATACGGTTATCTACAAGTGAATATTCTTGATGGTAAAGTTACCCAAAAAGAACCTCGAACCAATGCTCAGGGTAAAAATGATCCCTGTGGTGAACAACGGGGAACTTTAGTCTTATCTTTATCTTCTGAAACCCCAAAAGATAAACAAGAAGATGTCAAAAAATTAGCTAAATATTTGCTTTGGTTTTTAGCTGATATGGGTGGTATTGGTCAAGGTGCAAGACGACCTAATTATTCTCGCAAAACTCGTGAATACGCCCCCTGGTTTCGTGGTTCGACATTGTATATTGACAGTGAAGAAGATTTTTGGGCAATTGCCAAGGATGTGCAGGGTTTTAAACAACAATTTCAGCAAAGATTACGAGATTTTTATGGTATTTTGGATAAAATTAGTGAAACCAATATCAATACTAATAATCTCAGAACAGTAGATCAAGTTTCACAAAATCAATGGATTGATGCGGCCGATAGTAATTGTCAAATTTTTGTCTGTGCAGGAAATGAACAAAGAGGTAAACCCCATGCTTTAGCGATTCTTCACAGTGATACTTTGAAAATTACCGGTAGAAATGGTCAAAGAGAATATGATGGTAATCTCTGTGGTAAAGTCAGTGGTGGAGCTAAACCTTCTCCCGTGTGGATTGCTGATTTAGGAAATTACCAGATAGTTACTGTATTCGGAGCGACGGCAGCTCCTCGTAAAAATTTCGTCAGTGAATTGAAAGCTAAAACTATTGCTGAAAATTTCGCTCAAATCTTCCCTTTATAATCCTAGGCTGTGGGAAGTGGGTTTTTAAAGTTCGCTTGGGAGTTAACCAGACTATTAAAAACGGATTTGGTATTATAACCTTGCACCTGTTTGGGAAAAAAGGGATTGAAACTTTTAACTGGACTGAATTCTAATTTTATTCAGCTAGTCCTATTTAAAAATCCAATTCGTCTAACTCCGATTCTGGGGAAGAAAAGCGACTGCGAGCAGATTTTTTCGACTTTCTGAAAAAAGCGGGAATAATTGCGGCGATAAAAAATCCTATTCCCAAAGAAAAAGCCAATAAAATGCCGATGGGTACTTTAATTGACTCAAATTGTAGAAACTTTAAAGAAACTGGTTGGATATTTTGGATAGCAAAAACTGCCATCGTCATAATCCAACCACCGACAATAGCACTAGCTAAAAAATTAGTGATTGTATTCATGCTTGTCCTCGCCAGGTTTGTAGGAGATTCTTTAACCTTTTGTAGGCTAAGTAGGTAGGCTTGAAAAATTATCAGATGCCCCCCTTATTAAGGGGGGACTAAGGGGGGATCGGCACCCCCCTTATCAAGGGGGGCAGGGGGGATCGAACCTAAAATCCATTTTTAATTTAATTATAACCAGCTACTTAATTTGGGAGTTAGACCCCTATTAACTTAACCTCCCTGGGGCGGAAATTACCGTTAATTGACTAAAACGTTACAATTGTCGAGCGATCTCGAATAAATCTCGATCGCGATCATATAATTGTAGTCTGATCGCCCTCAGCTAGAGCTAGTAAATATAAATAGCACCCTGTTGATTGATGTTAAAGGTGGTATAACCGGGGGTACTCCCTGGAACTTTGGTAACAGTAATCGTGACTAAATTATCATCATTGACTTCTACGCCATAGATTAAACTAGAAGAATAGCGATCCGCCGCTGCATTAGCCCGATTAATCAGAATATATGCTGGAATTACGAAACCTTTTAGGGTTGTCTCCGTACCGGGAGATAATAATTGGGGAGAGGAATCAATATTGGCCGATAGGTCATAATTGAGGTCAATATCGGTTTGATTGATGATTTTAATCTCCACAGGACGACTCATATTCACCCTAGCGACAGGCTGCCAAGGACCCGGTTGAAAGGTGGTAGCGGGGGGATTTTGAGCGGGTAAAGAGGGGGGAAAAACTAATCCCAAACTTAACACTAGGGAAAGAGTCAAAAAGCGATCGCATTTCATAGATAAATCTTGGTCTTAGGTTTTTATACTATTTTAGGGAGGTATCCCCAGTGTTTTATAATTAAAGTAGAAGCTTTTGAAATTGTCTATAGCATTGATTGATCAGCTATCAGGGAATATCCTAAGCTTCCCTGATTCTGCTCCATGAACAAGGCTAAATACACCCATTTTTCTCTAGAAGTTTCCCTAGTAACCCCTATCAACGGTTTAACTTAGGTTGAGATTGATTATATGCCTACCATCGACATATCGGGAGTATCCCACAGTTACGAGTTATTTTCGCCCCGAGCGGATAAACCAGTTTTAGTCTTTATACACGGTTGGCTGCTGAGTCGTCACTACTGGCAGCCTTTGGTAGATATTCTCTCCCCGGATTATCCCTGTCTAGTTTATGATCTCCGGGGCTTTGGCGACTCCCAAAAAATCACCTGTAACAGTCCTCCTAGCAGTTATAACCTTGAATCCTACTCCCAAGACGTTATCACCCTTCTTAACCGCTTAAACCTCGATGCTGCTTGGTTAGTCGGTCATTCCCTCGGTGGCAGTGTTGCTTTATGGGCCGCGGATATCTGTCCTGAACGCATTAAAGGGGTAATCTGTATGAATGCCGGCGGTGGCATCTATCTAAAGGAGGAATTTGAGCGATTTCGGGAAGCCGGAAGACAGATTTTAGAGAGAAGACCGCCTTGGTTGCCCAGTGTTCCCTTTATTGATCTTTTATTTTCGCGCATGATGGTTAAGCAAACCCTAAGTAAAAAATGGGGCAAACAGCGCGTGATTGATTTTGTCCGGGCCGATTACCAAGCGGCCCTGGGGTCACTTTTGGAAACCACCACTGTCAGCGAAGTTCATCTTTTACCCCAGATTGTCTCCCGTCTCCCGCAGCCGGTCTATTTTCTGGCGGGGAAAGAGGATACGATTATGGAAGTTAAGTACGTTAACCATCTGGCCAGTTTTCATCCCTTGTTTGAAACTGGCAGCAACGTGATTGAGTTATCCGATTGTGGTCATTTTGCCATGCTCGAACAAACAGCAGCGGTGGCCGAAAAGATGATCGCTATTTTAAATCAGCATCGGGGTTAGGTGTTGGGTTTTTAGGATTTTAGTGGAAATTTCCCTATCTCCCCATTCCATCCACAGATACTGTTAGGAAGTGAAATTTTATGTAACAATAACTCTATAAGGGCGATTTTTTACTGAATCGCCGAAGCCGTCTATCAATCGAATCGATGTCTTTGAAGAACGTAGTCCCAAACCGGAAACCTGACTTTCCTTTCCCATTCTTGCCACTACTAGCGGAATTTTTCTCCCTTTTGTGTTACCCACGGGAATTCTTGAGCTATTGCTGAGATTGGCATTTTGTCACTTCCCGTTAGTTGAATCCAACAAAAGAAGCTGTTTAGGAGCAATTTATGTTACACCGCAAGATTTATCAATTCTGTATGGATGGTCAGGAAGTCTGCATTTTCTTGCGCGATCAGCAAAGATGGATTGATAATGCTCGTATTATCGATCTAGAAAGCGATCTCGTCACCATTCGCTACGAAACAGAAGAAGAAGACGAGATTAGTTCTTGGGAAGAAATGGTGCGTTTAGAAAGTATCGGTGCGGTGAGCAGAAAACTGGCCTCCGTGTCGCGGACGAATCCTGATATTAATGTCTCGGAAGATTGTCCGGAAGCAGAACAACTTTATCCCCATTCTCCCGATAGCTTAGATTAATTTTGTCGATTTAAATGACAGTGGCTAGAAGTCCCGAGGTTTGAACAGTGACCAAGGGACTTTTAGGGAATGGAAGGGAAGAGAGCCAGCAAGAATCACCACTTGTTCTAAAATTATCGTCAAAGCCGCCAGATTTTCTCTATTATCAGCTGCAGGAGCAAAATGAATTCTAATCCCTACTTCCCCGCCAAGGATATCTATCAAAAATTTGTGGCAGTAGTAATAGTTTTAATTAGTTGTTGGTTAGTGACTTTTCCCGCCTTCGCTGGATCCGCCCCTCTAGAAGTTAAAATTAGTCTAGGCTCCGGGCAAGGAGAATTAAAATTCTTTCCTAGTCAATTAAACTTTATTGCTGGGCAAAAATACAAATTAATCCTCGATAATCCCAGTCCCACTAAACATTATTTTACCGCTAAAGACTTCGCTGATGCTAGTTGGACCCAGAAAGTTGAAGCGGGAAAAGTGGAGATTAAAGGGGCAATTCACGAACTAGAATTAAAACCTAATGCACAGGCAGAATGGGTAATAGTTCCTCTCAAAACTGGTAAGTATAAATTAATCTGTACTATTCCAGGTCATGCCGAAGCGGGAATGGTGGGAGAAATCGCCATTAATAACCCATGAATTTAAGAAAAATTGTCTCCTTTGCTTTCCTATTATTTATTCCCCTATCGGTGGTCGCTAGTCGTCTTAATTGGGGAGATCAAGCTATTTTTATCACTGCCGCTTTATCGATCATTCCCCTGTCAATTTGGTTAAGTACCTCTGTGGAAAGAGTTGCCGTAGTCACTGGGCCAACTTTGGGAGGATTAGTTAATGCTATCTTTGGCAATACTACCACTTTAGTTATTGCCTTAATTGCCCTAAAAAAGGGCTTGGTGGACATCGTACAAGCCAGTATTACCGGTAGTATTCTCAGTGATTTATTATTATTTATGGGCATGGGAATGCTCACGGGAGGAATTCGCTACAAAGAGCAGGAATTTAAACCGATTTTAGCGCGGGTAAATGGTTCTTCTATGACTTTAGCAGTAATAGCGATCGCTTTACCAACTTTGGTAATATATACTTCTAACGTGGTGGAAGTTGCCGATATTCTCAGTCTTTCCCTAGTCACCGCCACGGTTTTATTAATAGTTTACGGGTTAACTTTATTATTTTCCCTGAAAACCCATAGCTATCTCTACGAAGTGGGATTAAGTAACGAAAATACCCCCGACAATCAGGTTAGTGAGGAAGAAAAAGCTCAAGTCTGGATTTGGTTACTTGTGCTGCTTACTTCCACCGTAGCTGTAGCTTATGAGTCGGATTTATTTGTTAATGTAGTGGAATCGGTGATGGAAGGATTTAATCTCACTCCGCTCTTTATCGGGGTAATTTTTATTCCTTTAATTAGCGATGTTTCTGGAATAGTTACCGTCACTCAATTAGCCCTAAAAAATCAGATGGATTTAACGGTTTCCGTGGCGATGGGTGATAGTTTATTGGTGGCTTTATTCGTGGCACCTTTGTTAGTTTTTATCGGTCAATTTTGGCAGCAACCGATGGATTTAAATTTTAATCCTTTTAACGTGGTGGCTTTAATTGTAGCGGTGGTTGTCACTAATTTAATCAGCTTTACCGGTCGTTCCAATTGGTTAGATGGAACCCTGTTACTAGCCACCTATTTAATCTTGGCAGTGGCTTTTTATTACCATCCCGCCTAGCAAAAAAAGATATTTAGGTATTTTCTGAGATTGGGTGCATCTCATTTTTGTAAATCTACTAAGTTGGGATTTTTAAGGGGAAACTCTCTGCTAAAGTCGCGCATTACTTTCGATTTTTTCCCTCAATCCAAGCTTTTGGGGGGTTCTACCCCCCAAACCCCCCGTTGGGGGCGTGGCGCCGCCCCCAAACCCCCCGCGCATTAGCTTTTCGGTGGGATGCTTACACGCAGCCGCTGACGCATCTGTAATAATTTAAGAGTTACTAATAATTGCTGATTGTCGGTATTTCTGCAAATGTGAGATTCACTCCTGAGATTTCTGTCTTAGAATGGATTGGTGTCACCTTACCGCCGCAGGATTGCTGATGATGAAAAGAGGGTTTTGGTTTGTCGTCGGGTTAGTAGTAACGATAATTCTGCTTCCTTCCCTAGTTCTTTCTAATTCCATCGGTGAACAGGGAATTTATGCCGATCGCTTGCGGGCGGAACCCTATAATTTATTAGGGCGAAAAATTGCCATCGGTCAAGTGGAAATCGGCCGACCGGCTCAGTTCGGTTATGATAAAGTGGCAGCTTGGCAGCCTCCCTATAAATTAGCTGGTGTTTTTTTTCGCGATCAAATTGCCAAACCCAACACCTATCTAGATAATCACGCCGCTATGGTGGCAACGATGATGGTAAGTGATGATAAAAAAATCCCCGGAGTGGCCCCAAAAGCGAGATTATATTCGGGGGCGGTGGGTTCTTTGCGACGCGGCGGACAACCGGAAGAATGTCTTGCTAGTCAAAATATTGCCCGACAAAATAGCGGTGATGTGCGGGCAATTAACTTTAGTTTTGGGGAATCTTTGCAAAGAGATCAGCGACAGGAACCAAAATTAGATGGTCAAGCTTTATTAACTCAATGTGTTGATTGGTCATCGCGAGTTGATGATGTTCTTTATGTAATTGCTGGTAATCAAGGTAAGGGAGGAATTCCCATTCCCACCGATCATTTTAACGGCATTACTACCGCTTATACAGCGACAAGAGAAGGAAAATTCACTAAAGTTGATTTTGCTAATATTAGTGCTTTGCCGGTGGGTATTGGCCGCAGTTTAATTAAACGGGAAATTAATGATGGTTCGCGACGGTCAATTAATTTAGTTGCCCCCGGCAATAAAATAGAGCTTTATGACCTCAAAGGTAAATTAAATACTGTTAGTGGCACCAGTTTCGCCGCCCCTCATATTACGGCATCGGTGGCACTTTTACAAGAATACGGCGATCAACAAATTAATCAGAAAAATCCCCATTGGAGTGTCGATTCTCGTCATCATCAAGTAATGAAGGCAGTGATGCTTAATGCTGCCGATAAAATTAAAGATACGGGTGATGGGTTACGGTTAGGTATGAGACGGACGGTCTTAACTAAAGACCAAAAAACTTGGTTAGACTCCGATGCTTATAAAGAACCGAAAATTCCTTTAGATATGCAGATGGGGACGGGACATCTTAACACTTTTCGCGCCTACCAACAGTTTAGTAATGGTCAATGGTCCGCCGCAGAATCTATTCCTTCTATTGGCTGGGATTACGGTACAGTTACCGCTAATGAGTATCAAGATTATGCCCTAGAGAAGCCCTTAAAAGCTAATAGTTTTGTTTCGATAACTTTAGCTTGGGACCGTTTGGTAGAACTAATCGATACTAATCGCAATAATCTCTATGATATCGATGAAAGTTTCCGAGATAGCGGCCTGAATAATTTAGATGTTTATCTTTTACCTGTCCAAGAGGATAATAATGATAAATACACCTGTGCTTCCCTGAGTGATAGTGATAGTTTAGAGCATATTTTTTGTCCTGTCCCCATCTCTGGAAAGTATAAAATTCGGGTTCTTTATCGTCAACAAGTTAACGATAAAGAACAAGCTTTTGCTCTCGCTTGGTGGACGGTTCCCGAATAATAAAAATGATGGTAAATCCTCTTTAAAAAGTATAGCGGAGTGGGGAGATGGAAGCAGGTTTTTAAATTTCGATAGGCAGTTAATCGTACTATCTCTGAGAGACACCTCGTTTTCTTTTCGGGATAACATCGTCAGAGATTCCCCAATAGTTTGATGCCTGAGAAATATTATATAGCAATAAGTCTTCGGGCATTTTTTCTAAAATAACTCGGTTGAAATTGGCTGGATTAATATTCATTGCTTCCATCACAGAAGAGCCAAGTTCTTTCGATAATAGCGGAATAACCGCATTACCAATCTCACGAAAACCATGCCATATTGTGCGGTGAAACTGAAACCAATCGGGGAATGTATGTAATCTGGCGGCTTCTCGTACAGTAATACAACGAGGAATAGAATAGTGAATGGGTCTAGGAGCAGTATAGGCCCCTTTGTCACTATTAGTTCCGGCCCGGAGAGTGTTACATAAACCAGTGGAAGAAAGCTTGAAAAAGCGACTTTTTGGTTCCACTGTACCCGGTTCGGTTACGATAAATCTATCAATTGATCTTTGGGTATGAACTGAGCCTATATGTCCATAGATTTTTGTATCTACTGTTCTTTGATGGCAAAGTTTAAAAATATCCCTTGGCTGCACTGAATATTTTTTCCTCTTACCACTATAATCTAATTTTGATGCGGGTATGCCTAAATCAGTATCGATAAAGGCCGGTATTAATTCTAAATCTGAAATCGCATCATAGACGCTGGTAAAAGCTGATTTTTTGGCTGAGTTGAAATCGACGGTCTTTGTCAAGGGATATTTAGCCATCGTCACGTCTTTTCGACTACCAATTAAGATTAATCTTCTGCGCTTTTGTGGTGCGCCGTATTCACTGGCATCGAGGATTTTAATTGGCTGATTAATTGTATAGCCAATAGCTTCAAATTCAGAGATTAACTCCTCTAAAAATTGTTTATGTTTACCGGTAGCCATGCCGGGGACATTTTCAAAGATAAAATACTTGGGTTTAATTTCCCCTACAATCCGCAGATATTCAAATACAAGAGAATTTCTAGGATCATCTATTTGTCGTTTACCAATTAATGAAAAACCTTGACAGGGGGGACCACCGGCAATTAAACTAACATCGGTGGCATAGCCTTTTAGTTTTAATAATTCCCATATTTCTCTACTTGTTACTTTGGCTATATCCCGGCAAATAGTTTGACAATAGGGAAAGTTAAAATGATGAACCAAGGAATGGACTGCATCAAACTCCACCGCTACAGCAATATCAAATCCCGCCGCTTCTAGACCAAGGGACATCCCACCGCAGCCGGCAAATAAATCGATCGCAATTGGTCTATGTTTCACTTTGATGATTAGCTCTCTATTGTCTGCCTTTTATTATACTGTAAGTAGGGAGGCACAATTATTGGTAGGATGGATTAGCGGTAGCGTAAACTATGCGGGTGTTGGGTTTCATGCTTCAACCCAACCTACGTTATTGGAGATTTCGGCATAATAAAAAAACTAACTATCTTAACCCCTTAAAAATAATACGATTGTCTTCCATCTGAGGAATATTGAAGTTAATATCTAATACTTTTGATAAAGCTTGACCCCATAAATGAAAACGATCATAGGTTGATTGTTTAGTATGTGTATTAATTAATACAGCATTTTTAAATCGATCAACGGCAGTACGAAATAAACTTTTAAATGCTTCTTCTACCTGTTCTTTGTTTTTCTCGGCAGCTGCTCTAATTAGATCATCGCAAAAGTAAAAAACCATCACATCTAAAATTGCTCGATTGAACTGACTTCGATAAGTTGCCGATTCAGGCAGCCAGAGACGGGAAAAGTTTTTCTCTCCAAAAATATTAATCGTTGTCTGGACAGCTTTTTCAAATTGATCAATAATATTTTTGATTTCTTCTGAGTTTTGATCCCATCGAGCATTAAGCGAAACACAAGCATTATCAAGAAATTTTTTAAGATCACCGCGATAATCGGATAAATAATAATGAAAAGCTACATAACGCAAGAGTATATCAGTGTCGCGCATCCGGAAATCGGGATAGGAAGATTTAAATATTTTCTTTAATGCTTGACTTTCGATCGCTCGATCATCTAAAAAATTAATAAAACCTCCTGGGTGTAATGCTTGTCTTAATTCTTGAGAAGACAAAGGGGTATTTTCCACATTGAGACGCAGAAAAATTTTATGGAGGAAACTCTCCGTTTTCCAATTACGGATAACAATCGTGCGGATAGTTTGATTATCCAGTTGGTCTAAGAAATCATTTAAATTGAAGTCATTTTTTAGATCCTGATATTGGCAGCCATTGAGATTATCTAGAAATTCTAAATCTTTTAAAGTAAAACTATTATTAGGTGTGGCACTGTCACCATAAAACTGTAAAATTGTTAGTAGGCGTTGTTTGCCATCAAGAACGATAAATTTCCCTTTTTCCTTATTATTAGTAGCTAAGACAATCTGTGGGACTGGAAACCCTAGAATTAGGGATTCAATAAATCGACTTTTACGAGTAATATTCCAAGCATCTCGTCTTTGAAAGCGCGGATTGAGTTGAATATTTTCTCGAATTAATTGATCGCGTATCGTTGCGGTAGTCCAATCACTTCCAGCAACAACAGTCTCGGAGATTTCTTTGAGTTGTAGCTTTTTTTGGTTTGCTGATTCTCCTTCAACATCATCTTCTTCTTCCGCAAAATCCACCGCTTCTATTTCTTCTAAAATCTCTAACTGTGCCATGGTAGTAATTAATCTCCTCAATTGTCTATTCTGCAAAAATCCCGCCCCAATATTTGGACGGGACTAATAATCAATCAATAATTCAATACTACTCCCATTCTATAGTTCCGGGAGGCTTAGAAGTAATATCATAAACCACGCGGTTAACTCCCTTAACTTCATTGACAATGCGATTAGAAATTGTCTCCAATAAATCATAGGGAACCCGCGACCAATCGGCAGTCATTCCGTCTTCACTGCTGACTAAACGTAGGACAATGGGATAAGCGTAGGTGCGTTGATCTCCCATCACTCCCACACTGCGGACAGGCAATAAAACTGCGAAAGCTTGCCAGAAATCGTGATACATTCCCTGCTTATTAATCTCGTCGCGCACCACCCAATCTGCATCGCGCAAAATATTTAATTTATCTGCGGTGACTTCCCCTAAAATGCGAATCGCTAAACCGGGGCCGGGGAAAGGTTGACGACGAACAATTTCTTCTGGAAGACCGATTGATCGACCTAATTTTCTCACCTCATCCTTAAATAATTTTCGCAGAGGTTCGACTAATTTAAACCGGAGATTTTTCGGCAGTCCACCAACGTTATGATGACTTTTAATTTTAACTGCGACTCTTTCCCCGGTTTTCGGATCCACATTACTATCGGCCGATTCAATCACATCGGGATATAAAGTTCCTTGGGCCAGATAATCAAAAGGTCCCAAACGATTCGATTCTTCTTCAAACACCTGAATAAATTCATGGCCGATACGACGACGCTTTTCTTCGGGATCGGTGACACCGGCCACTTGCGCTAAAAATCGCTTTCTAGCGTTGACATACTGGACTCCGATATGGAATTGCTCGTTAAATATCTGCATTAATCGTTCTGGTTCACCCTTACGCATGAATCCCTGATCGATAAACATACAGGTTAGTTGATCACCGATCGCTCGATGTAACAGGAATGCTAAGGTAGAGGAGTCCACACCGCCGGATAAAGCCAATAAAACTCGCTTATCGCCCACTTTTGCCCTAATTTCTCGGATCGATTCCTCGACAAAAGCTTCCGTGGTCCAAGTGGGTTCGCATTTGCAGATATGATAGACGAAATTGCGAATTAAGGCGATTCCTCCCACAGAATGGACAACTTCCGGGTGAAACTGCACTCCAAAGAGTTTTTTCTGGTGATCGGCAATGGCGGCACAATCGGTATTATCGGTATGAGCGAGAATTTCAAAACCCGCAGGCAATTCCACGCAGGAATCCCCGTGACTCATCCAAGCGGTGGAACCGTCCTCGACATTGGTTAATAAATCGGTAGGATCGTTGATAAATAGGGATGCTTTGCCGTATTCGGCCCGTTTTGCCCGTTCTACCCTGCCTCCTAACTGCTGTACCATCAACTGCATCCCGTAGCAAACTCCGAGGATGGGTACACCTAAATTCCAAATTTCGGGATCACAGTGAGGCGCTCCAGGATCATAGACGGAATTGGGACCGCCCGAAAGAATTATTCCTTTCGGGTTGATTTGGGCCAATTGTTCGGCACTGGTACGATAGGAGAGAACTTCGGAGTAAACGTTCGTTTCCCGGATTCTGCGGGCGATTAATTCAGAATACTGGGAGCCAAAGTCAAGAATGATGATTATTTGACGATTAAGGCTATTAGTGAAGGACTCTGAGGGCAAAGTCTCTTGGGGGGTAGGAAGGGGGGTTTGAGTTGTCACTACGATCAAAAAAAGAAACTGGCAGGAAAAGGTTAAAGATTTGTAAACTAAATCGGCTATTGTCCTGAAAATAAGCTACAATAGTGTGGCCTTATTAGTTTCATTTTTTAAGACTAAATATTCCCACGATCATAGCACGGTCACTGGGGAGTGACTGGTAGATTTTGCAAAAATTTAAGGCCATTTTCGCTTTTGCTGATCAAAGAACGAGAGCGATCGAATAAAATACAACCGACCCCAAGATGACCGTTACTGTGGTTATAAACGTATTCTTGGCAACGGCGATCAATCGTATTAGCCATTTCTCCATATATGCGTTCCACCCAATTATCTCCCGTTTGCTGGTCTAATTGACGCAGATATTCCAGACCGTTTTCGCTGGTGCTACTGTCAAAAATTTGCTGGAGATGGGGGGTAGCTAAACCCATTTTAGCGGCGTAGGCGGTGAGAATTTCCCGACGACCATCGGCGAGATGATGGTGAGTCTGAAAGATTCCCCCAGCAAGTTTAATTAATTTACCGTGATAACCAAACAAAAGAATTTCAGAGATTCCCTGTAATTGTGCCTCTAATAACATTGGACCGATCCAATTGGCTGTTTTTACCAAAATATCAGGATTAATACCCATTTGAGGGGCTAAATCTAAGCCATTTTCCCCGATACAAAACACCAAGCGATCGAAACGACGGGATAAATTTTTTAATTGCTCGCGAAAAATTTCCAACTGTCCGGGAGCGCTCAGGGGTTGGGAAATGCCAGTGGTACCCAACAAAGATAATCCCTCTACCACCCCAAAAGCGGCGTTAGAAGTCCTTGTGGCCAGTTTTTTGCCTTCTGGAAGGATAATCGTCACTTTGATGCTTTCTTGGGGCAGTAACAGGGGTCTGAGGTTTTCTGGCAGCAGACGCTGGGCATAACTATAAATAGCTGATTTTCCGCCATTATCAACCTGTAGGCCGATTCCTTCGCCGCCTTGAATCTCTATCTCTTGATTACCCGTTTTTCTTTCTACTAACGCCCATATAGGGGTATTTCTAGTTAAATCTAAATTGTCCCCCGGATCGCTGCGGGTGATAGCTAGGGCAGCATCGGGGTTAAGTCGGGCAACTTGTTCGATGGCAATTGTAACGGTTTCTGGCGGTTCTAAAAGATTAAAAGTAACGGAATTTAGCTCATTTTCGCCGTGGAGATGCTGGAGAGATGCGATCGCACTGGCACAGGCAAAAACCGGCAAAGTATAACCCGAACGGGGTGGGGAGATAGACATAAATAGGGTTGATAGCCAATCAAATTAGCCGTGATCTGATTATAGAACTAGGGGGCAACCGCTGCTATTTTTGATGATTGTTTGACATCCTCACCACCCGGGGTGAGCGCATCTCAAATGCTATTGACAATTGACCAATTTTGTGATCCTTGTGAGAATTTCAAGTGATACCAGTCAATCAGAATAGTTACGAACTCTACCCCTTTGGTCGATTGTTGCTTAACAATTGAGATGGCAAATTCTACAATGAGACTAATTTATGATATGATGAAAGAATGTATGATAATGTTTGTCGAATCTTGGCGTCACTTTTTTCAAGGGATATAGCCACTTGGTTAATCGGAGAACCGATTACATTAACCGAGTTGGAACCGACTGAGTTACTGCTAGATCCAATTAGAGTAGATAGTTTGATTTTTTTACAATCAGAAGACTTAATTCTTCACATCGAATTTCAGACAGATCCGAAAGAAGATATTCCTTTTAGAATGGCTGATTATCGTCTGAGGATTTATCGTCGGTTTCCTCGAAAAAGAGTTTATCAAGTGGTTATTTATCTGAGAAAAAATCAATCTGCTGCTGTCAAAATTAATACCTTTGAGTTATTAGAACTACAACATCGTTATAATGTAGTTAGACTCTGGGAAGTTCCCAGTGAAACTTTTCTAGATGTATCAGGTTTACTTCCGTTTGCGGTTTTGTCTCAAACTGATAATCCAGCAAAAATATTACAACAAGTAGCTCGTCAAATTGAAAAAATTTCTGATAACATAGAGAGAAATAACATTGCTGCCTCAACTGGTATTATTGCAGGGTTAGTTTTAAATCAATCTATCATTAAAAGATTACTCAAGGAGGAAATTATGAAGGAATCGGTTATTTATCAAGAAATTCTCGCTAAAGGAATCACAGAAGGTGAGATTTTAGGCTTTAAAAAAGGCGAAGCCAATCTAATTCTTAAACAAATTAATCGCCGAGTTGGTAATATTTCAACTGATTGGGTCAACAAAATTCAAGAATTATCTTTAGAACAATTAGAAGATTTAGGAGAAGCTTTATTAGATTTTACCTCTCAATCTGATTTAATTAACTGGTTTAATTATCTTGAAGAAAATAAAAAAAATATTAGATAGTTACGCCCTGCAATCTAATAAATAATACTTGTCATTGATGAAAATTTTCTTTCCTGATCATAGCATTTTACCCGTACACAACCAATAACGCTATATTTGAGGAATTAAATCAAAGCGATCGCCTATAGCATTGTATAATAAAGTTGTCTTGAAATAATTAAGAGAAATTTACATAACTACTGATATAAATTAACGGAAGTTCTAGTAAATCTCGCTGATAAATGGTAGTAATAAAGAAACGTGCAGCATTTTCTCGATGCTGATTTAGTCGTTGAATTTGAGACTGTACGGGGGTAAAATAACGATGATAAACATAATTGTCTTTTTCTTGCCAATTAAGGGGTTGATAATGAGGATCATAGGCTAGTTTTCTAGCTTCTTCTGTGAGATTAATCGGACAGATATCCACTTTATTTAAACAGATTAATAAGTGAGAAACTTGAGAGCATTCTTTGAGCAAAAAGTCAACCCATTTTTCAAATCTTTTGATCCATTGTTGACGAGTAATAAAATGATCTAGATTGTCTTTTTCAGGATTAATAATCTCTCGATAAGGTTCTAAAATAACTAAAACCGCATCTGCTGTCTGAATTTTATTTAATGTTTCTTGCCACATCTCATCATGAACATCTTGCCAAGATTTTCGCCAAATTTCTCCTAATGTATCAATTATATCTAAGTCAATTGTTTGAAGACCAGCTGGTAAATAAGCCTTAAACTTTATATATGTTTTAGAAAACCCGCACTCGATTATTCCTCCGTTTATTGTTCCGGCTCTTGTAATTCCTCTATCGTCAAGTATAAAAGATTTCATGAATTTATAATCGGGTTCTACAACTTTGATATAATGACCATCAGGATTAAGAATTTCTAGACAAAGATGTGTTTTTCCTGCAATGTGATCGCCGATACAAATAATTTGATTCACTTGTTTAACCCCCATGTTGTCAACTAATTGTAATTCTTTTCATTGGCAATAATTTGATGATTGAATTAATAAAGATTGATAGAATCTGTCTTTTCCCTCCTGTGTATAAGATTCGATTCGTTCAATTCTATCTAAAATATCACCTAAATAAATTAAGTCATCATTCATAAAGGAATCACCTCTTTCATGATTCTTTCCCGAAAACAATCTCGTAAACTGTTAATAGTAGCCACATCAACCTTACAGCCTAAATAATATTCTAAGTCTTGAATTAAACCAATTCTATCTAATAAGTTGCGTCCTTGTTCCATTTCTACTAAAAAGTCAATATCACTGTCATTATTTTCTTCTCCACTGGCAACTGATCCAAATATTAGAATATTAAATGCTCCATGTTTTCGAGCAATTTTTATAATATTGTCTCGTTTTTCTTGAAGAAGTTAATAGCGTTTCATTTTCATAATTTAGCGAATATTTTTTTAAGCAAGATGATTTTTTTTTACAATAATTATAGTATTTTACCCGTATATAATACCATTTTTCTTTATTCGTGGCAGGTATCTTAATCCCCTCTCCCAGGAAAGTTAGAGAGATTGGGGGTGAGGGCAATTAACCATTTCTGGCATTACTTGTAAAAAATGTTATAAGTAACTGAAAAACTTCACCTTCAAACCTTCTCAAATAGGGACAAAAAGCTAAATAGAACAGACAAAAAGCCTGTTCTATCCCTGATGAGAAAAAACTTAAACGGTCATGATATCCTTTTCTTTTGTCGTTAATAAATCCTCGATTTTGGCGATAAATTTATCGGTGGATTTCTGGACTTGATCCTGTAAATCCCTGGATTCATCCTCAGAAATTTCGTGACTTTTCTCCTGTTTACGGATAGCATCGATCGCATCCCGGCGAATATTGCGGATCGCCACCTTTCCCTCTTCGGCCAATTTCGCCGCTAATTTGACCAATTCCTTGCGGCGATCGCTAGTGAGGGGAGGGATATTCAAACGAATGGTCTGACCGTCATTACTGGGGGTTAAACCCACGTCCGAGAGAGAAATCGCCTTTTCGATCGCCCCCATACTGGTACGATCGAAGGGTTGAATAGCGATCGTGGTTGCGTCGGGAGTGCTAATCGTCGCTAGGGACTTGAGGGGAGTTTCCATGCCATAATACTCCACCACGATCCGATCTAAAAGAGAAGCATTTGCCCGGCCGGTACGAATCGAATTAAAAGCTCTCTGGGTCGATTCGACGGTTTTCTGCATATGGTCTTGAACTTCAGCTAACTTCACAGAATCCTCCTACCAATGTTCCAACGGGTTCACCTTTGACAGCGCGAACAATATTACCTGCTACCGACAGATCAAAAACGACTATCGGGATATTATTTTCCTTGCACAGAGCGATCGCCGTTCCGTCCATCACCCGCAGATCATGGGTCAGCACATGACCGTAGGTGAGACTTTGAAAGCGTCGCGCGTTAGGGTTGTGAGAGGGATCGGAATCATAAACCCCATCCACTTTCGTCGCTTTAAACACCACTTCCGCGTCGATTTCGGCAGCGCGCAGGGCTGCTGTGGTATCGGTGGTAAAGAAAGGATTACCCGATCCCGCACCGAAAACCACCACCCGACCTTTTTCCAGATGACGGATTGCCCGCCGGCGGATGTAGGGTTCAGCTAATTCCTGCATCGCAATGGCCGTTAATACCCTAGTCGGTACTTGCGCTCGTTCTAGGGCATCCTGCAAGGTCATGGCGTTCATGACTGTTGCTATCATACCAATATAATCGGCCGTAGCCCGATCCATCCCAGCCGAGGCGGCTTTCACCCCGCGAAAAATATTGCCCCCACCGACCACGATCGCCAATTGGATGCCTTGGTCAACCACTTCGGAGATTTCCTGAGCGATAGCGGAAACCACCATCGGGTCGATCCCATAGCCGAGATTGCCCATCAGGGCCTCCCCACTCAGTTTTAATAATACCCGCTTGTACGCCATGCCCTTACTACCACTCGCTAAAACAAGATCTAGATAATTTTTGTCTCCCCATAAGATAGCAGGTTTTGGCCTTGATTTAAGCTGACCAGTTCACTCTCCCCTGGGGCCGACAAGTTAAGATTAATAAATCTTTTCGTTGGGAAATTAGTATTTAGTGATACCTTTGTTATTAAGGGAAGCTTAGTTTTATAGAGAATTAATAACCGTGGTCAGCGATCGATTACTATTGGTTAACAAAAACAATCAAAAGGCTGCTAACATCGATACCTTTGATTGGGTCTATGGGTTTCAAGATGGAACTCGTCTGATGGGCAAGGTTTGCGGTTACTTAGATCCCGATAGTAATCGTCTTCTCGATCCCGAAAACTGCAGCGCTATCTACCAGAATGCCCAAGGACAAGTCCTTAGTCGTTGGCAAGCAGGAGATTTTATCACTTTTGAACTAACCACCACCGGGGAAGATCTCCTGATCGTGGCTTCTAATGATAATTGTATCGGTAATAGTCTCTGTTTGGTTTCGGGCATTAATCGCAGCTGCGCCCAAGTTACCGATGAAGGCAAATCCCTCGTCCGCGAGGTTTTTCAATACCCAGCTTGGTCTTTGCAGGGCGATAATAGCAGTTCTAAGCCGGCTTTCAGTTGGAATTGTTCCGTATCTCCCTTTTTCCCCTTTGTTTCCCTGCGTTTTAATCTTCAGTCCACCAGCAGCAAAAAATTCTATCGTTGGACGGTTTCTCCCTATTTTCCCTTTTGTCCCCTCTTAGAAGTGGGAGAATCCCTTGCCTAATTAGCTTTTTCACTACGATAGTTCTAGAAGATTTCAACACATCAGGAATGGTTAAAACCGTAAGCTATCCCGTACTATATCAGACTTAGGATGGCGTTCTTTTCGAGATATGCTATCGGCGAAATCCGCTTAACATGGTCGGGATTTTCGCTTAATTTCTCGATGGCAACCAACAAAGCCAAAATAGAGATGTTAAGTAGGTAGGCGTTAAAAATTATCAGATGCCCCCCTTATTAAGGGGGGACTAAGGGGGGATCGGCACCCCCCTTATCAAGGGGGGCAGGGTAGGGCTGTTTCATTCTCCCACCAGAATATCAAAAGTAAAAGCGATCACTGTCTTTGTAAAATGAGAAGTGACCGCCAACCTTTCAAATATATGTTGAGCTTAATACAAAAACT
>VYLK01000027.1_pt1 | contig 54195 bp, 40 predicted proteins | sample 5114321 | NCBI WGS metagenome assembly VYLK01 (sample SAMN12291792, study PRJNA351875) | freshwater metagenome | isolation source: freshwater lake | place: USA: Michigan, MSU2 Lake | collected 2011-08-16
AGACTCCTCGGGTGCAAAAGCCTTACCGGCAAAATCGGTCCCCGAATTAGCTCTGAAACCCTGGCCATAAGACCCATAGAAGGTGAAAGCGTCACTGGCTTCAAAGACAAAACCGGCTTGCGGGCTGAACTTCGTATCGCCGAACGATGTCGAGCTATTATTGGCCCGGTTCAAACCGGAGCTGGAGAAATCGTCATACCGCCCGCCCAAGCGGATTTGGAGCCGATCACTCACTTTGATTTGGTCTTGAATATAAAAGCCCCAAGCCTCTTGCTCGTCCAAGCGATTGGTTTGTGGACCCGGTGTTGGCAGTGGGAACTGGCCATAAATGGGGTTGAGAATATTAATCACATTGCCCGCAGCAGCGCTTGGGTTGCCCGCAACCGAGGGTGGCCGAAAGCGCAAGAAGAGCTGGTCATTGGAGAATTGGTCAAAGTCGAAGCCTGCCAAGAGACGATGCTCAAGCGCGCCGGTTTCAAACCGCCCGCTGATTTCAGCGCGGTAAACGGTGTGTTCGGCCTCATAATCGCGGAAGCGGCGTTGGCGGGACAGGGTTTGACCATCGACAAATAGGCGTTGCCGCGCGGTGGCCAACTCGGCTTCGGTGGAAAAGCCTTGCAGATCGGTGGTGCGATAGCCTGCTCCGAGCAAAAGGCTCCAATCATCATTGAAATCATGTTGAAGTTGCAATTGATGGCCGGTTGCATCGGCCTGAAGTGGCCCATCACCTGGCTCGCCGAGGAAACGCGAGGTTGGAACAACACCCAACTTGTTATTGAGTGAAACGACGCCGCGATCAAAGGGCAGTTCTTGGCGAGTAATTTCGCCTTCATAGGTCAGGCTGGTCTTCGGGGTGATCCGCCATTGCGCGGAAGGAAAAATCCCAGACCGTGTGGACTCAAGCGTATCGCGGAAACTATCGCCCTGCTCGTAAAATCCATTGAGGCGCACCGCAACTTTCTCGCTCAAAGGGCCCGTCCAATCGCCATCGACGCGCACTTTGTCAAAGCTGCCGACCGCGATCCCAATCGCGCCTTCAGTCTCAAATTCGGGCTTCTTGGTGACCAGATTGACGGCACCGCCCGGCTCGCCACGACCGAATACGGCCGCGGTGGGACCTTTTAAAATCTCGATCCGTTCGACGCCGACAATGTCGCGTGGTCCACCAAAGCCACGACCGGCATTAAAGCCATTGACGAGATAACCGCTGGGCAAATTCTCGTCGCCTGCAAAGCCGCGCACCGCGAAATTATCCCAGAGGCCACCAAAGTTGTTTTGGCGCGCCATGGATGCCGACAAGTCCAACGCATCGGAAAGGCGGGTGATCCCGACTTCTTCCAATGTGTCTGCTTCCAGAATGTCGACAGATTGGGGCGTCAGCTTCAAAGGAATGTCGGCCCGATAGGCTTGCCGCTGCGCGGTCACGACAATGGTTTCTGCTTTGGCTTCCTTTTGTGCGGGATCGGCAAAAGCCACAAAAGGCGTCAATGTAGCGCCAATCAAGGCGCTAGATAAAAATGAAAGTCGTCGAAATGTCATTGTGCCTCAGCGCGTCTATAACGGGTCCACCTGGGTGTTCAGAAAGAACTGCCCTTTATTGTTATATTATCACATAACAGATGGAAGAGGGGAAATGCAGCGAGTAGGCTGAAATCTTGTGTGCTTTTCAATAATTTGAACAATCCTAAGCCGAGGTTCAATCTACGAGAACCGCGCAGATTTCACTTATCATCGCCTTCATTAGCTTTTGCCCCGGGCAGAATGTGCACCCTGATCAGTCGGCTGTCGACGAAATAACGTTGCGCTAGGGCTTGAAAGTCCTCGCGCCTTAAGGAACGCAAGGTGGGCAAATAGTCCGTTTGAGACTGCCAAGGGCGAACCTCGCGCTCACCAATGTCGCGTTTGGCCAGCACGTCAGAGATTGTCGACACCCAACATTCGTTGGCTTCACAGTCTTTGGGCCAACCAATGCCAGTCTCGAAGACACCAAGGTCAACTATCTGGCTAGAAGTCTACCGAGACGGTTGTGGGGCCTTTTGGTCAACAGAGGGCGTTCCCCAAGGTGGCGGCGGTACAGAGATCTTTTGGCTAAGGTCAAATTCAAAGCGCACATGCCGGTTTGGTCGCGTGACTTCATAAATGAAACGCTTTCCGGGCTCAATTTCCATCCCCCAAGTATTGAGTGATGAATTTGGTCGCCCAATCCGTTCAAAAAGTGCCTTTGAAAAGGCATCAGCAGGAAATTCTTGGCGGTTAGCGGTGCCCGGTGTCAGGGTGCGACCGCCATATTGTGTGACTTCATCTTCGGTGCCGTCCGCATGACGATGGTCGTGCTTCAACTCAATCCCCGCCTCGGCCGCCCCAGCTTTGCGTGTAAGCACCCATGTGCGAGACCTGTCATCTTCGACATGTAGGGGGATTTTGATGGTATCTGCGGTGCAACTGCGAACATGCATGACCATCGCCTTTCCCTTCAGATCTGCATCCATTGGATGGTCCGTTACCATTTTACCGGCAAAGGCTTGACCACATAGTTTAGACACACTGTCAAAGAATCGATCGTGATCGCTCTTCGTGACACGGGCTTGGGGCGACAAAGCGCAAGCAGCCAAAAACCCAGTCAGTGACAAAAGAAGCAAGAAACGCGGCATCAATGAATCCACCCCAACTCATTCAAGTCTAACCAGACACTGAATAGCTTCGCACATCAAGTGAGAGCGTTGTAATCAACTTCTCTGTCTTAGAAAATGCAACGCACTAAAAGCCCGCCACATTTTGATTGGCGGCGCACAGCCGCCGACATTCGCCTTCCCCATCCCAAGCGATTTGCCGCAAAAGATTTGCATGCGGCAATCTATCGCATAGGGATCATGCAAAAGGCGTTACATGAATGGCCACGGGTGCTTATGCTGATCGCATGGACAGACTTTCGAAAGATCAGGAAATTATCGCGGCGGCTATTGCGGTCAATGCGCCCTTTGTAGGCCGCCTTCGATCGCGAACCTTGGTTAGTTCGCGCTGGTTTGCTCTGATTGGCCAATTCATCACCGTTTTGGTGGTGCATTTCGGCTTCAAGTTCGAATTGCCCTTGCTGGCTTGCCTTTTAACGATTGCGGCGAACATCACGCTGAACATCATGATTACCGTTGGCCTGCCGCCACAACGTTTGGTGCGGCAGTGGGAAGCAGCGGCACAACTAACCTTTGACGTGCTGCAATTGGCATTTTTGCTCTATCTGACTGGCGGGATTGCCAATCCATTCTGTCTGCTTTTGATCGCGCCAGCCACGATTGCAGCCTCAACGCTGCAGCCGCGCTGGACGCTGAGCATTATTGCGGTAACGGTTTTGAGCGTTTGCGTACTGGCGCTTTACTCCTATCCCCTGCCCTGGCTTCCAGCCGCCACATTCGAACTTCCAGCCCTTTATCAATTCGCAATGGCGTTTGCGATTATCATCGGCCTGATCTTCACGGCGAGCTATGCGTGGCGCGTGTCCTTGGAAGAGAGCCAGTTGGCGGATGCCCTGATCGCGACCCAAGAAGTGCTGGCGCGCGAACAGAGACTGGCGGCCTTAGGTGGCCTTGCCGCCGCCGCCGCGCATGAATTGGGCACACCTCTGGCCACTATCCAAGTCACAGCAAAAGAAATGTTGCGTTCGCTGCCGCCCAACAGCCTCGATATGGAGGATGCCGAACTCATCTTGTCCCAAGCCCAGCGTTGCCGGGAAATCTTGCGCAATCTGACCAATCAGAAGGAAATCTCGGAATCGGTGACCGACACCTTGCCCTTTGGCCAATTGCTAGAGGAAGTAGCCGAACGACACCCCGAAATGGGCCAGAAGGCCGTCCTGTTTGATATTCAGGGTCCTGAAGGTATGGGTGAGCTGATGGTTATTCGCAAACCTGCCATCCTCTATGGACTTGGCAATATGTTGGAGAATGCCATTCAATATGCACGGCAAGCCGTCACGGTTTCTGCCAAATGGGACGAGCGAAGTGTGCGCGTAACCATCACCGATGATGGACCGGGCTTTGACGAGGCCATTTTGGACCGTTTGGGCGAACCCTATGTGTCCACCAGTCTGCAAGGCTCTGCCTCTGCGAACGGGCGTGAGGGTATGGGGCTTGGTTTCTTCATTGCCAAAACCCTGCTGGAGCGCTCAGGCGGGCAGGTCTCGTTCTGGAATGGCTTAAGGCCGGGCGAGGGTGCCGTGGTTCAAACGGTTTGGCCTTTGTCGGCGATTGCCGCGAAATCGTGACCCTCAACGCAAAAAGGCCTGCGACGTCTTGTCACTTGCAGAGTGGGCGGTTTGGGTCCAAAAAACGCCATGGCCGTAGACTTAGTCATCGAAGCACTACCCGATCGCTCCCTCCTCGTGATGGACGACGACGCGCCCTTGCGCAATCGCTTGGCCCGCGCGCTGGAGAGCCGCGGCTTCTCTGTCAAGACAGCGGCAGGGGTTGAAGAGGCCCTGATCATTGCCCGCACTGACCCGCCAGCATTTGCCGTTTTGGACTTGCGCCTTGAAGATGGCTCCGGACTTTCAGTGGTGGAAGAATTGCATGTGCGTCGCCCCAATGCACGGGTGGTCATGCTAACTGGCTATGGCAATATTGCCACGGCTGTCGCTGCCGTTAAAGCCGGTGCCATTGATTATCTGTCCAAGCCAGCGGACGCCGATGATGTCGTCAAGGCCCTCATGGCACAAAGCGATCATTTGCCAGACCCCCCTGCCAATCCGATGAGTGCAGACCGGGTACGCTGGGAACATATTCAGCGGGTATTTGAGCTTTGCGGACATAATGTGTCTGAAACCGCGCGCCGCTTAAACATGCACCGGCGTACATTACAGCGCATTTTGGCCAAACGAGCCCCGCGCTAAAGCTTTATTCCTTGACGTCGACAGCGCGCTCCATAACGATGGGGCAAAGGGATCGCGCAACCAGCGTAGAATCCAAACCATGCTCATAGGATTGTCACCTTGGAACATCTCGACGTGCTAATTGTTGGTGCCGGCATTTCAGGCATCAGTGGGGCTTACCACTTAAAAAGCCAATGCCCCGGCAAAAGCTACGCGATTTTCGAAGGTCGATCTGCCATTGGCGGCACGTGGGACCTGTTCCGCTATCCAGGTATCCGGTCTGACTCCGACATGTATACGCTGGGCTTTTCCTTCAAGCCTTGGACAGAAGCCAAAGCGATTGCAGACGGGCCCTCGATCCTGAACTATCTGCATGAAACCGCCGACGAGCATGCGATTAAGTCCAAAATCCGATTGAACCACCGCGTGGTTTCCGCGGCTTGGGATTCTACGAGCGCGCGCTGGACGATTGATTACACCTCTGGCGAAAGCCAAGATAAAGGCCAGCTGACCTGCAGCTTCCTTTATATGTGCACTGGCTATTATAATTATAGCCAAGCCCACCGCCCAGAATTTGTGGGCGAGGAGAGCTTCAAGGGCCAGATCATCCACCCACAATTCTGGCCAGAAAATCTTGATTATCGCGGCAAGAAAGTCGTGATCATTGGCAGTGGTGCCACAGCCGTCACCTTGGTACCTGCCATGTCCGGCCAAGCTGCACACGTCACCATGTTGCAAAGGTCGCCCACCTATGTGGTGTCGCGGCCGGGCGAAGATGCCTTTGCCAATAGCTTGCGCAAAATCTTGCCGAACAAGCTGGCTTATGGCTTGATCCGTTGGCGCAATGTGTTGTTCCAAATGTATTTCTACACCATGGCGCGCAAGCACCCGGCACAAGTTAAAGAACGGTTGTTGGGCCTATTGAAAGAAGAATTGCCTGCCGATTTCGACATGGCCAAGCATTTCACGCCAAGCTACAATCCTTGGGATCAGCGTCTGTGTTTGGTACCCGATGCAGACCTCTTCACGGCCATTAAGGCCGGTAAGGCCAGCGTCGTGACTGATCATATTGAGCGCTTTGACGATGCAGGTATTGTCCTGAAATCTGGTGAGCGCATCGACGCCGATATCATTGTCACAGCAACTGGGCTGCAGCTGCAAGTCTTGAGCGGCGTGCCGTTTCAGGTGGATGGCAAAGCCGTCGATTTCTCCAAAACCTTCTCTTACAAGGGTATGATGTATAGCGGCGTGCCGAACCTCGCCTCTGCATTTGGCTATACCAATGCGTCTTGGACCCTCAAGGCTGATCTAACGGCGGAATATATGTGTCGCCTGATCAAGCATCTCGATGCGACCGGGCAAACGACGTGCCTCCCAGAAAAGGGCAGTGAGGCTTTAGAGCCTGCGCCTTGGCTCGACTTCTCATCCGGTTACGTCACCCGCGCCATGGAGAGCTTCCCGAAGCAAGGCCATGTCGCTCCATGGAAAGTGCATCAAAATTATGCGCTCGATCTGATGGCCTTCCGATTTGGAAAATTGGAAGATGACGTGATGCATTTCTCCAAGCCAAAGGCCGCCTAAGAGGTCTTAGCGGCGTCTGGATGGACAGGGCTGGCCAACACCTGCCATGATTGTGCGATGATCGAGCCCTCCGTCGAAGTCCCTCCCCTGCCCGTTATTGTCATCGGTGCAGGCCCTGCCGGTCTATTTGCCGCTGAATATCTGGCAAAGGCTGGCCACAAGGTGCATGTCTATGACGGCATGGCATCGGTGGGTCGAAAGTTTCTGTTAGCAGGACGCGGCGGCCTAAATCTCACCCACAGCGAAGCACTCGTACAATTCAAGCCGCGCTATGGCGCGTCGCGGGACTGGACGGGGCCGTGGCTAGACGCGTTTCCGCCAGATCACCTTAAAGCTTGGGCTGAAGATCTCGGCCAGCCCCTTTTTGTCGGGTCCAGCGGGCGCGTGTTCCCCCGAAGCCTCAAGGCATCACCCCTTCTGCGCGCATGGCTCCGGCGACTTCAAGACCTTGGCGTCACCATCACCACCGGCGCGCGCTGGACAGGTTTCTCAGAAACTGGAGCCGCTCAATTTTCCCATCGCGACGGGTCAAGCAGCGAGCAAGTCGGCTCTGCCATCCTGTTAGCTCTCGGAGGCGCGTCTTGGCCAAAGCTCGGCGCAGACGGTGCTTGGACATCTGTTTTAGACCAAGTTGGCGTGGGCATTACCCCGTTGGAAGCATCTAATGTCGGCGTGCACGCAGCATGGACAGAAACTTTGAAGTCGGGGTTTGGTGGTGCAATTTTAAAGAATGTCGAAGTTCGTCTCGGTGACGCGTGCGCGCGTGGCGATCTGGTCATCACAGAAACCGGCCTTGAAGGTGGACCTATTTATGCTTTGTCACCTGCCCTTCGCGAAGGCTTGAAGCACGGCACGTGCCAAATCCAGATTGATCTGCGACCCGATATTGAGACAGACGCACTTGCCCAGCGGCTCGTGAAAGCCAAAGCCGGTCAGTCGATTTCGACGGCGTTGAAGAGCCATTTGAAGCTGGCACCTCCTGCCATTGCCTTGATGCGTGAGGCTACCGGCAATAAGCTGCCCGTCACCGCTATGGGTCTCGCGCGCTTGATCAAATCACTCCCCATCGAGCTAACAGGTCTTGCTGGACTAGAGCGCGCCATTTCAACGGCTGGCGGGATTAATCAGGATAGTGTCGACGAGCAGCTGATGCTGAGAGCACGCCCGGGGGTCTTTGTTGCTGGCGAAATGCTCAACTGGGATGCCCCAACCGGGGGCTATCTTTTGCAGGCTTGCTTCTCAAGCGCCGTCTTGGCAGCCAAGGGGCTCGACGCTTGGGTCCGAAAGGGTGTGGATCAGAGCTGAACGCCGCCCTGCCATACCTGCACCAGATTGGCATCGCCATCCAATTGCACAAAGTCAGCCCGCGCGCCCACCACCAGCCGACCAACATGGCCTTCTAGGCCCATGGCCCGCGCCGGGGTATGGCTGGCCATCTGCAACGCCTCGGCCAGTTCAACACCGACCTGGCGCATCATGACGCCAATCGCATCGTGCAGGGATAAGTTCGAGCCGGCTAACACTCCGTCGGGGGTGTAACACGTCAGCCCGCGCGCAAAGATCTTCTCGCCCTTCAACTCAAACCAATCTTGGTCTGAGCCCAAAGTTGGCATGGCGTCACTGACCAAAACCGCGCGCTCGGGTCCAAGCAAACGGGCCACAAGAGCCATGTTGGCGACATGAACATGCACCCCATCGGCAATCAAGCCCGAGAAGGAGGTTGTGCTCGATAGGGCCGCTCCAACGACACCCGGAGCACGGCTGGATAGCTGGCTCATCGCATTAAAAATGTGGGTGAAACCCCGAAGCCCTTCGGCCTCTGCTGCGACGATTTGCTCATAACTCGCATCAGTGTGGCCAGCAAAAACGATCGCACCTCGCCGAACCAGTTCTGCAATCGCGCCCTTTGGCGCGGTTTCTGGTGCCAAGGTGATTAAAGTCTTTCCCCGCTTTAAGCGGGTCAGCAGGTCAATCGCTTCTTGGTCGAGGACTTTAAACTTCGAGGCGTCATGCACGCCTTTTCGGCCGGCATTCAGGAAAGGCCCCTCAAGGTGAATCCCAAGGATCCCCGGCACCCCTGCCTCAATCGCTGCATCGACGGCCTCAATCGCTTGCGCGATCTTGTCCAAGTCATCCGAGATCAGGGTTGGCAACAGCGAAGTTGTACCAAACCTAGCATGGGCTCTTGCGATGGTCGCAATGGTTTCCACGCTCGGCGCGTCATTAAACAAAGCCCCACCACCGCCATTGACCTGAATATCAACAAAGCCTGGCGCGAGGGTGTCCCCGTTCAGATCAACGCGATGATAGCCCGCCGGTATGGCCAAGTCGGGCCCAATCGCTTCAATTCTGCCGCCAGACGCCAGCAAGGTCTGACCGTCAACGACGGTGTCGCCAAGAGCCAAACGACCATTCTGGAAGACGTAAGAAGTCATTGTGTTTCTGTGACTTTATTCAGCCAAGGTGGCGCATCGGGGTTTCGCCCACGTGCGCGGGCTAAGGCCTCTGCACAGGCATAAAAGGAAGAGACCTGGCACAGTGGCGCAACCAGTGGATGAAGCCCCGACAATGTTGGTAAGTCAATGGCACCAGGAAGCGGCCCGCCCGAAGCAAACACGCGGGCTTGGCGGGCTGAGAACTCCTCGCTTAAGGCCGGGAAACTGGCTGCGGCTTCATCCATGGGGGAAATCATGATCACGGGGAAGCCCGCCTCAACAATCGCCATGGGCCCATGGCGAACTTCGGCAGCTGAAAAGGCTTCCGCATGCAGGGCGCTCGTCTCTTTCAGTTTGAGGGCCATCTCATGAGCAATCCCAAAAGTTAGACCTCGACCGATTACAAACAGACTTTTGGCATCCAAAAGCGCATCGCCGAGCTTGGACCAATCGCGCGTAAAGGCGTCGCTGATGTGATCACCAGCTTGTTCTAACGCGCTAAGAAGCTCTTGGTCCTCGCTCCACTCAGCGACTAAATGAACGATGGCAGACAGCGAAGCAATGTAGGATTTGGTAGCAGCAACCGCCAGCTCAGGACCGGCGTGGAGCGGCACGAACACATCAGCGGCTTTGGCGGCAGGGGATTCTGCATCATTGACCATCGCTACAACAAAAGCGCCCGCCTCCTTTGCGAAAGCGATGGACGTCAAAATGTCCGGGCTTTTCCCAGACTGCGAGATGACCAGAAACAGTGCGCCATCTAAGTCGCTGAGCGGTTTGCCAAAGATCGACGAGGTGGAAGGCGCATGCGAGGCGACCAGGACGCCAAGCCGTGTTTCAATCGCATATTTGCCAAAGCCTGCTGCATGGTCAGACGACCCGCGCGCGCAGGTCAGAACAAGGCGGGGCCTGTTCGCGCGCAAACGCGCGCCTAAGTTTCTCATCAGGACCTTATTCGCTTGAAATTGGCGGCAAACAACCTGACCGGCATCATGTGCCTCAGACCACATCAAGGTGCTGGAATGATTCAAAGGGGCTCTCCTAATGTAGCCTCATGTGACGTGACTCGCCACAGGAGCCCAGCTATCTGCTAGATGGTCTTGATAAAAGTTTTTTGAAGTGAGGAGCTGTAACCATGGCCTATTGGCTGTTGAAGAGCGAGCCCGATAGTTTCTCATGGGCTGACCAAGTGGCGCGGGGCGACGCGGGTGAACCATGGACTGGCGTGCGCAATCATCAGGCCAAGAACTTTCTGAAACAAATGGCGGCTTGGGACTTGGCCTTCTTTTATCATACCGGCGATGAGAAGCAGATCGTCGGCGTAGTCGAAGTGATCAAGACTGCCTATCCAGACCCAACGGATCCTGCGTGGTTTGCAGTTGATGTTATTGCGCGCGAGCCATTGAAGAGGCCTGTCTCGCTAGCGCGCATCAAGGCCGACCCAGCCTTGTCAGAGCTCGCTTTGGTGAAATCGCCCCGTCTTTCCGTCCAGCCCGTATCAGACGACCACTGGCACCATCTCTTCAGCATGGCCTAATTGGATTTAGCTTTGAAAATCCGTCCATAGGCTAGGAAGTTGAAGGTTGACGCCACAATTGTGCCAGCTGCCATTGCAAACAGCAGGGGAAGGGTCGCGAAAGTGGCACCGACAAAAACCAGATAATTGATTAAAAGGCCAATCAGGCTTGCGGCCACATAAGCAACCACTTCCTGTAGACTGGGCCAGCCTGTTGCGGCAAAGGTTGCTTGCCGGTTGAGCACAAAGGTGAAGAGCACCACCACAATCAAAGACAACGCGCGGCTGAGATAGACATCAAGGCCGAGGTGAACCAAAGCCAAGACCAGACCTGCATCCAAGACAAATGCCAAACCGCCCACCACCACAAATCGGAAGATGCGGGCCGAAGTGGAGGAAGCTGTAAATAGATCTGATAGCTTCACACCGGAACTTTCTTGCAATTTGGCCGATTAGGAGCCGACGGAGAGTAGCAGCGACAAAGCCGCTGAGACATAAGATTGTATCAGCCCCCGTTCTTCATCGCAGATTCAGGCTTCTGTGTCAGATGGAATTCCCACATGCCAGGTTCTGTTCATAAACCGCAGCGCACTTTATGCAGTTCTGGTGCGACGTAACCTGCGGTGTCCCAAGTCGATGTCTCTTGCTAAATCTTCAAATCCGACTGAACAGCCCCCTGAGACTTCACCAGTCAGGCTTTTATTTCGCCTCGTTCTTGTTGGCGCGATTCTGATTGCGTCCTATCAGATGCTTAGTCCCTATTGGACGCGCGTTTCGACGTGGAACTTGTCCGATAATGACGATGCCATGCGGGTGCTTCAGGTACGAGACTGGTTGGCTGGGCAAGCCTGGTTTGACGTCTCCCAACACCGCTTTACCGAGCATCCTATCAGCAACATCCATTGGTCTCGCATTGCCGACCTACCGCTTGCGTTGACGACATTGATTACCAGTCTGATGTTTGGCCAATCCATGGGTGAAAAGGCTGCAGCCTTCTTGACGCCGATGTGGCTGGGTTTGGTCTATGTGATCATTGCAGCAAAAGCGTCAGCTGCCTTGGGCGGGAAAAAGGCATTCTTGCCCGCGATCTTCCTCATAAGCTGTGCGCCCGCCGTTTTGCCTTATTTCTTGCCTGGGCGGGTTGATCACCACGGACTACAGCTTGTTTTTCTTTCGGCAGCCTTGTGGGGATTGATTGCTGGTGGCGCACGGATGGCCGTTTTGAGCGGGATCGCCATCGCCTTGGGCATTGGCGTAGGCTTAGAAGCGCTACCGTTACAGATTGTGTTGATCGGCTGGGTCTCGCTGCGCTGGGCCCTGCGCGGGGCAGCCGTACAAGATGAAACGCGCTGGTTTGCTGCTAGTCTCGGCCTAGGCCTCGCCATCTGTTTTGTCGCGACCGTGCCAGAAGCGAAATGGGCCGCCCCGGTTAATGACGCAATTGGTCGGGGCCATGCCGTTTTGGGCTTGGTTGGTGGTCTCCTCTTGGCCGTCGCGACCTTTTTCCCGACCGCACGTCTAGGCTCTAAAGACGGCATTGTTGTGCGCCTTGTCCTGCTGATAATGATTGGTGGCATTGTACTGGCAGGCGTGCGCTACTTCCCAGAGGTCATTGTGCCGCCTTATGACCAGATTGACCCGCTGTTGAAGCGTCTCTGGCTGAATAATGTCACCGAAGCCGCACCAATGATGAAGGCGAAGTTGAGCGCGATCCTCGGGGTGACTTTGTTTCCGGTCTTAGCCGGAATTGCCAGCATAATTGCGCTCCTTTGGGCGAAGGACAAAGAGCGGGACTTGTGGATCCTAGCGGCATTAACGATTTTTGTTTCCGTCGCTTTGGCTGTTTTCTGGCAAGGGAGAGCGGCAGGTCTTGCGACCACAGTTTCTGGGATCATGGCGGCCGCCCTCATTGGCAAACTGATGGAGCAGGTCAACTTCAAAACAGCCCTGATCGCGGCTGTCATTGTCAATCCAATTATCCCAGGCTTTGTTGGGGCCAAGGTTGCCGAATATTTTGAACCCAAGATCAGAAAGTTCTCGACCGGAGGGGGTGCAGGCTGCTTTACCGAACGAGCCTTTAGCAGCTTAAAGGCGCAGTCTCCCGGTCTGGTGGTAGCCCCTATTGATATGGGCTCGCGCATTTTGTTGACGACCCAGCATCGGGTTCTTGCTGTCCCCTATCACCGCAATAACAAGGGCAATTTAGCCTCCTACCGCTTGTTCATGGCCCAGCCAGATGTCGCCAAGACCATGGCGAAGGATCTTGGTGCATCCTATTTGGCGATTTGTACGAAGTCAGCAGAGGTCGCCATTTTGTCGCGCGAAGCGCCTAAAGGCTTAATGGCTGAACTTAGGGATGGACGTGTTCCGGCTTGGCTAATCCCGATTGAAAAGCCGAAAGGCTCAAAAGTTCAGGCTTTCAAGGTAAATCTTGACTAATTGGGAATCGGTGGTTGATCCCCCGTAATTGGGCAGGCTCGGCGTCACTTACAAAGATCCGAGCCCATAAAATCGTTGATTCTATAGGCATTATTATCCAGCGAGCCATACGTCCTTTCCCGCCTGAGCTGATTTGATTCGGGGTATTGCACACCGCCGCCCGATTGTGTTTGAAGGTATAGACAGATTAGGAGACGCCAGTGTCAAAGCGCCAGAAAGGGCCCCCGCCCTATCCTGCCCCAGGAATTGGTGCCGCCTGGCTGGGAGATAGCCCTGCCTTTGGGTTTGGCGATGGGATGATGAAGTTGGGCGAACAATACCTCACCTGTCATCAGGGTGGTATGCTCGCCATGCAGGCCAGTCCCGACGGTCAATCCATCTGGACAGCAGGTGATGATGGCAGGCTCGTACAAGTCGACCTTCAGGGTCAAGTTCACGAACGCCTTCAGGTGCCGCGCAAATGGCTCGACTCGTTGGCGATCTCCTCAGATGGCAGCTTTGTCGCCGTCGCGGCGGGCCAAACCGTGCATGTCGTTGGCCAAGATGGCACCTCTCAAGAATTGCGGCCACCGAAAGGGCCAACAGCCTTAGCCTTCACTCATGACGGACAAGAGCTTGCCGTCACCCATAGCGGGGGCGTGAGCCTGTTTGAGCTATCGTCTGGAGATCTAGTCCAAGAAATCCCATGTGCTGGTGGGCCGATCTCTGTGGCCTATGGCGCAGACGACGCCTTTCTGTTTGTCGGCCTGTCAGAACCTGCTTTGGCTGGATGGCGTCTTCAAGACGGTCAAGCCTTTAAAATGGGTGGCTATCCGGCAAAGCCTCGCCACCTTGTGCAGAATAGAACGGGCTCTGTCCTTCTCACCTCTGGCGGGCCTGCCTTACTCGCGTGGCCGGTTGTGGCCGGGAAAGGTCCGATGGGGCAATCCGCTGGCGTGTATCGACCGAGACTTGGTTTGGTGACCTGTGTTGCCGTTCATGACGCGCGGGCTTTGGTTGGATGGTCTGATGGGGGGGTGGACCAAGTTGATCTCTCGTCAGGCAAAACAGGCTTCTTAACAGGCCCTCGCCCTCGTACTGAGCTTCTTGATGATCCTCGCAAAATGCGCCGCTCTATTCTAAGTTTGGCGTTTCACGCGTCGGGCAAACGTTTTGCCTATGTGGGTGAAGATGGTAGTTTTGGCCATCAATGGCTTCAATGAATCGGGTAAGCGCCTTAAACTGGGCTTGGGCACATCTTGATGTGTGCCCAATAGCCCACTTAGAAAGACTCTTAATAGAAGAGTTAAAGAGTTAAGCGTGGTGAAAGTGCGTTTTTCGGCTTTGTCTTCAAGGGCTTGAGTTGACCCCTTGCGGGCGTTCCCCCGTGGATTAGCGTCCGATACCCCGAAGCCCGTGTGGGTGTTCCACCGCCGCTTCGGCGCCCGTTACCCCGACAGAAAGTGGGTGTTCCCCCGTAGAGTTGCGGCCAATATCAGTAGGTGGAACCAATTGTTTCTTTACTTAGATCAGCTCGCGACAAACAGTTTCAACGAGCCTTCTCAACAGACATCTCTCGCAGCACAATTCCACCTGTTTCTGTCACAGAAAGGATGGCTCGGATTGGGCAGCTGCTTTCATGACGACTTGCGATCATGATTTGGTGGCCATCTTTTACAAAATGGAGTGGTTCGGATTTATTTGAGAGGATGATGAGGCCGACAGGCTGACTTTCTATGTCGCGTGTTTGAATAAGCGAAAAGCCGATCGTGGCCTTGTTTAGCTTTCCGTGCCCGTTGTCGGATTCAACGTGCCAAAAGGTCATGGCGTAGTTACCCCCAGCCACAGTTAGCTCTGGCCCAAGGTTGGAAAGATCACCAGCAGACAGGTTTTTCAATGGGACGACTTCAAGCGCATTTGGGCAATTGGCGTTAGGCGTCGGGGCTATTGTTGTTTGGGACCAGCCGTTTGAACTCCAGATATTGATGGAGACCGCGCAGCAGGCAAAAGTCTTCAAGAGTAGTTTTGACGTAGCAGTTCCCTAGGCCTCTTATACTTAGCGGACGATACCTGTTTCCGCCGGTTCCACGTCTTCTATGTCTACTCGTGGCACCCCCAAAGTGGGTGATCCCCCGTCAGGTCACAGAAGCAAATCGCCTTGCTTTTTGGCGATGGTGTCGGCGTACAATTGGTCAAACTCAACGATGGCGTCGGAGATGGCGGTGCGTTCGCCAGCATCTCGTCGGATGAAGTGGGCGGCGGGAGAGCCGTCGGCGGCTTTGACGATGGTCATGCTATATTCTGGCAATTCATCGCGTAGCGCGATCTTGCGCATCATGCGGGCGAACTCTTTGGGTTCGGAATCAGAGCCTGTTTTGTCTTTCAGAACCGAGAAGCGGCAGAGCCAGCCCTTCTTTTGATCGCCCGCATGCTTGCGCGCAATCCGGTAAAGCGCTCTCTCCAGCCCACCGGTCAGGCTGAAATAGTCGGGGTGCATGGTCAGCAATTGCTTTTCCTGCGTCACCCCTTCGTAGATCCAGTTGGACAAGGTGATGCGCAGGGCGCGCGGTTGCTCGGTGATGGGGTCAACCTCAATGTCCCATTCATCAATCCAGGAGAAGCGGCGGTCCCTGCCCCGCTTGGCACGTAGCGAGGTGAAGATGGTGGTGGAGGCCAAACGGTCTAGGGCAGCGCGCAGCTCTTGATAGCCCTTGCCGCCGGTGTCACGCTTAATCGCGCGCAGAAGGTCGTAGGCGGTGGTGCGTAGCGTGCGCGGCAGATCATTGACGCCCTGCTGCTTCAACCGGTTCAAGGCGCTTGCTGCCCAGATCAATATATCGGCGTCCCAGATCGTGGCCATGCCATAGGCTGGCACGGCTTCAACCTTGACCCAAACTTCGCCATCTGGGCTGCGGTAATCGATGGGCTTGAGGCGCTTGCGCTTTTGCAGCGAGAAGAAGGGCCGCTCCATCGTCTCGCGTTGATCCTTCAACGGGATGTCGTGCACCATCGGGATGAAGAAATCGAACTGAGGATCATCTTTGCGTCGCGCGGACATAGCTGTCTCTCTCTTTCGAACATCGCCCTCTATCTCGCATGCGAGAGGGCAAAAGCGTGTCCCCGGTGACGCACCGCCATGGTGCTAGGATTGGAGTGTCCCGATTCGAGGGCCCAACCAAGGTAAGGGGCCCTTTTCGGCGGTGTTTGGCTGATCCTATCTGATTCCGCGCAGGCAGAAGATAAATCTGGGGTGCGCTACCACACAGGTGGAGCTGTTGACCCGTCTGCATGTGGACACGTCTTCAGGTCGTCACGGGGTCGTGACTAGGCCACCCTGCCCAATTTTGGGAGTGGGTCTAGCGCTCACCCATCGGGTGCTTGCCATAATGGCGCAGGACGAAATCGAGGCCCTCACCCACCAAGTGTTGCACGGTGACGTCTCGCTCTGCCGCGAGAATACGCAGCGATCGTGAGAGTTCAGGGCTGAAATAGCCCGCAACCATCACTCGGCCATCGCGAGCTTTGGCCTTTTGAGGCACGGGCATCGCAAAATTGGGAGGCGCGAAGACCGGCGCGGCTGCCATGGGTTCGGCTACCGCGACTGGGGCTGGCGCAAACTGCGGCTCAGCAAATTGTTGGCTATCCTGATTGGCCGGAGCCGTCATTTGGTACGGGCTTGTATTGGGTTGTGCAGCTACGGCGGCGAGACGCGCTGCGAGGCTTGGTGCTTTGGCCATCTATGTCCCCTTCCCTCTCGTTAGAATGTGATGATTAAGCCGCTTTGGCGACGGTTTGCGTTTTGGTGAGGCGGCCCATCATCCAGTCAAAGACCGCATCGACTTCGCTGGCGGCCTTACAGCCTGGCTCATATTCACTGGCGGTATGGCCATCGACCACGGCGTGACGGAAAGCGGCGCGTTCTGTCAGGCAGACCGGGGCCAATGGCATACCAATGCCCCGGACAACAGCCGCAGCATCTTCCACGAGGCTAGCGGCCCGAGGTGGGACCGCATTGAAAATCGTATATGCGGGCTTTTGCGCGATACGCATCAATTCCCCGGTGGTCTTGATGGCATGGAGGTCAAAGGCGCTGACCCGTGTCGGCACCAAAACTAGATCAGCAGCGCGTGCGGCTGAGACGGCTGCTGCGTCTGCGGCTGGTGGGCTGTCTAGGATGCAGAGATCGACGCCGGCTTGCGCGGCTTCCTGCAACGTTGCCTCAAGGCGGGTGTAAGGCGTGGCCACGACGGCTGGATTGTCCCCTCCCCGCCAATCGCCCCATTGAGCGGCTGTGGCTTGTGGGTCGAGGTCGATCAAGGCGACTGACATACCCTTGCGGGCACCTGCAACGGCGAGGTGAACCGATAAAGTGGTCTTTCCTGCCCCACCTTTCTGGCTGACTATGGCTACTACATGCATCTTTCTACCTCCTCGTGTCCACATGCTGCCATGTGGTAAGTCCGGCGCGTCGTCATCTGGGGGCGCCCACATTTGGAGGGCCCCACAAGTGGGCATGAGAGACATGGCGAGGTGTCGCCCTGTCCGAAGCTGGACTTGTTGAAGAGTCGCCGCCTCCCCGTGTCCACATGTTGAAATCCTAGGCTCTAAACCTTAACGATTTCTTATCGACCATCTGAAAATTCGCCTCAGAGGCGATTGTGGGGGCGGGACGGTTGTCCGGCCGTCTTTGAGCAGAGAGGGGCCTGCTTGTCGATTTCTGGGTCGAGGAGGGGCAGGTGAGGGGGCCAGTCGCAATGTAAAGCCGCGCTGGCGCGCGCTGCAGCGCAAATTGGTCCTGTGTTGTCTAATTTCTAGCTTGAAGCGGCCAGTTTATCGGGTTGTGGGCGTGTCCACATGGCGACGCTTCCCCGTGCTGAGATGTGGGCTTGTCAACGTTTCCTTGTGTCAGTCTGTGGACGTGGTGCGAAGTGGGCACGTGTGCAGGTCAAGCTTGTTGATTTGTCCACACGCAGACATGACTTCTGTGAGGACGTGTCGACGCAAAAAAGAGCTGGACGGGGAGGCGCAGAGCGTAATTCTGCCGTCAAGGGCTCTCGCACGGACAATTGGTGGTCAAGCTGACGGCGAGGTACCACTCAGGAAGGGCTCGAGTAGCATCCGCAAATCATCGGGGGATCACACACAGCCCGGCAAGGCCGCTCACCCTGCGCGTACTAGCAAAAAGCTGGTTCAGAAGGGGCTTTATACTTTTCGCAGCAGGCATAAAGTGCCAGCGCCATGGTCTGCGCATCTGCATGGCGCGCCATCGCCCAAACAGGACCCGCTTGCTTCCAATCTGGCTCGCCATTGCCAGCGTTACGCCAAATCCACGCCACGGCGTCATGGATCAGATCATCGAGAACAATGTCCTGATCCACCCGATAGTCCGGATCACGCTCATGCCGGTTAGCAAGGACATTCAACGCTTCAAGGCAGAAGGTGCGATAGGCAGGGTCGGGGATTGTCTCCAGACGAACCTCAATCTCGAGGGCAAAATCCTTCTCCCAAGCGGTGAGGTCGGACCTGGCAACAGCGGCATCTAGGCGATTGTTGGCCCCAAACACGATGCCAGGGCACACGTGGAGTAGGGACCACAGCCGCGCGAAGAAGTCACTGCCGACACGGGTCAGAACGCCCAAACGTACCCGCCATTGTTCCCAGTCGCTGCCAATTGCCTGCGCAGAAGGGGTCAAGGCGAAAGTCGGGGCAGGGGAGACCACCGCCCGCACAGAGGGTGTCTCGAGCAAGATCGCCTTCACGCGGTCAAACAGGACGCTGGGCGGCTCTGCCACCAGATTCTCCATCCCGCCGATTTCTTCTTGACCCAAGCGATCGACAATCTCTGCTAGCCTAATGGTCCGCATGCCGCGCACCGCATTGGAGTCTGACTTACTAAACAGACCCAACGCCTGCAGTACCTCTTGAGCGATGACTGCATGCAATTTCGAATGAAGACCCTCTTCAATCATGGTCACCAGCTCCCCCTCAGGAACCGGACGCGTGATGACGCGACCCTCGCCAAGGCCTAAACGTCTTAGGCGCACCACAATGTCCTTGGCGGAATCCTGCAAGCGCGGATCGGTACGGTTCAGCCACGCGGCCCCCCGCCGCGCAGTTGCCCAATCCCCGGCTCTCCCAGCCGCTTCATAAGTCCGCTCAACTTCTGTCGGGTCCCCTGAAGCGATCGCATCATCGAGACCTCGACCAAACCCATTCTCGAGGGGTTTTGGCAAACCATGGTTGTCATCCGCGCGCAATTCCGGTGGCAGAAGAGAGCCAATTGACTGTGATTTGGCTTGGGCGCGCAGGGCTTCCTCAATCCGAACCAGCTTGGTGCGCGCAAAATCGACCTGACCCCGCTGAACTTCGTGGAGGAGATCGATCAGGCGTTCGACGCCAGTGCCTTGCATGGCGGTTGCATCGACACATAGGATGAAGACCGGATTGTCCTGCCCGCGCCAATGCCGGGCGACATAACGAAGATCGCCCCGTAAACGGCGCGCCCGAGCTGCGGCATCATAGCGAATATGGTGGTCGTGGGCCTCTAGCAAGGTCGCAGAGAACAATACGTGCTGGCCTTCCGCTTCATAGACATAGGCATTTGCAAGTGGCCCAAGACGCTTTTCAGGGCGGCCGGTTAGACTCAAATGCTGATTCCTGCCGATCTGGGTCCAAACACTGACCAGGTCTCCTGCCGGGCGAATGATCACCTCCGACCCAAGCTCTGACATCTGATCTGAAATCAGGCCAAGGCCTTGGAGCTTGGCAGCGGTTTCTGCATCTTCTGCGACAATGACAAAAGCGACCTCTGGCTGATGGGTGCGGTTCAGATGATGGCGACGGCCAAGCGGATCAATGTCTTCGGGCGCTAGCAGGCCTTCTTGTAACATGGCCCCCAGCGCCCAGAGCGATTGCGCCCAAAGAAGTGGCAGATTGGCGTTGGCAACCCGGTCTTGACTACCCGGAGCAGCGGCTTCGGCTTCAACGGCATCGGCTTCCACGTAATAAAGCTCTGGCAAAAGTGGCAGGCCATCGCGCATCTGAAACAGCGGCTCCAGCCGATCCGCCCAAGCGCCCGCCCCCCGCTTATCCCCGGTCATCTCTGCATCGACGAGAAGGTAGGTAAAGAAGAGTGGCCATTCGGACTCGATATTGGCAAATTTTGAAAGCTCACCGGCATGATAGTGCAAGCGATGCTCATCTTCCACGGTCGTTTGGTGGCCATCGCGCAAGAAACGCTTGCAGCCATACCTGCCGGCAAGGCGATCTAAGATCCGACTGCGTGTATGGGCGATCATCACCTTGTCGTCGACGGCAAAAGCTGGCCAGCCAACAACGGCTAGAAGTGCGGCATCGGTTTCTTTTGAGGCAGATTCTCCTGGCAGCAGAACCTGCAAAGTCTCCCGTGCACGGGCGATGTCATCAGCTGGCACGCGGATCGGTCCACGAGCGTCACAGCCAAATTCGAGGCCGTCCAAGGCCTCCAGTGCCGCTTTGGCGATTCCGACGGAGCTGGCGTTGATCTCAACCACGCCGTCATTGGATTTGCGACCGCGTTCCCAAATACCATAATCGGCAATTCGGTAGGCCGGCCCAATATAATGCACGAGGTTTTGGACAAAATCGACTTCATCGGCGGTTTCAACCACTTTGAGGCCACCGGCGGTCATTTGCGCTAGGAACAACAAGAAGAGCGACGTGGCATCAATTTGCAGATGACCCCAATGGGCGTCGCCGACCACGGGCTTACCGTTCGCCGCATCATATTTGGCGTGCAGGCCATCGAGCGGGTCTTGGGTGTATTTGAACTTTTCAACTTTGTCGGCCTGACCCATCATGGCCGACAAGAGGCCGCGCATCAGCCGGACGACACTGGCCTCTAAATGGGCAGCGCGCTCTGACCTAGGATCTAGGCGCTTATAGGCACAAGCAAGGCCCCATGCGCCAAGAATGGAATAGACATTGTCGCGCACCCACGCATGCGCATAGTCCCCGTGGACAGTTTTGGCCGTACTGGCAGGCAAAAGCCCAGCTTCAGCGCTCAATCGCTTGAGAAAGATCGCGTCAATATGGTCATACCAATGACTAAGACGCGCTTCCAAATTCGGGGTCAATGCGCTCATGTGGGTCAGCGTCCGTATTCTTTCGCGAGATCAAACAGCTTCTTACGGGCCGCCGGCGTAAAGTCGGCCGCCTCAAATCGCCAATTCCAATTATCTTCAATCGTGCCGGGCGTATTCATGCGGCCGTTGCCGTCTAGGCCAAACACATCCTGTAACGCGATAATGGCGAGGTTGGATCCCGATTGCATAGCCAGTTCAATGAAGCGCCAGTGAAGGTCAGTGCCGTCCCCGCCGAGGAGCTCTAGGGCAGCGGCGGCTTCCCGGGGCGCATCATTGGCGCGCTCTGCCGCCTCCCGACCATCATTCTTGAACCAACCAATCACCGTATTATTGTCATGCGTGCTGGGATAGCAAACGGTCGCAGCCGGATAGTGGTAAGGGTGGCGCTCATTGTGCGGGGGGCCATCACCAAATTCAAACTCAAGGATTTTGAGGCCGGGAAAGGCAAATTTGTCGCGCAGGGTGATAACGTCTTCGGTAATATGCCCCAGATCCTCCGCAATCACTTTCAAGTCCGGTAGGGCTGTCATAATGGACGTGAACAGGGCATCGCCCGGAACATCGACCCATTGACCGTTAATCGCTGTGGTCTCGCCAGCCGGGGTTTCCCAACAGGATGCAAAGCCACGGAAATGGTCGATGCGCACCGCATCAGCAAAATCGAGCAAGCGACGCATGCGCGCGACCCACCAAGAAAAGCCATCTTCGGCCATCTTGTCCCATTCATAAATGGGATTGCCCCAAAGCTGACCCGTCGAACTGAAATAGTCTGGCGGAACGCCCGCACCGACGCGGGTATTAAAATCTGCATCAAGTTTAAACAAATCGGGACGCGCCCAAACGTCGGCGGAATCATGGGCGACGAAGATCGCCATGTCGCCAATGATCATGATCCCCTTCGAGGCGGCATGAGCGCGCAAGCGCTGCCAGCGAAGATCAAAAAGGAATTGCAGGGCCTCAATTGCCGCAATCTCAGAGGCGAGCAACTTGCGTGCTTGTGCTAAAGCCTTAGGTTCTCTCCGGCGCAGAGCATCAGGCCAATGCATCCAACCTTGGCGCTGACGCGAAACCGAAATAGCTTCAAATAACGCATAATCATCCAGCCATGCTGCACCATGCTTGGCCTTAAATGCCTGTAAGCCGCTGGCCAAAGGATGGTCGGCTTGGGCTGCCAAGCGACCGCCCGCTAAGGCCAAGACCTTCAAACGGGCAGGGACGGTGACGTCATAATCAACTTTGATTTGCGGTAGGGCTTTAAGATGTGCGACTTCGTCGACGGACAAGAGCTTGGCTTCAACCAAGCCGTCGATGTCAATCAGAAGCGGATTGGCAGCAAAGGTTGTCGTAGCCGAATAAGGGCTTGCATTATTGCCGGTCGCATTAATCGGCAGGATTTGCCACAGCTTTTGTCCAGACTCCGCCAAAGCATCGATGAAGGCCATCGCGTGATCGCCGATTTCACCAATCCCATAGGGGCCAGGCAGGCTGGTTGGATGGAGCAAAATGCCACTAATGCGATCAAAAGCCATGTCCGGTCTTTCCAATTGTTCTAGAGGTGTCACGCGAAAACACGATGAGTGTTCGTGCTGGAAGTCGAATTGTTTGGCCGCCCGCGGCCACCTGATCCTGGGTTGGACGAATAGGGTCGGCAGTCGTCAATGCCATCCGCCAAACACCTGTCCCAGTGGGTGGCAAGATAAAGGCTGCATCCTCAAGGCTTGCGTTAAACAGGATCAGCCAGCCACGTGGCTCATACACTGCCGCAAAACATTGGGTTTTGAGATCCATCCAGTCCTTATGGGTCATAAGATTGCCCCATACGCTCCACCACGCAATCGTCGGCTCACGCTCACCTGGACCATTGGGATGGCCTTCGGGGAAGCTTGCGAACATCTCTTTGCGCAGCATGATCAGCTGCTTGGTAAAGGCCAAACGTTGTGCGCCAAGGCGCGAGCTGGGCAGACGCCAATCTAGCCAGCTGATGGCATTGTCTTGCGCATAAGCATTGTTGTTGCCGCCTTGCGTGCGACCCATTTCATCGCCTGCTAACAACATAGGCGTGCCGAAGCTTAAAAAGACGCTGGCCAGCATGTTGCGGGCTTGGCGTTCGCGGAGCTCTTCAATCTCGCGGTCAGTTGTTTCGCCTTCGACACCATAATTGGACGAGAAGTCATGATCGCCGCCATCGCGGTTATTCTCGCCATTGGCGTGATTGTGCTTATGCGCATACCGTGTGAGGTCCAAAAGCGGAAATCCGTCATGGCACGCGACGAAATTGACGCTGGACTCTACCGGCTTGCCCTTATTGCGAAATAAGTCTGGGGAACCCGCCAGAGCTTTGGCGAAGTTGCGTGCCATATCCTGATCGCCACGCCAAAATTGCCGGATTGAATCGCGAGCTTGGCCGTTCCAATCTGCCCATTCAGGTGGAAAGTCACCGACATAATAGCCGCCAGCGGCGTCCCAAGCCTCAGCAACGAGTTTGACGTCTTGGAGACGCGAGTCTTGCCGGACCGCTTCAAAGAAGGGAGCCTCCCGGCTGAACCGTCCCGCCTCATCTAGGCCAAGTGAAGGGGCAATATCAAAGCGGAAGCCGTCAAGGCCATAGCATTGCACCCAATGGGCCAGAGACTCCACGATCAGGTCGCGGACTTGGGGGTGTGCGGCATTGAGCGTCGCGCCACAGCCGCTGATGTCGGCATAGCGGCTTAAGTCCTGCGGATTTAGGCGGTAGTAAGAAGCATTGTCGATGCCGCGAAACGACAGTGTGGGGCCATGCCGATTGCCTTCACACGTGTGATTATAGACCACATCCATCCACACATCGAGATTGCGCGCATGGGCGTTTTGAACAAAGGTGCGCATTTCGGCGATTGGATCGCCTAGCGCGTAATCTTGGTGCGGCACAAAGTAACTCAGGGTGTTGTAGCCCCAAAAATTTCTCAAGCCTTGATCAACCAAGAACCGGTCGTGGATGAATTGATGAACGGGCAACAGCTCAATCGTTGTGATCCCAAGCGCACATAAATAGTCGAGAGCCGCTTGACTGCCGAGACCCGCAAAAGTGCCGCGCTCTTTGTCCGATAGCCTCGGCAGTTGCATGGTAAAGCCTTTAGCGTGCAACTCGTAAACCAGAGTCTCGCGCCAAGGCCTCGCGCCATGACGGGGCAGGGGGGTCAGTGCGGCAGGGTCCACGACCACAGCTTTCAAACAAGTCGCAGCATTGTCGCGATGATCGGGCATGCCATCGGGATCATGGCTCTCGTAAAAATAGCCAAAATGTTCTGGTCCCCAGCGGAATTGCCCTGCAACGGCTTTTGCATAGGGATCGAGCAACAGCTTATGGGGATTGAACAAATGGCCTTGATCAGGCCGGTAAGGGCCATGGACGCGGTAGCCGTAGACGGTACCCGCTCCAAGCTTAGGCGCAAATCCATGCCAGATGTCGCCTTTGCGAGCCGGAAGGTCGGCGCGCGCAATCTCGTGCTTTCCATCGCTTGAAAACAAGACAAGCTCAACCCGCACACCATGGGCACTAAACAGCGCGAAGTTCACGCCACCCTCACCGAGCGTCGCGCCCAATTGATTTGGGTTGCCGGGTTCCAGTCGCAGCACCATTGCGTTACCGTTTCCTACGCCGGAACGAGATAAAGGCCAGCAAGTGGTGGCAGGGTCAGGACGATGGAGGCCGGTTGGCCATTGAAGGGCACTGCTTCGGCCTCGACTTGGTTAGGACCGTCAAAATTGGACCCGTCATAGGCGGAGGAGTCCGTGTTCAGGATCACCTTCCAAGCCCCGCCATGAGGCACGCCCACCCGATACTCAACACGCGGTACCGGTGTCATATTGATGAGGGCGAGAATTTTCTCTGAGCGATCATGATTCCAGCGCAAGAAGGCAAAAACCGAAACATCGGCGGCGTCTGCTTGCACCCATTCAAAGCCTGATGGATCACAATCGCGCTGGTGCAGGGCAGGGGTGGACCGATAGAGATTGTTCAAGTCCCGGACCAGTGACTGAATGCCCTTGTGGCTTGGCTGATCTAACAAGTGCCAATCAAGGCTGCCTTCATGATTCCACTCAGCGACTTGGCCAAATTCCGCGCCCATAAACAACAGCTTTTTACCGGGATGGGCCCACATCAACGCATAATAGGCGCGTAAGTTCGCGTAACGCTGCCAGTCATCCCCGGGCATGCGCGAGAAGATAGAACCTTTGCCGTGAACGACTTCATCATGGCTGAGTGCCAGCATGAAGTTCTCAGACCACGCATAGGCAAGCCCAAAGGTAATCTCACCATGGTGCCAAGCGCGGTGGATGGGGTCGCGGCTCATATATTGAAGCGTGTCATGCATCCAGCCGAGGTTCCACTTGAACCCAAAGCCAAGCCCACCGTCATAGGTTGGCTTACAGACGCCAGCCCAAGCGGTGGATTCTTCGGCCACCATCATGATGCCATCGGCTTCGCCATAGCACATCTCATTGAGACGACGCATAAATTGGACGGCCTCTAAATTGATATTGCCGCCGTAAATATTGGGGATCCATTCGCCATCGGCACGGGAATAGTCGAGGTAAAGCATCGAGCTGACCGCATCGACGCGTAGACCGTCAATCTTGAAGCGGTCGAGCCAAAACAGGGCCGATGAGACAAGAAAATTGACAACTTCGGGCTTGGTGAAGTCATAGATATTGGTCTTCCAATCGGGATGGAAACCAAGGCGCGGATCGGCATGTTCATAAAGCGCCGTACCATCAAATCGGTTCAAGCCATGGCCGTCAATCGGGAAATGGGCCGGAACAAAGTCGCACAGGACGCCAATTTCAGCTGCGTGCAAGCGGGCGACAAGGTCACGAAACTGGTTCGCGGTGCCAAAACGACTGGTGGCGGCAAACAGCCCAACTGGCTGATAGCCCCAAGATCCGTCAAAAGGATATTCGCTCAGGGGCATGAATTGGACATGGGTGAAGCCCATGTCGCGAACATAAGGGATCAACCAATCGCCGAGTTCTGCATAAGTAAGCGGGCGATTGCCTTCTTCAGGCTTGCGCCGGAAAGAGCCTGCATGAACTTCATAGACCGAGATAGCCGCATCGAGGCCATGGCGACTATGGCGTGTTCTGAGCCAATCTTGGTCTGTGTCCACGCTTTTGGGCGGGTCTACCAAGCGGCTGGCATTGGCGGGGCGAAGCTCTGCCGCCTGTCCAAATGGGTCCGACTTCAAAGGCTGAAGATCGCCGTTTGCGCCGATGATCTCGTATTTATAGATGTCGTTGGCAGAAAGGCCGGGGATGAAAATCTCCCAAATGCCAGCATCATGGAGCTTGCGCATGATGTGGCGACGTCCATCCCAATTATTGAACGGGCCAACCACCGACACCCGCTGGGCCGCAGGGGCCCAGACGGCAAAGGCAAAGCCTTCGACATGATCTAGGGTGACCCGACGTGCGCCCAGACATTCCCAAGCCCGCCAAAGCTGGCCTTGGCGAAAGCGCAAAATTTCTTTCGTGCTTAAAACGCCGGCAAACCGATAGGGGTCCTCAAGGCGGACGACTTCGCCATCCCAGTTCGCTAGATAATGATAAGAAAATGGCTGCTTCTTGGGTTGGGCTATTTGGGCCACAAACAGCCCGTCTGGATGCACCTTGGTCATGCTAATCGAGAGCTTTTGACCCTCGCAAATCAAGGTGACCTCATCGGCTGCCGGCAGAAAGCAGCGCACCAAAATCTCGCTTGTCCCATCATCAACATGCGGGCCCAAGAAGGCGAATGGGTTCGCGTGAGTTCCCTCTATCAAGGCCAACACGTCGTTCTGATCCGCCAGTGCAGGACCCAAAGCCGCTGCGCCGTTTGAAGGTGCCTTTTGTGCTTTTGCCCGGGTCGTCTTTGGGGCCATTAGCGCGCATCCTCATAAAAAGTTGTGTCGTCCAAGCTGGCCTTTTGCGCGCTCTGCCGGTCCCGACGCCGCGCGTCGGCATAGGCATTTTCGCGCTGTGACTGCAGCATTTCGGAATCTGCTTGCGAAAAATGTCCGCTTTTGGAAAGCCGCGCCTCGATCCCAAGACGGATGGCCTCAATGACTGCCGCATAGGCCAGGAAGTCGCTCAAGCCGATATCAAATTGGCCAAGAGCAATGGTAGCAGGCAAGCCCGCATGGCCGATCAGAGCAACCCGCCCACCTTGTGCGCAAATATCTTTAAGGCTTTGCTCTACCTCTGGGATCCGCTCACTCGACTTCAGTGCGATCACCAAAACGCTGTCGCGCCGCCCACTAATATCTGCGGTGGTTTGATCGCACACTTCTAGCCCACAGCTGCGCAACGCGCCCACCAGCGTGTCCGCAAACAAGGTTTCTGCGCCAGAATGGAGCACGATGATTCGCCCGCTGCCGGCGCAAATCTCCAAAAGCGTATCAATCTCATCAAGGGCTAGGCCAGCACCCTTTTGTCCAAGGGTCTTTGTGACCTGCTCAAAGAGCGCCTGTCCAAGGCCACTTGGGCCCTTCACATGCGGGTTCTGCCGGCTCATGGACAAGGTGCGACGCTCTAGGTCGCGCGCAAGGCTGAGCTTGAAATCCATAAAGCCCATGCAACCAATCGCCTTACAAAAGCGCATAATCGTAGGCTCTGAGACATCGGCGCGCTCAGCTAGATCGGCGATCGACATTTCAACCACCACCGTGGGGCGGCCCAGAACAAAGCGGGCTACACGCTGCTCAGACGGGCGTAATTCGGCGAGATGAGAATCGATCTGACTGATGATCATCGCTTTTTTCCCTCCCGCCCTTTGGTTGCTGACTTGATTTATACGAATATTCTGCGCCCAATGCCAGCCTTGAACGCGTGTTGCGCAGGTTTTGTAGTTTTGCTACATCAAATGTGCAATACCAAATTCAAAGAACGGCAGGGCGACCCTACACAGGGCGGAAAATGCAGTCGGGGAGAGAAAAAGACCTAGTCGGGTGTTTATCTTGGCTTGGGACCGATATTTGCCTTAACGGCAATGGCTTGTCGGTTCGATAAATGGGTCCTCCGCGACTGAAATTTTCCTGCGTCCGCCACTAAAGCACGGGCAGGACAGCGGCATGGCAGGCATCACTTTTGAAACCGTCGCAAAGCGATATGGCGAAACGGATGTCATCAGAAACCTTTCGCTCGACATCAAAGATGGTGAGTTCATGGTTCTGGTTGGGCCATCGGGATGTGGCAAGTCGACCGCCCTGCGGATGATTGCGGGCCTCGAATCGGTCTCAGCGGGCCAATTGAAAATTGCAGATCGGGTGGTCAATGATTTGAAGCCCAAAGACCGCGATGTCGCCATGGTGTTTCAATCCTATGCCCTTTACCCACATATGACGGTTCGCCAGAACGTCGCCTTTGGTCTTGAAGTGCGAAAAATGCCCAGGGCCGAAATTGAAAAGCGCGTTCAAGAAGCTTCGGCCATTTTGGGCCTCGACCCGTATCTGGACCGCAAGCCAAAGGCGCTGTCAGGCGGTCAGCGGCAACGTGTGGCGTTGGGCCGTGCGATTGTTCGCGACCCTTCAGTCTTTTTGTTCGACGAACCCTTATCAAATCTCGACGCTAAGTTGCGGACGGGCATGCGGGCAGAGATTTCGCGTTTGCAGAAGCGCCTAGGCACCACCGCCGTTTACGTGACCCACGACCAAACCGAAGCGATGACCATGGGCGATCGGATTGCGGTCTTGGCACCATTGGCAGAGGCAGGCGACAGCAATCTGATGCAAGTCGGCACGCCTCTGGAACTTTATCACCGACCCAGCAGTGTTTTTGTGGCCCGCTTCATTGGTGCGCCCAGCATGTCGATTTTGACGACCCATTTGGCAGGGCGCGCGATTTCCCATGCAGCCTCGCGTGGTTTCGCCATGCCAGAGCGTTGGGAGCCATCCAGCCAAGTCGGTGACAGCGTCCTGCTCGGCTTCCGGCCTGAGGACGTCCGACTGGTCGGCCAAAATAGCTTTGTGGAGGCCGCCAATTTCAAGGGTCGGGTGGAAATGGTCGAAACCTTAGGGCACGAGGTCCTAACCCATCTCGACGTTGACGGTGCCACCTTAATCGCGAAGAGCCATGGCGAAGCGCCCCTCCCGAAACTGGGCGAATTGGTCGAAGTTCAGGCTGATTTGAGCAAGGCTCACTTCTTTGATGTGTCGACAAACTTGCGCCTGACCGAGAAGGCTTAAGCGATGGCCTCACACGAAAGTCACGGGGGATCACCCACCAAACGAACATTTCTTGCGGCCTCGCTGGGTCTGTCAGGCGCAGCGCTGCTGGCGGCTTGCGGTAAATCCGCAGATGTTAAGCGCTCTGCATTGGTGGTTTGGCATTCGTATCGCGGGCGCGAGAAGGCGGCCCTTGAGGAAGTTGCGGCACTTTATTCAGCCCAAGTTGCGGGCAAGGTGCGCCCTGTCCGCTGCGTCGGTGTGCCCAATGATGCCTTTGCCGACAAGCTTTCCGCAGCGGTGCCCCGTGGGAAGGGACCAGACTTATTTATCTTCCCCCATGACCGCTTGGGCGGTTGGGTCGAAAGCGGCAAAACTGTTGCACCCATCGATTTCTTCTTGAACGAGGAAGATCGTCAGAGCTTTTTGCCAGGCATGTTAGATGCCACGACCTATAAGGGCGTCACCTATGCTTTGCCGCTGAATTTTAAATCGGCGGCGTTGATCTATAATAAGAAGATGGTGCCCAATCCGCCGCGTACCACCAAAGAGCTTGTCGAGATTGCCACAAGATTGACCGATAAAAGTCGCGGTCGATTTGGCTTTGCCTATGCCTATGACGATTATTTCTTCCATGCAGGTATTGGCAATGGTTTTGGCGGCGGTGCCTTCAATGCGGCGGGCGATCTGATCCTAAATGATCCTGCCAATGTCGCTGCCTCTGATCTGGTACGCAAATGGCGATCTGAACTCAATCTCTTACCAGATGATCCCGCCAACTCTCTGGTGACAGCCCTGTTCAATGAAGAGCGCGCTGCGATGGTCATGAGTGGGCCGTGGTTTCTGGGCGAGGCTTCCAAGTCGATTGATTTGGGTATTGCGGTTCTGCCGATGATCTCGGAGGCCGGTGATAAGCCAATGCGGCCTTGGATGACGATTGAGGCGATTTATCTGGCGGCTGGGACGCCAGACGAACATGAGGCTTGGCAATTTGCCAAGTTTCTCGCCGGGCCACAGGCCTCGGCCATCATGGCACAGAAGGGTGGGCAATTGCCGGCTTCGCAAGCGGCTTATAGCGTCCCGGCCATTGCCAACGACCCCATCATCTCCGCCTTTAAGGCCCAAGGTGCTTTGGCCGTTCCCATGCCTAATCTGCCTGAGATGACGCTGGTTTGGTCACCCGCTGATAAAGCGATGAAGCGGTTCACCAAAATGGAAACAACCTCCCAATCGGCCTGGAATGATTGTCAGACAGAGGTTCAGGCGGCCATCGATGCCTTGCGGGCTTCCCAAGCTGGGGGGCGGGCATGAGACGTAATCTAAGCTCTGTCTTCTTTGCCCTGTTGGTCGTTATATCCGGGGCTTTATTCTTTCTCCAACAAGCCGCCCAGCATCGCGATCAAGCCGCGGCGGGCGCTATTGCTCTGGTCACCGCTTCTGATTTGGCCAACCTTGGCTCAAAAGGCCTGGAAGCGGGCTTGAGCGAGCAAGTCGTCGGCACCATGATGGCAGATGTGCTCAAGCGCTCTGGCCGGGAGGGGGACCGTTTTCGCCTTGTCCTGCGAAACACCAAGCAATTATCTGCCAGCAATTGGCCGGGCGACGCCGCGCCACGCCCTTTGGAAATCAGCGAAAAGCCTCTGTTCGATTTGATTCTGGGCTTGCCTGTGGCTGGGGCGAAGCTTGACCCCACCGCAGAAGGGGCCCATGCGGCTGCACCGCTGGTCGTGGCGGGACAACGCGTCGGCATGGTCGAGATTATCCATACGTCGCAGTTTGCTGGCCCACCTCTGATCTCCCTGCTTCAGTGGGGGGCGATTGGTTTGGGTGTGTTGGTCATCGTGGGTCTTGCCCTTGTCCAACCAAAGTTGGGCGCGTGGGCGGGTGTGGTTCTGCCCCTTGGTGTAGCTTTCGTAATTGGGCAATTGACTGGGGCTAATTTGGCCAGCACGGCTCAAATACTGCTCGATAATCTCAATACCACCGCGCGCGCTGTGGATGAAGCCATGCGGGCGGTAGCTGTTTCCAACGGTGTAGCGCTTACGGGTGATGCCGTTCGCCTCGACACAGCACGAGTTGCCGGTGCCGTAGATGGGGCGGCGCTCAACACATCGCTCCTTTTCCTAGGTGGACTTGGTGCCATCATTGGGGCCTTTATTAGCTTTGGCGCAGCCTCTTCCACCTGGCGTGCGCTGAAAGAAAACCCCACTGCCTATGTTTATGTCGCGCCAGCCTTGATTGGCATGTTAGCGCTGGCCTTCTTCCCCTTCCTCTATGGCTTTGTTCTGTCCTTCACAGACACGACTTTGTTGAACCAAGGGGCTAGCTGGAGTGATCGCTGGGTAGGGCTGGCAAACTACGCGAGCATTCTGGGCGACTTTAACTTTGGCGGGGCCGGTGCCGCGGTTAACTATCAGAACTTTTATTGGACCCTTGGTGTCACCATTGTTTGGACCGTTTCAAACGTTGTTCTTGGGGTGGCGATAGGCCTCGGGATGGCATTGTTGTTCAACATCAAGGGGCTACGCGGCGTTGCGATTTATCGCACGCTTTTGATCCTGCCTTGGGCCATTCCAAATTATATCACCGCCTTGACGTGGAAGGGGATGTTCCACCCGCAGTTTGGCGCAATCAATCAAGCCATCCAAGCTTTTGGCGGGCAGCCCGTGCAGTGGTTTGATGCTGTGGGGCCCAGCTTCGTCACAGGCCTTGCCACCAATGTGTGGCTGTCCTTCCCCTTCATGATGGTGGTGGCGCTTGGTGCACTACAAGCTGTCGATGAAGATATGTATGAGGCGGCCCGCATTGATGGGGCTTCGCCTTGGCAGCAATTCTGGTTGATCACCTTGCCAAGCCTGCGGCCCGCCCTTTTGCCCGCCATTATCGTCTCGGTGGTTTGGACGTTTAACATGTTCAATGTGATTTATCTGGTCAGCGCCGGCCAACCTTCTGGGGCCAATGAGATCCTCGTGACACGCGCTTACCGGATCGCGTTTGAAGAGTATCGTTACGGCTATGCCGCAGCTTATTCGGTGGTGATTTTCCTGATTTTGCTGATTTATGGCGTGTTCCAGATCCGCGCGACTTCCGCCACGGAGGCCAATAACAAATGACGTCATCCGATCAAAAGCGCGCGCCCCTTTGGCTACATCCTATTTTGATACTCATCACGCTGTTTGCACTCTATCCGGTTTTCTGGGTCTTGGCGTTGGCGTTCTCAGGCACCCAGAATATTGGCTTGGCGGACTTGCCAGCCAATCCTGGCTTTTGGGATCGTATGCGGGCGGCAACGCCGGTACCGGCCCAATGGTCAATGGAAAACTTTGTCGGCGTCTTGCGCGATCAGCCCTTCCTTCAATGGATGCTGAACAGCTTGTTGGTTGCGGCACTGACCACCGTGTTTGGCGTCGCTTTGGCTTGTTCGGCCGGCTATGCCTTCTCGCGCTTTCGCTTCAAGGGCCGCGAAACGGGCATGACCTTATTCCTCGTCACCCAAATGTTTCCGGGCACCCTGATGCTGATCCCGCTCTATGTGATCATTGTGGATTGGCTGGATCTCGACAATTCGATTTGGGCTCTGGTGATTGTCTATTCAGTTACCGCCATTCCGTTTTGTGTGTGGATGTTGAAGGGCTATTTCGACTCCATCCCCATCGAGATTGAAGAAAGCGCGATCATGGACGGGTGTTCGCCGTCGCGCATCTTTTTCCAGATCGTCTTGCCACTCGCCCGCCCTGCCGTGGCGGTGACGGCCCTGTTCAGCTTCATGACGGCTTGGAATGAGTTCATCCTCGCGGCCACCTTTATGGATGAAGAGGCGCTTTATACGGCCCCGGTGGGCTTAAGGTTCTTCGTCAGCGAATATTCCTCCCAATGGGGCTATTTCGCTGCGGGTTCTATCTTGGTTTCCCTGCCGGTAGTCGCCCTATTCTTGATGTTGCAAAGGTTCCTTGTGTCAGGCCTGACAGCCGGTGGGGTGAAGGGGTGATCTGATGAGGTGCCTCGCTCTTTGTGCGCATGTCCTTCTAGGCTTAGCCTTCGCCCCCGTGGTCTGGGCAAAGCCAGCCCCTGAGCCAATCGTGATTTCCAAGCCCATGGGTCAGACTGAAGCCCGTCTGCCCTGTAACCGCGGTGGAAGCCCGTTTTGCGAGCTTCGCCTTTATCAAGTCATGGTCGGGACGTTTGTCGATGGCACGCCAGATCACGATCCGATTGGCGGCTATGGGCCCGGCCCGCATACCGGGGACATTAAGGGGGTTATCCAAGCTTTGGATACCATTAAAGCCATGGGTTTTAATGCCGTCTGGCTCACGCCTATTTTCGATAGCGCCGCCGGCAGCCCACAGCATCGTCATTCCGGCGAGAAAGTGGTCAATCCCCGCCTTGATGGCACCGGCTATTATCCGCGGGACTATTTCAAAGTTGATCCTCAATATGGCACGGCGCAGGATGTGCGCGACTTGATCGCGGCAGCCCAACAGCGTGACCTGAAAATCATTTTCGACGGTGTCTTTGGTCACCACAAAGGCAATCCCACGCCGTCACCCTCTGGTCTTATTCCGGCCGCCTCCAAGCGTACTTCGGATTATTTTAATAGCCCTGAGAGCTATCCCGGTGAGGTGGTTGATTTTGCCAATCCCAAGTCGTTGGCGTTTTACGATGAAGTCGCCCGCTATTGGATCGATGTTTATGGCATTGATGGCTGGCGCTTGGATCAAGCCTATCAAGTGCCCAATCGGCCGATGGCGAAGCTGGTCAAATCCATCGCGCAGTCGTCGAAGGATCAGGGCAAGCTTGGCTATGTCGTCGGAGAGATTTGGGGCACGGCGGATAGAATTCGCGCCTCTCTGGGAACCAATGAAGAGCCTGCCTTACCCAGCGCGTTTGATTTTCCAACCCGTTATGCCTTGGTCCAAGTCTTGGCGACGGGTGAAGACGGCACGAAGGGCAAACCTGCCACAACTTTGCAGGACAGCTGGGCGATGGGCGCGCATGCCAGCTACCCTGACCACGCCATTTTGAACTTGATGTTGGGCAATCATGACTTGGTCCGCTTTGGCGACTTAATCCAAAGGGCAGGGAAGGGCGCCCCGAGTTCTGAGGCCTATTGGGCCCGCCATCGTTTGGCTTTTACCTTCATGGCGGCTTGGTCTGGGCCGATCACCACTTATTATGGGGAGGAGGTGGGCGCTGAAGTCGCTGGATTCGCGATGAGATTGCCCAAAAATTGCGGCGAGGTTCAAAAGTGTGACGACCATATTGCTCGAAACATGGTCAAACTCCCCGGTATCAATGCAAAAAACACCGATGTTCTGCCCAAAGCGCTTGCACTGCGCGACTACCTGACCGAGTTACTGGCCTTACGTAAGGTCAGCCCGGCGCTTTATGCCGGTTCGCGGACACATCTGTACTCGGATCAGCATCTCTATGTCGATATCAAGGCGCTGGGCGCGGAGAAGTTTGTATTTGCTATGAATGTTTCTGATCTGCACCAAACCATTCGCTTGGCTAGAAGCGCGTTGTCTAACGAAGATCTGAGGGAAGCACGACTGATGATTGGCGATATCAAGGTCCAAGGGACCGATCTTGGCCTTGAGATAGACTTGCCGCCGTTGAGCTCAGGCATTGTGCGCATCCAAACATCAGGGGACGCTGTACGTCCTTGAGATAAAAACACTGATTTGGCGCTGTATTCCGCGACAAATCCCTTTAACCTTGAAGTTCCTATGGAGCGCTCCGATGGCTGAATTCGTCCCCGTCCCCAGTTTTGATTTGGTAGTTTTCGGTGCGTCCGGGGATTTGGCACTGCGGAAGCTGTTTCCTTCGCTTTTTCATCGCTTCAAGGATGGGCAGATTCCAAGCGACAGCCGCATCGTTGGCGTGGCTCGCCAAATGATGACCAAGGACGCCTTTCGCAAGACCGTCAGCGAAGGCTTCGCGAGTCTGGCGAAGGGCGATCCCTCTACCGAAGCGTTTCAAGCGTTTTTGAGCTTGATTGATTATGTGGCGCTGGACGCTACCAAGGCAGATGGTCCGTGGGATCATCTTGTGCAATCGTTAGCAGGCGGCGACGATAAGGTCCGCGTGTTTTATCTATCGACGCCGCCATCTGTGTTTGGCGGCATTTGCGCCCAATTGCGCGATGCGGGCTTGGTGTCCCCAGCCTCGCGCGTGGTTCTTGAGAAACCACTGGGTCGGGACCTAATGTCTGCCAAGGCAATCAATGATGCGGTGGCGGAGGTCTTCTCTGAAGATCGCGTTTACCGGATCGATCACTATCTCGGCAAAGAGACGGTTCAAAACCTCTTGGTCCTGCGCTTTGCCAACGCGTTGTTTGAGCCTGTGTGGTCGCGCGCGTCGATTGATCATGTGCAAATCACGGTTGCCGAGACGATCGGCGTCGGCAGTCGTGGCGATTATTATGACAAGTCGGGCGCGATGCGCGACATGGTGCAAAACCACTTGCTACAGCTTCTGTGCTTGGTGGCGATGGAGCCACCTAATTCGGTTGATGCCGATGCCATTCGCACCGAAAAGATCAAGGTGCTGCAAGCACTCGTCCCCATCGGCCCAGCCGACATCGCCAGTCACAGCGTGCGCGGCCAATATCGTGCAGGCCTTGTCGAGAATGAGCCCGTAAAAGGCTATTTGGAAGATTTGGGTCCAGACCGCACCAGCTCAACGGAGACTTATGTCGCGCTCAAGGCCGAGATTTCCAATTGGCGCTGGTCTGGCGTCCCGTTTTATCTGCGCACCGGCAAACGTCTGCCGTCGCGTCGGTCTGAGATCGTCGTGACTTTTCGCCCACCGCCCCACAGCCTCTTTGGCAATGGGGGCGAGCCCAACCAACTCGTGATGCGTTTGCAGCCCGATGAGGGCATGGAGATGTGGCTGCAGATTAAGGAGCCAGGCCCCGGAGGCTTGCGTGTTAAATCTGTGCCGCTCGACTTGTCCTATGAGACGGCTTTCACGCTGCGCTATCCCGATGCTTATGAGCGCCTATTAATGGACGTCGTACGCGGCAATCTCTCGCTCTTTATGCGTAAGGATGAGGTGGAATCCGCTTGGGCGTGGGTCGATCAGGTGATTGCGGCATGGGAAAGTGCCGGCACGCAACCCGATCCCTATGCTGCCGGTAGCGACGGCCCATTGCAGGCCGCATTGTTGATGGACCGCGACGGTCGCAAGTGGCGGGACCTTATATGACCGCCACGATGACAACCTTCCCGTTTTTGAGTTTCCCAAGCCGACCAGCGGCTGAAGAGGCCCTAGCTGCGGCTTTAGAGGCTGGCGTCCGCGATGCCCATGCTGAGGGGCGGCGGGCACGCATCGCTTTATCCGGAGGCTCTAGCCCTGAACCCGCCTATCGCGCCTTCGCTGCCAAAGACCTTGATTGGTCGAAGGTCGATATCGCGCTGGTGGATGATCGCTGGGTTGATGTGGATCAGGCGGGCTCAAATCAGGCCATGATTGAGCGTGCCTTTGCTTCTGCGACCGGGGTCACAATTTTCGGCATGAAGCTGCCAACTTCCAGCCCAAAGCTAGCTGAAGCTGAATTGGATGGCGTGTACCGCGCCTTGCGCCCGTTTGATGCCATCGTGCTGGGCATGGGGCCGGATGCGCATACCGCGTCTTGGTTCCCGGCCTCTCCTGATTTGGCTGCTTGTCTCGATCCACAAGGGCCTGCGACCGTTTTGGGTGTAGATGCCAGCCTCGCGCCCGTGGCCGCACCCTATCTGGAGCGCATGACAGTGACTTTGCCGGTTGTCAGCGAAGCCCAGCAAATTCTGATCTTGTTGTTTGGGGCTGACAAAAAGCAAATCCTTGAACAAGCACTTGATATGCCTGTCACAAACGCGCCGATAAAAGCGGTTATTGATGCAACTGGAGCCCGGTGTGTCGCACTGTGGGCCGAATGATTGAGAGTGATGACGATGTCTAAGTCCCTTCATCCAACTATTGCTACTGTGACTGCCCGTATCGAGGCACGCTCTAAGGCACGCCGGCAACGTTACTTGGATATGATCGACTCTCGGCGATCACCCGATCCGGCGCGCGCCCGTTTGGCTGCCGCCAATCAGGCGCATGGCTTTGCTGCTTGCCCTTTGCAGGACAAGGAGATGCTGAAGAACAGTCGCTGGGCCAATATCGGCATTGTGACGGCCTATAATGACATGCTGTCGGCCCACCAGCCGCTGGCGGCCTATCCCGACATTATCAAGTCCGCGGCGCGCAAAGCCGGGGCGACCGCGCAGGTCGCAGGTGGGGTGCCTGCTATGTGTGATGGTATCACCCAAGGCTTTGAGGGGATGGAGTTGTCGCTGTTCTCCCGCGATACCATCGCGATGAGTGCGGCAATTGCGCTGTCGCACGATACCTTTGATGCGGCGATTTATTTGGGCGTGTGCGACAAGATCGTGCCGGGCCTTTTGATTGGCGCCCTTCGCCATGGCTGGCTGCCATCGATTTTCTGCCCCGCCGGGCCCATGCCATCTGGCCTGCCCAATCCTGAAAAGGCGCGTATCCGGCAGTTGTTCGCCGAAGGTAAAGTCGGCCGCGAAGCGCTATTAGAAGCAGAATCCCAAAGCTATCACAGCGCTGGCACCTGCACTTTTTATGGGACGGCGAATTCCAACCAAATGCTGATGGAGATTATGGGCCTCCATGTGCCTGGCACTGCTTTCATCAACCCCAACACGCCCTTGCGCACGGCGCTGGTTGAATCCTGTGCCAAGCGGGCCAGCCAGATCACGCAATTGGGCGATAGCTATATCCCCATCGGCCATGTGGTTGATGCGCGCAGCATTGTGAATGCCATTGTTGGCCTGTGCGCCACCGGTGGCTCTACCAATCAAATGATTCATATCCCAGCAATCGCTCAAGCTGCAGGCTTGATTGTGGATTGGGACGATTTCAATGATCTCTCGTCGGTGACGCCCCTTCTTTGCCGGGTCTATCCAAATGGGATCGCGGACGTGAACCATTTTCACGCTGCCGGTGGTATGGGCTTCTTGATTCGGGAATTGTTGGACGCTGGGCTCCTGCATGGCGACGTCTTGACCATCGCTGGCCAAGGGCTGGAAGCCTATACGAAAGAGCCCTTCTTGACCGATGCAGGTCTTGAATGGCGCGAGGCCCCCACCATCAGCGGCGATACATCCGTTTTGGCACCTGTTTCTGAGCCCTTCTCCAAGGATGGTGGGCTTCGGGTCTTGCAGGGCAATTTAGGCCGCGCCTGCGTCAAGGTTTCAGCGGTGAAGCTGGAGCAACGGATTGTGGAAGCTCCCGCGCGGGTCTTTAAGGATCAAGCTAGCTTGCATGTCGCCTTTAAGGCTGGCGAGCTTGACCGCGATGTCGTAGTGGTCGTGCGCGGTCAAGGCCCAGCCGCAACCGGCATGCCTGAGCTGCATAAGCTGACCCCGCCACTGGGCGTTTTACAGGACCGTGGTTTCAGAGTCGCCTTGGTAACCGATGGCCGCATGTCGGGTGCTTCTGGCAAAGTCTTGGCGGCCATCCACGTCAGCCCGGAATCAAAGTCTGGTGGCTTGATTGGAAAAATCCGTGACGGCGATCTCGTTCGTGTCGATGCTGAGGCTGGGACCTTAGATGCGCTGGTGCCCGATGAAATCTGGCAGGCCCGCTCGATCGACACCACGGTTGTTGAGGGCGTCACCCGCGGTTTTGGCCGAGAGATGTTCTCCATGTTCCGTGCCCTTGTCAGTCATGCCGAGCAGGGGGCAATGCCCTTTGGCGATATGGATCCAGATGAGGCCATCTTAGACCCAACCCAAGACCAAGCGCTAGAAGCAGCCGAGGCAGACGCATGAGCTCACAAGCTATTCTCGTTGGTGATGTGGGCGGCACCAATGTTCGCCTTGCCATTGCTCATATTGATTCCAACAACCAAGTTGAACTCTCGCATGTCGAGCGAATGCCCGTCTTGTCTTTCCCAAGTTTGGAGGATGCAATCGAGGCGTGGCAGAAGGACGGACGGACATTGCCGTCTTCGGCGGTATTTGCTCTGGCGGGGCCGACAGGCGCGGACGAAGTCCATTTTACCAATTCCTCTTGGGTGGTTTCGGCTTCGGCAACTAAAGCACGCTTTGGCTTTCAGAGCGTGACTTTGGTCAATGATTTCGCCGCCCAAGCGCGCGCCGTGCCCTCCAACAATGCGGATGCGTTTGAAGTTCTGATTGAGGGGGATGCGCGGCCAGATGCCCCAATCGTCGTCTTGGGGCCGGGCACGGGCCTTGGCATGGCACTTCTGGTGCCCAATGGCAAAGACTGGACCGTCATTTCCACAGAAGGTGGCCATCAGGCCTATGCGCCGTGTTCTGAGCGTGAGCGCCAGATTCTGGAAGTGGTCGCCGAGGACTTGCCATATGTTAGCTATGAGAATCTCGTTTCAGGCTTGGGTCTGGACCGGCTTTACAAGGCCATCGCCAAGCTAGAGGGGCGGGTCGCTCGCCTCAAAGGGGGTGACGAGATTGGCCCTGCCGCAATCGCAGGCGATGATCCCTCTGCGGTTGAAGCGGTTGAAGTCATGATCCAATCCTTGGCGACCTTTGCCGGGAACGCCATTCTGGCGACTGGTGCGCGTGGGGGATGCGTGATAGCGGGCGGGGTTTCTGAAGCCCTAGCGCCCTTCATGCGAACCTCAGAGTTTGTCGCCCGCTTGCTAAAGCGCGGCCCGATTAGCGGCTATCTGGATGGTATTCCCGTTCGTAGAGCCCGCAACGCGTTTGCCGCTTTAGAAGGTGCTGCCTTCTTTGCCCCCAAGCATCCTTTGTAATCTTTCGTCTAGGAGAGGTCGATGACCAGCTTTGCATCCCAATTGAGAGCCGCCCCACTTATTCCGGTCTTGACAATTGCCGACCTCGACAAAGCCGAGGGCCTCGCCTTGGCACTCCAGGCTGGGGGTTTAAGGAACCTCGAAGTCACACTCCGCACCCCGGTTGCGCTTGAAGCGATTGCCTTGATGAAAGCCGCCGCGCCAGACTTGTTGATTGGTGCGGGGACGGTTCTGAGCGAGGGTGATGTTGAGGCCTGTTTTAAAGTTGGTGCCGACTTCATTGTGACACCGGGATCAAGTCCGGGTCTGCGGGCCGCACTTCTAAAAGCCGATGCCAATGTCATGGTGGGTGTGGCTACCGCGACCGAGATCATGAGTCGCTTGGAAGAAGGCTTTGGCGTGTTGAAATTCTTCCCGGCAGAACAATCTGGCGGGGCAGCCGCGCTGAAGAGCTTTGCTGGACCACTGCCCGATGCCCGCTTCTGCCCAACAGGTGGGGTGACGCCAGACAAGATCGAAAGCTATCTTTCGTTGCCCAACGTAATCGCTGTCGGCGGTACGTGGATCGCAACGCCGGAAATGATCAACGCGGGCGACTTTACAACTATTGAGGCAAATGCTCGCATCGCAGCTGGATTCAAAAAATCATGATCCGTAACCGCCGTACACGGATTGTAGCTACTTTGGGCCCATCCAGCCGTTCGCCCGAAATGACTTTGGCTTTGGCGCAAGCCGGGGTCGACGTTTTCCGCATGAATTTCAGCCATGGCAGCCATGAGGATCATGCTGAAGCCTATGCAAGTGTGCGTGCGGCAGAAAAAGCGACTGGGCGACCTATTGGGGTCCTGGCTGACCTTCAGGGTCCAAAGCTCCGCCTCGGGACGTTTGCGGAAGGCAAGGTGCAGCTCTTGAAAGGTGCTTCGTTCAGGCTTGATCGCGATCCAACGCCGGGTGACGTGACGCGCGCCTGCATGCCACATCCAGAAATTTTTGCGGCGCTGAAATCAGGCGATGATCTATTGATTGATGACGGCCGGGTGCGCTTGCGGGTCCTCGAGCATGGCCCTGATTGGGCGCATACAGAGGTCATTCAACCCGGCACGGTTTCCGACCGAAAAGGTGTGAATGTGCCGACGGCAGTTTTGCCGATCTCAGCTATGACCGAAAAGGACCGCAAGGACCTCATGTTCGCGCTCAGCCTCGGTGTGGACTGGGTTGCACTCTCCTTTGTGCAGCGCCCGGCTGATATGGCAGAGCTGCGCAAGCTGGTGAATGGCAAGGCTGCCTGCTTAGCCAAGATCGAAAAGCCGGCGGCGCTTGAGAGCCTGTCTGAGATTTTGGATTATTGTGATGGTGTGATGGTGGCGCGGGGTGATTTGGGTGTGGAATTGGCCCCTGAAGATGTGCCAGTTGCCCAAAAGCTGATCTTGCGCATGGCACGTGAACGGGGCGTGCCGACAATCGTTGCGACCCAAATGCTCGAAAGCATGATCTCTGCCGCCGCACCGACGCGCGCTGAAGCCAGCGACGTGGCCAACGCCGTCTATGAAGGCACCGACGCCCTGATGTTGTCAGCTGAAACAGCCGCCGGGCAATTCCCGATGGAAGCCGTTGCCGTCATGAGCCGGATTGCCGAACGGGTGGAGGCGGATCCACGTTGGCCGGGCCTCATGGATGCCGAACACGCCAATCCAGAAGGCGAGGTACCCGATGCTGTATCGGCTGCTGCGAGAACCGCCGCCAATGCCTCCAAAGCTGCCTGTCTGGTCGCCTTTACCGCCACTGGCACGACAGCGCTGCGTGTAGCACGGGAACGGCCTTTGCAGCCGGTTTTGGTGCTGACCCCGAGTATCCGCACGGCCCGCAAGCTGGCCTTGGTCTGGGGGCTAGAATCCCGCGTCACCAAGGATCCCAAGGACGTGGAAGATATGGCGACTGTCGCTTCGGCTATGTCGTCGAAAGTGGGCACGGCTAAGTCGGGTGATCGCATTGTGATTGTCGCCGGTCTGCCATTTGGCACCAAGGGCGGCACCAATCTCATGCGGATCGCCCGGGCGACTTAAGGGGCTTTCATGACAGCCGAGCTTCTGAACCTCTCCGCCTACGGTTTTGACATAGCTGTTGCGCCCTTGGCGGGCGGGGGTATTGCGCGGCTGGATTGGCACGGCAAGCCCGTATTGCGACCAGCCGTCGAGGGTGCCGTGGCAGCGCGTGACCCACTGGGCCTGTCGTCCTTTCCGATGACGCCTTATGCCAGCCGCATCGTCGACGGGGCATTTGATTGGGGCGATGTCTCAACCCAAATTCCGCCCAATATGGCAGGCGGAGCCCATCCCCTTCATGGCATTGGCTGGCGCACCCCTTGGTCTGTTTTTTCACAGGATGAAAATTCTATCGAGATTGCGTTGGCACATGATGGCGACGCCAATTGGCCTTGGGCATTTGAAAGCCGCCAGCGCTTTAATCTGTTTGAAGATCATGTCGAGGTCCGATTGTCCGTGACAAGCCGTGATACTCGGCCATTCCCGTCGTCCCTCGGACCACACCCTTATTTCTTGTCTGAAGGTGCCGAAATCCAATTTGATGCTGCCCAACTCTGGGAGATCAGCGGCGAGGCTTTGCCCAGCCATTTGGCCCGTCCAGCCGTCGTCGATCGTTTGGCAGAAGGAGTTGCCGCAACCAGCCTGAACCTCGATCATTGTTTTGAAGGCTGGAATGGCCGTGCACGGATTAAGTGGGCGGAGCATGGGGTAGAGGTTGGGGCATCTGTTCTGGTGGGTGATACCCCGTGCCCTTGCACGCGCTTACAGCTCTATACCCCGCCACAAGCAGGCTTTTTCTGCCTAGAGCCTGTTACGGCCCGCGGCGTGTCCTTCACCGCAGCAGACCCTTATGAACTGGGCGTCGTTGAGCTTGTGGATCAAACCCTGACCATCATCACGACCCTGACGCCGTTCCGGGTCGGCTAGCGGTTTAGCTCAACCAGTTCGTACCACGTCTGCATATAACCGCCCACACCGCCTTGGACAAAGATGGCGTCTGCATCATCGGTGATCCAGACGTCATAGACCGGGTGTTCGCTGCTCATGCCGCTTGATCCATCATCCAAGAATTGGAAATGGCGGGTCTGGAAGGTGCCGGCTTTAACCGTGATTTCTTCCTTGCCGAGATAAAGCCCATCGATGCGAACTGGGGCCAAGAAGGGCGGGGTTGCGCCGCGATGATCGGGGGAGGGCAGATACATGTTAAAGGTATGCCGCTTTTTGGCTTCCCAATCATGCAGGCTTAAGAAATAGCCGTCTGCTACAATGGGGTGGGTGCCAAAGCCATCAATCGGAGTGGCAAGGTCCACCCGTTGAGAGACCCGGCCAATGGTTGGCCCATAGCTCTCGCACTCAATATAGTCGTCGCCAAAGCGGAACCAGCCCGTGCCCATGAACTTATCGCCCACGGTTAGGCGGACATGACAGTCCATCGGCCGACGGTTGGCATCTATGGAGTAGATAATGTCGCGCATCACGCTGGGGTCAGGTTCGGCGATAAAGCAATGAGCCCGTAGGGTGGTTTTGCCATCGCTATGATGGGTGAAACGGAAATCCTCTTCGCCGCGCGCCTGATCCATCATGTGCGGCTTCTTTGACGTATAGGCAATCTTGCCGGTGATTGTACGATGCGTCATCCCATCCTCCTCTTGGTGCGCACAAAGCCTATAGGAAGTGCGGTAAGAACCAAAGTGGCATTTGCTGATGGTTCCAAGATTAGGGCTGGATTTCCTGCCCATCCCAAGCAAAGATCTTTCCGGTCTGCGCTGGCGTGAGGCGACCCAATACAGAGAGCAGCGCAATAGCAGCAGTCTCAGGCTCAAAGATCTCATTCTTGGTATAGCGCTGAAGGAAAGGCTCTGACATGGCGCTTCGCACCGTACCAGGGTGCAGGCCGACGCAAATGACCTGCGGTCGGCGCGCGGCCAGCTCAATCGAAGCGGTACGGATCAATTGGTTCAGCGCTGCTTTCGACGCACGATAGCTATACCAACCCCCTGTCTTATTGTCGGCGATAGACCCAACCCGCGCCGAGAGCGAAGCGATGATGGCGGTCCGGTCGCGGGCAAGCAAAGGCGAGAAATGCTTCATCACCAGCGCGGGGCCAATCGCATTAACCCGGAACAAGCGGGCCATGGTTTCGGGATCGAGCTCCCTTAACCCCTTTTCCGGGCGAATGGTGACGCCTTCATGGAGGATACCAATCGTATTGATGATTAAATCAACGCCACCTTCGACTTGGCAGGCACTGGCGGCTTGGATCAGGCTGGTTTCACTTTCTAGATTGATGGCTAAGGCAGTTACACGTGGATCAGCGCTCTCAATTGGCTTGCGGCTGAGGGCAAAGATGTGTCGTGTGTTCGCGCTTTCCAGCAGTATACGGATTAACGCGCTGCCGATTGTGCCGCTCGCACCCAGCACGATGATGGATTTAAACTTTGTCTCAGTCATAGATATGATACGCGATGTCCGCTTGCATGGACTATCGCTTAGGCAGTTAAGCCGAGCAAAACCTCAACTTCGTCACGGCCCGGCATAGAGGTTTGTGCCCCAGCCTTTAGCGTCGCTGCCGCGCCTGCCGCACACCCATAAGCCAAAGCGTTAGCGACAGAGCCCTCAGAGAGAAATGCAACGATGAAGGCCCCCACAAAGGTATCACCAGCACCTGTTGTATCGACGGGCACAACCCCGGGCGAGGCGCTGCGAGCAATCTCCTTGCCATTCTGGAAAGCTATCGCGCCATCGGCCCCGAGCGTGTGAATGATCAGAGCTTTCAAGCCATTTAACTGGTCACCATAGAATGCGGCTTCCGTTTCATTCACCACCAGAATATCTGCCCGGTTGAGAACGTCTTGTGGCATCGGTTTTGCCGGCGCGAGATTGATGCAGAAGAGGCCTGTCACTGTGTCTGCAAGATAGGAGATGGTCTCAACCGGCAGTTCAAGCTGGCACAAGGTCGCATCATAATCGCCTGACAGATCTGCCAAAGTGCTTGGCGAAACAGAAGCATTTGCACCCGGTGTCACGACGATTTGGTTCTCGCCTGCGGCATCCACGACAATCAGCGCGACACCTGTTGCCACGCCGTCCAAGATGGTCACGCCCGTCAGATCAACATGGTTTGCTTTGAGCAGGGATAAAGCCTGACCGGCGGCGCTATCGTTTCCTACGCAGCCAAACATGGCCACTTCGGCTCCAAGCTTTCGGGCTGCGAGCGCTTGGTTTGCGCCCTTGCCGCCCGGATAATGCGCCAGGACGCCGCCACTGACGGTCTCGCCAGGGCTGGGCAAGGTGTGGACGCGGGCAACAATATCAAGATTGACCGAGCCAATAACGCGGATGCGGGGCGGGTGCTTCATGCCAAATACCTCAACAGCAAGGACAGGACCGCTTCTGGATTGGCTTTCCAAACCCAGTTCGCATTGAATTCCCCAGCTACGGCCTTGCGGAACTCAACCGCCGTGTGTCCCCGTGTCAGCGTGCTGATGGTCTCTACCTCAATCCGGCAGGGGCGGAGCGAAAAGGCTTCTGGTGCCAGCAGATAAGCAATCACGCATGGGTCATGCAAAGGTGCGCCCGTAGCTGGTTGATCTGGGTCAGATGTATCCATCAGATTGGCAGGCAAAGCGTTCGAGAAGGCCAACATTTCCGCGACCAACTTTGCACCGGGTGTGTCTAATCGCGCAATTGCCTCCACCCAAGCCGGGGTACCACGGACCTGATGGGTGGCATCTAGGCCAAAAGCCACGATGTTACAGCCGCTTTTAAAAATGATGTCCGCAGCTTCTGGATCAGCATAGATATTATATTCGGCAGAGGCCGTGATGTTGCCGCCTTCACGTCTCGCCCCGCCCATCAGGACGATTTGACGGAGGCGGCGGGCCGTAGCGGGTGCTTGTTGGATCAAACAAGCGATATTGGTTAGGGGCCCTGTAACCGCGAGGCTGATGGTGTCCGCTGGAGCTGCCTCAATCGTCTGTATCAGGAATGAAACAGCGTCATTTGATAGCGGCCCCAGGCTTGGCGGGCTTGCAGGATAATCTCCCAAGCCCTCTGGTCCGTGAAAGTCATCGGCAATGATGGGGTCCCGAGACAGAGGCTTGGCAAGTCCTGCGTGAATGGGCACGTCTTCGCGACCCATGATCTGGCGGATCAGGCAGGCATTGCGAGTGGTTTTCGCGAGGTCGACATTCCCAGCAGTCGTCGTGATCCCGAGTAAATCTAGACGCTCGCGCGCACCAAAGGCGAGCGCCAGAGCCACCGCGTCATCGACACCGGGATCGCAGTCCAGAATGAGGGGGATGGGGTTCATACGGTGCGCGCGGCCTTATCCCTATCATTGCTGGCCTTGATCATATTGCGCACCAACTCCCACTGGGCGTCGTCCCAAGCGCGCAGGCCAGAGAAATTGCCGCCAGTAGCTTGATAGGCTGCCCCATCAATCGCAATCGTCTGACCGTTCACATAATGCGCGCCCTTGGCCATTAGAAATACTGCTAGATTGGCAAGCTCAGTCATTTCACCAACCCGGCCCATGGGGTTTGCTGAGCGCTCCGCACTTTCCATGCTGGCTCCGGGCGAAAGTCGCTCTGTCATACCCTTGGTCGGGAAGGGGCCGGGCGCAATATTGTTGAAGCGAATGCCATAGCGGCCCCATTCTACCGCAAGGGATTCTGCCATGGCACGAACGCCAGATTTAGACATGGCTGACGGGACCGTGAAGGCCGAACCATTCCACACCCAGGTGGTGAGGATGTTGATCACATTGCCCTTCTTGCCCTCTGCAATCCAGCGTTTGCCAATATCCAGCGTCATATAAAAGGTGCCGCGGAAGACGATATTGGCAATGGCATCAAAGGCGCGTGGCGATAGGTCTTCAGTCTTGGAGATAAAATTTCCGGCTGCGTTGTTAACAAGGCCAGTCAACGCGCCGCCATCGGCCCAGATCAGATCTATGGTTTCGCGGATGGCTTCAGCATTACGGATGTCACACGCTAGGGCCACGACTTTGCCGCCGTGGCGGCCCATCAATTCATCCCGGGTCTCCTCCAACACAGCCCCCCGGCGACCGAGAATATAGACCGTCGCCCCAAGCGCGAGGAAGGCTTCCGCCATTTCCTTGCCCAGACCCGTCCCGCCGCCGGTTACCAGAATACGCTCACCAGTCATCAGACCGGCACGGAACATTAGTTTTTCCGAATCCATTGGTGCTTTGCTCCCCATTTTCATTTTAGTTGAGCTGAGCATATTGCATTTATCAGCCTTGGGAAGGCGCGGACCCGTGGCACGCAGCAAAAGATGCTGTGGAACTTGGTGGGTTAGCCCATCAGGAACTTTAGCGGCTCATGCAGTCGCACCCGCCAAGATGCCTCATTGTGGTCTGCACCCTCATAGACGCGGCTTTCGAAGTCTTTGCCTTGCTGCCAGCCTTGTTCTTTAAAGACTTGATCCATCGCTACTTGATAGGGCTGGTAGAAGCTATCCAGATTGATGGTGCCATGGTCCATCCAGATTTTGTTCTGGCCGGGCTTTGGCAGTTTTCGCTTGAGATAAGTCGCGAAGGCTTGGATCATTGCCGGGGTTTCGAGGTCCGGCTTGCTATAGCTTTCCGCCGCACTCAGGAGTGGCCAATGGGTTGAGAGACAGCCAGCAGCGCCGAAGACGTGCGGGTACTCGCAAATTCCATAAAGCGAGATCAGTCCACCCATGCTCGCCCCCATAATGTAGGTTGAGCCCTTGTCAGGTCTGGTACGATAATCGCGATCAATCATCGGCTTTAACTCGTCGACCAAAAAGCGGAGGTAGCCGTCACTCAGCGCGGGTCCGCCGTGCTCCACTTCCGTCCGTGCGCGGAGCTTTGCATCCATTGCCGCCTCAACGCCTGCGGGGGAAAAGTCCTGCCGTCTTGTGGACGTATTCCACACCCCCACCACAATGGCGTCGCTTCCGGGAACCGCGCGTTGGCGCGCTTCCATCGCGAGATCTACGCGCCAGGACTGCCCGCCGAAGGCGTGGCTCGCGCCAAAAACATTCTGACCGTCATGCATGTAAAGCACGGGATACCGACGCTTGGATTTGCCATAGTCCGCTGGTAGCCAAACGCTCACCGTGCGAGCGCCGGTAAACCGGCTCGGCATGGTTTCATAGCGGACGATCATCGCCTCGCTGGCGTCAGATGGATTAGGGACAAGAGCAGAGGCCATAAGCCCACCTGTTGCCGCAATCACGGTTCGACGATCCATAGTTTCATCCTTTCAGTCTGTCTGGCGTACCCAGATTTGTAGGGTTTGAGCGGGACTGTCGAGGGTAAGGCTTTGGCCGCCGACGAGTTTGGCATCCTTGCCACGCACGCCTTTGAGGTGGTCTATGCGTTGACCATCAGCGATTTTCTGCCAGCGTCCGGCAGGCAATTGCACCGAGGAGAAGGTAGCGGCTTTGGCACCAATATTGGCCAGGACCAAAACCTTTTGGTGGACCAGATAGCCCAAGAGATTTGGATCTTCTGGCGTGATCCAATGAATATAGTCTGGCGCAGTGGCCTTGGCGGTGCGAAAGACACGGCCAAGCTCACTGTTGCGGAAAGCAATAAGACCCCGCCACCATTGGTTCATGGCCACAAAATCATTTGGCGCACCGGTCTTCTTGGAGCGGTCGAGGTCTGACCAGACAAATTCATTCGGTGTACGGACGTTGTAGGTGTCTTGGCGGCCTTTAAAATAGATTGGGCCCGTCGCAGTCTGGCGGATGATTTCCTCAGTACCGACCATACCCTTCGAGCGAAGCATTTCAGAACCACCATGAAGAACAATTGGTCCTAGGCTGGTCAAGAGCAGACCCGCTGCCACGCGGTACGGGCTTTCTTCGACCCCTTCGAGACCATTCCAGTCCTTGATTGCAAAGCGATCGGCCAAGGTCCAATTGTCATGGATGTCGGCGTAATTGATGCCGCGATTGGTCGATTGGGCTTCTTCTTTCCAACCATTAGCAATCGCTAACATGGCTTGGCTGCGTTGGCTGGCATTGCCGCCAGCATAGCCGCGATCTGTCGCCTTATCCTTCAAGCGGAAAGGGGAACCGACTAAGGCATTGCGGGTATCATCTTGGAAGAAGGTGATCGGTGCATCTTCCTTGTACCAGTCCCAATCGGGATTAGCGCGCACAATTGGGTCAGAAACATCGATCCAGGGTTCGCCATAAATGATGACATCATCGCCAACGGCCTTGCGCAGCGCGATCAGGGTCTGCTCGTCAATCTGGCCTGCCAAATCGATGCGGAACCCGTCAATGCCAAACTCGTCAATCAAGGACTTGGCTTGATCGATGATCCAACGCTGGGTCATTGGGCGATCCTCGGTCTTCACCTCATTACCAAAAACGCCAATGTGCTGACCTGAATCGCTGGTGCGATAGTAATAGTCACGGTCCAGCACGTTGAAATTGAACAACATGTTGCGGCCGTCCATGTTCTCGCCTGTATGGTTGGGGACGATATCCACGATCACAGCAATGCCGCGATCATGGAAGGCTTGGACCAGATCGCGGAATTGCTCGCGCTCTGCCCCAAAGTCGGTGCCCTTTTTCCGGTAGGTGTTTTCAATCGCAAAGGCGTGGGTGGTGCGATAGCCCCACTCATAGCTGAGGTCGGCCACGCCTAAGCGCTTCATCTCTGGATCATTGCCAAAGGCTGCCTGCCATTCGGGCTTTGGGTAATGCAGGAATTCCTGCATCGGCAGCAGATGGACGACGTTCACGCCCAAATCTACAATGTGATCAAAGCCGATCTTCTGACCAGTTTTGCTGCGCAAACCCGGGATGGTGAAGGCTGGGATCGTTCCTTTTAACTCGTCGGCGACCGGCAATTGTCTCGTGAAGTCTTCAATATGCACTTCATAGGCCACCACGTCTTCCATTTTTGGACGACCTTGGGCGAGGGGACGCGCTGGCGTTGTTTTCGCCATCACCCGACTTTTCCCATAGGATTCTGCATTGGCGCGTGCGTAGGGGTCCGAGATATGGACTGGGTTGGTTTCATAAAAGTACCGGCCGGGCCCGGGCTTTCCATGCACCGTGAAGTCATAAAAGCTGCCCGCCAGATCGCCTTCGAGGGTAGCTTCCCAAAGCCCAGAGTCATCACGCACCATATCGACCACGCGCTTCGCGGATTCAGGCTTGGCATCGGCCTGATCATAGAGATAGAGGCGGACTTTCTCAGCGCGTGGAGAGAAAATGGCAAACTGCGTCGACTTACCGTCTGCCGCAATATTGGCCCCTAATGGCTTGGGCGAATAGAGCGTGCGGAACCACGCATCAGGCCGCACCCGGGCACTGATGCCCGTAGTTTTCAACTCTAGACGATAGGATGCACGGATATCAATCGGCTGAGCCGGAACCAAGAGGGCGGTCTCAAGATCATTGGGCAGGATGGTGGCGATGGCAACTTCCTGATTGGCTTGGTCGAGCAAGCGCCAGTCGGCTGGATTAAAAGTCCGCTCAGCCCCTTTCAGATGCAGCCAAATGGCCGACGGGCTGGCAAGTTCGGCCCGCAGGCTGGGTTTCTCTGCTTCTTGGCTGAAAGCGGGTGTCGCAACAACGCCCAAGAGACAACTGAAACCGATCCAGAGACTTTTTTGGAGAGATGGGCCAAACATGTTAGCGATCCTTCTTGGGCTAAAATTGAACTCTGTATTGATAGTAAGATTAGGCGGCTGGTGCCCGGCAATTGCGGGCAATGAAGTCTTCGTGGCTTGGCATCTGATCCACAGCCTTCGAGATAATCGTGGAAACATTGCCTAAGAAACCGTCGAGATCTTCGTCTGATAGATCGCGCGCGAGAGCATGATAGTTTTCAGGGCGGATACCTTGCCCGATCAGGGCTTGCAGCCAGCTTGGTTCGGCAAACAGATCATTGGCACGTCGCTCAATCCGTCCGGTTTTGCGGAAAAGCTCGATCTTGTGGCTTAAGCTGTCAGGGATCGCCATGTTTTGGCAATGCAACCAGAAGGGTGAGTCGGTGCGCTCATTGGCGTGATAGTGCAAGATCAAGAAGTCGCGGATCAGGGCGTATTCCTCAATCGCTTGCTGATTATATTCATCGCTCAGAACCGTGTCGCAGGCCTTGGTCGGGAAGAGGGTGATGAGGCGGCTTACTGCGGATTGGATGAGATGGATGGAGGTGGATTCCAGAGGTTCCATAAAGCCGCTGGCAAGCCCGACCGCAATACAATTCTTGTTCCAAAGCTTTTTCCGACGGCCCGTAACAAACTTGAGAGGTCGTGGATCGGCCAAGGGCTTACCGTCGAGATTGGACATCAGGACGCGCTCAGCTTCCTCATCGCTGGTAAACGCACTGCAATAGACGTGGCCATTGCCAATCCGGTGTTGCAAAGGAATCCGCCATTGCCAGCCAGCGTGGCGGGCAGTCGCGCGCGTGTAAGGGGTCAGTGGCGAAACAGACTCACACGGTACGGCTAGGGCACGGTCACAGGGGAGGAAATTCGACCAATCCTCATAGCCTGTCTTTAGCGCCCCTTCGATCAAGAGGCCGCGAAAGCCTGAGCAATCCACGAAGAGATCGCCAGACACCACTTCGCCGCTTTCCAGCGTGACGGATTGAATGAAGCCTGAGGGGCCATCAAGCTCTACCGAGCGTACCTTGCCCTCTGTCCGCTTCACCCCGTGATATTCGGAATAGCCACGCAAATAGCGGGCATAGAGGCCGGCATCAAATTGAAAGGCCCAAGTCGGGCCGGGCAGGGGAGAGGCACCTAAACGCTCTAGCCGATCAAATCGGTTGGCATAGGCAGCCTTGGTTGCTGCCGAATAATCCCAAAGCGAAGTCTCTTTGCCAGAGAGGTTCTGTCGCATCCAATAATGATGGAAAGGCACAAAGCCGAGGTTGCGCCCAATGCCACCAAAGGCATGCATATAGCGCTCACCCTGACGGTGCCAATTGACGAACTCAATCCCCAATTTGAACGTACCATTGGTCTTGGCGACGAAGTCATTTTCATCAATCCCAAGGATCGAATTGAAGATATTGATCTGGGGGATGGTGGCCTCGCCCACACCGACAGTGCCAATCTCTTCGCTTTCAATCAGGCGGATGTTGACGCGTGGGCCAAGCACTTTTGACAGCGCACTGGCCGTCATCCAGCCAGCGGTGCCGCCACCCACGATTACAATTTTCTCAACAGCCTGAGATTCCAACCTAGTTCTCCTCGCCCCACAGACACGTGCCTGACATAGGCCGCGAGCACGGGCAAATCACAACACAGAAAACCCCCGCCAGCGCAGGCCGACGGGGGTTATCGAGTTACCGATCTCTCAAGATCAGAACTTGTAGTTCACACCGACCAAGAAGGTGCGACCATATTCTTGGTAGTCCTTCACCAAACGCTCATCGTCGTTGATGAGGGTGGTGAATGGCTCGTCAGTGATGTTGTTAACTTGGAACAGAACCGACAGATTGTTCAAAGGACCTGATTGGAAGGTGTAACCAATCTGACCATCCAGAACCGATTCAGCTTGAATGCTGCGGGTTTCCAAGTTGGCACCAAAGGCCACGACCGAACCGGTAAAGTCGGAACGATAGCGGTTGCTCAAGCGGGCTTGGAAGCCATAGCGCTCATAATAGACCGAGGTGTTGAAGATCTTTTCAGACAGACCAGGCACCTTGGTTGCTGGCTGACCAGCGATTGGCTTGATGCTGCTATCATTATAGGTCGCGCTGAAGTTTGCACCAAAGCCTTCCAGAGCTGGCACAAACTGATCGAACGGGAACGAAGCCGTAAATTCGAGACCCCGGATGAAACCACCCTTCACATTGCCTGGCGAGCTTGCAATACCAATGTTGGTTGGGCTTGGCGGCGCGCCGGTTGGAACGATTAGACCGGTTGCATCGAATGGACGCTCAACGCTGTCGACGATCCAGGATTCCAAGTTCTTATAGAAGCCTGCCAAGGCGAAATAGGCGCGACGACCGAAGTACTTTTCATAGCTGACGTCCACAGCTTGGGCCAAGATTGGCTGCAGCAATGGGTTGCCCGAGTTTTGGAACCAACGCGTACCGCGGTTTGGAACGATCGAGCTATCATAGCTGTAGCTAAAGGCCGCATTCATCTGGTCCATACGAGGACGCGACATCGTGCGAGCCAAAGCGACGCGAATTTTCGCATCATTGTCCAAAGCGAAGGCCAAGTTCATGCTAGGCAGAACATAGGTGTAGTCGGTGCCTTCGGTCTTGGTGACCAAGGTTGCGGTTGAGTTGCTGCGGCCGCGAGCGGTCGAGCTTTGATCGGTATTCACGACTTGGACGCCGAAATCACCTGTCAGAGGCACGCTGCCAACTTCAGTGTCGACATTGAACTTCGCAAATGCGGTGATGAGGGTTTCTTCGACCAACCAGCTCTTGATCGCAACGTCTGCGGCGGTGTTCGCGCGCAACGAATAGATGCTGCCCAAGAAGCCACGTGGGTCATAGCTGACGACATTGCCTAAGCCCAACCAAGAGAGGTTGGTTTGACCGACGCGAGCCGAAGTTGGGATAGCGACGCTGTTTGCACCACCAGCCAAATCCAAGAACCACTCATTCACAGTCTTTTCTTTGCTGCGATCCGAATAGCCAATGCCGTAATCTACCGACTTAATCGCCTTGTCGCCGTCGAACTCGTGCTTTGCAGCGATCTTCAGCGTGTTCAGTTCGTCAACCGTACCTGGTGCCTTGTAATAGCCAGCTTGGCCCCAGCCACCTGGATCGGTCAGGCTGATCGTGTTGTAATCGCCATAGTTCAGGCTTGGCTTGAACACCAAGCGGCCTGCTTCAGCGGTTGTGAATGCCAGATTGTCAGTTGCACCGGCCGAACCACGACCGGTACCGGAGTAGGATTCAATGTCGGTGTCGGTGCGATCACCCTTCGACCAGCTAAGGTCGAAAGATACTGAGTCTTTCGGGCTGATCTGCCACTCAACCTTACCAGCCAAAGCAGCCAGTTCAGCTTCACGTGCGCGGATGTCGTTGCGGATGATGCCCTTTACGCCATTGAACTGGCCGGAGGTGGTGATGCCATTGGTGACAGTTGCGCCTGGCTGCAATTGCGCACCCGACCACCAAAGTGGCAACTCGATGCCGCGCAAGACCTGATCGTCATTGAACTTCGAGTAGTAGCCGTCCAACGACAGGGTCAATGTTTCAGATGGCTGGAATTCAATCACGCCCATGTAACCATCGCGCGTGATGTTGCCCGACAAAGCA